>JGI24710J26742_10000070_pt1 | contig 78837 bp, 77 predicted proteins | sample BioPla2DNA2_FD_26742 | JGI IMG/M metagenome (IMG submission 26742) | reverse complement strand
AAGCGCTCAGAAAAGGCGTACATCATGGGAAACGTCACCAGATCGTGATTCGTCCCTCGGAAAAAGGGATCCAGTTTCATATACCTGAGGGTGTCATTCATCCAGCCCATATTCCATTTATAGTGGAAACCCAACCCTCCTTCATGAACCGGTCTTGTCACCCCTTCAAAGTCCGTCGATTCTTCTGCAAAAAGAAGCATTCCTTTGATGGAGCCGAGAGAGATATTGAGTTCCTGGAGAAATTCGATCGCATGAGGATTCAACCCGGAATCACTTCTTCCCAGGCGGCGGTGAATCATATACGCCACGGCATCTACCCGAAATCCGTCAACATGATACGTCTCTGCAAGAAAATGAAGATTTGAGATAAGAAAGTTTCTGACATGGTTTTTCCCATAATCAAAATTGATTGTGTCCCACTGCGTATTGTACGCATCATGCCAGTGATCAGGCTCATATAATGCATGTCCATCAAAATAGGCCAATCCATGCGCATCTTTAGGATAATGCGCCGGCACCCAGTCTAAAATGACGCCGATACCCGCCTTGTGAAAACTGTTGACAAGATGCTGAAAGCCCCCGGGATGGCCAAAACGCGAGCTTATAGCATAATAGCCCGTCTGCTGGTATCCCCAACTTCCGTCATAGGGATGCTCGGTTATCGGCATGATCTCGACATGCGTAAATCCGTTGTCTTTTACATAGGGAACGAGTTCATCGACCAGGAAATCAAAGGAATAATAATTATCTCCTGCTTTTCTCCAAGAGGAGAGACAGACCTCATAGATGCTCATCGGCTTGTCCGTGCCGTGTGATCTTTCTGCAACAAAAGTCTCATCTTCCCACGGAAAAGGCGCCAATTCACAGACGATAGAAGCGCTCAGCGGAGGTTTTTCCGAGCGAATGGCATAGGGATCCGCCTTCCACAAAAGCGTTCCATCTTCCTTTTCAATGACGTATTTATAGCGACAGCCGTCTTGAATTTGTGGAATCTGTATCCCATACACCCCGTAAGGACCTCTCTGCATCAAATGCCTGTCTGCACTCCACTCATTGAAGTCTCCTGCCAGTCGAACGGATTTGGCATGTGGTGCATAGACAAGAAAGCAAACCTCATCTTCGCGACGATGCGAGCCGAAGAGTTCAAAAGCTCGATGGTGGCTTCCTTCAACATACCTTTTGATATCTTCTGTTGAAACGCCATAAAACTCCATGTCGCCTCCCTTTTTCTGCCATTACGTTGAAAACTTCTTTAAATAATTATACCATTGAATGGTAAATGAACCACAATTTTTCGATCTTTCCTTCATCCTTTCTATAGGAGGTTTCTATGATCCGTGAAAAAGAGTCTCTTTCGGAGATTCTGAGAAATGCAGCTTATGCCATGATGAGCCGAGCTCGAACGGCTCCCAAAATTAAAGGCCTCGATCTTTTGGAGATGATCCTCATCGAAGGGAAAGAAGTCCAAAAGATTGCCGACGAAATTGTCCGATTAGGAACTCTCGCCGATCTGCCCTATTACATACGAGATGCGCAGGCGCTCGAGAAAACAGGCGCCATCTTGCTTATCGGAAGCAAGGACACGCAAAGAGATCTCGACCAATGTCGATTGTGCGGATATAAAGAATGCAGCCTGAAGCCCGATCATGCGCCATGTGCCATGACGGCAATGGAGCTGGGAATCGCCCTGGGCTCCGCTCTTTCAGCCGCGATGGATTACGGTATCGACAGCCGGCTGATGCTCTCCGCTGCAAAAGCAGCTCAGAGCTTGGGCATTTTTTCACAAAAAGTCCATACCGCCATCGCTTTGCCGATGTCCATCAGCTCAAAAAACATTTACTTTGACAGGAGTTAATATGAAAACGAATAAGAATCATCTGGTAGAGCTCTCCCTTCTTGGAACCATCCACGCTCCCACTCTCTTAGCTCCCTATGTGATCACACACGACGGCATCCCGAAAGTGATGCCTTCTCTCGGAGGCATCGTCTACAACTTTGCCATCGGAGACAACTGCATGGATCTGGCAGGTGATCATATCGAGCCGGGCGTCAGTCTATTTGCGGACAACACACGAGAAAGTCAGGCCCTCAACACTCTTTCGTGTGTTGGAAATCAGGCACGCGTCGTGTCGGGAGATGCGAAGGACGCAGTGGGTTTTGTGACCGGCAAACACGGCGGCATTGAGCACGTTTTGTGTTACTTTCCGAAAGAAGATCTTGAGAAAATGATCCCGGGAGACAAGATTCTCATCAAATCAAAAGGACAGGGACTGGCCTTAACCGACCACCCCGACATCCACGTTCAAAATCTCGACCCTGAACTGCTTGAAAAGATGAATATAAAAGAAGAGGACGGAAAACTCAAAGTAGGTGTCAAGGCCTTCATCCCCGCCCATCTCATGGGGGCGGGACAGGGCTCAAGCAGCGGCTACAGCGGCGACTATGACATCATGACAGGAGATGCGCAAGCCCTCAGCGAGCACGGTCTCCATGAGCTCTGTTTTGGCGATCTCGTGCTTCTTCAGGACTGTGACAATACGTTCGGGCGCCAGTATCTGAAAGGGGCCGCCACTATCGGCATCATCATCCACAGCAACTGCGTCCTCTCCGGACACGGGCCCGGCGTCACCACCCTTCTCACCTCGAAAAAAGGATTGCTCGAAGGCTTTTTCGACGAAAACGCCAATTTGAAAGGACTGATGGGAGTAGAATGAAAATATATATCAGCGTCGATATGGAGGGCGTCGCCGGCATCAATCATTGGGATGAAACGGAGGCGTCAAAACCCCGCGACTACGAACCTTTCCGCAGGCAGATGGTAAATGAAGTCAACGCAGCCATCAATGGAGCCAGAGCGGCGGGAGCGAAGCAGATCACTGTCCGGGATGCACACGATACGGCGAGAAATATTCTCCCTCACGAACTTCCAAAAGGAGTGGAGTTGATTCGAGGCTGGAGTGGACATCCGGCAATGATGATGGAAGGGCTCGACGAAAGTTATGACGCCGTCTTTCTCATAGCCTACCACAGCCCCGGCAGCGGCGACGGCAACCCTCTTCGCCATACGATGACGGTGGAAAAACTCGTAGAGACAAAGCTAAACGGCAACCGAGCCAGCGAGTTTCTTCTGAACACGCTCTATGCCGCTTCACTCGGGATTCCGGTCGTTTTTGTCAGCGGCGACAAAGCGCTGACGGAGGAAAGTAAAGAACTCATTTGTGACATTCACACTGTCCCCACGACGCGCGGAGTCGGAAATGCCACGTATACCCGCCATCCTCAAGATGTTCTGGACGATATTGAAAAGACAGCTGAGCAAGCTTTACAAAAGATCGGCAGACCTCCAAGCCTTCCTCAGTCATTCCTGCTCGAGCTCGCGTTCTCTAATCACTCTCATGCCTACAAAGCTTCTTATTATCCCGGAGCAAAGCTCATCAGCGAGACGGCTGTGCATTTGAAGGCGGACAATATCTTCGACATCCACCGAGCACTTGCTTTCATGTTGTAGACCGCTCAATATCGACACAATAAAAAGAAGGGGCTGCGCCATTCATGGCGACAGCCCCTCTGTTCTTTTAAAAATATGTGGGTTGCCTTCTTCCGGAAGGAACCTTTTTAATATGTTCGCTTCAAAACCGTATGACAGAATCACGCATAACCGATGGCTTGTGCGATGACGATAAAAATCAGGCCGATAGCATACCAGATGCCCAGAAGCTTGATAAACCACTTCGCCCATTTTTCCCAAGGAACATTTGCCACTGACAAGGATCCCATGCATGAGGCCGTGTAGGGAATGATCGAGTTAGAAAAACCGTCTCCAAGCTGGAAAGCAAGAACGGCAACCTGTCTTTCAACTCCCGTAACGTCTGCAAGGGGTACCATGATAGGCATCGTTGCCGCCGCCTGGCCGCTACCTGAAGGAATCAGGAAGTTAATGAGACACTGTACGAAGTACATTCCGACCGCCGTAATAGAGCTCGGGAGACGGCCGACAACTTGTGCAAGGCCATGAACTACGGTATCTAAAATAAGACCATTCTGCATGACAAGTAGGATCGCTTTCGAGACACCTACCAGCAGCGCTCCAAAGACGACGCTCTTTGCACCCGCAACAAAATGTTCACTTACTTTGCTCGGGCCCATTCCACCGAAGAAGCCGGCAAATATTCCCGTGATCAGGAAAGCCGTAGAGATCTCCTGGATGTACCAACCGAAGTTGAATACCCCGAATACAATAGAGAGGATTCCGGCAGCAAGAGTAGCCAGCACGAGTTTATGTTTGGTCGTGAGTTCCGGAAGATTGTCCAGATCCAAAACTTTGCCCCGTTCTGCTATCTCCAAATCCCGGACAACACTGAGTTCCGGATTGGCTTTGATCTTTGCTGCGTAGCGCATGATATACAATGCGGTCGCAATAACAACCACCACCATTATTATGAGTCTGTACCATAGACCGGAGAACATGGGGAGTTCTGCCAGCGTTTGCGCAACGCCTACCGTAAACGGATTGAGCGCTCCGGAAGTAAATCCGTTTGCAGCTCCCAGCATAATCATTGCCACACCAACGATGGCATCATAGCCCACAGCCCTTGCCAACATAACTCCCAAGGGAACGAAAAGCATGCACTCTTCAGCCATTCCGATTGTGGCGCCGAAGACGGCAAAAATGACAAGGAATATCGGGATCAGCCATTTACCCGAGTCTCTGAATCGTAAAGCTATTCGGCTAATACCGCTTTCAATGGCTCCGGTCGCCGCTATGACTTCGAATGCACCTCCTATTACAAAAATAAAGAATACGATTGAGGCTGCATCCACCAATCCATCCGGAATGGTCATGAACAACTCGAACGGCTTAACGGGATTTTGCTCTACATAAGTAAAAGTGTCGGGATCTACGACCGTTCTTCCGGTAGCCTCATCAACAACGCGCTGATATTCTCCAGCCGGCACAATATATGTGCAGATGGCCATGAGAAGAATTATTGTAGCTATGATGACATAAGTATGAGGCACCTTGAACTTCTTTTTTTTCTTCGTTTCAGAATTCATTCTCTTCTCCTTTCTTATGACGTCATCTGTCATGTATCAATTATATATGTGGCATTCGTTATAGGTCAAACCGTAATGTGATGCATTCTTCACCCAATGAAATAGTGTATCATTCAACATAACTACTTAAACGCCTGAGGAAATAACGCTTTATTTTCAACTCAAGTAGAGGTTATCCATCTCAAAAACGATTTATTTTTTTGAATATAAAAAAACATTCAATCATGTTATTTTGTTTACATCCGCCCCGAAGCTTGTGACCATACGTTGATAGGGTGACTATTCAGCAATAGGCATCGGATAACAAGCAAACAAACAAGCGCCTCACAAATCGATGTAAGGCGCTTCGAATTCAAAGGAGTCCTGTCCTTACATTCCAAGCACAAAGCGTATGGCATGATCCAAGAGTTTCGGTGCTTTGATCAACAGATCTTCCTTGAGAACTCTTTCTTCCTTTTTGTGAAGATCAAAGCCCATCGGGCCGATGTTGATCCCCGGTAGCTGCCATTTTTCCAAGATATCAAAGGCAATGGAGTAACCTCTTCCATAAAACGGCATCAACGAATTCATCACCTCTACCGCTTCTTGCGCACCTTTTGTCCTGGTATAGCTTAGATCGGAAATGCCCGTGAAGTACTGTTCTGTCTCAAAACGCTCTTTAGAGACGCCCCTGAGTTCTTCTAATAGGGAGATGACCAGATCGTCCTGCGCGCTGCAGACACCGGGATAATAAGGCGGAATCAGTCCATATACAATGACAGGCGTATCTTTTCGCCTCCCCCTCATCATCGTCTCCATCAATCGCCTAGTAGCTTCTACGTAGTTGATCTGCGCATTCATCACCATCTCTTCAAGCCGAGTCTTCTCCGCCTGCCAGTCCACGCCCTCCACATCGGAGGAAAAATCTGCAAAACTGAGCACTTCCGGAACCCAAGAAACCTCTCGATGATCTCCCGATTCACGATGAGACTGTTGCAAAGATTCCAGATAGTCACGAAATGTCTTCTTTAAAAATGTCTCCATGATCTCCGAGAGCTCTTGCGGCTCCTTTTGAAAGAACAACAGGCTCATGCATCCAAAGGCTCCCGTAACCATGGAAGCATCATAAAGCAGCTTGTTGTCTCTTGCATACACCCAGACCGGAGAAGGTGATATCTCCTCTCCCGCTCTTTCAAAAAAGATCGGACGCTGTTCGCTTTCGGACATGACCCTTCCTAAGAGCCCCATAGGATTGAGGCCGTCTTTTTCCATGCCGATATGAGACAATTTCCCTTTGACATAGACAAAGAATAGTAGTTTTCCGACACTTCCAAGACTGAGCACTCTATTTCCACCGGTCGAATAATACGGTTCGGAATTAAAAAGGAAGACATAATCCAAGGCGTATTTCTCATGGAGATCCTCCAAGAGAGGAAGAGCACCACGCATACCGGAAGATAAGCTCTCCTCATCGGGGACGGCAAGAACAAGAACATTTCCATGAAAATCATTTTCGTTGCAGTACTCTTCCAAGAGAGTCAATTGAATCGCACCGCCCCCTTTCATATCCGCCGTTCCTCTTCCGAAAAGATACTTTCCACTGCGCACGTCTTCAGCAAAAGAAGGGGAAAGAGTGTCCATTTGCTGCAAGTATTTCTCTTCCAATTCCAAAGGTGAAAAGGCAAACTCCTCAAAAGAGCCGTAGTCGGACACCTCAACAACATCGGAGTGATGAATGAGGACGACCGTTTTGTCCCCCTCCCCTTTTCGGAGCAGCCAGAAAACGTGTCTGCCCAAGGGATCTCCTTTAATCGGATAAAAACCCCAATATTCGGGATGCTCGATAAAATAGGGGACTTCCTCGGCATACGCTCTCTGAAATGACTCTACCTTTCGTTCCGACGGCGTTGCGCTGATGCCCCCCTGTGCCACATAGTCAAGTGTCAGGGACATAATCCTCTGTGATCGACGGCTGTTCATATGCACCTCCCTGTTATTGCCAGTATACCTTAAATCTCACATTTTTCGGAGAAAGCTTCCAACGAAATCGGATTTTAATCCAAATCACCCTTGTCTCATATGAATATGAATTTTTTGATTCCTCCTGCCTTCCCCACTTGCCAGCGATCTTCAAACGTGATTGAATAGAAGAATCCACATTGCAACTTGACGAGGAAGGTTTGTTTTGAAAGACAGGCAACTATCAGGCCACTTGATGGCAATATTTTGTGTAATTGTATGGGGCTCTACTTTTGTCGTCAGCAAAGATCTGCTGACACATCTGCTACCCGCCGAACTGATGCTCCTACGCTTTCTCCTTGCCTATATCACCATTTGGATCATCTATCCCAAGTGGTATTTTCACCTGAGAGAAGAATGGCGTTTTGTTTTGATGGCTCTGCTTGCCAATACCTTGTATGCTTGGGCGGAAAACACGGCACTCACCATTTCGCTTGCTTCCAATGTCAGCATTCTCGTCTCGACCACTCCGATTATGACGGCTTTGCTGATCGCCGTCTTCCATAAAGAAGATCGCCTGAGTCGATTCCAGACGATCGGCTTTGGGATTGCTTTTTTTGGGATGGTGCTGGTGGTCTTCAACGGCGCCGTCGCCCTTCAGTTGCATCCACTCGGTGACTTTTTGGCGCTCCTTGCCTCACTCATCTGGTCTGTATATAGCCTGCTCCTTCGCCGCTGGTCTGACGAATACAGCAGTATCCTGGTCACAAGAAAATTGATGTTTTACGGAATCATTACCACTCTTCCTCTCTTTCTCATCAACGCAAAGCCCATCGATCTGTCATTTGTGCTGACATGGAACAACGGGCTTAAAATCGCCTACCTTGGGATTATAGGAAGCGCGCTTTGCTATCTCTTCTGGAATATGGCGATTCGAAGAATCGGCGTTCTGAAGACAAATCTCTACATCTACTCCATCCCATTAGTGACGCTTCTGGTCAGCGCCGTTTTTCTCGAAGAAAAAATAACTCTTATGGGAGTCATCGGCATCGTGCTCGTCATCGCAGGAATGCTCCTGGGAACCGTCCGGGCAAAGACAGACTCTTAAGCCTGTGTTCAATAACAGAGGCAACGTGCTCAGGCTTTGACTTCAAGAGCTATAAGTACTTGCAAAAGAAATGTAGTCTCTGGCTTGAATAATTTTCTTTTTCATAAAAACGGATCGCTCCCGGATTGGTGTCTTCAGCCATCAGCTGAATTCTCGCATACTCTCCCTTCATCATATTTTCCAGTTCTTTCAGTGCCTTTTTCCCATATCCTTTGCCTCTAAATTTATCACGTATGAAAAAATCATCAATAAACAACACATTTCCATGCGCCCAGATGCTTAAAAATGATACGGCGTTGATAAATCCGATGACTTCCCCTTCTTCTTCAACAAGGAATAAGACGTTTGGAGAATGCTCATCCTCTATTATTTTTTCAAAAATTCGCCCCGGATCTCCCTTCTCAATAGGATTTTCCCAAACATTTTCGTCTTCGTACTCGTAGGACATAAACTCTAAATTCAGCTGACGCCATACCTCTTTGTCTTCCAAAACACATCTCCTAAGCATATGCAACCTCCTTATGATTCCTATTTACAAAGCAATACATTGCTCCCTCCCCCGAAACTCAAGCACGGATAGTGCATGAATGTGTTCTACTTATGTCTTTTATGTTCGACTTAAAAGGAACAAAATTCCTATAAGAATCCCGGCCCCGCGATGGAAACAATCCGGGAGTCCGGCCAAGACAAGCTCAAAGACAGCCGCATCAAAAGACGACATCGACACGGAAGTAATCACGTCGATCGCAGACAAAAATCGAATTTATTTTCAATCATTTTCATTTCCTTCTTGCCTTGGATTCTCTTCTTAATAATGAGCAAGTCCGATACATCTGCTCCGATTGCATCGTGTAGTATCGCACTGTCTGAAAAGACGCTTGCGAAGGCAACGAAAGTGCTCCAGCCTAAGCTTTTTCGATTCTTTTTGATCCCCACCAATGTCTTTTTCATCTCTCTTACTAACTCATGTGGTTTATTAATTTCATAGTATAATTTTAAACCTTTTGAGTCTATTGTTCAGTATAAGAACGGATAGTCTCGAATCTTTATATGAGCCCCTTATTCGTTGTTTTATCCAGAGAAACTGCACTTTGTATAGCCGGATCATATTGAAGTTTCTTTGCGTTTTCATATACACTATACATGGTATGACATAATGCACGTTATCAAAACTAAAGGAGGTCTCTGAAATGAAAGAAGTAAGAGAAGTCTTCGATTATTTGAAGGCTTGCCCCATGTTTTTCCTGGCGACTGTAGACAGCGATCAACCCCGAGTCCGCCCTTTCGGTGCAATTGATATCTTTGAAGAGAAACTTTATATTCAAACCGGCAATATCAAACCCGTTTTTAAGCAGATGAAAGCAAATCCAAAAATTGAAATTTGCGCCAGCAAAGGAGACGGCACCTGGATCAGGATCGAGGCGGAAGCCATCCGGGACGACAGGCAAGAAGCGAGGCAACATATGCTGGACGAAAACCCGACTCTAAAGAATCTTTATGCCGCAGATGACGGAAATTGTGAAGTCCTCTACTTGAAAAACGCTAAAGTCGTCATATCTTCATTTACTGCAGAACCTATCACATTTCTTTTTTAACCTAAGGAATAAATAGGATGCCTTGCTCAGCAAGAGTGTGAGCTCAACGACAACATCTTATAAAACTCATTTCTACACTTACTTTGAAAGAACTGAAAGGATCGTTTTTACAACTCGTTTTGTGTCTCATCCCACTGGTTATAACCGACACAGAACCTCTTTTCGAAATCACAAATCGAGTGTTTGTCTTGCCATTTATCAAGTCTCGCATAAAAGTCCGAATCATCGGTTACCTGTCTTCGTACTTGAATAAACTGCAAACTCGGCAAATTCAGGCAAAACACCTTTGAGCATTACAGCTTCACGATCTTGGTAAGCTTGTAGTTTCACCAAAGCCTCATCGTGCTGTCTTTGCAGTTCTGCCATTTGTTGATCTTCCGGTTGATTCTTCTTTTGCTCGGCTTGCCGGGTTCGAAAAGCATCGAGCTCTTCCTTAGGGGGAGCTTTTTTGCGCTCCTTCGCAAGTCTGCTTTCTACGACGTTGTCTACATCTTCCCGGGTAAAGGTTTTGCCGTCATTACTTCCCATTGAACCCTGCAAGTCAAGTGTTGATTCCGTCTTTGCTTTCGTCCATCTTACTTCTCCGTTTTTATCGCTCGATAAGGCGTATTCTCTCCGGTACAAACCCGGTTAGGCGCAAAACTAAAAGACCTTTTAACGCCTTGCCGAGGGCGAGATCAGAGATCACCTGCCTTTTTTCTGCAATGAAAAACCGCCTCGGGGGCGGAAAATAATCTTTATTTAATACGTTCACAATAGTCGATTTCACTAAGCATCAAAGTGTATGGTTTTCCTTTGAACCAAAAAGCTAATGTGTCGCCCTCATCGGTAATGTCAAGATAACTTGCGTCACCCTCCCATACTTCCCCGTCTTTAAAAAAAACTCGCACATTATCTGCGTTTTCGATTTCTTTCCAATTCGTTTCCTTAGTCATAACCTTTTCCTTCGTCTGGCACGAAATGCGCACTATCTTTACAGTAGTGAATAGCTGCTTTTCTTGTTTCGTAGGGTACTCCATCTTTGTAATAAATCCCCAGTATCTGATTTGTGGAGAGATATTCAACACTCCTGGCTTTACCGTCACGAGTACTGTCTACAATCCCTTTTCCAGAATAACGGTCAATTATTATCTGAACTTCATCAGAATGGATAGTGATCTCACTTGCAGGTCCCCATCCACACCGTGTCCGTGCTTCTGAAGAAGAAATATACCCCTTGATTCCTGTAATGTGTTTATTTTGACGCCCAACATACAGCTCCTTGCTATATGTGCTTTTTTTTCGAGTTATCTCAATCAATGAAGAGTGCTGAGGTATGCGAGGTATTGATTCTAATGCTTCTTTTGCTTTTCTTGCTGCACTAATATTATACCCCGCTAACTGCTCTCTGTCAGGTCTGCGCTCACGCCCGATATCAGCGATATACTTGCCAGAGAAAAGTCATAATGGGAAGATGCCTTTTGAAAGCTGAAGAGCAATTCTAAAAGAATCGATCTTTTTCAAGGAACAGGTGCTCAAATATCTGAGAGAATCTTCATCTCTCCCCTTAACGCCTTGCCGAGGGCGAGATAGAGAGGATTACCTCCTTTCTCTGCAATAAAAAACCGTCCCGGGGGCGGTTAGTAGTCTAGTGAATAGTCCCATTTATAAATGTCCGGGAACACATCTCGACCTTCTTTTTCGCACATGGATACATATCTCTCAAGATTCTCCATCGTTTCAGAATCGGAGATCATCTCAAGCGGAATGATATAGCCGGTTACTGCCCGATATCGTTGATTCAAGTTCTGGTATTGTTCTGATTGTACATTAATCATTTTAAATCAATCCTTTCAATATTTTTTCGAACTCATCAATAGCGCTCGGGAAGAATTTTTTCACATAAGCGAGCCGTTGTTTGTAAACTGAGCCCAAAAAATTTTGCAAAAGCTTCCATTTCATAACGATTTGAGGCGTGCCGGTAGGAACTACAATGCCTGTAATTTCCAGATACTTCCCCCCGGTAATGCCGTCAAATAAATATGAAACAACTGAATTTCTTGCGCCTAGCATCTTTTTGCCGAGATTCTGACATGCCTCATTATAAGATACGCCCGGTTTCATTTCCCGGTTTATCGCTTCTGCAACTCGCGTCAATGATTACCCAAAATTAGAGTTGCGATCCACTCTGTTCTCAAAATCATCTATCAAATGCCCATGCTCATTATAATTTGTTACACTACGCCTTCTAGGATTAACCAAATCATCAGCAAAGTTCATGTAGATTTGCTTAATTTGGCGGTTGTAGTTGACCTCGTGAGGCGGATGAGTACTTGAAGCAAATGAGCCATCCGGTACATATTTCTTGATGACTGCTTGAGTGTCAAAAGTACCCCGGTTAAACTTTCGAGTGACCATAGTTTTATAACCAACCGGTGTATTGGAGACGTTTAAAGCAATATTCGTTTTTGATCCATCTGCAGAAAGAAAGTGAGAAACCTGTTCCTTTACTTCTCTTGCTGTACAAATGATATACCCTATGAGTTGCTCTCTGTCACGTCTGCACTCTCTGCCGGTGTTTGAGATGAACTTGCCAGAGAAAAGTCATAACGGGAAGGAGCCTTTTGAAAGCTGAAGAGCTATTCTAAAAGAATCAATCTTTTTCAAGGAACAGGTGCTCAAATATCTGAGAGAATCTACATCTCTCCCCCAAAGTTGATTAAAATGCAGAAAAGAAAACACTAATGACAAAATAAAGTGACGGTGACCGATGACTTGATAACTATTGGAGTTCTGACAATAAAAAAAGGCGCAGATTCGTGCGCCAAGTTCTGGTGCCGGCAGTGGGATTCGAACCCACACGCCCTTGCGGACAACAGATTTTGAGTCTGCCTCGTCTGCCATTCCGACACGCCGGCTTATTGTTACCGTCTCATTCTATCAGCATTTCTTATCTCCTTCAAGTGAGAGAGTGCAATTATTCATTTTGATTTTATAGGGTTACAATCGATGTGAGACTTTTCGGATAGAAAAGAGCGATGGTTTCCTGTATCCTGTTGTACCAATTACTAACAAGGAAAGGAAGGACGCCATCGCTCTTGAACATTCTAATACTAAACCATCGATATGAATCCCACGACGATCACACGCGACCACGCCGTCAAACTCTGTTGAATCGGAGAGGGCTGAATGAGTCGTCCACCTCCCTCGTCTCATTCAGCACCCTTAACGATCCCGCAATTGTAAACAACTCTCATTATCGACAGAAAAGATCGCGAGAAATAACAATCTACTCCGTTCTTAATGCGGAAAATGGAATCATTTTACAATTTCTTCGAGTAACTTAACAATCTCTCCTATCGTCGTCAGGCTAACCGCTTCATCCTCTGACACCTCGATGCCGAAGCGCTTTTCAACCGCACCCAGTAAACTAATGCGGTCATAGCTTGTCATGTTCAGATCGGTCAATAGATTCGTATCTTCATTGACTTCCTTAGGATCAAAATCAACGTACTCTTCCAAGATTTCCAGCACGATTTTCATCATTTTAGTTTCCTCCGGCTTTATACTTGTAGCGTTTTATTTTGTGCGTGGACGTCTTGATAAATTCTTCTGCCTGAATCTCCAGCTTGGTTAACTGCATATAAGATGGCAGTGTCTTATTTACTTCATTTAAATCCTTCTTCATTATCTCCTGGGCTTCTTCAGGCGAATGCAATGCGGCCCATTCCGGATCCAAATAGCAAGCCGCTTGAATGGCGGATTGTCTGCCCGTTTTATCTTCCGCTGCATAAACCAGACATTCTTTCACATAATCCAAGGTGTGCCGAATATGATCTTCTATCTGTTCCGGATAGACATTTTTCCCATTGGGCAATATAATCAAATCCTTCAGCCTTCCGTTAATATAGACAAAACCTTTTTTATCCATATAACCCAGGTCTCCGGTGCGGAACCACCCATCATCGGTGAAACTGACTTCTGTGGCTTTTTCATCCTTATAGTAACCAAGCATCACATTGTCGCCCTTGACTTGAATTTCACCGACGCCGTCCTGATCGGGATTATCTATTCTCACCTCGCAACCCGTTACAGCCTTCCCGACTGAATATGCGTTCTTGCCCTTCCACTCAATATTCCATGCGCACACCAGCGGAGAGCATTCCGTAATGCCATAGCCATTTGCAATTTCAATCCCGATAGAAGAAAAGAAATCAAAGATATGGGGAGCAACAGGCGCTCCGCCTACAATGAGCATCTCCAGATTTCCTCCAAATTTCTCTAAAACAGGTTTGAAGAAATATCTCCTCTGATCGATCCCCACCTTCCGGATCAAATTGCTGAATGTAATGCCATAAGACAAGTGCTTAGCCAAGTGCGTTCTCTTTGCTTCTCTTTGTACCGATCGATAAAAAGCCTCCAAGAACATGGGCACCACGGTTAAAAAGTACGGCTTGAACTCCAGCATATTTTCAGCGACATGTTTGAGAGAATCGTTGATTGTAATGGTCGCCCCCTGATAGAGCCCTGTCAAAATATGGCAGGACAATTCATAGGAGTGACTAAAAGGAAGGACAGAAAACGTCTCTTTTTTAGGCTGGATGACCCCTGTGGAAGCTAAGATGCAACTGGTAATATTCTTATGACTCAGCATCACACCTTTGTTTGCTCCTGTGGTTCCCGAAGTAAACAGTATTTCCGCCATGGCCTCGCGATCGATTTCAACATCTAAATAACGCCGATCGCCTTCTGCCAGGAGTCTCGCTCCTTTTCGAATCAGTTCATAGAGCAGATACACGTCTTCATAATCTCTTTCGACTAAAGGATCAAGAAGTATCACTGTACTCAAATTGGGACATTCTCTGCGGATAGCATCAAGCTCATCATAGAAGCGCTCCCCCAAAAAAAGCACCTCGATATCTCCCTTTTGAATCAGTTCAATAAATTGGGGAGTCGTCAGTTCCTTGTCCAAAGGCACAACGACACCCGCGCCGTTGATGACAGAAAGATAACTCAATACCCAAAGGGAAGAGTTGTCCGCCACAATCCCAAAGTGTTTGCCTTGAAGCCCCATATCGATCAGGGCGGTACCAAGGAAGTTCATCCGCTTGTACAGCATCTTATAGCTTACAACTTCAATGGTCCGATCATGACCAAATTCCCTGTAAGCGATATGATTGCAATACTTATGTGCACTGCGTTCCATCAAATGACGCAGATCATCAACAGGTTCGACTTTGTAAAATTTATATCTCGGCATTCTGGTTACCTGTACCTCATCGCAATAAAAAGACAAAACCTTAAAAAGAGAACCGTTGCCAATGTATCGATGTCAAGAGCAAGGGTTCTCTTAGCCTTTATGTATATCCCCTCAATCTTCTTTTAGGATGAAGCCCTAACGTCGTTTTTTATCATCGAATAGAATTCCAACGCCTGATAACAAAGCAAGGAATCCTGCATAGAACTCCACAGGAATATGACCTGTTTCCGGAAGTTTCTTCCCTGTACTCGGAGTCGTCGGGTCAGTCGGAGTCGTCGGATCGGTCGGATCGGTTGGATCAGTCGGATCAGTCGGATCGGTTGGATCGGTCGGATCGGTCGGATCGGTCGGATCATCCGGATCATCCGGGTCTGTAGTACCAACCCACAAATTGGTGACAAAGAATGTATTGCCGACCTGAACGACAGAGACCTTCTTATATCCGGAGGGAACATCCACTTCATCTACATCATAAACATATTCATTCCCATCCTCGTCTACTTCAGGCACTTCCCATTTACACGTAAGTGCTTTAAGTGCTTTATATTTTATGACCTGAGGACTTCCATAAGGTTCACCATTTTGGTACAGCTGCATATAGACATCGGGGCGATTGAATGGATCTTCCCCATAAGAATAGGTCCATACTTTTGTCGCTTTTATAGTAATCATCGGTGTCGGCTCAGGTTCCTCTTCAATTTTCGTGTTCGTTACTTCGAGTCCTTCCTCGCTTTTTTCGTAACCCTCAGGAACAAAGTCTGCACCGTCTGCATCCACCTCTTTAACAAGGTATTCTATAGGCTCTCCGTCTATGCCGTTAGCACACATGTTTTCCCAAGTCACCGAGGTAGTTCCATTGGGTAAATGTTTGATTTCAGCTTTGTAAACCGGAACAACACGCCCAAAATAGTTAACACGATACAGTTTGAACCATACATCCGGGTGCTCGTCATCGGGATTAGACCAGACCTTTGTCGCTGTTACATCTTTGCGTGCAAGCACAGGGCACGTAATCGTGATGGAAAGATCAAAACCCCCTCCTATGATCCACAACCATTCAGCACCGAGATTATGTGTAACAATAATTTCATTGTCATGTAGGATGAGCAGGTTAAAGGTAAATTCGGGCTCTTCTCCGGACTCAAACAGCCATTCAAAGTCATAGTAACCATCATAAAATTGTTCATAAGTAATCGTTTCACTTTGCCATTCACCCGCTACTTTATGGAGCAGTTCCAAGGCATAAGTGTACTCCCCTTGCTCAGCGTTCAGGTCTGCGAGGAACGAAACGAGCCGACTTACGTCTAAGTGAACGAGCTTCATTTCTTTGCCGGACGGTTCTGATTCCTTCTGGTTGCCTTGCGCTTCAACTTCTACGGAGGGCGGTTGTAATCCCTCCTCACTGCTTTGCTCTTCCACTCCAGCATATGAGGGTACGAGCCCAATGAGAAGTAGTAAAACAAGACAGATCGAGATAAACCTTGTCTTATTCATTTCTTATCCTTTCTTACTCCAATTATAGTATGCGCTCTATCTTACACTTCACTGAGACAAACCACCCATTTCGCAAGACAGTTGGCATCCACATTTGTTGCTTTGTAGTTATTTATTACTTTTAATAGTTATTTTCATTCTATTTGCATCAGCGCCTAATGTCAACATCAATAGACGCAATTTTATAGTGTTTTTTAACCGTGAATAGAAACACAAATCTCCACCTGACAGCCATCTCATCTGCTTCGAAAAAAGCCAAAAGATATAATCTCGCTTCATTTTATCGAAGAAAAATGAACTTGCGTTGAAACTTCATTGTTTTAGTTTTGAAATGAGTCATTGCTCTCCAAAATCACAGGAAGCTCCAGGGTATTTTGCTGGCGATAAACCGTAATAATCACTTCTTCTCCTACCGATCTCGATGTAATCTCATACACGAGATCCGAAAAATTCGTCACCTCGCTGTCGCCGATCTTGAGAATCAGATCGCCTTTTTGTATACCGCCCTTTTGCGCGGGAGAATTCGGGGTCACATATTCTACATAGACGCCAAGCGGATAATCATACATAAAGAGAGTGCTGAAATCGAGGTTTCTCACCGTGACACCCAAAAATGTCCTGGGGAAGTATCCTTTCTCCCTTATCGCCTCAGCAATCTGTTTCGCCGCCTCCATCGGAATGGCAAATCCAACGCCTTCCACCTCCGTCGAGGCAATTTTCACCGTATTGATTCCTACCACCTCGCCGGCAGCGTTGACAAGGGCCCCTCCGGAATTACCGGGATTGATCGCCGCATCGGTCTGAATGAGCCTGTAGGCGGCATTTTTCATCCCCTCAATATCTCGTCCGACAGCGCTGACGATCCCCTTTGTGACAGACTGCCCATAGCCCAAAGCATTGCCCACAGCGAGAACCGTTTCGCCGACGAAGAGATCGGTAGAATTTCCGGTACGAGCCACGACAGGCACATCTGCCGCTTCCAGATCACTTTTTAAAAGTTTCAAAGTAGCGATGTCAGAGTCATTGTCAAGCCCGAGCAGCTCAGCAGGATACTGCTGGGCCTCTGTAAGTCCGACATTGAAAAGATGTCCACCGCTTACAACATGAGCATTTGTAATAATGTAAAACGCCTCATTGTCTTCCTTGTAGATGACGCCCGATCCTGTTCCCTGAACTTGTGTCCCTCCAAATGACTGGACTTCTTTTCGAACGATGACGACGCTGTCGCGAATGCTCTGCACCACCTCGGGAATCGATCCTTCTTCAAAGACGATGCGGGTCTCTGTGACAACCTCGACCGGCGGCGTCTCCTTTGGTGTCTGCACCACCGTGGGAGATGTCGCATCTGTGACCTGCAGGCGGTCAAAGACGACGGCAAATACGACACCGGTGATCACAGACATCAGCAGCAGTACCAATACGACTTGTAAAAACCTTTTCATTGAATACGCTCCTTTATCTGTTATTTCGAAATACCTTTGAAGACGAGGATGCCTTTTTACCGAATAAATTACTGACAAAAAAACTCTCCTTGATAGAGAGATGCACCGGCAAAAATCAACAGCCTCTTTCTATTGTGTTAATTATACCCGCCAAACACGGAAATCCTCTTTTGAAAACATCAATGCTATCCATCCTCTTTTCGAAAAGGCACCTGCGAGCCCCAAACTACTGGACGACGTCTATGCCCCCGAGCACAACATGGTAGTCGATCGTCAAAACCGGCTCTTCCATCGAGGAGAGAGGGTGCACTCGCACATCGGCTCCTCCCAGAATCTCCTGACCTCGAACCACTACGGGAAGCTCCGGAGGCAGGAACAGATCGATCCCTCCCAGGGTGCAACGCAAAAACAGGGTAGCGGACTCGGTAAGCTTAATATTTCGAAGATCCACTTCCATCCCTCCCAGAACTACGCTTAGCTCTCCTCCCCGAAAATTCAGGCTTGAAACGGCGAAGTTTTTTCCGCTTAAAAACACACTTTCATCGAGAAAATCGATTGAGCGTTGATTCTTTCGCGTTTGCTCCCCGGGTTCAGAGGTTCGAGGGGATTCGCAATAGGATCTTCGTCCTGACGCCGCAGAAAAAGAGCCTGAAAGAATGAAAGAAATGCCGGCACTGATGATGATCGAAGGCCAGATCACCGCTTCATTTGTAAATGGATAGACATGGAAACGCCTGAGTGAAAAGAGCGTTCCGATCAAAATCAGGAAAAAAGTGAAAACCCCCGTGTCGCCCTGCAACAGAAAGAACAAGCCCAACGCGACAAGAATGAATGGCCAATATGACCAAAGTTCATTCCAACTCGGCAAAGTCAATACTTCAAAGAGCTCTAATAGCAAAACCGTTCCCAATAAAATTAACAATATTCCAAAAGTTGCTCGTTTCATAACAGACGACACACCTCCATTTCATCTAAAAAATCTTGTTTGAGCGGGGCTTGCACCGATTGGATTTCTCCCGTCAAAGGATGCCGAAACTGCAAACGATGACAGTGAAGCATCTGCCTTGGCGCTCTATCTTTTACCCCATAGAGCGCATCTCCAACAATCGGATATCCTTTTGAGGCAAGATGAACACGGATCTGATGCGTCCTGCCGGTCTGCGGAACGGCTTTAAACAGCGTGCGCTCATCTGTTGAGGCAAGTGTAAAAACTTGAGTGCACGACTCTTTCCCGTCGTCTCGAAACTCCCTGTGTATTCCGTCTTCCGAGAGCCCTATTTTCCCTTCGACAACAAAGCTTCCGGAAAAAGAGTTGTGGCAGAGGGCAAGATACTCCTTGAGGACGCCATCTTGGCGAAACTGCCGAGAAATCTCTTCATGCATCCACTTGTTTTTTGCCACGATAAGCGCGCCGGAAGTATCTCGATCCAGACGATGGGCAAAGCGTATTTTATAGTTCTGTCGATGTCTTTGCTGATAGTAGACAATGGCATTGAGTACGGTATCCTTCCGGTGTCCTCCGACAGGATGAACGCTGAAGAGAGGATCTTTATTGAGAATCATCAGTCCCTCATCTTCGTAGAGAACGTCGATCTCTCGAGAAAACGCTTCGTATGTATTCTTCTCCCATCCGAGATCTACCGTGACAAGAGAGTTCTCTTTGAGAAGATAATCCATACGGCGGCTTCTGCCGTCGACAAAGACTTTTTTCTCTGCTGCCAGCTCTTTCATCAAACGGCTTGAAAAATTCCATCTATTGCGAAGAAATTGGCGAAGCGTTACAGCCTTTACAACAACGGACTGTAGAATCACGTCCACTCACCGAGAACAAAAAAACGGAAGATAAACAGCTCTCCACTGTCTCTCTTGCGAAGAAGATAGAACGCGGAGTAGCTGTCCTTATAGCGCTCTCTCAGCGCTTCGTCATCTCCCGAAAAATCCGGAGTAAGTAGATATTTTTTGACAAGAACTTCTCTCCAACCCCTTTGGCGCAGGCCATCTTTTTCTTCTTGGGACAGAGCCGCACTGGCAACGGCGCCTCGAATATTTGAGTAGAGGATTTCATACACATGTTGAAACGCCTCAATGACTTCATCGAGCGCAAAGCGATGCAGGTCCGAAAAAACTTCTTTGTCTTCTTCCCGAACACGTCCTTTCTTATAGAAGAAACGCTCTTCGCCGGCATACTGCGTCTCTTTGATGAGCCCTCCTATGCTCAACTGCAAGCGATGGAGGTTCAGTTCATCGATGATATCTTGAAGCTGCGCCTCGAGGAGAGAGCGTTCGACTTCCTCCCCCAAGCGATCCATCTCAATTAATTTGTTTCCTAAAGCTTTTAACCTTCCCATATCAGGCGCAGACATCCCGAATCGCTTCGATCAGCTTTGTGAACTTCTCATCGTCGATATCTCCATGCATCACGATGCGGTACTCGCCATATTCGACGCCGTTCATAAGAATTCCCCTTTTCAGGAGTTCTTCTTCCAAAGCTCTTTCATCTTCCCAGCTGAAGAAGACCATGTTTATATCGAGGCGGTCATCCGCCACGCGGATTCCGGGGAGCGAAGAAAGCTCTTTGGCAAGCAGGCGCGCTCTTTTATGATCGACGGCCAGCCTTTCAATCTGCTCATCGAGCGCAAGGATGCCCGCTGCGGCAAGAATGCCTGCTTGACGCATGGCGCCGCCCATGATCTTTCGATTTCTTCTGGCTCGATCAATAAATTCTTTTGTCCCCACAAGCAAGCTTCCCACAGGGGCCATCAATCCCTTGGAGAGACAAAAACAAACGCTTTCACAATGCTTTGCAATCTGCGATGCATCGACCCCCAGACTGACGGCAGCGTTAAACAGGCGCGCCCCGTCCAAGTGCACGGGAACACCGTGCTCCGAGGCCAGTCTGTGAACGGCTTCCATATGTTCTAAGTCGATGACGGTGCCGGAGCCATGGGCGTTTTCCATGCACACCAGACTCGTCCTCGGATAGTGAATGTCTTCTTCGTCACGGAAAAGTCCCTTGAGTTCGGCCAGGTCATATTTTCCGTTGACACTTCTTGCGGCTCTCATATTGACGCCGCTAAGGAGCGCCGGAGCACCGGCTTCATGCTGGAGAATATGCGCATCTTCCAGCAGGATTATCTCATCTCCTCTATGGGTATGAGTCATGATAGCGCATTGATTGGCAAAGGTGCCACTGGGAGTAAACATCGCCGCTTCTTTTCCAAGAATGCGAGCGGCCTTTTCTTCTAAAGAATTTATGGTCGGGTCGTCTCCATACACATCGTCGCCCACCGGAGCGCAAGCCATCGCCTCACGCATCGCCTTTGTCGGCCTGGTAACCGTATCACTTCTTACATCGATCAAAATAACCTCCCTTTCTTGCTCATTTTATCATACAATATAGTAGAACATAAACTTGCCTGTTCGAGGGAATCATGAATAATCCACTGGTTAATAAAATACTCATCTTTGCATTGGGACTTCTTGGCGCATATTTTCTTCTGCGCTTCGGTTTTTGGCTGGTCGGGCTGATGATGCCTTTTCTCATCGGTTTTGTGCTTGCCTCCATTGCCTATCCGCTGACGAGACTTCTGCGAGACCGGTTGAAATTTCCGCAGCCCCTCGCTTCTCTTGTCTCCCTGCTTCTTGTCATCGGAATCGTAGGTGGAATCCTCTACTTCCTCTTTAACAGTCTGCAGCACTCCATTCCCATGCTGACAAATTTCTTTGAAAACCTCGGCACAGATGTGATGATATCGGCTGAAAATCTGTACTGGACTCTTCAGTACCGCTATCCGAATATATTTACCATCTCCTTTGAAGAGTTCATCGAACAGATGCGAGCGCCCGGAAATCTCCTCTCTTTCTCCCCGGCGCCCATCATCAGCACCGTCTTCAACTTTGCAAGGAGCCTGCCGGGAATTCTGCTTCTTGTCATCATCACCGTCATTTCCAGCTACTATATCTCCCTTGAATATACAGCGGTATACACATATCTTAGAAAATGGCTGAAAAAGAGACCCGTCATTCACGGCTTCTTCATTAATATTAAGCAGTATACCCGAAGCGGCCTGATGTCTTGGCTAAAAGCGCAGGCGATCATCATGACCGTCGCAGCCATCATATCCACGATTTTCTTTTTGATCATGGGTTTTTCCAATCCACTTCTCATGGGGATCTTCCTTGCTTTCTTCGATGGACTTCCCTTGTTTGGAGCCGGTGCCATCTTGCTGCCGATTCTGCTCTACCATTTGATCTATGCAAACTATACGAATTCCGTTTTAGCCGCGGTACTCTATATTTTGATCGTCATCACCAGGAACTTTATTGAGCCGCGCATCATCGGCCAGCATATCGGTATCAATCCTCTCATTACCTTGATCACGATCTACACGGGCTTCCGCCTCTTCGGCATTGTCGGCTTGATTCTCGGCATCATTTTGCTTGTCATCGGNGTCAGTGTGTATAATGGGCTCAAAGCCTCAAAAGACAGAGAGGAGTTGTTGCCTGAATGATTTATTATATTGATGCGCCCCGACTCACAAAAGAAGAAATCATCGACGAGATCAAGAGCCAGCCAAACGTCCTTTTCGTCTCTCTCTCGACTGTCGATCTGGGCGGAAATCATACGGACGAACGAATCCCCGTCAGAGAATTCTTGGAGAATTATGACGGGCTTATGCTACGCGGCATTCCGACAGACGGTTCCAGCGTCGAACTGCCCGGCATCGCCGATATCGACAACGCCAAAGTAGACATCATCCCCGACAAAAATGTCAGATGGCTGATCGATTATTCAAGTCATCATTTTACGGAGGAAGAACACCTTTCTATCGGCACTCTTGTCATCCCCTCTTTCCTCTACCATGAGGGAAAACAGGTGGGAAGCCGCGGAGTGTTACGACGCGCTGTCGAGGCACTCGAGCGCGACACGAGGGAAATCATCGAAAACTCACCATCCCTGCAAAAAGAGCTCGACATCGTGCTTCCGATAGAAGACGTCGTATTTTCCCTGGCGACGGAGCTTGAATTCTGGGTTCACTCGCCCGCCGTCTCAAAAGACAGTGAAGATCTGTTCGTCTCCCAGAAACTTAAAGAACAGTATTGGAAACGCCCGACCGGCGCCGTCCGTGACGCACTGGAGGATACGCTGATTGCACTGGAGCGTCTCGGCTATAAGCCGGAGATGGGACATAAAGAAGTCGGAGGCGTCGGTTCAAAGCTGCGTGGAAGCAATGAATACATTCACATGGAACAGATCGAAATAGACTGGAGATATGACCATGCGCTTCAAGCTGCCGACAACGAGCTCTTTGCCAGAAACATCGTCTTTGATGTCTTTGCCAAGTACGGGCTCGATGTCACGTTCAAGGCAAAGCCGATCGAAGGGGTGGCAGGAAGCGGAGAGCACCATCACGTCAGCATTACCGTCACCGATGCCAGAGGAAAGAAACGAAACATCTTCACTCCTTCCGACATGAACAAAGACTTCCTAAGCCCTCTCGGTTACGGAGCTCTGATGGGGATCCTCAATCACTATGAGTCTATCAATCCCTTCGTCACCAACAGCAATGACGCTTTTAACCGTCTTACGCCGGGATTTGAGGCGCCGGTCTGCACTGTGTGCTCACTGGGAAGAAGTCCTTCGCTTCCTTCTCGAAACCGAACCGTTCTCTTAGGCCTTATCCGAGATAAAGACAATCCTCTTGCCACCCGCTTTGAGCTTCGCTCTCCCTGCGCCGGATCCAACTCATATCTTTTAAGCGCGGCGATGGCTGCGGCGATGATTGACGGCATGCTCTATGCCAAAGACAAAATGAGTAAAGATCTCTTTAAAGAGTTGGATAAGGAATATGGCGAAGAAGCCGTCTACCTGAAAAAAGACCGCTTGTATAGAAGCGAGATCAATATCTATTCCGACTACTCGGAAGAGGAAAGAAGCGCCTTTTTCGGAGCGGCGCCTCGCACTGTCTATGAGAACATCCAAATTTTTCGCGACAACCAAAACGGCTTTCTTACGGCTGAAGGAATCTTTACCGATGCCATCATCGAAAGCTATCTGCAGATGATTCAAGACAACTGGCTCGCGGAATTGACAGGAAGAATCATTCCCGAATACGTTCGCGAAATCAGAGAAATGCATCTGCTGCACGATAAAGAGCCCTTTGGAGAAATCGACAGGTTGCGTTGGAGCGCGATTCACCAAGAGATGGTCCACCTCATGAAAGATACGCATCTTAGAAACTGCCTCTTTTCAAGGATTCTGGAAGCCGCGGAAGAAAAGNACTATCCACTTGTCAGCAAACTGCAATTAGAGGCGAATTCCCGCGTAAAAGAACTCAANCGCATGTATTCAATCTATAGAAAAAACATTATTCACTTGAAGGAGTAGCATGGAGATATTTTCAAAATTATTTGCTCCCCGTGACATGACCACGGGAGACCCCTGGAAAAGGATTCTCGCCTTTTCCTTCCCTCTTTTACTAGGTAATCTTGCTCAACAGGCGTATTCCGCCGTAGATTCCATGGTTGTAGGCACATACGTAGGGGACCATGCGCTGGCTGCTGTCGGCACAAGCGGTCCCATCATCCATCTTCTCATCGTTTTTTTCGTCGCCATCTCCACCGGTGTAGGCATCATGGTGAGTCAATATTTCGGAGCCAAGCGCAAAGAAGATCTCGTGAAGACCATCGGCAACTGCATTACGATTACTTTCATCGTATCGATCACTCTCATGGCTCTTACACCCTTTATTACAACACCTCTATTGACATTTCTTGGCGTGCCGGAGAGTATTTTCAATTGGAGTAAGGAGTATCTCTCGATCCTCCTCGGAGGCGTGATAGGGATGTCCTATTACAATATCCTTTCCGGCGTTCTGAGAGGAATGGGGAATTCGTCTTCACCGCTCTTATATCTGCTTGTCGCAAGCATCATCAATATCGTCTTGGATATTTATTTTGTAGCAAACATGGGACTCGGGGTGGCGGGAGTCGCCTGGGCGACCATCATCGCACAAGGTGTCAGCGCTCTCCTATGTCTGCAAAAACTATACCGAATGCAAGACGAGGTGAATCTACAGCCCCATCATCTGATTCCGGATAAGAACTATCTTCTTCCTATGCTCCGTCTGGGACTTCCCTCCGGATTGACGCAGGCCATCTTCTCTACGGCACAGTTTTTTGTCCAATCGCTGGTCAACAGCTTCGGTGAATTCTACATAGCCGCCAGCCTCTTGGTCATGCGCGTCGACGGCTTTGTCATGCTTCCGAACTTCAGTTTCGGCATGGCGATGACGACATTCACCGGCCAAAATGTCGGAGCCAAAAGACTTGACCGCGTCCAGCAGGGGACAAAACAAGGTTTGATTCTCTCGATAAGCGCCTCTGTGACATTGACGATTCTCGTGGTGCTGTTCGGTCATCATCTGATGGGGTTATTTACCTCCACAGAAGAGCTGATCACTTACTCTGTTCGCATGATCGCCCTCTTGATTCCGGGCTACGTTGCCATGAGCATCACGCAGGTCGTCATGGGTGTCATGCGCGGAAGCGGCGATACACTTACGCCCATGTGGACCTCTATCATCACAACGGTCATCATCCGCCTTCCTCTTGCTCACATCCTCGCATATTTGACAAAGAGGCCGGAGTCCATCTTCGTATCTCTCCTGTGCGCCTGGATATCAGGTTCGATCATTTCTTCCATTCTCTATAGGCGAGGCAAGTGGAGGCGATCCAGCATTTTCGATCGACAATGATCCCTTCTGTTGCAGAAGGGTTTTTTTAATATTTGTAATAATTGTTTTACTTCATCTATGAACTCATGGTAAAATATGAACATCTACATTGTGAAGTAAGGGAGTAAGCATGGGAACGGAAAGAGAGAATTGGAGTACTCGGTTTGGCTTCCTGATGGCTGCGGCAGGCTCTGCCGTGGGCTTGGGAAATATCTGGCGTTTCCCGTATCTGGCGGGTGCAAACGGTGGCGGAGCATTTCTTCTCATCTATTTAGGCTTCGTCTTCTTTATTGGCGCCACCGTCATGCTCGCTGAGTTTACAGTCGGGCGTATGACTCAAAAATCAGCTGTCGGAGCATACAAATCCGTCAGTCGCAATTGGACTTTTGCAGGAATCATCGGCGTCCTGAGCGCCTTTTTAATCATGGGCTTCTATCCGGTCGTCGGAGGGTGGGCCACTGCGTATATTTTTAAATCCGTCACCGGACTCTTGTCGGAGCCGTCTGCTATTCCAAGCACTTTTGGCGCCTTTATCTCGGATCCGGTCCGGCCTCTGGCCTGGATGTTCCTTTATATGCTCTTCAACATCGTCATCGTCATCCGAGGCGTCGGAAAAGGAATAGAAACGGCCAGCAAAGTGCTCATGCCCATGCTGATTCTTCTTCTGTTTAGCGTAGCTGGTTACGGCATGACGCTTCCGGGAGCGATAGAAGGTTTCCGCTTCCTCTTTGTTCCTGACTTTTCCGCCGTGACGGCCCGCACCTTCCTTGCCGCGCTCGGCCAGGCCTTCTTCTCCCTATCCCTTGGCATGGGCTGCATGGTTACATATGGAAGCTATCTTGCAAAAGATACAAAACTTGCTTCCAGCGCGGCCATCGTCACGACAATGGACACCCTGTTTGCCATCACCGCAGGTGTTGCGATCTTTCCCGCCCTCTTTGCTTTCGGCATGGAGCCCACGGAAGGGCCCGGCCTCGTCTTCGTCGTCGTTCCGCAGATCTTTGCCCAGATGGGCTTTATCGGCCCTGTCCTGTCCATGATCTTTTTCATCGCTCTTATGATCGTGGCGCTCACCTCATCCGTCTCTCTTCTTGAGGTCGTCGTCGCCTATCTCATAGACGAAAAAAATTGGACGAGAAGAAAAGCTGTCATCACCACATCCATCGTGATGCTGGTCTTTTGCACCCTCGCCTCATTATCACTGGGTATATGGAGCGATTGGACTATACCGGTGCTGGGCGTCGGATTCTTCGATTTCTTTGACATCCTCACCGACAAGGTCTTCCTAGCCATCGGAGGCATGCTGATCGCTATCTTTACCGGCTTCCGTCTGAAAAAGGAAGATCTGAAGCGAGAGATCACCAACGAAGGAACAGTACCCTTTGCGATATTCGAGTTGTGGTATTTCCTCCTGAAATACGTCACACCGATCGCCATCGGTTTTGTCGCCTTCTTCGGCGCCAGAGCTGCCGCACAGCCGGCTCTGATGGTCTTCGGCTTTTCCTTTATCGCTGTCTTGGCGCTTTTCTCCAAGAAACTATAAACGGCAGACAATCACAAAAGGTCCTGCACTATGCAGGACCTTTTCTCTTTTACTTCTCTATTGAATTGTCCAACTCCACCGCCTGTAGAAATACTAAAAGGAAACGACGATCCCTTTTACGTCGGCATATAAAGTGTTGAGCGCTCCCATTGGAAGGATGTGAATCGCTTTGAATCGAATGCGTTGTTTAATCGTCTCTTTGAGCTTCAGCGCATCTTCGAGATTGTCGGCATGAGAGATGGCAAGCACTTTTTCCGTGACGTTTTCTGCCTTCTCTTCAATCAGATCTACCAGCTTCTCAAAGGCCCTCTTCTTTCCTCTTGCGATCCCATAAGGCACTATGACGCCGTTATCAGATCCCATGACCGGCATAAAGCGAAGCAGTTTTCCTATGATGCCGGCAATATTGCTGAGCCTTCCTGCTTTTCGAAGATTCTCCAGACTCTGCGAGATAAAGAATGTGCGCATGCTTTTGGCAAGAGCCTCCGCTTCATCTCGTATTTCCTCAAAGCTGATTTTTTTATCAATTAGTTCCCGTATTTTCATGTATATGAGAGCAGCGGCCGTCGACGTGCTGAGGGTGTCCACGACATGAATCTTCTTGTCGGGATAATCCTGCTGATAGAGCTGCTTGCCTAAAACAGCGGCATTGTAAGAGCCGGAGAGTTTGGAGGTGATCGTCAAGGCAAAAACGTCTCCCTCTCCGTCATAAATGTCATAGAACTCCTGAGGTGAACCACAAGCCGTCTGAAAATGCTTTGCCTCCGACATAGCTTTGCGAAACGCCTCCATGTCTATGTCGGGTGTGTCACGCCATTCAACTCCATCCAGCATAATGCGGAACGGGACCTTGGCAACAAATTCACCGTGATGGAATTCTTCCGTCAAATCCAAACTGCTGTCACCGACGATTCTGATCATAAGTCTCTCCTTCTTTTCTGTGATGTATGGCTCTGCGCTCAAACTCATCTGCACGCAATAATATGTCCTGTATTTCTGAAGACAGCTCGAAAACAAGCGAACTGTCGGCAAGTCTATCAATATTTGTCTGCACATTGTAGATGGCGCCGTAGATGGCGCTACGAAGGAGGACGGCCGCCACCTTTGCATCCGTCGCGGCGTTGACATTGCCGCGCTTTATGACGACATCGACAAAGGCAAAAGTCTCTAAGCATTTGCGAGCGACATTGAGAGGGATGAGCGAGGCGTTATATAGAGCCTGCTCCAATTCCGTTTTCTTTTCCTTCCTCTCTTCTTCCGTTTTGTCAGGCATTTTCTGAGCATCCAATACTCGCTGGATGCTCTTGGCATCATCGTCAATAAAGTGAATCAGATCTTCCCGAAGAAGACTCACTTCTGTGCGCACCATCTTCATCTCGTCGGAATAAGCGGCATATTTCTTCCTGTCGACAGTGAGATTGGTGATCATCTCGATTAAGGCGGTGCACAAAGCTCCTACGAGCGCCGTCACGCAGCCTCCGCCCGGAGCATATTGTCCGCAAGCGACTTCCTGCAAGAATTGAATGATAGAATAATCCGCGTAATTGACTTCTTGCCTCCTCATAAGAACCTTCCTCTTCTTGACGATTCGTCTCCGATCTTTTCTTAGAGCCCGTCTTTACTCTTACTTCTCTGAGGCGATTCCTTTGGCAGCCAGTTTTTCAAGCATGTCGACCGTCATCGCATCGAGATCATATTTAGGATTGAATCCCCACTGTTTTTTCGCTTCTGAGCAGTCCAAGCTGTCGGGCCAGCTCTCGGCAATCGCCTGGCGAACCGGATCGACATCATAATCAAGAGTGAATTCAGGCATCACCTTCTGAATCGACTCTTTAAGTTCTTCCGGATCAAAGCTCATGGATGAGACGTTGAAAGCATTTCTGTCGATAAGCTTCGAAGGATCGGCTTCCATGAGTTCGATGATGCACTCCACCGCATCGGGCATATACATCATGTCCATCTTCGTCCCGGCTGCAATAAAGGAAGTATAGCTTCCCTTCCTCAGGGCATCATAATAGATGTGGACAGCGTAGTCCGTCGTTCCCCCTCCCGGAAGAGCTTTATAGGAGATGAGTCCGGGAAAGCGGACACCTCTGGTATCGAGGCCATACTTCAGATGGTAGTAATCGCACAAGAGCTCCCCGGCCACCTTGCTGACGCCATAGGCGGTCGCAGGTCTTTGAATCGTAACTTGAGGAGTGTTTACCTTCGGGGTGGACGGGCCGAAAGCGCCGATGGAGCTGGGAACAAACAGAGACGTGCCCAATTCTTTGGCCACGTCAAGAGCATTTTGGAGTCCGCCCATATTAATGTGCCACAGAAGCTCGGGGTTCTGTTCGCCTACAGCAGAAAGCACCGCAGCTAAATGCAAGATCGTATCGACATTGTGCTTCTTTGCAATCTCGTAAAACGCCTTCCCGTCTGTCACATCAAGACGTTCAAAGAGAGGGTCTTCAGGGATTTGAGCGCTGACTCCGCGGGCGGAAGTAATGACATTGTCTTGCCCATAGATTTCGCGGAGCCTTTCAGCCAAATCAACTCCTATTTGTCCCGTCGATCCTGTAATCAGAATTTTCTTCAATGTGCTCCCCCATTTCTATTCTCTTTCGATTCATGACATCTTTTCCGACTCAATGGAATCATCCATTCTATCGCAGGTGACAATGTCGGTCTTTGCTATNAACCGCTTTTACGCTCCGGATTAGAAATTGGCNTTTCTGGGTGTCCTCGGATACGCNATGACGTCTCGGATATTGGCGACCGCTGTGACATATTGCAGCATACGTTCAAATCCCAGTCCAAAACCGGAGTGAACGGCCGTTCCGAAGCGGCGAAGATCGAGATACCACTCGTAATTATCCATATTCATCTCGCGCTCTTCTATGGCCTGTTTCAGCAATTCATAATTCTCCTCGCGCTCTGATCCGCCGACGATTTCTCCGACAGCCGGAACTAAAAGGTCCATGGCGCGAACGGTCTTTCCGTCGGGGTTTTGCTTCATATAAAAGCTTTTAATAGCTTTGGGATAATCCGTGACAAAGACAGGACCTCGGAAGTGCTCACCTGCCAGATATTTCTCATGCTCGGTCTGAATATCCATTCCCCACTTGACGGGGTATTCAAACTTCTGTCCCGAAGCCAGGAGAATCTTGATCGCCTCTGTATAGGTCACTCTTTGGAAAGGCTTTTCCACGACATCTTTCATGCGCGCAATAAGAGTATTGTCAAATCGGTCGTTAAAGAATTGCATCTCCTGCGGAGCCCTCTCCAGACACGCCTGAACAAGATGCTTGATCATGTCTTCGACGACCTGCATGTTGCACTCCAGATCACAGAAGCTCATCTCCGGCTCGATCATCCAGAACTCGGAAGCGTGGCGAGGCGTATTGGAGTTTTCAGAGCGGAAAGTGGGGCCGAAGGTATACACTTTTCCAAATGCCAGAGCAAACGGCTCTACCGCAAGCTGGCCGGAAACGGTCAGGAATGTCTCCTTCCCGAAGAAATCTTTACTATAGTCCACCGTCCCATCATCGAGGAGCGGGGGATTATCCATATCCAATGTCGTGACGCGGAACATGTCTCCGGCTCCCTCGGCATCGGTTCCGGTGATCAGGGGAGTATGGACATAAATAAATCCTCTGTCTTGGAAGAACTCATGCACCGCAAAGGCGAGCACGCTTCTCATGCGAAAAACCGCCTGGAACATATTGGTTCTGGGGCGCAGATGCTCTATTGTTCGCAAAAATTCAAGTGTGTGGCGTTTTTTCTGAAGGGGATAGTCTTTGTCACTCTCTCCGAGCACGACGATCTTCGTCGCGGCGATCTCATACGGCTGCTTGGCAGCGGGGGAAGGAACCAATGTGCCGTGCACTTCAATGGTGGAAGACAGTCCAAGATGATCGATCTCTTCATAATTGGGAAGATCCGGCGAAAAGACGACCTGCAAGGGTTGCATCTGACTTCCGTCGTTGAGCTCAATAAAGCCCACATTTGAAGACAGGCGTTTGTTCCGGATCCATCCGGAGAGAACCAGGGGTTTTTGCAAAAACTCTTCCGGCTTTGCCAGCAGTTCTTTGATCAGCATGTGTTCCTCCTAAAGAAAGCGGCTTTTGGCCAAGCCGCTGACATAAATTACTGGAATACTTCGGACGGCAGCCCATAAAAATTTGAGCGCTTCATCTGTCCATTCTTTCATGACGATTATAGCAACGCAAATGCAAGAGTGTCAACGAATCCGAAAACACATCGGCTCTTGGAATTTCTCATGCCATTGGATACAATGAAGGCGGAGGAAACGATGATCCAAATCGATGAAAGCAAATGCACATTATGTGGAGCCTGCGTAAACGCCTGCCCCATGGGGGTGCTTGACACCATGCGGGGATATCTCCACCTCGATGAAGGCCGCTGCATCAGCTGCCATATCTGTGTGCTCAAATGTCCTGAAAAGGCGATATCAATTTCGAGAAGGTGAACGCATAGACAGCGATACCTTCCCCCGCTCCTTGTCCACCCCGATGATGCGCACCTTGACAATATCGGACACTTTGACGACCTCAGACGGATCCTTGACATATCTGTCAGCTAATTGCGAGATATGAACGAGCCCGTCATTTTTAATGCCTATATCGACAAACGCTCCGAAGGCGACGACATTTCTGACCGTCCCCTGAAGTTCCATCCCGATCTCGAGATCATCTATGCTCAAAACATCTTTTCNNAACAGGACTCCNGGAAGCTCNTCTCTGGGATCGCGTCCCGGTTTGGAAAGTTCTTCAAAGATATCTTTGAGCGTCAGCTCTCCCACTCCTGCCAAGGAAGCTTCTTTTTTCACATCGAGCCTTCGAAGATCTTGATTCATATACTCTCTTGCAATTTCATAGCTCTCCGGGTGCACGGCCGTGTTGTCAAGAGGATCTGAGCTCTCGGGAATGCGCAGGAATCCGGCGCACTGCTCAAACGTCTTCGGCCCGACTCCTTTGACATCCAAAATCTCCTTGCGGCTCGTAAAGCCCCCGATCTGATCCTTATGCGCCAATATGTTTTTTGCAATAGAGGGCGTAATTCCGGAGACGTAGCTTAAAAGGCTCCTCGACGCCTGGTTGACATTGACGCCGACTCGGTTGACGCAGTTTTCCACGACGCCTTCAAGGGCGCTGCTGAGTTGTTTCTGATTGACATCGTGCTGATACTGTCCCACCCCGATATGCTTGGGCTCGATCTTTACAAGCTCTGCAAGGGGGTCTTGCAGGCGCCTGGCGATGGAAATGGCTCCCCGCACGGTCACATCGAGATTCGGGAACTCTTCGTTTCCAAGGGGGCTTGCCGAGTAGATGGAGGCTCCGCTTTCATTGACGATCGTATATTGAACATTTACGCCCTCATTTCGGATAAAATCCACCACGAACTGCTCGCTCTCGCGCGAAGCCGTGCCGTTTCCGATGGCGATGACATGGACTCCGTAACCTCGAATCAAGGAGCGAAGTACTCTGATGCTCCCGTCGATGTCTTCACGAGGCTTTGTGGGAAATACCGTCGCATGATCAAGCACTTCGCCGAGCTCATTGATGACGGCCAGCTTGCAGCCGGTTCGATAGCCCGGATCCCATCCAAGAACGACAGAATCCTTAAGAGGCGGCTGCATCAGATAGGGCTCGAGATTGGTGGAGAACACCTTGATCGACTCTTCATCGGCCATCTCTTTTAAGGCGTTTCGAATTTCCGTCTCAATCGAGGGAAGAAGGAGTCTTTTGTATCCGTCTTCCACCGCTTCTTGGATATAGACATTGGCGGCGCTGTCCTTTTGTAGATATCCTCGAGCTATACTCTCGACATTGTAGTCATCACTGAGGACGATCTTCAAACGCAGAACATCTTCTTTCTCTCCTCGAAACAGAGCGAGGATATTATGGGCTTTGAGATTGCGGATCTTTTCGGAAAACTCCGCATACATGGAATAATTTCCTGCATCCTCTCCCTTCAGAGAGCTCTCCATCACACCTCTTCGCACCGCATCGTCGCGGATCAGCTTGCGGTTTTTGATATCATCGGACATATCCTCGGCAATAATGTCCTGTGCGCCAAAGAGGGCCTCTTCAGCGGCCAGTTCCGTCTCAAGGGTTGGAAGAAATTCAGCAAGATACGCTTCTATCTCTTGTTCGCTCACAGGAGCAGCCAACAAAAATTCAGCAAGCGGCTTCAGTCCTTTTTCACGCGCAACCATCCCCCGCGTCCTCTTCTTCGGCCGATAGGGTCGATAGATGTCCTCAATAGCCTGAAGAGAAGTAGCCTTCTCAAGCGCAAGTCTGTGCTCCTCCGTCAGTACGCCGAGCTCTTCCATGAGGCGCAAGACATCGTCTCTGCGCTCTTCAAGACTGCGAAGATAGGTCAGCCTCGCATCGAGATCTCGAAGCTGCGTGTCGCTTAAGTCTCCGGTGACCTCTTTGCGATAGCGGGAAATAAAGGGAATCGTATTCCCCTCATCGAGAAGTACAATCGTATCGGCTACCTGTTTTTGGGAAATCCCCAATTCTTTTGCAATCTGCTTATATATATCCAAATGTTCCTCCCAAAATATTCATACTATGTATTATATCAATACTTTACAAAAAAAGAAAAACCCCGGATTCCCGAGGCGATGAAATAACTACTTCGTTCTTTTGTCTACTGCTTTTGCGATGGTCTTGATAATCATTACAGCAATAAATAGCGGTACCATCCAGCCGAGATTGAGCTGAAAAGAGAAACCGGGGTTTTCCTTCGTCCCCTTTTCAATCTTCAACACAGGAATTTGACATAACGGACAATCTTTCATTTTCTTCCCTCCTTCAATAAGCGAACTCTCTATAGATTTATACTCAAAGAATAAAGCATTAAACTTTCATCTTCGTGCCGGCATTGACCCCGCTATCAAGCTTCATATACGTACAGGTAGAAGTGGCCACAATCTCATCGCTGCCTTCGACGAAACCTTCTGCATGGAGATGGACGAGGCTTTTTCCGTTTCGTGTCATCTTCGACTTGACTACAAAACGAGAACCCAGCGGAATCTGCTTAAGATACTGAATACTGAGATTTGTCGTGACAATGGCCTTTTCCCTCTCCACGACAAGCGTGTGATACCCTAGAGCAATGTCAAACGCAGTCGCAATGACACCACCATGCATCAAACCTCCGGGATTTGACATCCACTCATCGACAGGGAAGGACACCGTCATCTCGCCCGTCTCCTCCGAGTAATCCTCATAGGTGATCTTCATCAGGGAATTGACCTCATTGTTCTTGATGCTGTGCAACTCTTTTATTTCTTCTATACGCGCTATGACTTCACGTTTTGTCATTCTACACTCCGATAAATTTATACTTTTTAAGTTACCCTCTCTATTCAAATAAAAACAAAGCCGACTATTTTCTTGGTTGCAAAATGCAAAAGTCAGCTTCCAGATTGCGGAACAGTGATGATCAAGCGAGGTCTACCAACCTTACGAAACTACACTACTCTCAGACCCGAATTCATTGTAGTTGTCTTTCGGCGCTAGAAGCTTGGTTGGATGTCTAATGTTTTTTGATAAACGTTCAATTTTCCTTCCATTGTCTCCTCTTTTCTGCAGCGATAAATCGCTGGATTTCACTTTCAGTGATCATCAGCTTGCCACCGATGGTGAGAGTTCTAATCACTCCGCTTTGTCGATATTCGCGAAGCTTTTTCTCTCCGATCTTCAGTTTTCTCCACGCTTCTTTGAGCGTGAATAATGACTCTGCATTCTGCATTATAACTCTCCGTTCTGTTTTTGTATAAAAATAACTTGTGGATCAAGCCTCAGAAAATTTCCGCACAGTTTTTGCAGGGTTTTCAGAAACGCTCTTTTTGATCCAGCCTCATTGGCGTGGATCATTCTTTCCGAAACCCTCGCTTCCTCCGCAATTTCTTTTACGGAAATATTCTGTTTATGGCGCATCTCTCTTAATGAATGCATTACTCCCTCTTTTCTACATTAAGCCTTGCATATGAAACTTTAACTCCTAATACTGCGCAGGTGTCATTGAATACATTTTCATGTCCGTATCCGCCGTGATCATTTCTACCTCCTCTATTGGTTTTCTTTGTAATACTATAGTGCTATAAGTACGGTAGCAGTACAACTGCTTTTTGTGCTATTTTCTAATGGTTCTATTAAGTTGCGGATTATTACTCAGAGTGTTATTGTAATAAAAAAGGAGGAATTATGGATCGGAAAGAAATTTTCAGAAAACGGCTCGCCGCTCTACTTGCCGACTCCGGAATGACTCAAACAGAACTCGCGGAAAAACTCGGACGCACTCAAAGTCTGATCGGCTCTTATCTCGCCGGGAGAAGAGAGCCGTCTTTAACTGTACTGATCGAGATGGCAAACATATTTCAAGTTGATATAGACTACCTCGTGGGAAGAGACGCACCTGACACAATCGCCACACATTCAGAATTTGATGAACTAACAGAAGCTGAAAAGCTTGATCTTATAAAGTTTAAGGAATTTTTAATTAGTAAACGATGACAAGATATGAAATACTCCTCGACGATCACGATATAACAGAGCACGACTTTCTCCAGCTGAAAGGGATATATATAAACGGCTCTATCGGCATAAAAAAAGACCTTTCTAACGCCGAGAAGCTGTGTATCGCCTATGAGGAGATCGGGCATAAATACTTTACAGTCGGCGATATAACCGACCTGTATAAACCTAATAATGTCCGACAAGAACTAAGAGCGCGTGCATGGGCTTATGGGCAGCTTTTACCGCTCGAAATCCTCGGCCAGTGTAACGATATATACGATCTTATCGATTCGCTCGGCATAACAGAAGACTTTTTCCGTGCGGCAATCGCGGATTATCGCGGCAAGTATGGCGACACGCTTTATATAAACGGTCAAAAAATAAACCTCGGAGGTGTCTGATGAAAAGAATAATTGTTTTTCTTCTTTTGGTGACAATGCTTTTTTCATGCTCAAAAACATCTGATGCATCTAAACCCGCAGAAGCTCCGCGAGAAGAGCAAGCAAACAACATTATATGTCTCGAATCCCCCGGCGACAAAACGCTTCCGGATTCAGGACTAACACCTGAGCAATTCAGGGATTCCGTCTTCACGGCAGAAATCTGGGAAAACGGAGAAGTCTATATTCCTGTTCTCAACAAAACGGATGTGGAAATCGACGAATTTATGATGATTCTTCGCTCGTCCGACTTTGAGGATGGCATAAAACCCTTTTTTCTGAACTCATCACTCAAACCGGGAGAACTACTCTATATACACGACACTTTAAAAAATATTCCAGACGACATAGCTATTGAGGCAATCGCTTTTAGTTACGACGAAATTGCTCTCCAGAAAATATACCCATGAAAAAGTAAAAGTCTATCAACCTTACGAAATTATCACTACCTGTTTTTCCGAGTTTTATAAGACCAGGCACAACTGTGGTCATTACATAATTATTCCCTTAGCTAAATCTCCACCTTTAAGTTTTTAATAGTCTATAATAATACTCTAATACTTTGTACTGTTTTTCTATTTCTTTTATTTGCATAAATTTTTTCATATAGTCAAAATCTAAACTACCTTCATCATTTATTGGTAATAAAATCTTTTGTCTTTTTAATCTTGCTGTACCCATTTTATAACCATAGCCATACTTTTCTTTTTGGTTTGTGATAACTCTAGTCAAGAATAAAGATACATATTTATTCCTACAGTTAGGAATAAGCTTTCTTGTATCATTTCCAAATAGAGCAGGATAGTCATGATAAAAAGCATATCCTACTGAACCATTACGATTAACACTTATACATTTTTCTTCTATCGTTTTATTTTCATTATCAACAAAATAACCAATACCATTATTTTGTGCTGTAGCAGTTACATACGGGGTAGCTCCATCAATTCTTTCTCTAGCATAAATATCTATACCAGATTCAATTGAAACAATATCTTCAAGCCAAAATTCTTTCCATTCTTTTTCTTCAAGAGACAGTAGTTGCAACCCTCTTAAAATGGCTAATTCATATATATATATATATATATATGAATATATGTATTCAAGGGCTTTTTCGAGCTTTTCTGCTTCTATTATTTGCATGAATTTACTCATATAATCCCAGTATGGGTTTCCATTTTCATCTACAGGCAGTATCAGTTTTTCTGTTCGTATTCTTTTATCATTAATTTCTCTATTAAATGAATATTTTTCTTCAAGGCGTTTAACAATGGTTGCCATAAATAAATAAATGTATTTATCTGCATTTTCAAGAGTTAATGATGTTACGTGATCACTAGCTATATATTCATACTCATGATAAAAGCAGGAACCAACACTGCCGCTATTAGCAAGAGTTAAGTTGTTTTTAAACTTTCTAACTTTATAGTCATTACCTATGAATCCATCAACTCCATTATTTAATGACGTAGACGATACATAAGGGACATCACCTTCTATATGGTCATCTTTTTTTAGTCTTCTGCCTCTTTGAATTTTCCTAAAAACTTTATCAAAAGGAAAAACTTCCCACTCAACTTCTTCTAATCCCACCAAATCAAATCCTGTTTCTAATATTTTTTGTTCATAGTAATTTATAACCTTTTGAGCAATTTCTTTTTGCTCTTGTTTGATGTATTGCTCCATGAAGTTCCAGTGTGGGCCACCTTGGTCTGTTACAGGTATCAACATTATTTGTTCTTTTATTCTTTCAGAAAATGCTTTTCTACCAAAAGCAAACTTACTCTTATTTGCTTTAATTAACTGAGAAAGAAATAGCCCTGATTCTTTATTTAGACGAGGATGATCTAATATAGTCATTTCATCACTTGCAGTAAAATCCCCTTGAGCATAATAACAATCACAGAAAGTTGTCACTACTAATTTATCCCTATCTTTGAATAATGGGTTAGAAATAAAATCTGTAACACCATTATTAAATGAACTTGCAGAATAATATGGAATTTCCCCTGATTCTCTATGTTTTTCTATATGTCTTTTGCCACGATAAATATCAGAAAACAATTCTTTTACTTTAATAGGTTTCCATATAACTTGGTCTAGAGTTAAATTACTCTTCATATTCATCACCGTCTTCAGCTACTAATAGCATTTCATCTTCTGTTATTGAATATTCCTTGTTACTCTCCACTCCAAATAGATATCCCCTGCCATGGGTAATCATATTAACTTCAAAAGTAATATAGTCTGCAATGGTATTTCTAAAGTCTTCATCTGAAGGGATTTCATCATTGAAATAGTAAAAAGAATGTAACCATTCATCGTCAGGTTCAATAGTCGTCTTCACACAAAATTTTGTTTCGGTTTCGATTACATCATTCCATACATCAAGAAGATGCTGTCTTTTATCTTTTACGTTTGGAGTTTCTACTAAACCTACGTGCTTAGCAACAACATAACCATCATTTTCAAAATTAATAAACTTACAGACTTTTTCCTTATAATGAGGAACCCATGCTGTAAAAATAGCAATGCAAGGATTAACCCCAACGCCATAAAAAGTGTCCTTATTTAAAGTTATAACACCTTCTAAAGTATGCTTTTTTAGAATATTCGCTTTTATTTCTTGTTCTACTTTTGTTTTGCCTGTCATAGTAGACTGAGGAACAATGATAGCTACTTTTCCATCCTCAACCATACAATCCAACAGGTTCTCAGTAAATGAAATCTCATAAAGGTCTGAATTCGTCTTTGAACCTTGTGAATATGGTGGATTCATCATTCCTATTGTTGGATGCCATTCTTTTTGAATTTTTGCAGGATTCAATTTTAAGAAGTCAGCATTTTCTAAATTGCTCTTACCATCTCCTCTAAGAATCATATTAGTTGTAGCAATAGTAAACATATAAGATTGAGACTCGACACCAAACACCTGATTTTTCTTAATTCTTCGTCTTTCCTCTACACCTTCTGTTTGACTTAACATATCGTGCATAGCAGAGATAAGGAAGCCACCAGTTCCACAACATGGGTCAAATACAATATCATTTGATTTGACATCAAGTAGATCACAGAAGAGATTCGTAATATGTTTTGGAGTAAGTATTATTCCTAAAGATTGCCCATCTCCCCCGGAATAGGACATAAACTCTCCGTAGAATCTACCAAGATAATCTTCTCCATCTCTATTATATCGAATGCTTTGGTAAACACGTTTTTGTAAAAATTCTGTGTAATGCTTTAGAGGTGTTTTCCCCAAAGTGCTATTGATTTCATTTATTAAGGTGTTGTCTCTTATCACTGAGAATTGACTTAAAAGCTTATCTTTCTTCACTTGTGGAGAAACATTTGCCCTATCTAAGTTATCCTTTATTGCCTTATAGATTTTTTGACCATCTGTAGTTTGTTCATTAGTATCTCCAATAAGATTATCTACTGAAAAATTTCCAAAATCAGCTTCTCTTAGAGCAAGTAAAATTCCCGAAACAATTAAAGGTTTATCCTTATCTTGGATACTTCCATAATTTCTTAAATCTTCATGTAATTCAGCTGCATCTTTTAAAATTTCTTTTGTTTCTTTTTCTTCGGCTGTATCTTCTTGAAGAATTTCTTTGATGTAATATTCATCGATATTATCTTCGTTAAAAAGTATAAAGCCCTCTGTTTCTGGAAGTTCTTTATAGTTTTGTCGCTCATCTATAAATAATGGTGAAATTCTATGACGCTTCTCATTTCCTGAAACACCTATGGCTATAATCTTCTTATAAGAAGTATTCATTGATAAATGTTTTCCGTAAAACAAAGCTCCATTAACAGCATAATTACATATAGATTCAGAATCTTCTGCTAAAAGATCATCTCTAGTTCTATTTTCATGAAAAGATACTGACGATTTATCCTCAATTACAATCAAAAAATCTTTAACGACACCAATATATTCAGGAAACCCAACATTTCCTGTACCTCGTTTTGAAGCCGTTTTTAATGCTTCTCTTATCTCTTTAATAGACGACCCTTGAGGATCAAGTTGAATATCTGCTTCTTTTAATAAATCATAAACCCAAAGGTCAGTGCTCTTTTCTCTTGTGATCATCGCTTATACTCCATAATATCTTCAATCCTACAATCTAAAACATGACAAATTTTCGCGATAGTCTCCAAGTCCAACCGTTTTACCTTATTGTTACAATATGAGTTAAGTTGTGTCCTTTGGAGTTTAGCTTCTTTTTCTAGTTTATTTTTGCTTATATTTTTTTCTTCCAAGACTTGATCAATTTTAAAAATTATTTTTCCATAGTCCTGCATACAATCTATCTCCTTTTAGATGTAGAAATCATTCTTTTGACTTTTTTATAAGATAATTGTAGCACGTAAGACTATTTCTTACACCTGTAAGATTAAGTTTAAAAAGTTCGAAAAATAAAAAACCACAAGTTCTTTGTTGTGCGATATTCATTGTTATTGAATCTCTCTTGCAACACCTTGCAAATAAAGGATTTGTCGTTTTAGATGTATACGAGACTATCATACTCTCAGACTTATTGTATCTATTAAGCCCCTCTTTTCTCATTATACATAGAAAGATATCCCATATTTCGTACTTAACTTGACCTATCTCGGATACTCCAGATTTTCTTTCTTTATATTGTTCAGCACCTCTTTGAGATACTTCTGTGCCTCATACCTTGCCATCGGCAAATTCTGGTCTGAGTACAGGCCGCACTCTTCAGGCTTGGCTCCGGGGATCTCTCCCTCATATTGAGAGATATGCTTGAATAACGCTCTCATCAGCTCGACGATCTCTTCTGATTCGAGCTTACCCTTGAGTATCAAGTACAGACCTGTCCTGCATCCCATGGGACCCCAGTAGATAACTTCATTTTTCCACTCTTCGTGATTTCTTAAAAATGTCGCGCCTATATGCTCTATGGTGTGAAGTTCCGCCGTGTTCATCACGGGTTCTCTGTTGGGCTCTTTCATGCGTATATCAAAAGTAGTGAGATAATTCCCGTTTATCTCATCTACTCTGGAGACATATATTCCTCGCTTTAATCTCAAATGATCGATCTGAAAACTTCCTATTTTCACCTTTTTCTCCTTGTACGATCCTTTCTCTATCTCAACATGGCTTATTACAAGAATCCCTCTGCCTCATAAACGACTTCTCCTCCGATGATGCTTAAAAGCACCTTTGTGTCTCTGATCTTTTCCGGTTCCGATGTAAAGACATCGTTGTCAAGGACGATGAGATCTGCCAGGTATCCCTCTTTGATCCTGCCTTTTTCATTCTCGGCAAACTCACAGTAGGCACTGCCTATGGTGTAGGCATCTATCGCCTCAGTGATGTCCACCGCTTCCTCCGGACGATAGCCGCCCTCAGGCCTTCCTTTGAGATCTTTTCTTGTGATGGCACAGTAGATGCAGTAGAAGGGATTGCAGTCCTCTACCGGGGCGTCCGTGCCGTAGCCTGTGGGGATTCCCAGTTTTGCGAGTGTGCCGTTTGCGTAGCTTGTGGAGGCAAGTTCTTTCCCCACAAGTTCCTCCACAATGTGCGAATCCGTATTTAAAAAGATCGGCTGAAACTCGACTACGTAGTTTTCATCTTTGATTCTCTGAAGCTGTTCATTTGACGTAAGCTGAAGATGAACAAAAGCGTGGCGATTGGGATTTCCGGGTTTCATATATTTTTTATAGCTGTCCATCGTCTCTTCCAGCGCCTGATCACCTATGACATGGGTGATCACCTGAATCCCTGCCTCCTCAGCGATCTTCACGAACTCATCCATCACTTTTGGGGTCATGGTGGAGATTCCCCGATAGCCGGGCATTCCTACATAATCGATGGAGAGAAATCCCGTCCTTCCTCCAAGGGATCCGTCTTTAAAGAGTTTTACCGGCCCGACACTCAGTTTGTTGCCTGCTCCCATATCATTAAGAAGACCGCTGTCGATTGTCTCCTTCAGATCTTCCGGCGAAAGAAAGCACATCTGATGTCTGTATCTGAGCTTGGCTCTTCCCTCTTCATAGAGTCCTTTGACCATCTTCATGTATTCATTTCGGTCTCCGGTGACGCTTCTTGCGTCATTGGACTGCACACTTGTGAGTCCGACTTCTATCGCGTAGTCCATGGCTTGTAGAAGTGCCTCGCCATACTCAGGGATCGTGAGAGACGGAATCGTGCTTCTCAGCTTAGAAGCTGCTTTTTCCGTAAAAACTCCGGTTGGATAGCCCTTGGCGTCCACTTCGAAGCTTCCCCCTTCCATCTGCTCCGAGTTCTCATCGAGCCCGAGCATCTCTATCGCCTTTGTATTGCAGCTTGCCATATGACCGCACATTCTATATAGGACGATAGGTATATCTTTGCTCACCTGATCGAGATCAAATCGATCGGGAGGGCGACACTCATCTTCGAACTGATCCTGATCCCATCCTCTGCCGAGGATGCCTGACACTTTTGCTTCTTCATGCGTCTTGAGGTATTCTTTCGCACGCTCCACGATCTCTCCAATAGAGGTGCTTCCACGCAGATTCAGCTGAGCCATGACGGCTCCGACCATGGCAAGATGAAGATGGGAGTCATTGAGACCGGGAATCACTGTTCTTCCCTGACAGTCGATGATCTTCACCACATCTTTGTCGACGGATTGCAGGAGTTCATCAATTCCTCCCACAGCATACACACGCTCTCCTTTTATATGCACCGCCTCGACAAAATGCCCTCTTTCTACATAGGCCTTTGCATTCTTTAAAAGAATATCCATTGCGCTGCGCCTTTCTATTTTCTACTCTTTTTTATCTTTTTCAGTGTAGAGATGACAGTACACATAGTGTTTGTCGGTGATGACCGACTTCTTCGGAGACAGCTCTTTGCAGATGGGCATGCAGTGTCTGCATCTCGGGTGAAACTTACAACCTGAAGGAGCATTGATCGGAGAAGGGATGTTTCCCTCCAAGATGATGCGCTCCTTTTTTTCTTCCGGATCGATTGAAGGAATGGCTGAGAGAAGCGCCTGCGTATAGGGATGAAGAGGGCGATTGTACAGATCGTCTCTGTCGCTGACCTCTACAAACTCACCCAAATACATGACACCCACTCTGTCACTGATGTGCTCCACTACACTTAGGTCATGTGCTATGAAGAGATACGTAAGATGCATGTGCTTCTTCAGCTCCGAGAGAAGATTGAGAACTTGCGACTGGATCGACACATCCAGAGCGCTGACCGGCTCGTCGGCAATGACGAGAATCGGATCAAGCGCCAGGGATCTGGCAATACCGATGCGCTGTCTCTGTCCTCCGGAAAACTGATGGGCATAGCGATTGGCGTGGTAGTCATCGAGCCCCACTTGGCGAAGAAGCTCTATCACTTTCTCATCGACTTCTTTACTTGATTTACAGACGTTATGGATGATGAGAGGCTCCGCCACGATATCTCTTACCGTCATCCTCGGATTGAGAGAGGCGTAGGGGTCCTGAAAGATCATCTGGATCTTCTTGCGAACAGGCTGCATCTGAGACGCGCTGTAATGAGATATATCTTCTCCGTCAAGTATGATCTGTCCCGATGTCAGCTTCACCAGTTTTGCGATCGCAAGAGCGAGCGTCGACTTTCCGCAGCCTGATTCCCCGACGACACCGAAGGTCTCTCCCTTTGCAATCTCAAAAGATACGCCGTCGAGCGCCTTCACATGCTGAAGCTTTCCGAAGAGGCCTCTTCGAACAGGGTAGTAGACCTTCAGGTCCTTTACTATTAAAGGAGCGGGAGATTTGTTCTTTTGTATCATTTTACCTCCCTTCCGTTACTGCATAACCAGCAGCGGCTCGTGCGCCCACCCCCGAAGTCGAAAAACGGAGGTTCCTCTTCATGGCAGATGTCCATCGCCTCTGAACATCTCGGGGCAAATTTACAGCCCTTCGGCATAAATCTGGGATTGGGAACGTTTCCGGGTATCGTATAGAGTTCCTCTACGCGCTCTCCCAGTTTCGGGATCGACGCCATAAGGCCCCTTGTATAAGGATGCAGAGGATCTTTAAAGACATCTTTTACATTTCCCGTCTCCATCGCCCGGGAACAGTACATAACCAAAACTTCATCACACATTTCCGCGACAACTCCCAGAGAGTGCGTGATGAAAATAATACTTGTCCCGCTTCTCTCTTTGAGCCTTCGCATCAAGTCCAAAATCTGCGCCTGAATCGTGACATCGAGAGCAGTCGTGGGTTCATCGGCGATGAGGATTTTCGGCCGGCAGACGAGCGCTATGGCGATCATGACACGCTGGCGCTGCCCTCCTGAGAGCTGAAAAGGATATTCATTGACTATACTTTCGACTCTCGGAAGACCGGTGTCTTTTAAAATCTGCACGACTTGCTCCATGGCCTCTGATTTACCGACATTCTGATGCTCGATAATCGCCTCGCTGATCTGCTCTCCTATTTTTAATACGGGGTTGAGACTTGTCATCGGCTCCTGAAAGATCATTGAGATATCTTTTCCTCTGATTCCCCGCCTTTCTTCTTCACTTAATTTTAGCAAGTCCTTCCCTTCAAAGATAATTTCTCCCTCAACTACCCTACCGGTTGTTCCCTTGAAAAGGCCCATGATGGACAGAGCCGTGACCGACTTGCCGCTTCCCGACTCTCCCACGATCCCTAAAGTCGAACCTTCCTGCAACTTGAAACTCAAATTCTCCACGGCTCGCACGACTCCGTTGTCCGTGAAGAAATAGGTGGAGAGATTTTTGACCTCGAGGATATTCTTTCTATCTGTCATCATCCACCTCACATTTCACTCAATTTTGGATCGAGAGCGCTTCGAAGCGCGTCTCCGAGCAGGTTGAAACATAGGACCGTCAAGAAAATCGCCAGTCCGGGAAACATCGCATAATGAAGACTGGTGAAGATATAGATACGGGCGTTTGACAGCAAGAGCCCCCACTCCGGAGTCGGCGCCTTCGCACCCATCCCGAGAAAGCTGAGAGAAGCCGACGTCATGATCGAACCGGAGATGGAAATCGAATACTGAACGATTACAGACGGAAGAGCTCCCGGAAGAATGTGAACAAAGAGAATTCTGGCAGGAGATGCGCCCAGAGAGCGTGCTGCCTGGATATAGACACTGTTCTTCAGATTCAGCGTATTTCCCCGCACGATGCGGGCAAAAATCGGAATCCGAAACACGATGATGGCGATAACGACATTCGTAAGACCCGGTCCCAGAATCGCCACAATTGCTATCGCAAGAATGAGACCCGGGAAAGCATATAAGACATCGCTTAAACTCATGATGATCGTATCGAACCATCCTCCGATATAGCCGCTGAAAAGCCCGATAAAACTCCCTACTATCGCCACAATCGTGACGGAAAGAAAACCGACCGAAAGAGAGATCCGTGTACCGCACAGGACGCGGCTGAAGAGATCGCGGCCGAACTCATCGGTGCCGAACCAGTGCTTCGCAGAGGGAGGCTGCATCACCGAGGAATAGTCGTACTCATTGATTCCGTACGGTGCCAGCTGATAACAGAAGATGGCGACAAAAACAAGAATGACAAAAAATACCGCAGCTACTACGCCCGTCTTCTGCTTTTTAAACTTTTTCCAGAACACCGAAAAAGGAGTGCGGATATCGCCGCTTTCGGCTTGATTCATCAATGCTGTCTTCTCCATGATCACACTCCTATTCAAACCGGATTTCCGGGTTCAAAATCGCATACACAATGTCGACAAACACATTGATGAAGACATAGTGCGCAGAAAGCAGGAGAATCAGCGCCTGCACCACCACATAGTCGCGTAGACCGATGGAGCTGACCAGAAAAGAGCCGATCCCGGGGTAGACAAACACTTCTTCTATGAGCACCGAACCACCGAGCATGGCGCCGAAATTCATCCCTATGACCGTGACGACGGAAATCAGCGAGTTTCTGAACCCGTGCTTCCAGATGACGACACGTTCTTTCAGGCCCTTTGCTCTGGCTGTTCGGATATAATCTTCTTTTAGGCTCTCTAAAAGAGAAGAGCGGGTAAAGCGGGTGACGGTGGCCGCCATCGAAGTACCCATCGTAAAAGCGGGAAGAATCAACGCCTTCCAGTTTTTAGCGCCCGACACCGGCAGGACTTTAAGCCTCACGCCAAATACATAGATTAGCAGAAGCCCGATCCAAAAGGCCGGGACAGCCTGACCCGCCACCGTCAGCGTCACACCGAAGTAGTCCTGCCACTTGCCGACATTCGTCCCTGACCAGACCCCCATCAGCATACCCAGGATCACCGACCAGGAGATCGATATTAGAGCGAGCCTCACCGTCTTTCCATAGCGAGGCGCTATCTCTTCAAGCACGGGCCGGCCGGTTCGAAAAGAAGTCCCCAGGTCTCCTTGTAGGATTCCCTTCATCCATATCCCGTACTGAGTAATCAGAGGCTTATCCAGCCCCAATTTCCGCGTTACATTCATGACGGTCTCGTAGGATGCATCTTCTCCGACCATCAGTCGAACGGGATCTCCCGGAATCAGCCGGATAAAAAGAAAGGCCACGACGGAAACCAGGAGCATAGTACCAAAGGCGCTTAAAATGCGCTTAATAAGATATCGAAGCATATTTCTGCCCGTTTCTTGAACGTCTTTCCTTCGCTTATACTGCAAATAAAAGAATCAGTGACATGCCTGTATGAAAACTGTGCCGCCTTTCGCACAGGCGAAAAGCGGCGCAGCATGATCCATAGTATCTATTCGCTCACATAAACGGCATTGCGCCAGTAGAAACCGCCTCCGCCTAAGAACGAAAAGCCTTCTACTTTTTCGTTCGTCGCTCCGATATAGGTATTGACGAGAAGCGGAACGGCAGGCATTTCTTCCCAAAGGATTTCCTGCATCTCTTTGTAGATGGCAGCGCGCTCGTCCGGATCGGTCGTCTTGGCGCCTTTTGCGGCAAGCTCGTCCGTCACCGGATTGGAGTAGAACGAGTAGTTAGCTCCTTTAGGAGGATACTGAGGCGTCGTAAAGCGTCCCAGCGCCTGATCCGGGTCAAAGGTCGACGCAGAGTAGCCGCGGATATAGATATCCCATCCGGCATCTTCCGGAGCTCCGGAGTAACCCGAAACTTCTGTCGCAAGGACCCCGCCCTCCATCGGATAGACGTCGAGTTTCACACCGACTTGCTCAAGCTGCTGTTGGATAAATTCACCGCGTTGAATATCCGAGGTATCATTTTCTTCCCAGGCAACGAGCGTAAATCCGTCCGCATAACCGGCTTCTGCAAGTAATGCCTTCGCCTTTTCTATATTGTACTCATATCTTTTTTGAGCCACATAATAAGAAACCGAAGGAGCGGCAATCGAGTCGCCGGGTATATTTCTTCCTCCGTAAACGACTTCATTGAGTGCCTCGACATCTACCGCCATCGTCAGCGCCTGACGCACGCGCACGTCCGCCAGAGGTCCTTTAGCGGTGTTGAAGTACATATAGCCGATCATCACACCGGGCTTGGTGACAATATTCATCCCGGAGCCCTCCACCATCGCAATATTAGTGGCGGTGAGCCAGTTGATGATATCGGCTTCTCCTGCAAGGAGCATCGCGATGCGGGTAGCTTCCTCCGACACCGGCTTAATAGTAATCGTATTAAAACCGATATTTCCGTCAAGAAGAGCATCTCCTGCTATTTCAGGATCGTAGCCCCAGTAGTCGCGCTTCAGAGTAAAGACCATGGACTCTCCGGAGCGATAGTCCGTCAGAGTATACATGCCCGTTCCGATGATTTCATTGGACCAGGCGTCCTGTCCTTTTTCAATGAGAGAAGGAGAAACAAAGCCCGAGAAGTTGGCAACGACATTTAAGAAGGGTGCATATGGATTTTCAAGTGCTACGGCAACGGTGTATTCATCGATCACTTCTGTCGCCCTGATCACCTGCAGACGAGACACTCCTTTAAATCCATAGCTGTCGTCGGTAATGAGATCGAAATTGGCTTTGACAGCTTCCGCGTTCCACGGAGTTCCATCAGAGAAAGTGATACCCTCTCTCAGTTTAAAAGTGTAAACCAGACCGTCTTCAGATACATCGACACCTTCTGCCAGAATCCATTTGAGCTGCATATTGTCGTCAAAGGCCAGCAGGCTCTCATAGGCAAGAGAACTGGGCACACCTTCAGACACCTGCGTCTGATTGGCTGGGAAGAAGGTGGAAATATCCGAGTAGTTGAGAACGACAATGTCCGCATCTTCGGCTACTTTGCAGCCCGGGCCTTCTGCTGAAGGCTCTTCAGCCGCTCCTGGAGAATCTGCGGGCGTTTCGGCAGGAGTCGTTGACGGCGCAGGTTTTGACGGAGTGCTCGAGCACCCGACAGACATGACCACCAACAGTACTGCCAACAGTCCAATGAGAATTCGTTTCATCTGTAACCATCCCTTCCGCATGAGCTAAACGCGTATGCAATTATTATTTTTTTCTTTCCTAAGTATCATTCCGGCCTTTGCGCCGGTATGGGTTCCGTCTATCACTGTCAGTATCCCGTTGACATAGACTCGGCTAATGCCGCTGCACGCTCTCTGCGCTTCCTGATAATCCGGCAGATCTTCAAGTTTCTCAAAGTCGAAGAGAACAAGATCCGCCTTCATGCCGGACTTTATCAGCCCTCGATCCGAAAGACCGAGTCTTGCTGCCGGCAGAGCGCTTTGGCGCTGAACGGCTCGCTCAAGAGAGAACAATCCTCTATCCCTACAGTAATGACTCAGGGTCCTGACAAAAGTTCCGAAATTTCTCGGATGAGGTTTTCCCGGAAAATCGAGCGACATCGCACTTCCGTCTGAGCCGGTCATGACAAACTCCTTCGTCATGATGTATTCCACATCTTCTTCGCACATTCCGAAGCAGATCTCATCGACCTCGTTGTCCTCTGCAAGGACGATGTCAATGAGCACAGATGCGTAATTATCCTTCCCCAATGTCTCCGCGATCTCCACGATCGATTTACCTTGCATCCAGGCATTTTCTTCTGTCTTCAGACAGGAGACATAGATCGTATCCCATCGCCCCTCATGGGAGGCGTTCGTATTTTCCTCAAGCTGAGTACGAATTTCAGGATCCCGAAGTCTCTCCAAGAGCTTCTCGACCCCTCCTTCAAAGGCCCATGTCGGCAAGTTGACAGACAAATTTGTAGCCGAGGCATTATACGGATACTGATCCGCCGTCACGTCAATCCCTTCTCTTCTGGCTTCTTCCATAAGAGCGATCGTCTTCCGACAGCTTGTGTGCCAATCCGGCTTATAGCTCACCTTGTGGTGGGAAACATGGAGCGGAACGCCCGTCTCCCGGGCAATTCTCAGAGACTCTTCCACACTTTCAACTACTCTTGACTTTTCGTCCCTCATATGGGTAGCATAATATCCCCCATAGGGTTTCACTTCCCCGACAATCGCTATCAACTCTTCCGTATCCGAATAGCATCCGGGAGGATAGATGAGGCCTGTCGAGATGCCGAAGGCTCCGCATTCCATGCTCTCTCGAGTAAGTGCCTGCATCTTTCGAATCTCCTCTTCCGTCGCCTTCTTGTCGGAAAAACCCATGACGGCTATCCGTATGGCACCATGACCGACAAGCACCCCGGTATTAACGGAGATCTCATGTTTTTCCAAGACATCCAGATATTCACCCACACTCTGCCACTCGCGGACAGGGTGTGAGGTGTATTTCTCCAGAAGATCGGCTTTCTCGGGATTAACAGGTGCCAGCGAGATTCCACAGTTTCCGGTAATCTCTGTAGTGATCCCTTGGAAGACTCGGCTTTCCGCCAACGGATAAGAAAAAATGGTCTGATCGGAATGCGTATGCATATCTATGAAGCCCGGACACAGATACTGATCCTGCGCATCCACCACTTCTTTCGCATCGACTCCTTTGAGAAGACCGACGCAGACTATTTCTCCGTCTTCTACAGCCACATCCCCTCGATACCAGGGCGCACCGGTTCCGTCGATAATTCTGGCGTTTTTTATAATCAAATCGACCATACAATGCATCCTTTCTTGCCCCATACAACAATAAAGACATTCAACGTCTGCGTTAGTGCCTTTATCGTAAAATAACCGATCTTTTTTTATCGAACTATGCGTCATCACTTTACAATAATTTTACTTATATCCATGCACCATGTCAATTGAAGTATAGATACTTTATCCTTTCTCTTGTCAAGTTTCGCTCTATTTTACTCATCACGAAATCCTGTCCAAACACTCAAAACCGGATATAAAAAACCCCTTCCTGCTTCAGAAAGGGGTATGGCTGAATACTTATCCCTCTTGGGAGACAACCTCTGCAGCCGGCTCCGTCTGAGTTTCATCTTGTATATTGTTCTTTAATTTATAAAGTGCGTCAAATCCTTCCTCCATCACCAGAGTGAACTCCTCGCCGTTTATCGTCTCAAACTCCACGAGGGCTTTGGCGACATCCTCAAGCTGATCGATTCGGCTCTCAAGGATGGCAAGCGTCTCATCGTAGGCCGTGTCGACAAGAGACCTGATTTCTCTGTCGATCTCGGCAATTACCTGCTCGGAGAGATCTCTCTTCGTCGTGAGATCTTTTGCGATGAAGACATTGTCTTCCTCAGAGTAGGCCATCTGCGAGAGATTTTCTCCCATGGCGTATTTGACGACCATGTTTCTGGCAAGACCGGAGACGCTCTTTAAGTCACCGGAAGCTCCGGTGCTGACATCTTTGAGGATGATCTTCTCGGCAGCGCGACCGCCGAGCATGATTTTGAGCTCATTGAGCATCTGATTCTTCGTCATATAGTTGCGCTCATCCGTCGGCAGGCGCATGGTATAGCCGCCGGCTCCCCCTCTTGGGATGATCGTCACCTGATGAACAGGATCGGCACCGGGAAGGGCGTAGGCGACGACGGCATGCCCCGCTTCGTGGACGGAGACGATGCGCTGCTCTTTTGGAGTGACGATCTTGCTCTTCTTCTCCACGCCCATCATGACCTTCGTGGTCGCTTCCTCGATGAGCTCCATTGTGACCGTCTTCATATTTTTTCTTGCGGCAATCAGCGCCGCTTCGTTGATCATATTTTCCAGATCAGCCGGCGTAAAGCCGGGTGTTCGCTTAGCGATAACCTCAAAGGATACGTCGCTGTCGATCGGCTTGTTTCTCGAATGCACTTTCAAGATCGCCTCTCTCTCCTGAACGTCCGGAACTCCGACGTGAATCTGGCGATCAAATCTTCCGGGACGCAGAAGCGCCGGGTCGAGAATGTCCGGCCTGTTTGTTGCGGCAATGACGATGATGCCTTGATGCTCACTGAAACCGTCCATCTCTACCAGGAGCTGGTTGAGCGTCTGCTCTCGCTCGTCGTTTCCTCCGCCAAGGCCGGCTCCCCGCCTTCTTCCAACAGCGTCGATCTCATCGATAAAGACAATGCAAGGTGCATCCTTCTTTGCATTATTGAATAAATCGCGCACACGCGACGCTCCGACACCGACAAACATCTCGACGAAGTCGGAACCGCTGATGCTGTAGAAGGGCACGCCCGCCTCTCCTGCAACCGCTTTGGAAAGATACGTCTTTCCCGTTCCGGGAAGCCCTACCATTAAGATGCCCTTGGGGATCCTTGCGCCAAGTGCCTGGTACTTCTGAGGAGCCTTTAAGAAGTCAACGACTTCCTGGAGTTCTTCTTTTTCTTCCTTGAGTCCTGCGACTTCAGCAAATGTCACACGATTGGACGGATCCTGCTTATGGACCTTCGCCTTGCTCTTTCCAAAGCTCATCGCCTTGTTGGTGCCTCCCTGTGCATTGTTCATGAACAGATACCAGAACAGGCCAAGGCCTCCGATCATCAAAAGCGTCGGAAGCAGGCTCGCAAAAAGCGACTCCGTATCCGGCGGAGCGGTGGTAATCGGCACGCCGAACTCCTCTGCCGCAGCAAGAATCCTTTCGCCATATGCCTGATCGAACAGTTCGGGAACGTACACGGTAAACGGCGTGTCATCATTGAGAAGCCCGCCGACCACCCTCTCCTTCACGGTCACTTCCTTTACACTGCCATTCTCCATTCTCTGGAGCACATCGGAGAAGTTCAGTTCGATCTTCTGCTCTTTGGGGCTCATGCTGTTGACAAACGCAAAAATAATCACCACCACGATGAGCATGTAAAAAAATACGTTGCGTTGTAGACCTTTCACTAATTGTCCTCCTTAGGAACGACATCTAACCGGCGTAACACCAGATATTTTCCGTCCGACTCTCTGGGGATATCTGCCTTTCGATACCCGACGACCCAGTAAATCGTCTCGTCGTCACATACCAGAGCAATGCTGTCTCTCAATGGAAAAGGCACTTTCTCATCGATCAAATAATCCTTGAGTTTCTTGGAGCCCTTCATGCCCGAAGGCGAAAATCGATCGCCATCTTTCCTCGTCCGGATATAGAGGCTGCCCTTCACCATCTCCTTCGGAATGCTGAGGACATCATCGCCATATTCAGGGATGAACGTCTCTTTCAAGAGAAAGCTTGTGCCTAACAGATCATTTCTACCCAGCAAGAGTTCTTGATAACCCTCAGAACTCTTTTCTTCCGCTTTCACAAAATACAGTTTACCCTGAGAAGCCAAAAAATGATACCCTTGAATTTCCACTCGGCCGCGTTTGCGCTTGATAATAGCCGCAACTCTCTCGATTCCGTCCGCGCTGATATCGCGCAGGCTTCCTCTTTCGATTTGAATCCTTCTTCTGATCAGTCTATATAAAAGAGCTTCGTCTACCTCTTGGAGAGCGTCCAGTTTCCAGGGGCGCTCCAGTTTTTCGTCCAGCTCTTCGGTTTGCTTTTCCAAGAAATCATCTTCTCTTCGAATATGCTCCATGGCCCTGTGGATCGTCCGAAATATCGAAGGAGACAGCTGCTCCATCTTCGGAAGAAGCTCCAGCCTCCATCTGTTTCGAGTATAGTCGCCTTGCAGATTGCTCTCATCGGTGACAAAGGAGAAGCCTCTCTCCTCAGCGATCTGCTCCAATTCTTTCTTTCGAATAGAGAGAAGCGGGCGGTAGAGATCGCCTCTTCGAACGTCCATCCCTCTAAGGCCTTGCAGGCCGCTACCTCTTGCCAAATTTAAAAAAAAGGTCTCGATATTATCATCTAAGTGGTGGCCTGTGGCAATCACATCAAATCCCAATTCTTCTTTTTTTTCTCGCAGCCTCTGATAGCGAAGCTCCCTTGCCCCCTCTTCAATGCCCAGCCCTCTCTGTCTGCAGTAGCCTTCGACATCCTGGCGCTCGAAGAAAAAGGGCAGGCCTTTTTCTCTTGCCAGTTCAGCGGCAAACATCGCCTCTTCGGCGGAGCTCGGCCTGAGTGCGTGATCAAGGTGAAAAAGAGCCAGCTGTAGCTGGTACTCTTCTTTCCGCTCATAAAGAAGCTCCATGAGAACTCTGGAGTCAAGGCCGGCCGAGAAGGCGATTAAAATCTTTTCACCTCTTCTAAGTTGAGGCAGAGTATACGCTCTCACACTTTCCCCCATTTTTTCAAGGCGAAGCCCTCCGTCAATCCGCAGTCACTATAGGTGAGCTTTTCCGTTTCATATCGCTCCATGAGATGCACGAGAATCTGCACGCCTCCCTCAATAATATCGGCGCGCTCCGGATCCATGGCGCAGAGCTTCCTTTTCTCCTCCATGCTCATCTTTTCAATGCGCTCTTTTAACTCTCTGAGCCGCTCCATATCGATCACCGTGGCATGGACGTTTTTTCTGGAGTACGTCTTTACATCCCGCCATATGGCGGCAAGCATGCGGATCGTTCCCCCAATACCTACGAGCTCGCCTTTTCTTTGCGGAAGATTCGTAAACACATCCGAGAGCACTTTAGGCTCTCTCGACTGTTTGAGCGCTCCGATCGGAAAGCTCCTGCATCGCTCCGGCACCACTCTTCCGACGGAAATTTCCGTACTCCCTCCGCCGATATCGATCAAAGTAAACTCTTGCGAAGAGAGGCGCCCCGCTCCTATAAAGCCCAGCCTCGCTTCTTCCTTCGAGCTGAGAATCTCCGTATTCCAGCCGAAGCGATCTTCCATCTCTTGCAAAAACTCCCGGCCGTTTCTCGCTTCTCGCACGGCCGCTGTCGCATAGAGACAGACATCATCGGCGTTTCTTATTTCAATCTCTCTTTGAAAACTCTCCAGGGCCTCCATCACGCGCCTCATCGCCGGGATTTGAAGATATCCTCCCGCTCCCTCTCCAAGGCGCACAACTCGGCTCATAGCAACGCCCTCCGAGAAATCTTCCTCCCCGGAGGCAAACTGAAGTTTCAGGGTATTGGTACCCACGTCAATAAATGCCTGCATCTCAATTGATGAAAAAAGCCAAGTTCCCTTGGCTTACTCTCCTTCTCCCGTCACATAGTAGATAATTTCATAAGGCCGTACAAGTCCGTACTCGCTCATGGCTACCGATTCTATATACTCTCTGGAACCGGTGTTTTCCAGCTGTTCCTGGAGCTCCGCTTTCACCAGTTTGAGGCGGGCGAGCTCCATCTCCAGAAGGAGTCTCTCCTCCGTCAACTTGGCAAGCTGATTCTTTTGATAAAAGAAACTGTATACGCCAACGGCAAGGAGAATTAAAATCACCGCTATGGTGACTTTTCTCTTTCTGAGAAAATTCATTCTGTTACCTCCTCTACCATGGTCAGCGCCTGTTCCTTCGTTGCATTCATGAGCAACTCTTTCACATCAAATAAATAAACGCGAGACCCAAAGCGGATCGCCAGCCGATCCCCCTTTTTGACTTCATCAGAGGGCTTGGCAACCTTGCCGTTGATCATCACTTTTTGTGCGTCACAAAACTCTTTAGCCAGCGTTCTGCGCTTGATTAACCGGGAAACTTTCAGAAATTTATCTATTCGCATTCGATATCTGATGAGAAAGAGTAGCCTGTGCTACTCTATTTTTTCTTTTTGTTGACGAGTTCCTTCAGACCCTTGCCCGCTTTAAATACAGGAGCTTTTGATGCGGGAATTTCCATTACTTCGTCGGGTTTCTGAGGATTTCGGCCGAGGCGAGCTTTTCGGTTGCGCACTTCAAATGTTCCAAAACCAACCAGCTGTACTCTATCTCCTCTTACCAGAGCTTCTTCGATCGTCTCCAGAACTGCAGCCAAAACGTCTGCAGAGGCTTTTTTTGTCATGCCCGTTTTTTCTGATACGCGTTTAATCAGTTCTGTTTTATTCATAACATCCTCCTATTTGTAACTTGGGTTCATCATACCTTGAATTTACATTGAGTTCAAGGGATTTTTCGTAACTTTTGTTTTACTTTCATACTTTTTTTAGAAATTTCTTTATTTCTTCCATCAACATCATGTCTAATGAATATCCGGCTTGATTCGCTTCCAAAACAATTTCTATCATCGCTCTGCCGATGTCTTTTTCCGGTCGCGCCGTCTTTTCTGTCTTGATCTGCAAGAGTTTCATCACTTTTTGTGCATAATGAAGAGGACTGACTTTGGGAACGCGCTCCAATCGCTCTTCCAGGCTCTTCTCCTGTCCCTTGTTCTTCTCCCACAGATCGACGACCTCTTCCGGATCTCCGGCATCGTCAGCTCCAAAGACATGTGAGTGGCGAGTGTAAATTTTGTCGTAGCTTCCCGCAATGACATCATCGAGTCGAAAATACCCCTCTCTTGCGGCAAGAGCGCTGTGAAAGACGACCTGAAAGAGGATATCGCCCAGCTCATCTTCAAGATCGGCGAAATCTTCTCGATCAATGGCGTCGATCACCTCATAGCACTCCTCGATCAGATAGCGTTTAAGAGATGCATGTGTCTGTTCGCGATCCCACGGGCATCCTCCGGGAGATAGAAGCCTCTCCATGAGAGCCTCCAGCTCCTTCAGCCCCGCTTTCTCCGCAGCCTTTGAGGGCGGGATGTAGACGCTGCTCAAGTGGTCAAAATCATCTACATGATCCAGCTCCCGGAGTTTTCTCTCGTGGACATACTCCTTCCCGGCTACACCCGCATGGCCGATGACAAAGACATCCGCCTCATCATCATGCGACTCGGCGAGCTTGCATTTGACTTGGGAAGCAATATCTTTGGAGTATACCTGAAGAACGAGAAGAGCCTCCTTCGCGTCCGCCGTAAACTCCGAGAGTCCGTCGACAATGCGAAGACCTTTATTGACATCGATGCGCAATCGATGCAGCAGCGGCTCCAGAAAACTGACACCCGAAATGACTCGAGTATGAGGAGCTCTCTCCAGGAGCATCTCCACACTGCGCTCAGCTATAAAAGGGCTTCCGGGGACGGCATAGACGACCTCCCCCTTCTTTTCCTCCGCCAGCAGCCTTTCAACAATCTCTTCATAGACCTCATCAAAAGAATCGGCTCTTTCATAGAGCTCATCGAAACTCTCCGCCTCAAGTTTCATTTGTTCAATCGTCGGATGGCAAAACGTGCGCACAAACAGCCGCTCTGCTCCCTCCAACACCTCTTTTGCCTCCGCCGACAGATACGATGTATCTCCCGGCCCCAATCCCACGACTATGATCACTTTATCGTCTCGGTGTCATAGTATTCTACGGGGTTTTCTCTTCGCACTCGCTCCATCTCCTCTTTGATGATGTCGCCGATCACTTGATTGAGAAGCCCCTTCTTTTTCTGCTCGACTTCACTTTCAAGTCCCTTTTCTTCCAGTTGCGCTATAGTGCCCCGATCGAGAATCTCAATGATGTGGAAGCCGAACTGGCTGCGGGTCATCACGATGTCGCCTACTTCAGCGCCGAAAGAAGCGTCGCCGAACTCCGACACCATATCTCCTCTCTCAAAGTACCCGAGTTCTCCTCCCCGACTTGCGCTTCCCGGGTCGTTGGATTTTTCCACCGCGACATCGTGGAAGGTGGAGGGATCGGCTTTGATGGCGTCAAGGAGCTCATTTGCCGCCGCTTCATCTTCTCCGTCAAGGAGGATGTGGCGCGCGCGCACGAGCACGGTGTCGACCAGTAATTGTTCATACGCTTGGGTCTCTTCGGCCTCTTTGCTCCAGACATCCAGCAGGGAACTGAAATACGACTGCATGCGAATATACGGGAAGAGATCCGAGGCTTCGGCCCCTTCTTTTTCAAAAATAGCCGGCAGATTCTCATCATTTTCAAACGTCTGTAAGAACTCGCCTTCTATCCTGGCCACCTCTTCTTCATCGAGGGGAATACCTCGCTCCTGAGCCATCTTCTCTACCAAGGCTCCGGTGACAAGATCTTCAAGTGTCGCCTGCTTGAGTTCGATAATAATTCCCTGATCTTCCGACTCCAGTATTTCAGCTCCGTACTGGGTGGACAAAATATACTTGTTCAGCGCCACCAGGCCGTTATATGTCTTTTTCAGCAGATACGTGTCGCCTACTTTAGCAATATACTCTTCATTATCTGTCGTTTTTGCGCATGCGCCCAGGAGGAGAACTCCTATCAGCAAAAGCGCCAACCATCTTTTTTTCATGTTTACCTCATTTCCAGTCTACGGCTCATTATATCCCTCCGGCTCTTCTTTGAAAAGGATGAATCTCTCAAAGAGGGCAAGGAGTTTTTCCATATCGGCGGGATCCTCCGGCTCGATGACGAGTCTCGGATTCTTTTTTAAATGCATCCGCACAAGCGGACTCAGCGTCCTGTCGACGCGTGTGATCCACTCGACCTCCGGCATCATCTCTTCATCAAAGTAACAGCGGATCTGCCTGTCAAAGCGCCTCACTTCTTTAAAAGGAATACGCGAAGAAACAGAAGCGATCAGCGCTACTCGAAGAAGATCCGACGCCTCGCGCGGCAGATCGCCGAAACGGTCTACGAGCTCGTCTTCCATCGCCTCCATGCTCTCTCTTGAATCGATGCTGCGAATACGGCGATAGATTTCCATTCTTACCCCGCTGTGAGAAATATATGATTCCGGAAGATATGCGCTGATTCCCAGATCGATCTGTGTCTCAATGCGCCGGGGCACTTCCTCTCCCTTCAATCTCTTTGCCGTCTCCGAAAGCATCTGCATATACAGCTCATAGCCAATGTCAACAAAGTGCCCGGACTGTGAGCTACCGAGTAGACTTCCGCTTCCTCGGATCTCCATATCCCGAACAGCGATTTTAAAGCCGCTGCCAAAGTCCGTAAACTCGCGAATCGTCTCCAGGCGCGCATTGGCTTCCTCCGTAAGAACTTTATCTTTCGGAAAAAAGAGATAGGCATACGCTATGCGGTTGCTCCTTCCGACGCGCCCTCGAAGCTGATAAAGCTGAGACAGTCCTAAGTTCTGGGCGTTTTCGATGAGGATCGTATTGACATTTGCGATGTCCATTCCCGTCTCTATAAGGGTCGTCGAAACCAGCAGATCGATCTCTGCCTGCCGAAAGGCAAACATCGTATCTTCCAGCTGCCTCTCGTTCATCCTGCCGTGGACATAGGATATGCGGATTTCAGGCAGAAGTCTGCGAAGTTTTTCAAGAACGCGCTCCATGTCTTCGATCCGATTGTAGATATAATAGACTTGGCCGCCTCTCTCGACCTCCCGCATCACCGCTTCGCGCAGAATTCTCTCATCCATCGCCGTAATATACGTCTGAATCGGATATCGATCCTTTGGAGGATCGTTGAGGATCGACAGATCCCGAATGCTTCCAAGCGACATGTGCAGCGTCCTGGGAATGGGGGTGGCGCTCATACTGAGCGTATCGACCCCGATCTTCATTTGTCGGATCTTTTCTTTATGGGCAACGCCAAATCTCTGTTCTTCGTCGATCACAAGAAGACCCAGGTCGTAAAAGTTCACATGTTTCCCTAATGCCATATGAGTTCCCACGAGCACATCCACCGCTCCTGTGGAAACGTCCTTCACAATCTGCGCCCTTTCTTTTGCCGTTCGAAGCCTTGATAGCATAGCTACTTTGATCGGATACGGAGCAAAGCGCTCTTTGATATTTTCATAGTGTTGCTGCGCCAGAACTGTCGTAGGCACGAGAATGAGCGACTGTTTGCTCTGCATAGCCGCCTTAAAGACGCCCCGAAGGGCCACCTCCGTCTTGCCAAATCCTACATCTCCGCACAAAAGGCGATCCATCGGCCGGCTCTTTTGCATGTCCGACTTTAACTCTTGAACACAGCGCAGCTGATCGGGCGTTTCCTCATAAGGAAAATCCATTTCAAATTCCCGTTGCCAAGGAGTGTCTTCATCAAAGGCAAATCCCTTCTCGGCATTTCTGCGAGCGTACAGCTCAAGGAGCTCGTGAGCCATGTCGTCGATGCTCTTCTGCGCTCTTTCTTTTTTCCTCTGCCACTCTTTTGTACCCAGCTTCGTCAGAGATGCTGAGCGCGTGTCGCTCCCGAGATAGCGTTGAATCAGATGCAGAGAATGGGTCGGAATCATGAGATGGTCTCCGTCTCTGTATTCAATCGAGAGATAGTCCCCTACAATGCCGTCTACCTCTCTCTGCGCAAGACCCAGGTACTTCCCGATCCCATGATGGACATGGACGACATAGTCGCCGGGTTTTAGGTCGAAGAAGGAATCGATGGGGCGGGTGTTCTCCCCGAAATGCCTCCTCGCTTTTTTGCGGACATAGCCGAATATCTCGCGCTTTGTATAGAGCGCCACGCGATGTGTATCTTCGAAAAAACCGCTCCCGAGATGCCCCTTTAAAAGGCGAATCTCGCCTTCGGCCACCGGCGTCGTGCGCCGCGTGACAAAGATCTCTTCTCCCCGAAGAAACTCCTCCAGCAGCTCATCTTTTTCCTCCAAGAGGATCAGTTGGCGGTATCCACGCTTCTTTTTTTCTCTCAACTCCTGAGCAAGATGGCTGAAATTGCCCCTGAATTCTGTCGCAAGAGTGCCCTGCAGGCTGATATCTGCCTCTCCCCGGTGAAACCGGCTGAAGCTTAGCAGCGCCGTATCCCGGATTTCTCTTTTTATTTCTTCGGGAGAATACAGGCTGTCGATCACCTCGCTGTGTTCGCTCTCGCTCTCCACTTTGCTCTGCACTCGGAGTAGAAAGTCTCTGTAGACATCCTCCAGGCGCGCCATGCACTCGCTCTCTTCCAATAAGAGGATCTGTCCAAAAGAACCGAAGCGCACCAAGCTCTCTGAAATCCCTCTGGCGGCATAATGTTCATAGGCGCTTCGAACGGGCACGTCTTCAAGCCCCGGCACCATCATCGATTCACTTCCTGCTCCGATATGCACTTCTTTGAGCGTTTTGATCGAGGACTGCGTAAGCGGGTCAAAATGCCTGATGCTGTCGACTTCGTCCCCGAAAAATTCTATTCGAAACGGATATTCTTCTGTCGGAACATAGACATCGAGAATATCTCCTCGGATCGAAAAGTCTCCCACCTTTTCCGTCGTATAGCTTCTCTCATAGCCGAGCGCTGTCAGTCGCTCAGCGATGTCGTCAAGATCTGCAGAAGAGTTCAAGTCGAGTGAAAACCGCTTCTCTCTCCAAATTTCTGACTGTAAAAGGGGCTGCGCAAGAGTCTTGATGCTGACCACAAGTGTTCCCTCGCCATCGAGCACCTTTTCAAGAACGGCAGCGCGCTCAAAGAAAATTTCTCGAGAACCGCTGTAATAATCACTCGTCAGAAACTCCCTCTCCGGAAGAAGCCAAGCTTCTTTTCCGAGCGCTTTCAAATCTCTCCAGAAACTCTCCGCTTTCGTAAAAGAAGGCGCCACAACAAGCGCCTTCTCCTTTTTTAAATACGAAAATAGAAGTGCATCCGACGATCCACTCAGCCCTTCTACATTTATTGAAGATTGCTCAGGCAGGCTCATCTGCCCTAAGAGCATCTCCCATATCTTCATATGTCACCGTTATATTGATTCATAGCTGCATCGATTCCCTTGTCGACAAATGCCTCTATCGCCTCAGCAGCACGCTCAACCATCGCCTGCACCGTCTTCTTCTGCGAAGCACTTACACCCATGAGGACGTAATCGCGGAGCGCATGGGTATGTTCCATGCCGATCCCGAGCCGAAGCCGCGGAAGCCTCCTTGCATCGGCGTGCTCAACGATGCTTCGCATGCCGTTATGAGTTCCGGCACTTCCGCCTTTTCGAATGCGAAGCGTTCCGAAGGGAATGTCGATATCGTCGTAGACAATGAGGACATCTTCCTCTTGAAGTTTGTAAAAGCGAAAAAGAGCGCCAAAACTGCGCCCGGAAAGATTCATATACGTCATCGGCTTCAACAACAGCAGTTTGTTCTCTCCCGTCCCCTCTTCTCCGACGATCCCCTCAAAGGCGATTCGCTTCATGGCAATCCCGCGCTTTCTTGCAAACTCATCTACGGCTAAAAAACCCATGTTATGGAGTGTGTTTGCGTATTTTCGACCGGGATTGCCAAGTCCTACAATACACTTCACAGATAATCTCTGTTGAAGAGGGAGCTGATGGAATCATTCTGATAGATTCGACGAATCGCTTCGCTGAAAATCTTCGCACTGGAGAGAATAGTCAGCTTGTCAAATCGTTTTTCCTCGGGAAGCTCAATCGTATCGAGGATGACGACCTCGTTGAGGGCGCTGTTTTCCATGCGTTCGACCGCGTTTCGGCTAAACACGGCATGAGTTGCACAGACCATGCACGAGACGGCTCCGAGCTCCATGAGAACTTCCGCCGCCTTGCAAACGGTGCCGCCTGTGTCGATCATGTCGTCGACGAGAATGACGTTTTTTCCCCCGACTTCCCCTATGACACTCATCACTTCATTTTCATTGGGGTTGGGCCTGCGTTTTTCAATGATGGCAATCGAGCAGTTGAGATCTTTAGAAAAGTCGCGAGCGCGCGTCACGGAACCGAAGTCCGGCGCAACGACGACGGGATTTTCCAGTCTCTTGCTCTTGAGGTAGTTGGAGAGAATCGGCCTACCCAAGAGGTGATCGACAGGGATATTAAAATATCCCTGAATCTGCGCAGCGTGCAGATCCATCGTCAAGACTCTGTCTGCTCCTGCTGTCGTCAGAAGATCCGCCACCAATTTCGCGCTGATGGGATCGCGCGGCCTTGCCTTTCGATCCTGCCTGGCATAGCCGTAATAGGGAATGACCGCCGTCACCCTGCCGGCTGAAGCACGCTTGAGGGCATCGATCATGATTAATATTTCCATAATGGCTACATTGACATTTGGAGGCGAAGTAGCCTGTATGACAAACACATCCGCCCCGCGGACACTTTCATTGATGGTAATCGAAATCTCTCCGTCACTGAAAGTCCCCACTTTGGCTCCGCCCAGCGGAAGACCCAATTCGCGGCAGATTTTAAGTGCGAGATTCTTACTGCTGTTTCCTGCAAAGACTTTGACGATGTCACCCGTCCTGTGCATGACTCCTCCTTGCTACTCTCTTGATTTTTCTTTCCAATTGCTCTTTATCGTCACGCGCGAGCGCCCGATGGCAAGACTGTCTCCCGGGACATCCTCCGTCAGAGTCGTTCCTGCGGCGATATAGGCTCCTTTTCCTACGTGAAGAGGAGCGATGATATTGGTGTTGCAGCCGATAAAAGCGCCGTCCTCTATGGCGGAGCGTTGCTTGAGCTTTCCGTCGTAATTGACGAATACGACACCGGAGCCCACATTGATATCCTCTCCCAGATCCGCATCTCCCACATACGTCAAATGAGACACCTTTGTTCCGCTTCCAATCACGGAATTTTTGATTTCCACAAAATCTCCGATGCGGCAATTGTCTCCGATCACAGTATTTGGGCGGATATACGCATAGGGGCCAACCCGGGTATTGTCTCCAATCTCCGCCTGCATGACGGTCGAGCGCAAAACATGCGTTCCAACGCCTACAAACGTACTGTCCAGTGTCACCTCCGGGCCGATCTCGCAGTCTGTGGAGACATACGTATCTCCTTTGAGATATGTGCCCGGCAAAATGACGACGTCAGGCTCGATCTCGACGCTCTCTTCTATAAAAATGGTCTCCGGACTGATAAGTGTGACTCCGTTGTCCATCCAGTAATGGTTGATTCTCTCTTGCATCACTTTTGTCGCCACGGCCAATTGGCGGCGAGTGTTGATTCCGACAATCTCTTCCTCGTCTTCAATGCACATCGCATCCACCTGAAGGCCCTCATTGCGGAAAATTTCCACCAGATCGGTCAGATACAACTCACCCTGCACATTGGAGGGGGTGAGCTCAGTTATATACGTCTTCAAATCGTTCGTGTTCATCAGAAGGATTCCGGAGTTGATCTCTTTTATCTTGCACTGCTCCTCTGTCGCATCGGCATGCTCGACAATTGCACAGACGCCGAACTCATCGCGCACAATTCGTCCATATCCGTGGGGATTGTCGATTGTCACGCTCAGGATGCTCAGGTCGTTTTTCTTCTTCTCATGGAAGTCGTAGAGCTTCTGCAGGCTGTCAAGGCATAGACAGGGCACGTCAGCGTAGAGGATAAGAGTCGTTCCCTCTTCCAGAAAAGGAGCCGCACACGCCACGGCATCTCCGGTGCCCAGCTGTTGCTGCTGGGTCACATAATTCAGTTCTTCGCCAAAGATGAGCTGTATGTTTTCTTCTTGCGGACCGACGATGACAAAAATCTCATCGGATTCTATGTCATGAGCCAGATCGACCACATATGCCAGAGCGCTCTTTCCGAGGATCTCGTGAAGTACCTTGCTCTTCTTTGATTTCATGCGAGTGCTCTTTCCGGCAGCCAAAATTAAGGTATTTCTCTTCATTTGAATCCCTCCGTTTTTTATTATACACGAAATCACCGGAGCGAGCGCCAAAAAGAGAGGAAAAAGCCTTTTTCTACAACCTTCTTGCGAACACAACGCCTGTGGTATAATATGGCACAGAAAGAGGCAAGATGAAACCATTATTTGATCCATCCATCCATCATATCCATCTCGTCGGCATCGGAGGAAATTCGATGGTGGCGGTGGCGGAGTTATTACAATATCAAGGCTATCACATCACCGGAAGCGACAGAGCGGAAAATGCCAATGTCCGCCGGCTCATCGCAGAGGGAATTCCCGTGCAAGTCGGCCACAGCCGAGAAGTCATTCACGGAGCGGATCTCATCATTCACACAAGCGCTGTTCACGATGACAATCCGGAAATTCAGGAGGCAAAGCGTCTGGGCATCCCCCTGATGGTGCGAAGCTCTTTTTTCAGACTTCTGACGTCTCAATTTCCCCACTCGATCGCCATCAGCGGCTCTCACGGAAAGACGACGGCGACCTCCATGGCAGCCGTTCTCCTTCAAAAAAGCCCAATTCCCTCTACTCTCATCATCGGAGCCAGCGTCCCTGAAATCGGGGGCAATATCTCAATCGGGGGAGGAGAGCTCATCTTGAATGAAGCGTGTGAGTTTGAAGAAAGCTTTCTCGACTTCGACCGGGATCTCGCCGTCATTTTAAACATCGACCGCGATCATCTGGATTATTACCGAGATCTCGCGCATATTCAAGATGCATTTGTCACCTTCGCCAATCAAACTCGAGAAGGCGGCGCCGTCCTCGTCAATGCGCAAGATCCCCCCACGCAGGCCATCCTCAATCGCATAAAGCGCCGAATCATCACCTTTGCCGTCGATGAGGAAGCGGACTATCGCGCCGATCATGTGCGCATCATTGAAGGTCAAACACTTTTTGCAGTCAGCTACCGAGGCGAGCCTATCGGAGAGGTCGCCTTGCAAGTGCACGGCCGCCATAATGTCGCCAATGCATTGGCGGCTATCGCATGTGTCCATCACTATGATAAGAATGTCGCCGACTATTTGCCGGCGCTTGCACAATTTCAGGGCGCTGCTCGCCGTTTTGACTATCACGGAAAAATCAACGGCGCGCTCTGCTACGATGACTTCGCTCATCACCCGAAGGAGATCGAGGCGCTATTGGAGAGCATCAAAGAGTTCTATCCCGACAAGAGATTGATCGTGGGCTTCCAGCCGCATACCTACAGCCGCACCAAGCTCCTCTTCGATGAACATATTCATGCTTTTGACGCGGCAGACGAGATCTGGATGATGGATATCTATGCGGCAAGAGAGCCGTTTGATCCGACCATCCACACTTCGATGCTTATCGATGCTATGGTGCATAAGGACATCACGTACACCCCCGATTTCGAGGATCTGCGCGACAAAATGCATGAAGAACTCGAAGAAAATGATGTCTTCTTCAGCGTAGGCTGTGGAGACGTCAATCGAATATATGACTTTGTGACACTTGAAAGGGAAGAAAAATGAGAAGAAAGATCGTCGCCTTCGTACTGAGTTTCCTGCTGACGCTGGGAATTCTCAGTATAGGCGGGATGCTGCTGTTAGACTATGCAGAGCCCGGCGAAATAGATTTCCAACAGAAGGAAATCATTCTTGAAAATGTGACTTTGGAAGAGATCACGCCTTAAATCAACCCGGCCATATCCCGTGAGGAGCTCTCACCTTCGGGAGGGAGCTCATTTTTTGCCCATAGAAAGGAGAAGCGCCATGGAAGACAAGATGAAAGAAATCCTCGAACTCTTCGAGGCAAAGCGCTATAAAGCGATTCGAGAAGCACTCTATGGTGTCGACGTTCCCCACATGGTCGACATGATCGGAGAGCTCAAAGATCAAGATCGGGTCCTCTTTTTCCGCCTGATTCCTAAGGACTCCGCTGCGGCCGTCTTCACGGAGCTCTCAGGCGAAACCCAGAGAATCATCGTCTCTGCCATCAGTGATCCGGAAATACATGCGATCATGAATGAGCTCTATTTTGACGACAAAATTGATGTCCTTGAAGAGCTCCCGGCCAACATGGTCTCCAAAATCCTCAAAAATACCACGAAAGCCGAAAGACAGCTGATCAATCAGTTTCTGAATTATCCCGAAGACTCTGCCGGAAGCATCATGACGATTGAATATGTCTCCCTATCAAGAGACATGAGCGTCGCAGAGGCATTAGAGCATATAAAAGAAATCGGACTCACGCGAGAGACCATCTACACGTGTTATGTCATCAGTCCCACCAAGGTCCTGGAAGGAATCGTCTCCCTCCGCGATCTCGTGACGCAGGAGCCGGATGTGCTCGTCGAAGACATCATGGAAGAGGATATTGTCTTTGTCTCCACCTGGGACGACCAGGAAGAGGTTGCTCATATCTTTAGGGACTACGGCTTTATGGCCATGCCCGTCGTCGACGGAGAGCACCGCCTCACAGGTATTGTCACCATCGATGATATCATCGACGTCATCGAAGAAGAAAGCACCGAAGACTTCCAGAAGATGGCGGCTATGACGCCGAGCGACGAGCCCTATCTCGAAACCAGCATCTGGACTCTCGCAAAAAACCGCATCACATGGCTGATCATCCTGATGCTGACCGCCATGATCACCGGTTTTATCATCACCGGATTCAACGACGTCCTTCAAGCTTCGGTCATCCTCGTCTCCTTTATTCCGATGCTCATGGACACCGGAGGAAACGCAGGGAATCAGGCATCTACCATGATCATCCGCGGCATCGCCCTCGGAGAAGTCGATTATAAAGACATCGCAAAGGTGCTGGCAAAAGAGTTCGGCGTCGGTATCATCGTCGCTTTTATCATGGCCTTCGTCAATTTCTTCCGCATCCTCTTTATGACCCCGGCCAGTCTCGCTGTCAACGTCACCGTCACTTTTACACTCTTTATCACCGTTGTCTTTGCAAAACTTGTCGGCTGCGCCCTGCCTCTGTTCGCTCACAGGGTCAAGCTCGACCCTGCCATCATGGCCTCCCCGATGATCACCACCATCGTCGACGCCCTTGCACTGACTTTGTACTTTGTGACGGCAAAAATATTACTCGGACTCTAACCCCATTTGCGAACGAATAAGCGGAGCTGTCAATGAATCAGCTCCGCTTTTATCTTTGCCTGTTCTCTTACACTACTTGTGCTCTTTGAGTCACTGTCCGGAATCAGGGCTGTACCGGCCGTTCTCGGGGATTTTCAGCACATATCGGATAGAAAAACCACTCTCTTCCATCTTCTTTTCCAACTCAGTCGTCTCAGCCGTATTGACGCCGATGACGATCGAGCTCCTGTTATTCTCTTTATCTCTGTATACCGCAATGTGCAAAATGTTCGTTCCGAATTCACCGATGATCCCGGCAAGCTTCAACATGACGCCGGGCACATCGTCCACTTCAATGGTAAACCTCGTTCCGGGCTCTTTAAAGCCCAATAGCTCAATGAATGCTTCAAAGATATTGCTCTCGGTGATGACTCCAATGAGCTCGCCGTCTTCTAAGACGGGAAGAAAGCTGAACTTCTGTTCACGCATCAGAGTCGCCGCCTCTTCAAGAAGTGCTTCCGGAGAGATGGTGACCGGGTTTTTAATCATGATCTCCCGGACCTTCATCCGATCCAAAAGATGATTGATCTCCCGGACACTGAGCGAAGTGGCAGGAGACGGAGAAACATCGGCGATGTCACGGCGAGAGATGACTCCCACCAAGCGCTTGCCTTCCATGACAGGAAGACGCCTTACTTTTTTTTCTTCGATAAGCATCCGGGCATCTAGAATGCTGTCGTCAGCGTCGATGGTGACCATATCCTTCTTCATGCGATTTTTTACAAACATCAGTTTCCTCCCAAATATGCTTTCTTAATCTCCTCGCTTTCCATCAATTCTTTTGCCTCTCCGGAGAGCACGATGGAGCCCGTCTCAAGCACATAGGCGCGAGAAGCTATCTGAAGTGCCATATTGGCATTCTGCTCTACCAGCAAGACCGTCGTACCGCTTTCATTGATTGTCCGGATCATATTAAAGATCTCTTGAACGAGAAGCGGCGCCAAGCCCATCGAGGGCTCATCGAGGAGGAGAACCTCGGGTCTGCTCATCAAGGCACGCCCGATGGCAAGCATCTGCTGCTCTCCTCCGGAAAGAGTGCCCGCCATCTGCTTTCTTCGCTCATAGAGAACGGGAAATCGCTCATAAACACGCATCAGGTCCTCTTCAATCGCCTCTTTATCTCTGCGCAGAAAAGCCCCCAATTCCAGGTTTTCAAGCACGCTCATGTCCGGAAACATCCGCCTGCCTTCAGGGACATGCGACATCCCCTTTCGAACTCTTTCTCTCGGCGAGGCTTGGGTGATATCATCTCCATTTAAGAGAATACTTCCCGATGTCGGGCGCAAAAGTCCTGAAATCGTGCGTAGTGCCGTCGTCTTGCCCGCTCCGTTGGCACCAATAAGGGTGACAATCTCTCCTTTTTCTACGTGAAGGGAGATCTTCTTCAGCGCTCGAATGACGCCATAGTATACTTCCAACTCTCTGATTTCAAGCATAGGCGACCTCTCCAAGATAAGCTTTGACGACCCGAGGATTGTTCTTGATCACCTCCGGTGTTCCCTCTGCAATCAGCATACCATAGTCGAGCACATACACCCTCTCGCAGATTTTCATAACAAGAGACATGTCGTGTTCGATGAGAAGGATTGTCAGATCAAAGCGCTTGCGAATCCACTCGATGGTGCGGGTCAGTTGAGCCGTTTCCGCCGGGTTCATGCCCGCCGCGGGCTCATCAAGAAGAAGAAGGGCCGGTTCGGTGGCTAACGCTCTTGCAATCTCAAGATGCCTCTGCTCTCCATAGGGAAGATTTTTTGCCAATTCCAGCGCCTTGCCGTCAAGCTCGAAAATCTTCAACAGTTCCATGCTCTTTTCAATGAGCTCCCTCTCTTCTCTATGATATGAGCCAATGTGAAAAAGAGCCGAAAACAGCCCGTACTTTACCGTCCTATTCATGGCGGTTCGAACATTGTCGAGCACCGTCAGATCTCGGAAAAGACGGATGTTTTGAAACGTTCTGCCGACGCCCAGTCGGCAGATTTCATGCGGTTTTCTCTTCTCTAGAGAATACTCCTGTCCATCTCGGTGGAGTGAGATGCTCCCCTTGTCGGGCTCGTAGATGCCTGTAAGAAGGTTGAAACAAGTCGTCTTTCCGGCGCCGTTAGGACCGATCAGACCCACCAACTCACCTTTATTGAGATGAAGATTCACTGCGGTAACAGCCGCAAGACCACCAAATGATTTCGAAAGCTTTCGTACGTCGAGCACTTTGTTCATGAGCCACCTCGCTGTCTTTTTCTTCCAAACCCTTTCAAAAGATCTAAGGACAATTCTTTTGAGCCCATCAGCCCCTGAGGTCTGACGATCATGATGACGACAAGCGCCACCGCATAAAAAACCATGCGCAGTTCAGGAAAGGCCTGAAGATAAGTGGAAATGAGGGCGAGAAGGATCGCGGCTATGACCGATCCCGACAGGGAGCCGATCCCCCCTAGAACGACGATGACAAGGATGTCAATCGAGCGTGAGAAACCAAAAAGCGTCGGGCGCAAAAAGTAAAAGTACGAAGCATAGAGGCCTCCTGCAATCCCTGCAAAAAAGGCGCCGATGACAAAAGCCGTCACCTTATATTTCGTGGCGTGTATCCCGATCGACTCCGCTGCAATCTCATCTTCTCGAATGGAAACACATGCTCTTCCATGGGCTGAACGGATAAAATTGCTGATCAAGATAATGCTGCTGAAGGTAAAAAGAGAAAGCCACATCCAGTCGACAAATTGGGGAATGCCGTTGAGGCCGGCAGCCCCGTTTGTGATTTTCAAATTTAAAAAAATGATGCGGATGATCTCGGCCATCCCCAATGTGGCAATGGCGAGATAGTCCCCTTTCAAACGAAGTGTCGGAAGTCCAACGATAAATCCCACAAAAGCTGCCGCAAGGGCTCCTGTCAACACGCCCAGTAAAAAGCCGGGAACCGTCGGGATGCGCATGCTGATCAGAGCACATACATATCCTCCGATGGACATGAAACCTGCATGGCCTAGAGAAAACTGACCGGTGAAGCCGGTGATGAGATTGAGGCTTACAGCGAGAATGATGTTGATGCACAGCGTCGTCAGGGTCGAAAACAGATAGTCATTTAAGTATCCGGTTACCACCAACAATTGCCCTATGGCAAAGACGAGAAGCGCAAAGATATATTTCATTCGTCCTTTTTCAAATAAACGATTCATCATCTTACACCTTCTCCCGACCGGATTTTCCAAGAAGTCCCGCAGGCTTTAGGATGAGCACTAAGATCAAGATGGCAAATACCACGGCATCACGATACATAGAGTTTCCGTATCCTGCAACAAATACTTCTACCGCCCCGATAAAGTAGCCGCCGAGCACGGCTCCCGGGATCAGTCCGATCCCTCCAAAGACGGCGGCAACAAAAGCCTTCAACCCGGGGAGCATGCCCATGAGAGGATTGATCGAGTTATAATAGACACCTACCAGCACACCTGCCGCTCCGGCAAGCGCGCTTCCAATGGCAAAGGTAAATGAGATGGTCGAGTTGACATCGATTCCCATCAGCTCAGCCGCCTCTCGATCCTGCGACACGGCCCGCATCGCTTTTCCTGTGCGAGTCGTCTTTACGACGATCTGCAAAACCACCATAAGGATGATCGTCACAGCGAGTATCAAAATCTGCTGGGCCGTAATGGTCATCGCCCCCACAGAAAAAGATTTCGCAAGAAAACCGCTCATCGGCGGATATGATCGCACATTTGCCTTCACTAGAAACATCATGCCGTATTCGATGAACATCGATACACCTATGGCCGTGATCAACACCGCAATTCTGGCTGCATTTCGAAGAGGTTTGTAAGCTATCTTTTCGATCAAAACACCTACGATCATGCAGATGAGCATGGCAAGGAGGATCGAAGGCACAAATCCCAGACCGAAATAGGTCATCGCAAAGTACCCGATATAGGCTCCGAGCATGTAGACGGAGGCATGGGCAAAATTGATGAGGCGGATGATGCCGTACACCATAGTATAACCCAAGGCGATCAGTGCATAGATACTGCCGATGGAGATGCTGTTGAAAATCTGCTGAAGAAACTGTCCCATATAAAAGTCCTCTTTCATGACTCAAGAGAGTAACCGACCTTCACAAAAAAAGCGGGGGACCCTCCCCCGCTGATATACTTTCGGTCTTCGAAGGAGAGACTATTCACCTGTCCTGCTAATGGTGTCTTGTACTCCGTTTTTAAGACCTATGACAACGATGGATTTCACAGGATTGTGATTTTCATCGATACTGAAAGATCCGGTCACTCCTGCAAAATTCTCTGTAGAGGCAAGAGCGTCTTTGATTGACGTGCCGTCGAGTTTTTCTGCGCGCGCGACAGCGTCTGCGACAAAATTCATAGCATCGTAGCCAAGGGCGTTAAATGCATCGGGCTCTTTGTCATATTTTGCCTTAAAGTCTTCGATAAACTTAAGAACGAGCGGATCCTGATCAAGGGACGAATAGTGATTGGAGAAATAAACGTCATTGAGGGCTTCCGCTCCTGCAAGTTCCAAGAGAACGGGCGAGTCAAATCCATCCGCTCCCAAAACAGGGGCATCGATTCCCTGAGCGCGTGCCTGCTTGATGATGAGGCCGGCTTCTTCATAGTATCCGGGGATAAAGATGACGTCAAACTCTGCGCCTTTGACTTTTGTCAAGATCGCGTTAAACTCTGTATCTTTTGCAACGTATGCCTCTTCTGCGACAACGGTTCCGCCGTTTTTCTCAAACTGCTCTTTAAAGTTCTTGGCAAGACCTTTGCCGTAGTCGCTGGAGCTGTCCATAATGATGACTGCTTTTTTGGCATTGAGAGTATTGAGGGCAAAATCAGCCATCGCCGTTCCCTGATAGGAGTCACTGAAGCAGATGCGGAAGGCGTACTCTTTGAGACCCTGTGCGTCTACGGTAACATCGTCTGCTGTAGCCGAACCTGAAACGACCGGAATCTGATTCTTTTCGGCTACGGGGATCGTAGCTTTGAAAGCACCGGAGGTTGCCGGTCCGATAGCGGCAAGCACTCCATCCTGAGTCATCATGCGATTGGCAAGAGTCGTCGCCTCTGCATGGTCCGATTTGTTGTCATACGTGACAAGAGTGATTTTTTTGCCATTGATGCCTCCGGCTGCATTGATCTGCTCGACAGCCAATTCAATTCCTTCAAGGTTTGCCTGGCCATACGTGGCGACACCGCCGGACAGTTCGTAGTTTATGCCGATCTTAATCTCTTCCGCGTCGTCGCCTGACGCAGCAGGCTGACTCGGAGCATTTGAACAACCGGCAAGAGCGGCTGTCATCAAGACCAGCACTAATAAGACACTAAGATATTTTTTCATTTCTTTCTCCTCTGTAACTAAATATTATCAGTTATGTTAAGCTTATTCGAGTTCGATGTCAAGTAGAAAGAGACAACTTCGTCATATCTTATATTTTTTTATGTTTATGTAATAAGGATAGAAGTGCCTCTCCATACCCCGTTCACGCATCTCGATTGCGCCGGCGAATTACTCTTCGGCAAGCATCATCTTCAGGATCACCGCATCCGTTTCCTGCATCCCCTTGAGGCCCAGTTTGGCGTACAGATCCAGTGTCTCCTCTTGGTCCTCTCGGATGATTCCCTCTCCCGGCACCATGTACTTCCCTTTTTGTGCAAGCTCATAGGCGAGAAATGCGCTGTCGAGTGCCGAGACGATTTTCAGAGCACAGGAGCTCTTGGCTCCGTCGCAGACGATCCCTGCCGTATTGCCCAGAGTATTGATCATCGTTCGGTAGACGTCTTCTCTTGATCCTCCGAGCATATAGCAGATGGAGGAAACGGCGGCCGTAGCGGCGCTCACCGCCCCGCAAAACGCCGACAACTTGCCCATTCCCCTCTTCACGCGCAAAGAAAGGAGATTGCTCAGGCACAGGCTCCGCAGCACCTTTTCTTCAGGAATATTGTATTCTCTTGCATACTCCAACAACGGAACAGAAAGCGTAATGCCTTGATTGCCGCTTCCGTAATTGATCACTACCGGGAGGGGGCTTCCCGCCATGCGAGCATCGCTTCCGGCAGCTGCGGCGCTGACGGCACGGCTTCGGACACCTTGGTCAAAAGAACGCCTGGTCAGTCCCGCATCGAGACCGTAGCCGCCCTTAAACCCCTCTTCTGCAATCGCCATATTGCAGCGGATCTGCTCCTCTAAAACATCTCTTACCTTCTGAGGGATCTCTCCTTCTACATAATCAAAAATCATGTTTAAGGTCAGCTCGGGCTCATCTGTTTCAACTGTCTGTTCAGCGAGAGGGTTGAACTCAACGCGTTCTCCGTCGAGCCACACTTCGGAAATGTGATTGTGATGATGCTCAAGCACCACTCGAGAAACATGTTTTCGGCCTCCGAGCGTGACATCGATCTTCAGATTCTCCTCACCCTCCAAAAGGCCAAGCTCCACTTCATGCTCTGCAAGCCACTTTTCAGCGCGCTCCGGCGTTCCCTCAGCCAGGTGGGAAAAAACGGCAAGTCCCTCAGCCGGATCTCCTCCCAAGGCGCCTAGAACCAGCGAGGCTTTAATCCCTCTCATCCCTCCACTGTTGGGAATGGAGACGGCTTTTGCGTTTTTAATTATGTTTGCACTTAACAATGCATGAATCGAACGAACTTCATCATCCAACACGCCTGCAGCCCGTGCGGCGGCAAGAGCCAAGGCCGCAGGCTCGGTACATCCCATGGCGATTTGCATTTCTTCCATTAAGAGCTCAGAAATAGCTTCCTTATTCATCTCAATCTCCCGTCCGCCTTGTCTATATTCTATTTTAAAACAATATGATGAACCGGTTCAACCGACAAATAAATATTATCATATTCTGATTTTTATGTTGAAATGTTTATTTGATTGTGTATATAATGTACTAACTTGGTGCAAGATGACGCGGGAAATATTTCATTATTAACGGTATTAAAGGGGGTAAAGCGTCTGTAAACTATTCTTTTCGCAAGATTCATAAATAAAACTTTCACTGTCAATAATTCTAGGAGGAAAAAATGACGAAGAATAAATATTTAATTGCATTGTTATTGATCCTGTTGGTAATCGCGATCTCATCGTGTGCTCAGAAGCCGGCAGAAGTCACACCGTCCAAAGAGACTCCCGAAGCGCCGGCGGCTCCCGCTGAAACCACCTTTGTCAACATTGCCACAGGGGGCACGGGAGGAACATACTATCCGCTCGGCGGCGCGATGGCCAAGATATTCAATGAAAACATCCCGGGAGTCAACGCCAATGCGCAGTCAACCGGAGCATCCGTTGAAAATATCGGACTCGTCTCCGCGGGAGAAACGGAAGTCGCCTTTGTCCAAAACGACGTCACCTACTATGCATGGACCGGCACGGAATCTTTTGCCGACAAAGATCCCATCACCAATATTCGCGGCATGGCCATGTTGTATCCTGAAGTGGTTCAGATCATTGCCAATGCCGATGCGGGCATCACTTCAGTAGAAGATCTCGCAGGAAAGAAAGTGGCAGTGGGAGCTCCGGGCTCCGGCACGGAAGTCAACGCTCGCCAGATTCTTGCCGCCTACGGCATGACATATGAGGACCTCGCAAAAGCGGACTATCTCTCCTTCTCCGAAGCGGCAAATAACTTAAAAGATAAGCATGTGGACGCCGCTTTTGTAACGGCTGCCGTCCCCACTTCCGCCGTCACAGAAGTCACACAGACCTCCGACATTGTCGTCATCCCCGTAGATCCTGCCAAAATCGCCGCTCTTGCAGAGGAATTTCCTTTCTATACGGAAGTCGTCATCCCAGGTGGAAGCTATCGAGGCAATGATGCCGATGTCGTCACCCCCGCTGTCATGGCGATGCTCGTCGTCCCGGAAGAACTCGATGAAGAGCTCGTCTATCAGATGACCAAGAATCTCTTTGAACAGCGTCAGATCATCATCGACACCCATGACCGCGGCAACGACATCAAACTGGAGACAGCACTTGACGGAATGCCGATCGAACTTCATCCCGGCGCTAAACGTTATTACGATGAAATGGGCATTCAGTGAGAAAAAACCGGCCGGGAAAGGGAAGAAAACCTTTCCCGCTTTTCTCCTTTTGCTCCTGATCCTTTGTTTTCCCGTTCATGTTCTAAGCGCAAACAGCTTCCACGACTCGCGAACCCTTCACAGTTGGCTCATGCTCGGAAAACGGGAGTTCACCGTCACCTTCACCCACTCCGTTGAGCTAACCGAAGTAAGAGAAATCTACCGGCTGGAAAGCAATGACATCTATCTTGTCGAAACAGTATTCTCTTCTTATGGGGCAGGGCTTCCCTCCACAACCTCCTATCCGTTTGAAATGACTGAAGACGGGTTTCGCATTTACGATATGCATCAAAAAATGGATCCCTTAGTGTATCGCACGGGCGCAGCTCGAGCGAACCATCGACTCGTCCTGGGAAACCGGGATATACCCTTTTTAGAATTTAGCCAACCTGCAGAGGGCGTATGTTTTGAAACAAAGCGCATTCCTCTGTTCATATATCTGATGAAGGAGATCTTCAATGAATAAAGACCGGATCACCGGAGACCTTGTGACGGATGCGGAAGAAATCGCTTCCCTAACAGACAGGCCGGAAGCGATGGACGTCGATCAACTCCTTGAGGAGTACGACAAAGAAACAGGGAGCCTGCGAAAATTGAGCGGCATTATCGGCCGTGTTGCCGCCTTCATCGCCATCGCCATGTCATTATTCCATTTATACACCGCGGGCTTCGGGACTCTTCTAGCCTCTCGCCAGCGTTCCCTGCACATTATTTTTGCCTTTGTACTGGGATTGCTGTTTTATCCCCGCTCACCAAAAGCAAGAAAAGACCGGCCGGAAATCATAGATTTTTTTCTCATCGCCGTGACCGTTGTCGTCTTCGGCTATCTCTTCGCATTCCCGGAGATGATCGCCCTCAAGGCCGGTTCGGTCTCGCGGATCGATCTGATTTTAGGGATCACGGCGATCTTCTTAACCCTGATCGTCACTCGAAGAGTCGTAGGAATCGCTCTTCCCATCGTAGCGGTCGTCTTCCTGCTCTATGCCTACTTAGGGCCGCATATGCCCGGACTCCTCGCGCACAGAGGCTTCAGCATAAATCGTATCGTCTCTCACATGTTTTTAGGGCTTGAGGGAATTTTGGGCATCCCTTTGGGGGTCTCCGCAACCTTTGTCTTTATGTTTATCCTCTTCGGAGCCGTTCTCGACAAAACGGGAGTCGGCAAATTCTTTATTGACATTGCCTTCGCCGCTACAGGTTTCTTCCGAAGCGGCCCCGCCATGACGGCCGTTCTCGCCAGCGGTCTGATGGGCTCCATCTCAGGAAGTTCTGTTGCAAATACAGTTACCACCGGAGCTTTTACGATTCCACTTATGAAAAAAACCGGGTACAAACCTTATTTTGCGGGAGCGGTGGAAGCCACCGCCTCTACCGGAGGGCAGATCATGCCGCCTGTCATGGGAGCTGCCGCCTTTATCATGGCAGAGTTTACCGGCGTCAGCTATGGACAGATAATTATCTCGGCTTCCATTCCGGCGCTCCTGTATTATTTTGCGGTAGGTGTCATGGTTCATTTAGAAGCATCAAAACTCGGTATACAAGGCATCCCTCGCGATGAACTCCCTAAAGTCTCAAAAATTCTAAAAAGAGAGGGATATCTATTGCTTCCGCTGTTCTCTATCATTTATTTTCTAATAGCAGGCTATACTCCGACAAAGGCCGCCTTTTATGCCATTATCTTAAGTATGGTGATCGCCGTCATCGTCGGACTCATCCGCAAAGACAACTCCTTTGGAATAAAAGAGTTCTTCAGCGCGATGGAAACGGGCGCAAAGGGTGCTATCGGTGTCGCCTGTGCTTGCGCCTGTGCGGGGATGATAGTAGGGGTTGTGACCCTGACAGGGCTTGGTCTTCGCATTGCAGAACTCATCGTCACACTCGCAGGAGGAAATCTCCTTCTTACTCTTCTCTTTACAATGGTCGCTTCCATCATCTTAGGCATGGGGCTTCCCACCACAGCAAAATACATTGTGCTGGCGACCATGGCTGTTCCCGCTTTGATCAAGCTTGATGTAAATCTTATAGCAGCACATCTATTCATCCTCTATTTCGGTGTGGTTGCCGACATCACGCCGCCGGTTGCTTTAGCTGCCTATGCCGGAGCCGGTATAGCGGGAGCCAGTCCGATGACTACGGGCTTTCAGGCCGTTAAACTTGCCCTTGCCGCTTTCATTGTCCCCTATCTTTTTGCCATCGATCCGTCGCTTATCCTCGTAGAATCTGTCAACGGAGGAGTGATCAACTTCCTGCCTTTCTGGCAGGCAATCCCTATCATCCTATCAGCCATTTTGGGGATCATTTGCCTGGCGGCGGCCGTAGAAGGATATCTGATCGACTACACCAAATTTTATGAACGAATCCCATTGGGTATCGCCGCTCTCCTTCTCTTGAAACCCGGTCTCATTACAGATGCCATAGGGCTTGCAACCTTGCTGGCAGTCTATTTTCTTCAGAAGTATAGACAAAAAAGAACAGTAGGTTAAGCCATTTCTGAAAATGAACTGTCATACAAAAAACGGATATTCCTAAGAATGGTGATCATTCAATTACGAGTAAAAACACGTCAACTCATCCGCTCTATTGCATGAAAAATGGCTACTCTCTCAACCTTCGAGAGAATAGCCATTGATTTTTATTTACTGTTAAATTTTACTTAAAATCTTCTTCAGAAGTCTTCATGACCAACCTGTCGTCCGCTTTTCCTTCTTTTAGCCTTTGGAGTCCGGCAGCCACTTCCGACATCGGTATTTCTTCCGCTCCGATTATCAAGCCTGCGGTAGACATCATTTCCAGCACATCTTCGATGTCTTGTTTGGTGCCGCCATTGGAGCCGACGACGGTCGCTTGCTTCAGGATCAGATCATTGCAATTTAACGTCGTCTCCAGTTTTGCCATGCCTACAAGAACGACCCTGCCTTGGAAGCCAACCGCTTCTAAAGCCTGTGCCGTCGTAACGCCTGATCCGGCAAAGTCGATAATGACTTCCAGGCCTTCGTCTTTAAGTTCCAAGATGTTGGAAACGACTTTCTTCGCTCCGGCTTCTCTGGCCTTTTGCTGCGCGGACTCTTTGCGGGTAGATACATAGACTTCAGCTCCCAGCGCAATCGCTACGTCCATCCCTACTTTGCCAAGTCCGCCCAGACCAATGATGCCGACCTTGGTTCCTTTCTTCACCTGCCCTTTTTGAACGACTGCATGATACGAAGTCATGCCGGCATCGGTTGAGGCAGCCGCTTGAACCATGCTGACATTATCAGGGACCTTGATGAGCATTTCGGCAGGAGCTGTCGTATAGTTTGCATACCCGCCGTCTCTACCGTATCCGGGGCCGCCGTCATCTTTGTAAGGCATCGGACAGACAGCAACTCTGTCGCCGATTTCAAAACCCTCCACGTCGGAACCGAGTTCCACAATTTCTCCGGCAATCTCGTGACCCATTATTACGGGTACAACTTTGATAATTTCCAACCAGCCCTCGTCTTCTAAAGCTCCCACATCCGAATGACAAAGGCCTGCGTTGACTACCTTAAGCCTGACATAATCAGATTTTAACGGAGTCATGTCCTTTTCAACAAATCGTAACGGTTGATGCGTTCCTTGAAACTCCCATCCTCTCAACATTCCAGCCATAATCATCTCCCTTTCTGATTATTTGACAAGTTTAAGTTATATTTGTAAAAATTATACAACTTATACACGATAGTGTCAAGTTACTGTAGGAAAAATTTTTTTAAATCTCCCCATATTTTATGAAAAGTGCATAGTTGCTTGTTTCACCAATTTTTTATAAGCTATTTGT
>JGI24710J26742_10000069_pt1 | contig 79108 bp, 70 predicted proteins | sample BioPla2DNA2_FD_26742 | JGI IMG/M metagenome (IMG submission 26742) | reverse complement strand
GTGAAAAGATTTATGATGCTATTTGTGCTGCTTTAAACAGTGCTAATGTAACTGATAAAAATCACGTAGCCTGGGAAATTGCTAGTGAAATAAAACAAGAACTAATTTTAAACAACACAAAAATAATTGAAATTGAAACATTACAAGATTTAGTTGAGGCTAAACTAATGACTTCGGGATTAACAGATGTTGCTAGAAAATATATTCGCTATCGTTATGATAGAGAAAGAATTAGACAAAGCAAGTCTAAATTAATGATTGATATTTCCGAGAAATTAAATGCGACTAATGTAGAAAATCAAAATGCTAACTTAGATGAAAAGTCTTTTTCAGGTAGAATGAATGAAGCCAATAGAGTCGTAATGAAAGACTATGCTTTATATAATTGTATGAGTGAAATGGCTAGAAACAATCATTTAAACAACGAAATCTATATTCATGACTTAGATTCATACGCTGTTGGTATGCATAATTGTTTATCAATTCCTTTCGATAAGCTTTTAGCAACTGGTTTTACTACTAGACAATGTGATGTCAGACCACCAAAATCAATTAATACCGCTATGCAGTTAGTAGCTGTTATTATGCAACTGCAGTCTTTACAACAATTTGGTGGAGTAAGTGCTACTCATTTAGATTGGACAATGGTTCCTTTTGTAAGATACTCTTTCTATAAACACTTTAAAAACGGACTTAAATACATTGAAGAAGGTTCTTTAGATTTTGGAAAAGATGAAGCAAAAGATGTTTCTATCAATGATGAAAGATATAAAAAATACCCTAAAGCATATAAATATGCTTATGAAATGACTGAAAAAGAAACTCATCAAGCAGTCGAAGCTATGTATCATAACTTAAATACTTTACAATCAAGAAGTGGTCAGCAATTACCATTTTCTTCAATAAACTATGGTACTTGTACTTTAGAAGAAGGTAGAATGGTTACTAAAGCTTTATTAGAAGTTTCTATTGAAGGTTTAGGAGCTTTACATAAAACTCCAATTTTCCCTTGTGGAATCTTCCAATGTATGAAGGGAGTCAACAGAAAACCTGGTGAACCTAACTATGATTTATTTAAACTGGCATTAAAATCAACTTCTTTAAGACTTTACCCTAACTACGTTAATGTCGATTGGTCAAACAATGCTGGCTATGACATTAATGATCCTAAAACATATTTAAGTACTATGGGTTGTCGAACAAGTAATGGATATGACATCAATGGTTTAGAACAAACAAAAGATGGAAGAGGTAATATCTGTCCTGTCACAATAATTATGCCTACTTTAGCTATGCAAGTTAAAGGAGATGTTGAAAAATTCATGGAATTGTTGGATAAAAAAATACATGAAGCTAGAGACATGTTATTAGAAAGATTTGAATGGATTGCTTCTCAACCAGCATCTAGTGCTAACTTCATGTATGAAAACAACACTATGGAAGGCTATATACCAGAAGAAGGTATTAGAAGTGCTTTAAAACATGGCACCATTGTTATTGGACAATTGGGACTAGCGGAAACACTTCAACTTCTTATTGGAAAAGATCATACTGAACCAGAGGGTATGCAGCTGGCAAAACGTATTGAGCAATTATTTAAAGATAGATGTGATCAGTTTAAACAACAATATAAACTTAACTTTGGGGTTTATTATACTCCTGCTGAAAATTTATGTTACACAGCTTTAAATAAGTTTGTTGAAAAATATGGTGTGATTAAAGATGTCAGTGATCGAGAATTCTTTACTAACTCAATGCATGTTCCTGTTTATAAAGAGATGACTCCATTTGAAAAAATTGATATTGAAGCTCAGTTAACTGGTTATTCAAATGCTGGTTGTATTACTTATGTTGAACTAGAAAGCACTAGTAAGCACAATATTGAAGCCTTAGAAACTTTGGTTAACTATGCAATGGATAAAGATATTCCTTACTTTGCGATTAATATTCCTAATGACACCTGTTTAAAATGTGGTTTTACTGATGAATTTAATGATTGTTGTCCAATGTGTGGCAGTCAAGAAATTCAACAGTTAAGAAGAGTTACAGGATATTTAACTGGCAACTATAAAACAGCTTTCAACAAAGGGAAAATAGAGGAAACTGAAATGCGTGTTAAGCATAATAAGATTTACTAGAGGTAAAATATGAATTATTTAAAAATTGAAAGTTCATCATTATCTAACGGCTTAGGTTGGCGTGTTGTTTTATGGGTTAGTGGTTGTAGTCATAACTGCCCTTTTTGCCAAAATCCAGAGACTTGGGACAGTAAAGCTGGTAAAAAATTTACTGCTAAAGAAAAACAATTGCTTATTGAATTATTAAAACCAGATTATATTAATGGTTTAACTTTATCTGGTGGTGATCCTCTATTTGAAACAAATAGAGATGATATCTTGAAGCTAGTAAAAGAATTAAAAGCTGTTTATCCAAATAAAGACATCTGGTTATACACCGGTTATACCTTTGAAGAAATTAAAGACTTAGAGTTGTTAAACTATGTTGATGTCTTAATTGATGGAAAATTTATCAATGAAGATAGAGATATTACCCTTGCCTTTAGAGGTTCAAGTAATCAAAAAATAATTGATGTAAATAAGTCATTAAAAAATGATAAAACCGTAGAACTAAACTTGTAAATCATTTTTTAATCTTCCATACGAAAAAAGCAGTAACACTGCTTTTTTCATTTGATTTTTCTGTATTTAATTAATCAGCTGCCTTAAAGTTATAAACTGGTTTTATAATATCAATTATATCCACACATCCTTGAATATCTTCAATAATATTATCAATTGATTTATAAGCCATTGGAGCTTCATCAAGTGTTGATTTATTAATAGAAGTTGAATATATTCCTTCCATAGTTTTTTTATAAGCATTTAAATCAAAAGTTTGTTTAGCTTGTGTTCTAGACATAATTCTACCAGCACCATGAGGGGCAGAATAATTCCATTCTGGATTACCCTTTCCCTTTGCTAGGATACTACCATCTCTCATGTTAATTGGTATTAACACCAACTCATCTTTATGGGCAGAAATAGCACCTTTACGTAGAATCATTTCTTTTATATTTATATAGTTGTGAATAGTATGAAAAGTAGACAATGGTTTCATACTTGTTTTTTCTAATATAATCTCGGCAATTTTTTCACGGTTTCTTTGAGCAAACTTTTGACAAATTTCTATATCATGTAGATAATCATCTAAATAAGAACCATAAAGATAACAAAGATCTTTTGGAATATTACTTTCTTTGGTTTCCCAATTTTTTTCTAAGTTTTTTAGAGCTTTTTGTATTTCATTGCGACGTCCCTGTTTTTTATAAGATTCAATCAATTTATCTTTTTGAACAAAAAATTCTTCTTTGCCTCTGTGTAAATCAATAGCTAATTTTTGATAATATTCAGCTACTTGTTTTCCTAAATTTCTACTACCTGAATGTATTACTAGATATTTATTACCATCACTAGCAACCCCTATTTCAATAAAGTGATTACCACCACCTAATGTTCCTAGACTTCTTTCTAAACGTTTTGTATCTTTCAAGTTACGATAGCAGCGAAGTGAAGCCAAATCAAAATGTTCTGTTTTACTTTGCCAGACACTTCTGCCACTAGGAATATAGTTAGCAGCTTTATCTACTTTTTCAAAATTAATATCGATATTACCTAATTTAACTGTATACATACCACAGCCAATATCTACACCAACAATGTTCGGTACAACTTTATCGACAATTGTCATTGTTGTACCAATTGTACATCCCTTACCAGCATGGACATCAGGCATTATTCGTATTTTTGAATCTTTTGTAAACTCTTGATCACACATTCTTTGAATTTGTTGTATTGCTTCATCTTCAACTACCGAAGCATAGCAGATAGCTGTGTTTACTTTTCCTTTAATTTTTATCATTGTACCTACTCCTTTCCTTTTTAATAAGATATTAAATTTTATTTAAAATTACTATCTTAATCATAATACATTAAAAATAAGACTAATAAAAACTTTGGCTATATTAAAGCCAAAGTTCTTGTTATTACTTTTCTTTCTAGTTAATTAGATACAAGTATAACCACCATCAATTGCGATGATTTGTCCTGTAACATAACTTGATTCTTCAGCTGCTAAGAAAATAGCTGCAGAATTTAATTCGCCTTCGTTACCATAACGTCCCATTGGAACTGTTCTGTTAGCAAATTCTTGGAAGTATTCAGTATTTAATGTTTCTGTAGTTAATTCAGTGTAGAAATAACCTGGACAGATTGCATTAACTGTAATACCAGCTTTAGCTAATTCAGCTGCAGCACCTTTTGTAAAGTTAACAACTGCACCCTTTGTTGCATGATAAGCAATTGTAGGAATAGCTAAGTTTCCAACTATACCGTAAATAGAAGAGATATTAATAACACGACCAAATTTTTGGTTTCCAGCTTCAATATTTTCTTTCATATATCCAGCAAATGCTTTTGTAACTTCAAATACTGAAGTTAAGTCTAAACCAATTGTGAAATCCCAGTCTTCTTTTTTGAAATCAACAAGTGGTGTTCCTGTTCCTCTTTCTCCACCAGCATTGTTAATGATTACTTCACAATGACCAAATGTTTCTTTAGTTTTAGCAACTGCATTAGCAATTGATTCTGCATTTGTAATGTCACATGCTACTGGAAGAACTTTAACTCCATATTTTTCTGACCATTCTTTAGCACTTGCTTCTAAACGTTCTAATCTTCTTGCCATGATAACAAGATTTGCTCCGCATTTTGCAAAACCTTCAGCCATCTGTTTTCCTAAACCAGATGATGCACCAGTGATTGCAACTACTTTGCCTTTAAAATCAAACATATACAATAACCTCCTTTAGTATAAAACTACTTTTATCATACGTTCGTAGATATTGTACCTTTTTTTGTCGCTAATTTCAATCTTTCCAAGGCATTTTATGCCCACTTGTGAAATTTTTAGCTTTTAAAACTAACTTGTGAAATTATTTAATATTTAAAGTTGTGAATAAGTTATTAATCGTTGTACAATTAAATTAGAGGTTGGAGGTATAATTATGAAATATGAAAAATTATTTACTCCTATGAAAATAGGAAAAATGGAAGTAAAGAATAGGTTTGTTATGTCTCCTATGGGAACAAACTCAGCCTTTACTAGTGGTCGTAAAGATGCCCAAGAAATCGACTACTTTGTACGTCGTGCTAAAGGTGGAGTTGGTATGATCATCAATGGATGTCAAATGCTTAACGAAGCTATTGCTCAAGGCTCAATGGAAGGATATTTGGATAGTTATAGTGTTTTGCCAGCTTTAACTTCAATGGTTGATGCTGTTCATCGCTATGGCACTAAAATTGTTTGTCAAATCTCACCAGGTACTGGTAGAAATGCTTACCCTGACACTTTAGGGCAACCACCAATTAGTGCTTCAGCAATTCCAAGTGCTTTTGATCCTAATGTGATTTGTCATGCTCTAACAAAAGAAGAAATTCAAGAAATCATGAAAGGAACTGAATTTGCTGCAGGTCTAGCTAGAGATGCTGGTTATGATGCCATTGAAATTCATGCTCATGCTGGTTACTTAATTGACCAGTTTATGAGTGCTTGCTGGAATTTACGTGAAGATGAATATGGTGGCAGTCCAGAAAACAGAGCTCGTTTTGCTAGAGAAATGGTAGCTGCTTGTCGCAGAGCTGTAGGACCTGATATGCCAATTTTATTCCGCATTGCTTTAGACCATCGTTTTGAAGGTGGTAGAACTATAGAAGAATCAATGCAACTACTTGAAGCATTAGATGATGGCAACATTGATGCTTTTGATATCGATGCTGGATGTTATGATTCTCTAGACTATATCTTCCCTCCTTCATATTTAGGAACTGCTTGTATGGATTATGTATGCAAAGAAGCAAGAAAGCATACTGATAAACCACTTTTAAATGCTGGTAACCATGATCCTGAATCAGCTCTTCGTTTAATTGAATCAAATGAAGCTGACTTTGTCATGATGGGTCGTCCATTAATCGCTGATCCAGATTTGCCAAATAAACTAATGAATGGTTTAAGAGATGAAATTCGTCCTTGTATCCGTTGTAATGAATTCTGTATTGGACGTATCTGGAACAATCATACTAAATTAAGCTGTGCAGTTAATGTTGAAGCGATGGAAGAAGTCCGTTTCCAAATTAAGAAAACAGAAAATCCATTAAATGTTGTTGTAGTAGGTGCTGGTCCTGGTGGTTTGGAAGCTGCAAGAGTTGCTGCTACTGCAGGTCATAAGGTAGCTATCTATGATAAAGGTGCTGTACTAGGTGGAACAATGCGTACTATTGCAACTGCAAACTTCAAAATTAAAATCGCTGAACTCGCTAAATATTATGAAGTAATGCTTAATAAATTAGGGGTTGAAATTCACTTAAATACTGAAGTAAAAGGTGATGAAGACTTCTTAGAAAAAGCTGACAGAATTATTGTTGGTACAGGTGCAGTACCATTTAAACCAAAAATTGAAGGTGTAGATTGTGACAAAGTCATTGACATTGTTAGTGCTCATGTTGATGAACAGTTAGTTAAAGGCGATAACATCGTTGTTTGTGGTGGTGGTTTATCTGGATGTGAAATTGCCCTTGAATTAGCAGAAGAAAAAGGTAAAAAAGTTACGGTTGTTGAAATGTTAGATGAGTTTGCAAAAGATGCAATGTTTATTAATAAAATTACTTTATTTAATAAGCTAGCAGCTAATAATGTCACCTTATTAGCTAATACTAAGGTTGTAGGCATTACTGATAAAGGTGTTGAAGTTGAAACAACAGAAGGTAAAAAAGTACTACCTGCAGATACTATCATTTCAGCATTTGGTATGAAAGCTGTTACTGATGTTGCTGATAAGATTAGTGCAAAATATCATACTAAAACAAGAAAAGTTGGAGACTTATATAAAATCGGTAAGATTGGCGATGCAATTCGCGAAGGTTACTACGCTGGCTCTTCAATTTAAAAAACTAAAAGGTTGTAAACTACTCGTCAAATATGACAAGGGCTTACAGCCTTTTTTAATTGCGTAAAAAAGAAGCGATTGTTAAATGAATCGCTTCTCTTAATTAGCCTTATATTTTAAAGTAGTATTGTTTTTCAGACTCTTCTTCTTTCAAAATTAGAGCGATAAACAGTAACAATAAGCCAGAAATAATAGACATACTTATTGGAATAGCAATATTGATTCTATCTCCAGTAAAAGGTAAATCCGATTTATTTTTTGGAACTGAGTTTTTATCTTTTGGATTTGAACCTTCTTCTATTTCGCCCACATCAGGATAACCATCTCCATCATCATCCAAATCTATTGTATCTGGTATTCCATCACCATCGGTATCTCGTAAAACATTTACTGTAACTGTTCTTTTTAACGTTTCTACCTCAATTGAGTTTAAACTTGTTACCGTTACTGAAATTTCAATTACTCTTTCTTCTTCGACTAATCCCCAATCAAATCCAGTTGGTGTACCAACTAAGTCACCATTTTCATTCACTGATAAGCCCTTTACTACATCAGATTCTACTCTACATGGCTTATTTAACTCTAAGACTTTTGTAGAAGCTGCTACTGCTTGACCTTCTATTACTGTTTCTGTAATTGTTGTCGCTGTTAAGTCATCAAATGATTTCGGATTAAGATCATTATCATCTAAAATACCATCTCCATCATCATCATCATCTAAATAATCTGGTATTCCATCACCATCGGTATCTCTTAAAATGTTTACTGTAACTGTTTTTTCTAATGTTTCTTCTTGACCTGAAGCAGTACTTGTAACTGTTATTGGAATTTCTATTATTATTCCTTCTTCATCCACACCCCAAGCAATTACTGTTGGCGTACCTACTAAATTACCACTTTCATCAACTGATAAACCATTAACTGTTGAAGATGCAATTGTAGATGGCTTATTTGTTTCTACTATTTTTGTAGATGCTGGTACTAATTGATTTTCCGTTACTGTTATAATAAATGATGTCGCTGTTAATTCATCAAATGATTTTGGATTAAGATCTTCGACATCTAAAATGCCATCTCCATCATCATCATCGTCTGAATAATCTGGTGTTCCATCACCATCAGTATCTCTTAAAACGTTTACTTTAACTATTCCTTGTAAGGTTTCTGTTTGACCAGAAGCATTACTTGTCACTGTTGCTGGAATTTCGATTATTGTTCCTTCTTCACTAGCACCCCAATCAAATCCTGTTGGCGTACCTACTAAATTACCATCTTCATCAATTGATAAGCCATTGACTTCTGAAGAAACCACTACAGATGTTTTATTTGCTTTTAATACTTTTGTAGAAGCTGCTACTGCTTGACCTTCTACTACCGTTTTAGTAATTGTTGATACTATTAAGTCATCAAATGATTTTGGATTAGGATCTACTTCATCCAAAATACCATCTCCATCATCATCTGTATCCATTGAATCTGGTGTTCCATCACCATCAGTATCTCTTAAAACATTTACTGTAACTGTTTTTTGGACAGTTTCTGTTTGACCTGAAGCAGTACTTGTAACTGTTACCGAAATTTGAACTATTGTTCCTTCTTGATTAGCACCCCAATCAAATCCTGTTGGCGTACCTACTAAGTTACCATTTTCATCAATTGATAAGCCTTTTACTACTGCAGATTCTATTGTAGATGTCTTATTTATTTTTAATACTTTTGTAGAAGCTGCTACTGCTTGACCTTCTATTACTGTTTCTGTAATTGTTGTCACTGTTAAGGCATCAAATGATTTTGGATTAAGGTCTTCGGTATCCAAAATACCATCTCCATCATCATCATTATCCAAGTAATCTGGTGTTCCATCACCATCAGTATCTCTTAAAACATTTACTTTAACTGTCCTTTGTAAGGTTTCTGTTTGACCTGAGGCATTACTTGTCACTGTTACTGGAATTTCAACTAATGTTCCTTCTTCATTTGAAACCCAAACAATTCCTGTTGGTGTACCTACTAAGTTACCAGATTCATCAACTGATAAACCATTAACTGCTGAAGATGCAACTGTAGATGTTTTATTTGTTTCAACTACTTTTGTAGAAGCAGCTACTGCTTGACCTTCTATTACTGTTTCTGTAATTGTTGTCGCTGTTAAGTCGTCAAATGATTTTGGATTAGAATCTTCTTCATCCAAAATACCATCACCATCATCATCATTATCCAAATAATCTGGTGTTCCATCTCTATCGGTATCTCTTAAAACCGTAATACCTATTAATTTAGTAGTACTTGAACCATCTTGATTATTTACTCTTACTATGATAGAAAAACTCTTTGTTTCCTCATCTAAAACCCAGTTATCAATAACTGGTTTACCTGAGTAAGTCAAATTTGCTTCATCAAAAGTCACACCATTAGGTTTGTTAGTTTCATCACGTGTTAATGTTGCTCCCTCTGGCGGAGAAATTACAACATTACTAATATTTTCCCCTTCAACTATTGTTTGGGTTTGATTAGTAATTTCAGTATTTTGAACTGGATTATAAACTGTTCCAGGAATTGAATTTTCATCTTTTGGATTTGAACCTGCTTCTATTTCAGCCACATCACTATAGCCATCACCATCATCATCCAAATCTATTGTGTCTGGCGTTCCATCGCCATCAGTATCTCTTAAAACTTTTACTTCAACTGTTTTTTGGACAGTTTCTACTTCACCTGAAGCATTACTTGTCACCGTTACTGAAATTTCAATTATTTTTTCTTCTTCCATTGCACCCCAGTCAATTCCTGTTGGCGTACCTGTTAAGTCGCCATCTTCATCCACTGTTAAACCTTTAACTGTTGAAGATGCAACTGTAAATGTCTTGTTTGCTTCTACTACTTTGGTAGAGGCTGGTACTACTTGACCTTCTATTACCGTTTTGGTAAGTGGTGTTGCTGTTAAAGCATCAAATGATTTTGGATTAAGGTCTTTGTTATCTAAAATGCCATCGCCATCATCATCATTATCCAAGTAATCTGGCGTTCCATCGCCATCGGTATCTCTTAAAACATTTACTTGAACTGTTTTTTGGACAGTTTCTGTTTGACCTGAAGCAGTACTTGTCACTGTTAGCGAAATCTCAACTATCGTTCCTTCTTCCATTGCACCCCAGTCAATTCCTGTTGGTGTACCTACTAAATTACCAGATTCATCTACTGATAAACCATTAACCATTGAAGATGCAACTGTAGATGTTTTATTTGTTTCTACTACTTTTGTAGAAGCTGCTACTGCTTGACCTTCAATTACTGTTTTGGTAAGTGTTGTTGCAGTTAAGCCATCAAATGATTTTGGATTAAGATCTTCGCCGTCCAAAATACCATCACCATCATCATCATTATCCAAGTAATCTGGTGTTCCATCTCCATCAGTATCTCTTAAGATGTTTACGATAACTATTTTTTCTAATGTTTCTGTTTGACCTGAAGCGGTGCTTGTCACTGTTATTGGAATTTCAACTAAAGTTCCTTCTTCATTTGAAACCCAGACAATTCCCGTTGGTATACCTATTAAGTCACCATCTTCATCCACTGTTAAACCATTTACTGTTGAAGATGCAACCGTAAATGTCTTGTTTGCTTCTACTACTTTGGTAGAGGCTGGTACTTCTTGACCTTCTATTACTGTTTTGGTAAGCGGTGTTGCCATTAAGTCATCAAATGATTTTGGATTAAGGTCTTGTTCATCTAAAATGCCATCGCCATCATCATCATTATCCAAGTAATCTGGCGTTCCATCGCCATCAGTGTCTCTTAAAACATTTACCAGAACTGTTTTTAGTACGGTTTCTGTTTGACCTGAAGCATTACTTGTCACTGTTACTGGAATTTCGATTACTGTTCCTTCTTCACTAGCACCCCAATCAAATCCTGTTGGTGTACCTATTAAGTCACCAGATCCATCTACTGAAAGACCTTTTACCACTGAAGAAGTTACTATAGATGTTTTATTTGTTTTTAATACTTTGGTAGAGGCTGGTACTTCTTGACCTTCTACTACTGTTTTGGTAAATGGTGTAGCAGTTAAGTCATCAAATGATTTTGGATTAAGGTCTTCGATGTCCAAAATACCATCGTTATCATCATCATCATCTAAGTGATCTGGTATTCCATCACCATCAGTATCTCTTAAAATGTTTACTGTAACTGTTTTTTCCAATGTTTCTATTTTATCTGAAGCATTGCTTGTCACTGTTATTGGAATTTCAATAATTCTTCCTTCTTCATCAGCACCCCAAACAATTCCTGTTGGCGTACCTATTAAGTCACCATCTTCATCTACTGATAAGCCATTGACTGTTGAAGATGCAACTGTAAATGTCTTATTTGCTTCTACTACTTTGGTAGAGGCTGGTACTTCTTGACCTTCTGTTACTGTTTTGGTAAGTGGTGCCACAGTTAATTTTTCATGCACCACCACATTTCTAGTTGCTGTTGTTCTATTTCCTACAGAATCGATTGCTGTATATGTTACTGTATGTGTTCCAGGACTTGTCGTATCAATTGTTTCTGGAGAAACTGTAATTCTTTCTGAAGGTATTGTTATATCTTCATCGTCAGTCGCCGTTACACCTTTAAACAAATTATATTCTGTTTCATCACATATCAAAATCAAATCGTTTTCAATGTTAATTATAGGTGCCTCATCAATATAGTAATAATTGATGATATTAGTTCCAGAAACAAGATTTACAACTGTATTTTGTTCAGGAACTAAAACATATTTATCTACAATTGGTAGTGGACCAAAATCGATGCTTCCAATAGGAGCACTTCCTGTTATTGGATTTTTGCTGATACCAGGAACAGCTATTTCAGTCGTTTCACCATTTTCACGTTGAATATAATAATTAATTGTGTAAGTAGTAACAGCAGGAGCACTGAATGATTGTCTTTTTCTTCCAGCACCTCCAGTAGAACCAGACAAAGCAAAATTAACATATTCAGATCCAAAACGATCTAAAATATCTTGATAAGTAAAATCTACAGATCCTGTTGCTGTTGGAGCTCCAAGAGTAGATGTAGTACCTTGAAAGTATTCATATTTTAAGGTATAAATATTATCTGAAGTATCAGATTTTGTTCCTGGATCAGTTAATGTCCATGAAATTCTAATCACATTATCATCATTATTCCATACAGGATTTGATAAAATGCTTATTGCATCATGAGGAATTCTATAGTCTTCTTCTGAAATCCCTTGTGGATTAGTAATAGCAATATGTGGACTGTATTCCTTATAGGTTAAAACAGCATCATAATCTTGTCTCCAAGCTATTTTAGTTGTAAGAGGATAAGACCAGTTAATGTTATCAAATTCTACTGTTACTCCATTTTTTATACCCTCAGCACCTTTATCTGATGCATTATCTACGTGTCTTTTTCTATAAATAGCTAACCCACCATAATCTGAATATTTATTAGGTATAAAGCTAGAATCATTATATAAAGTAAAAGCAGCACCACCATTTCTCATGTTATTATTACCTGGACTATCAGGAGGAGCTGTAAAAATAAATGTCCAGACATAGTCTTTATTAGCAAGATTAATTACATCTACAGATTTAGCAAAACCCATTTCATCATAAGGAGTGCTGTTACCTGGAGTTACAGCTAATTCATTACCCCAAAGTTCCGCTAATTGTGAATCACCTTCACCTCCTGCAGGAATTGTAAACATTAAATCCATTGTTGTGGCAGTTTCATTTGATGGATAATAAACTGTATCTCTATTTTCCATCTCTGTAGATGTTGTTTCGGCCTTTATAGGCGTAAATCTAAAATTAATAGATGAAAATATAAATGCTACTACTAAAATTCGCAATAAAAAACCTACTGTTATTTTTTTTAACAGTTTGTTTTGTGTTTTTTTAATATTCTTAACTTTTAGTTTTGACTCAACAAAACTTCCTAAACAATCCATTTTAGCACCTCCATCAAACCCTTTGATGTGTTAATCATCAAGTAAGCATTAACTTTTGTTATTTAAAAGTTTGCCCAACTAAAACTTTACTTGAGGGTAGTTTTTGTAATTTAACAAATCACAAAATAGTCTAATAAAGATGTCACACTACAAAATAAGCTCCCCCATTTAAGCAGTAATACATAATATCACATTTTTAGGCTCAAATCAATAAATACATACATATTTTTCAATATAATTAAGACATTTTTTAAATAAATCCTAATAAATATACTAAAACTTTCTTTTTTTTACATTAAACCATCAAATATTGTGAAATACACTTAAGTAGACAATAATATTTTTAACTTTTTTTCTTTTTCTTTTAAATAAGTAATCCCCCTATTATTTACCTATATCAAAGTGATTAAAAACTTTTTTAGATTAATTTTAATCATCGATACAAATATAAATTAAAATAATATTCTTTTCGGTGATAATATCACAAAATAATATTGTTATATCTTAATGAATATTTTTTATTTTAAATAAAATAGTAATTTTTTTCTATTTTTTTTATATTTTCAAAAATAATTATCTGTTTTTTAACATATATTAATAAAAAAGAAGCAATTTTTTTATCGCTTCTTTTCATGTTGTATACATTTATGTTTTAATTTAATATTGTTTCTTTATCTTCTTTTTTTTCTTTTAGAATAATAAGCAATATTAATAATCCTGAAATTAATGCTAAACTCAATGGAACAACAATATTAGTATTATCTCCAGCATTAGGTAAGTCATCATTTGGCCCTGTATCTTGTAAAGCTTCAGGTATTGAATCTGGATCTTTTGGATCTGTTCCAGCATCATCTTCTTCAATATCTGTAAAACCATCATTATCATCATCTTCATCTTCAATATCTGGTTGTCCATCACCATCTGTATCTCTTAGTACTGTGATTTTTACTGTTTCTGTTTGTTTTGAACCATCTGAGTTTTCAATTATTACTCCAATTTCATAAATCCTTACTTCTTCTTCTTTTTCCCAGTCAGTTACATTTGCTACTCCTGAAATAGTCTTTGTATTTTCATCATAACTAACATCATTAGGAAGTTTGTCTGTTTCTACTGTAATTGTTGCTGCTGGATCACCTAAAACAATAACAACATCATCAATTAATTTACCATCAATTACTGTTTGTTCTTTATTTTCGATCATATATCGAAAATAAAGAACAAAATATGAAGGAATTACTTTCCACACTGCATATACATCTTTTGGATCTGTTAAGTTCGTTAAGATTCCAGTTTCTGGAGCTTGAGCATCAGCTGTTGAAGCCCATCCTAGGAAAATGAAGCCTTTTCTTTGCGGAACTTCTGGTTGAGTAGCAGTTCCATTAATGATATCAGCTTTTTTATCTTCATTTGTTCCATCACTCCAAATACCGCCATTTGTCTTAAAGGTAACTTTCAAGGTACCCACTAAAACAGTTTTATCTGAAATCATTGGATATTTTCCATTTGGAGCATAAGCAACGACAACAATTCTATCTTCATCATTAAATGTGTTTGCTGGTACATGAAGTTCGAAGTTTCCATCTACTAAATCAGCGAAAGGAATTTTTGTTTCAAGCCTTACTTCGTTATCAGAATAATCTGTATCACCTTCAACATATAAGAATGCTTTAACAATAACATTACCTGCTTCTTCATTTGTAGCAACTAATTGCTCTGTTGGATTAGCTGGATCATTGTAAATAGTTTTTGGAACTGAACCAAAAATTATTCTATCAACATCTGGTTCAATTTGAGTTGTAGTTAGTATTGGAGCTACCACTAGGTATGATGTAGCATCTACTGGAGAAGTATTATCAGTTAACACTTCAACATTATCAGGTACTCCATCTCCATCGGTATCTACATCAAACTTATTTGAACCGATTGCATCTTCAACAAAATCGTATAATCCATCTTTATCAGTATCTTTTATTTCTAAGAAACCATTAGCATATGAATCATATATCATTTTATTAGCTTTACCACCATCTGGATATCTAATACCTTTTGAAATATCTGTATAGTCAACAAAATCTGCTTCTAACCATGATTCAAAGTTCATGTGGTTTTTATTTTGTTTTATATATTCATTTAGTTTTGCTGCTAAATAAACATTATTATATTGAGGCTTAATATTATATTGGATTGTATATGATCTTCTTTGACCTATTAAACCTGAAAAAACATAATCAGCCAATAAATCTCTAACTTCTTCAACCTTATCCCAGTCGCCACCAATAATACTTAATTCTGGAGTATCTTTAGTTGAAATATGACCGTTTCCGTTTGGATCAACTACAATTTTAAGCGGATTTGAAGTTTTAAAATTACCATATGAATCAGAAACGCCTAAATATACATTGTTTGTGTCAATATATTTTAATAACTCTTGTGGAATTACTTCATTTATATATAAAACCCAACCACTATTACATTGTCTAAAGTTTTCTTGTGGTTTAAAAGATACAGTTGACTTGATAATCATATTTTTAGCATCATAGTAAACAACCTTTGTTAAACTTCCTTGGCTAAACAATCCATCAGATGACTTTGTTCCATCAGTAATGCCAACATTCAATGCTGAACCTTTATGAGGCAAATAATATTCGTTGCCTTTTCTTGGATCAGCTGGCATAGGTTTAATATATGGATTGTTTTTTAAGATAAAGCCATTATCATAACCACCAAGTTCAGCATAACCATCACCTCTAACCCAAACAGTAGTAAATGATATTTTAACATTAGCTAAACCTAAACTATTTAATGAAGCACCATTTTTAAGTTTAATTACTACATCATGGTTAGTGATTACACCAATAAGGAGTGATTTGAAAGTAGTGTCATTAATTGCAACTTTCCATAATGCGCCATCAGCTTCTTTTTCAAATCTAACACCATTAACAGAAACAGATTCAATTTGAGTATAAAACTCGCGTAAAAAGAAATTCAATATGTATCTGCCATTATATGGACCAGCTTTGGTATTTCCCCAAAGATGAGAAAATTTTGCCCTTTTAGTAACATTTAAATGAATTCCTGAACCATCTTCATAAGCAAAGTCCGTTCTAGCATAATCTAAAGCATAATTAACTTCACCTCTAATGGTATAATGTACTTCATCATCAATTGTTAATGATGATGAATCAGCAGCAAAAGCTGGAACATACGATAATAACAATGAAAAAATAAAAAAGCTAGTCATCATACGAATTGATAATTTTTTCAGTATACTGCTATCCCCATTTTTATTATTTTTTCTTTTTTTACCGCAATTAAAACACTTTAAGCAATTCATTTTTAACACCTCCACAAAACTTCTTGCTCTCATTAAAAGCATACTATATATATTTACATGTGTCAATAAAAAAAGAGAAATATTTAAATAATTTAATCTACATAAAAAATATTCTAAATAGTATTCTTAAAATCTGGTAAAATACTCAATATTTTACTAAATTATTAATATAAAACTATACTTGTAGTATGTTTCATTTATAAAAAAACTTCGTTTTTATAAGTACGAAGTTTTTACTTAATCATATCAATTCCACGTTTTAAAGTTGCTAAATCAATAGCACCAGTAGCATAAGCTACAAGATAACCTTCAGCATCTATAAAGAAGGTTGTTGGCATTGAGCGTACACCATAAACAGTAGCTGCATCTGACTTTAAATCAAACAATACTGTGAAAGTATACTCATTATCAGCAATATAATTTGAAGCAGTTACAACTGTTTCTTTGTAACCATCAGTAATATTAATCATTAAAAACTGAATATCTTCACCTAACTCTAAATGCATATCATGAAAATCTGGCATTTCCATTTTACATGGTGGACACCAACTAGCCCAGAAATTAAGTACGATAGGTTTTCCGATATAAGCAGCCAATTGCACTTCATTACCTTGTCTGTCATAAACAACAAAATCTGGAGCTTTTTCCAACTTTTCTTTATCTTTATTTTGTTGATTATTTAATTGATTTGTATTAGTATTTGATGCTAAATTTTTATAAAGCACACTTGCTACACCAATAAATAATGCTAATACCAGTAATATTTTTAATATTTTTTTCTTGTCATTCATAATTTTTTCTCCTTAACCTAGTAATCCTAAAAATTTTCCCATCATACCTGTTGCCATAAGTATACCAATTAAAACCAGCATAATACCACTAATAGTATTGATAACTTTATAGTTTTTCTTAATCCAATCAAATGCACCTTTTAAATAATCTATTAATATAGCACTTAAAATAAAAGGTATTCCTAGTCCCAAAGAATACAATAACAGCATTAACATTCCTTCTACAACATGTCCTTGTTGAGAAGCAAGCATTAAGGCAGAACCAAGAAATGCTCCCACACAAGGAGTCCATCCAATTGAAAACACTACCCCAAATAACATTGCAGAGAAAAATCCCATATTGTCAACATTAATAGATTTTTGACCATCTTTGAATATATTAAGATTGAAAACTCCTAAAAAGTTTAAACCAAAAATAATTACTATTAAACCTGAAACAAGATTGACTACTGTTTGATATTCTTTAAGAAAACTACCAACTGTTCCAGCTAATGCTCCTAATATTACAAAGACAATGGTAAAGCCAGTAACAAATCCAATAGCACCTTTAAGTGTCTTTGATATAGTTCTTTGTTCTCCACCAGCAAAATAGGAAATATAAATTGGTAGCATCGGCAATAAGCAAGGAGAAATAAAGGTAATTATTCCTTCAAGAAAAGAAATTACATATTGCATCCTCTACCACCATCCTTATCAAATGCACCCGATAACAAAAATCCCATTACTCCCATATAAGCCATTGAAGTATATGGGTTTGATGTAATTATACACCCTCCTGTTGGACAACCAACCAATTTATAATATATATATCCAACTAATGCCCCTACAGCAGTAAACAATGCAGTCCTTAGCCATTTTTTCTTTTTGTTACTCATACAAGTATCCTCCTTTAGCTATAACTATTGCAAGAATATTATATTATAGATATATCCTAACTTCTGTGATAATATCACCTTTTATGATTATCTGACAAATCATTTGTCACTAGTAATTATATGTACTATAATCAATACAATGCATAAAAAAAGTAACCCTATTATTTAACTTTTAAGCATTACGAAAATTATCATTTTTAAAATAGGAAAAACATGGAACTTGTACTTATTATTTTTAATCAATTAATCTTTATGCTTATTCTTATACTTATCAGGTTTTTGTTAGTTAAAACTAAACTTTTAAGTGATGAAGGAGCTAAGTCTTTAACTAATATTATTTTATATGTTAGTAGTCCAATAATAATTATTAGTTCATACCATAGTTCATTTGATATGATAAAACTTAAAAAAAACTATTACTAAGCTTTGCAGTCGCAATTTTTAAACCAAATTACACTGTATTTTGTAGTTTCGATATTTAACAAAAAAAGGAGAATTAAAGTGATTTCTGCATTAACATTTAAAGAATTGAATAAAAAAATACAAAAACGATACGATTACGGTGAACAGCGTGTTGTTGGAATAATATTAGCTAGGTATGATATAGATGTTACAAAAAGAATGATAGAACAATGTTATAACTATTGGCATCTAAATTCTAAAAAATATTTCGACATATTTTGGGCTGGTTATGGAGAATATCTTGCTCCAAATGAAGAATCATCAACCAAAATAATTCTTAAATATCTAGAAAACAAAAATAATGCTTACTTTGACTTAAAAGCATTTATAGAATTCAAAGAACAATTTAACATGCATTTCAAAAAAACTCCATATGAAGATAGGATAGTATTAGCACTGATAAACTATAGAAATGGAAAATTACATTTTGATGAATCGATAAAAATCGACTTGGAAGAAAATATTGATAACAATTATGCAAAAATACGTAAAATTATAGAATTCATAACTATGGAATGTCGTTATCAGCATCAAGTAGAACCTATTGCGAAAAAAATATTGTTAGATCGTTTCAAAAACTTTATTAAAGGAATTACTATCAGTGAAATAATCAATTTAATCGTAAGTGCAAAATAAATCTTTCAGTATCAAAACATTTGGTGCTATTAATAATTTTGTGTAGACTCAACTTTGTTTATTAGTTAAATTTAGTTTAACTTCTTGGATAAAGTGAATCGAACATTTCTATTAATTCACTTTGCACCAGATTGAATCCTTTATGAATTCGATTTGAAAATTTCAAATTATATTGAATCATATGATCGCATACAAAACACTCAAGTGATTCCTCATTAGGAAACTGTTCCTTTTTCTTAGCCTGTTTCTTAAACTACATGTTATATCCTTCAACGATATTGGTTGAATAGATTGAACGTCTTATTGCTTTAGGAAACCTGAAGAAGGTAAACAGATTTTCTTATCTCATAAGCAGACTCCTGACTTTAGGATATTTGAAAGTTACATCTTCAATGAACTTCTCCTGGAGAAGTTGGGCTTCTTCAGTTAAGCTCGCTTGATAAATAGAATGTATATTTGAAGATGTTTCCAAGTCATTTGTCTGTCGCTTATATGGTGATATTGTCTGATGGCTTAATTCTCCATTACGATCTCGTGATATTTCCACCTGAATTTAACCATACTTCATTTTCAGTTTGCGGATATAATAACTATTTCTTGAGTTGCCAGAATTAAACCTAAAGAATCATATTTCTCGTAATTGAGAAATGAAGTCAGTTCATTCTTTAAAAGGTCGTTAATGGCTATATCCAGGTCTTTATAAAACAGCTCATCAATATTTTGTCCTGATGCTGTTGCAACAAACAATTTTGTGGTAAAATCAGTCGTGGGAAACTCTACTTTGTTTGTAGTTTTTCTAAAACTAATTTTACAAATTTTAGTTTTCTTTTTTTATGTTTATACATATAAAAAGAAAATTAAACTTTACTAGTTATCTCTTAACCTTTTTAATTGCTTTATTTTATTTGCTTTAAAATTTCAGGGATTTCAGAAAAATCATTAATCCAAATTATTTTGACTCCAATAGCATTAAAGAGGTGTTCTTGCATTATATCGTTAATTTTTTCAAATCTTTCAATTGGCTCTATATTTTTTATTCTTTTTTTATCAATTTTAAACTTCCTCATTATTGCATAATGATTTATTTCACTACCAGATACTAATCTTTTATCATTAGCAATTTTTAATAATTTTCTTAAATTTGGATCGGTCATTGATAATCCAATAAATAAACAAGATTTATTAATGAGATAGTCTAATTGAATCAAATTCGACCAATTATATGGTTCTTGATTAAGAGTATGATATCCATCTTCAGAAAAAACTAACATAGAATCTGAAACTCTATCATAATCATCTTCGTTTTGGGGAATAAAACCATGCACATGATATACTCCAATTTCACTATCATTAGGCTTCATGCCTTCTCCATACACTGAGCAATATTCTATACTTTGTTCTTTTAAATTTATTTCAATTAAATCATCGAAATTATAATTAACTATTGCTTGTATACCTATTTTTTTTCTATTTGGTATACATAGTTTTGCAATTTCAGTTAACAAAGCAGAAGAATTCGAAGATTTTTTATATAAAATATCAGAAACATTTTTCTTTAAATTTCCTTTATATGCTTCTTGTAAATATCTTACTTGTATTAAGGGCCAACTTTCATTCTGTTTTATAATACTAGAAACTATCCTATCTTTTGATCTTCCCATTTTAGTTTTAGTCTCATTCATTTTACCTTCTACCATTTTAACAAACAGTTCAGTAATAAGATCGTTCCAAGATGGAATTCCAGCATCAACAGAAATTCCTGCTCCTAAAAACAGCACTAATTTTTCATTTGCATATTCAGTTTTAATTCTATTTATATATTCACTGTTTCTCACATTATAACTATCATTTTCTTCAGTAAAGCTATTGTTTAATGTGTCATCTAATAGAAACATATTAATATTATTATATATTTTTTTGAATTTTTCTTCATATTTATTGCATATTTCAGCAACTTTATTAATATCCCATATTTTTATATCAAAATTTTGATTCTCTTTTAATGAAATTATTTTATCATTTATACTTAAAGGAACTTCATTTACTATAATGACTAATAGGATATCTATGGCTTTTCTTTTATTACTTATCTTATTTATCTTAGTAATTAAATTTTTTATTGATCGAGGTATAGAATCAATATATATAGTGTTTTTAATTTCAACTGCAATTTTTCCTTTTAAATCATCAACTCCATTTGGGAAAAACGCATCATAAACGAAATTTTTATTTGTTACATTTGTTTTTATTTCTTTACCCTGCTCTTTTGAGTATTCCTTTAACATTGTTAAAACTAATCTCTCAATTGCATAAAATAAATATGAATCATATTGAGCATTAGCTATTAAATTTAATATATTTTTTTTAACATCCATTATAATCTCCTTTATTCAATTTGTAATATTATATTTGGGACAAATTATTTTAACTAAATCAATAATTTTCTTAACCAATAAAAACTACTCCCACTCAGCCACAAGTTTTGTCTCTTAATTCCCTATAGTCCCAAATAGAGGGAAATTAGCCATTGTTTTTCCCAGCATTCCCCCTATTCCCGTGGTTCCCAGACTTTTTGACATCACTTTGACATCACTTAATTCTTCTATAACATGACATAAAAAACAACTTATACGAATTTGTCACTATTTCAAGTCAAATTACATAGAAACTAGCGATGAGGAAAACATACGCTTTAAACTGTGTCTCAACTACCGCCTCATGCATCATCGCAAAATGAGCCGACGGTCACCCATACGCAAAGAACCCCAGTTAAGAAATACAGCCATCAACTCTTTATATATTTGCTTCATCCCACACCTCATTAATTATAATTATAGGCATGAAAACACGATATAACACTAACCATGCTCATAAAAAAAAGAGATTTACACGCAATGTAAATCTCTTTTAGTTTCAACTAATTATTAAACACACAGTTTCAAGGATTCTTTAATAGAAGCCTCAACATCGTGTTCCTTAATACCTAATACAGGCATCGTATCCTTAGGATCCAAGAATAAGTCCTCAGTTTGCAACTTACCACTTACAACCATATGCATACCGTGTTCCTTTCCTTCAGCCTTAGCATGTGCATCAATAGCTTGGTATGTTGGTAACATTTGTTCATACTCAACAACCGGGACTTGCTCCTGTAATAAACGCGTATTAGGGTATGCTTGTTTTCTCAATTCATATTCAGGTAATCTTTCCGCAAACTCCGCAAAATACGAACCAAATACCACAAACTTCTTAACACCCGCTTCTTTAGCTAAACGCGCAATACGTTGTGTTGGCAACACATTGGCCTCATAAAAGAACTTAACAACTGGACTTTCAGGAATCACACGCTCATCAGCCCCAGCAGCATAAATAAATCCATAGCAATCACTCAATAGTGCTACAATTTCAGCATCCCTCAAAAAAGTATATGGAGCCCCTTCTCTTCAAGCGAGTCGGACAGCTTTTGATGCTTTTAAGAAACAATGGTCTTCCTATCCAGAAGCCATTGAAGTATGGGATCGAAACTTTAATCACGTAGAACAATTATTTGATTACGGTAGTGATATTAGACGTATTATATATACTACCAACGCAGTTGAAAGTGTTCATTCTAGTTTTAGAAAGGTCACAAAAAAAGGAGCGTTCCCTAATGAGAATGCACTCCTTAAACTACTTTATTCACGAACTCAAGAACTCCAAACTAAGTGGAATGGTGGTACTATTAGAAACTGGTCCATGGTTCTCAATCAACTCATGATTAATGATAAATTCAAGGACCGTATAGAAAAATATCAAAGGGTCTAAAAATAACTTACACACTTAGGTTGACAAACCCAGTATCAATTTTACTCTTCATAGTTCCCTCCAAATTTTGTAGTTAGAGAGTAACTTTTCACAAGCTACTCTCCAAATTTAATTTTTATCTATTCGTAATCATTAAAATCAATTTTCTGATGAGTAATAATATCATCTAGCATAGATGCTCCTGTCTGAAAATGATTATGACTCTCAGCATACTCAAATGCTGTTAATGTTTCTCTGGCATATTTAGCTTGAACGCCCCCATCAAGAATTTCCTCTAACTTTCTTTTTGCTACAACCACAAGGTTATGATGAGCTAGATTTTTTCTTTCTCTTATTTTCTTTTCTTGCTCATGTACCTTTCTGATAACTCTTTCTGACCATTGACCTTTTAAAAGTCTATCCACTATTTTTTCAAACTTCTCATTCATCTATCTTCACCTCCTTTTCTTCAATAGTGTTCATCATCGATTAACACTCAATCAATAATATAGCATCTTTTATTGTGTTAGTCAATGATGAACACGATGAAATGGCAAAAAAAAGTAAGGCAATTTATCCTTACTTAAAATCAATTAAATTAGATAATTATCTAATAAATCATTACATTCAAGAATTGCTGAAAACATAATGGTTTTAATAACATAAGAAAAAAATATTCTGCTACCTGCTGATTCAATCATTTTATTTTGCAACTTTTTTAAATCCTCTAATATTTCAATGTTAATAGCCAAAGTTGTACGAAGGGCTGTACTTGGATCGTCACTATTGGTTACATTTGGAATAATGGTATCTTTATCATTAATTGCAACCCAATCAATCGAGTCTATTTTACTGGAAATCTTCTTATAGGCCTCCTCAATAAGGAAACTATCAGGAACTGGAATATTAGAATCACCATACATACATACTTTAAATTCTTTCAATGCTATTACAGTCAAACGATTTAATTTTATTCCTATACGTTCACTTTTTTCACTCATTATTCATTTAACTCCTCTCTTACAAATAAATTATTGGTGGGGTTGGTGGGGGGCATTACTTTAAATCCAGCCTATCTTACCAATTCTATTTCTATATAGATCATATAGATCATGTAAAATAGGCTTTAACAATCCAAATCATACTTAGTTCTTATTCCCACTCGACGACCTATTTTGTCTTTCCATTCCCCTCATTCCTAAACAGAGGGGTATTTGACCCAGCTTTTCCCATGATTCCCAGACATTTTGACATCAGTTTGACATCACTTGATGGTTTTTTAGGGTAAAACTTTCAAAATTTATTTGAATTTTTCTAATTATATCAGAAACTGACAAAAGTCCATTACTCATGAACATCCCCTCCTATAATTATGTGTTAACACTATCATACATTTTAAAGTAAGATACTACAATACTTGTTGGAATTATTGATATTATTGATCTAAAATTCAGAAAGTAATTATGCACGATAATCTAAAATACGATTTTACAAAAAAAGCAATCCATTTGATATCACTCTACAATTAATTTTGTAAACGTAAACATTTATGCAAAGTCTATGATGGATTAAACCAGCTCACTATGTTTAATATAAGCAAAACTAGCGAAAGGATAATGTACGAGATTGTATAGATTAAAAATATTAGCTTAGTGAAAGCAACATTAAATAATAGGAGTGCTATAGCAAGGATGGCCAAAAAACCGAAATAGTTGATAATTAAACTAACAAGCAACGAAAAAAAACTCATATTATGTGATGCTTTACTATTACCTTCTTTTAAAAGATACCTTAACAGTAAAAATTCCCAAAAATTCATCTTACCACCCTTTGAAATTATTTTATGATGTACTCTTCTGTTTTTAATTGATTTTTATTTTATCTGAGATTTCATCGAACAGGAATATGATTTCAGATAATCCTAAGAATATCAGGCCAGATAAAACTAGAACTCCAGACATTAATTACAACTTCCATGTAGAAGAATTCTTTCATTTCATATTATCTACTTATTAGTGAGTATTCCATTTCAGTTGCATAACCTAAATAAGGCCAGCAAAAAAAACTATTATAATTATTACAAGTCCCAGTAATCTCAACCATTTTCCAACAATATTTTTTTTCATTTCACACACTTAAAAGATAATATTTGGATCCCTTTCATACATTTATAACATTATATCATATAAGTGAAAATTTAACAGTTTCCTTAATTTCAAGTCTTTTTCTTATCTATATCCTACACTACATTTTTGTTCAAAAAGATGCTAGCATGAAACTATTATAGAATCTATAGATACATTTACCAATAAAACTGAACTTGTAGTGGCCAAGCTGTCTTCAAGTACCAGTGTATAAATGAATGTAGATATATTAAATTTTGTCAGGGATTTTCTACCCATTTATATCCTACACTTCGTATAGTCACTATCCCATTATTATCTAATTTCTCTCTTATCCTCCTAATATGAACATCGACAGTTCTTGGATCAATTGATTCGTAATGAACATCCCAAATTTGATTAATTATCTCTTCACGGGAAAACACATTATTCTTATTTGTTAAAAGAAATTTCAAAATTTGAAACTCTTTATAAGTGAAATTAATTTCTTTATCTTTTTGATAAACAACGAAGGTTGTATCATTCAATGCTATATCGTACTCAAGAGAAGTATATTTGTCAGTTGATATAGGACTAATTGAATTGAACGATCTCTCCAAGCATAAATGGTTTATTTTAGAGTAAATGGCTCCATCAAGTATAAGGTCTATTCCTTCAACCAAAGCTTTATATACCTTATCTTCATCAAACTGATTAAGATAAAGAATAGTTATAATACTATTAATACTTTTACAAATTTTCAAAAATTGTATTGCTTCTATTAGTTCAATAGATTCATTGCAAATAACAACTCCACTTTTCATTAATTTGATTCCCTGTATAGCACTTATAGGATCATCAAAATTTAAAATTCTCGTATCAGCATTTGAATCGATTATCATATCTAATAAATCTCGCTTCACATGACCAACGCACATTACATTATACATACTACCACTCCCTATTACTGGTATGTAAGCATGGGTTTGCATGTATAACAAGTGGTTTTGTAAAATATTATTCTTATTTGTATGGACTATCACCTAATATTTTGATATTAGTGTAGAAAGGAAGGTGTTTTTTTATGAGAAGGTATATATTAATCATACTAATCTCTATATTGTTAGTTTCCTGTTCTAAAACTAGTCAAGGTGCTTTGAATCTTAATGACGATTCTAGCAAAACATATGTCATATTAAACGAGAATCTTATGAATGAAGAGAAGAACAATATTAACAAAAACAAAGAAACTCTCGATAATGAAAGTGAGGTATTGACCAACCCAGATACTGATGAGAAAGAGAATATTTCTCATAACAAACTCACCACTTCAGAAAACAAGCACACAACAGATACACACATTAGTCAAATCAAAATATACAGGGATTCTACTAAGATTAAGACCGAAACGTACACAGAAGAAATCACGTACAAAACTGAGCAAAGATACGATGCATCTCTACATAAAGGTCAAACGAAAATTAAACAGGTTGGGAAAAATGGTCAACGTGAAGTATTAATCGAGGTTTCCTACACAAACAATAAGGAAACAAGCAGAAAAATAATAAGTAATACCGTTATTGAAGAACCAATAAATGAAATCATACTTATTGGAACGAAAGAAGAAGAAAGTACACCGACCCATGTATGCACCAACGGAAAAGATAAAAATAAACCGTGTGATGATAGAATCTATAATTCAGATTTGGATACTGCTTATCGAATTATAAAGGGTAATGAATTGTCACTTTGTCAAAAAGAAGGACAAAAAATCGGCGGTCAAACAATCGATGGAAAATTTGTTGGAAGATGGAGTTGTCATGCAATTCTACACAATGATACATCTCTTGGTCAATGGGGATACGCATTATATCTTTATGATGATAACGATGATCCGATAAAGTAAATAACAGCTAAATATTTCGTCCAAAGATACATTAACGTGTATCTTTTTTTGTTGGAAAAAGGAGCATATCATGAACTTAAGAGTTAGGTCACCATGAATAAATCATTTGTTTATAAAATTCAATTCAAAGGAGGTAAACACATATGAATTTGAATTCAATTAGAAAATCACCAAAGAAATTCGTACTTATCAGTGCAATAGTTTCATTAATTCTTACAGGCTTTAGCTTAAAAACTATTTCAGCCAATGCATCAACAGTTAATGTTGTAGTTGGTAAAAATTATTATGTAACTTATGATTTCGAAAGATCAACACGTCATCCAAACTATCATCCCAGTTATCAATATTATAATTGGCACTGGGGTGATTTACATGTAGATGGTCAAATCGTTTACTGTTTGGATCCAGAAACTAAAATTCCTAGCCCGAATGGTTATACTTCTTCCAACTGGAATGACTATACAAAGGCTCAGCAAGATCGAATGATACTAATCGCTAACTATGGAGCTGGGTATGATGGCAATAACAGCGCTAAGATGCGATTCGCTACTCAAGTCATGATATGGGATGTTGCAGGATGGAATGTTAAAAATATAAGAGTATTTGGTAGTCAATCATCATTTGATATTTCAAATGAGATTGCTTTAATTAATAGCCGTATCGCCAATCATACTAAAAGACCAGCGTTTCATAACACTACCCAATCAGTTAAAGTAGGAGAAACCTTCACTTTAACCGATTCTACACTATCAAGTTTTGATGTTAACAGTCTACCAAACGGACTCAAATTAGTTAACAAATCGGGCAACTCCTTAACGCTAGAAGTCACATCAAATGCGATAGATAATGGATCACTATCATTAATAAAAAAAGCAGCTAACAAAGAAGGTTCTTCGATTGTTTATAAAAAACCAGGTAATCAAACATTTGCAATGTTTAAAAATGATGATCCTGTCTATGCTACATTACATTTTGAACTTGCCTTCGGAAATATTGAGATCTCAAAGAAAGACACGAATGGGAACATCATCTCGAATGCTGTTTTTGAACTTTCTAATGATAAATCAAATATCATAGGTACTTACACAACAGATTCAAATGGAAAAGCAACTATCAATGATTTAATCGAAGGTACATACTATATAAGAGAGAAATCTGTCCCTTCTCCTTTAATCGTTGATACATCGTGGAAAGAGATAAAAGTTACTGCTGGTCAAACTGCTACATTATCCGCAACAAATAGTATTGCAGTGGGTAAAATTGAAGTCACTAAAAAATCGATTCATGGAGACCTCATCCCAGGTGCGAGTTTTGAAATAAGAGATAAAAACAGTAAACTAGTTGATGAACTTATTACTGATACAAATGGATATGCTCAATCAAAAGATTTAATTTTAGGAAGTTATTCCGTTACAGAAGTTAATGTTCCTGAACCGCTTGTTTTAGATACAACTCCAATCAATGTTACGATTCAATATAAAGATCAAATTACACCTATTGTAGTAGAAGGAGTTGAAAAAGTTAATGATTACCAACGTAGTGATTTAACACTTAACAAAGTTGAAAATGACTGGGATACATTACAACCAGAAAATAATGGGCTCATTTTAAGTGGTGCGATGATTGAACTTTACGCTAAAGAAGACATTAAAGAAGGTAGTAAACTTATCTATAGAAGCGGAGAGCTTATTGGCAAAGAAGTTACCAATACAGTAGGTCAGGTAAAATTCCATAATCTACCACTGGGTGAATACTTTGCAAAAGAAACTGTTGCTCCTGAAGGCTACATCTTGTCCGATAACATATGGAATATTTCATTGAAATATGATAGTGGAAAAATGACAACTGAAGTAATCAGTAATGAATCTACCCTAACCAATCAAACTGTCTATGGTAAATCAAAAATCCATAAGACATCAAATGGAGGCAAAGAGTTTTTACAAGGAGCTATCTTTGGTCTATTTACTGATTCTGGTGAAAGCTTGGGTGAATTTATTACCGATAGTAAAGGCGAACTTGTATCCCCTAACTTACGGTATGGTTCATACTATTGGCAAGAGTTAAAAGCTCCTACTGGATATTACTTAGATAATACCAAGCATTACTTTGAGATAACACTGGATGATCATCAAGATATCGTTCATCTTCCAATAACAAACGAGTACATCGAGATGAAACTACAAATCATCAAAACAGATGCAGAAACAAGTATTCCTCTACAAGGAGCAGTCTTTGAAATCTATGATGAAAACGATGAGCTCGTAACATTTAGTTTCTTAGATGAGAACTATGAAACTCAAGTACAAAATCAATTCATTACAAATGTTAATGGTGTTGCCTTTACTCGCGGTAATTTAAAATATGGAAACTATACATTAGTGGAAGTAGAAGCTCCTAAGGGTTACATAAGACAAGAACCAGTCGAATTTTCAATTGATGAAAAAACAACTTCAATTGAATTACCCGTTATTGGTCGAACAAAAGTTCAAGAAGTTAGCAATCAGCCCACCACTACTGAAATAGTTAAATTATCAGAGAACTCTGGCGAACCTTTAGAGGGTGCTCACTTACAACTTATTCACAAAGAGACAAATGAAATTTTGCTTGATTGGATTAGCGATGGCGAACCTGTTGTCTTTAAGGGGTTATATATTGGTGAACCCTACGTTCTTAAAGAAGTAAAAGCTCCAAATGAATACTTTGCAGCTGATCCCATAGAATTTGTAGTTAAGGAAACAACTGAAATACAAACTATCATTATGCTTAATGAACTCATTCCTGAGATTAAAACACAAGCGTTCTATGAAGATGGTGATAAGGTAAATTTAGTCAAAGAAGAAATGACTGTTATTGATACCGTAACTTATGAAAACCTAGTAGTTGGAAAAGAATACACTCTTAGAGGAAAACTCTTAACTATCAATACACAAGAGAGCATTGCAGAATCAGAAATTACTTTCACTGCAGGAAATCCAAATGGAACTATTGACTTAACTTTTAAATTTGACGCTTCACTCCTTTTTGGGAAAACCCTGGTTGTCTTTGAAGATTTATATCGTGACGAACGCCTTGTTGCGACACACTCAGATTTAACAGATAAGGATCAAACTATTTATATTCCAAATATTAAAACAAGCGCAAGTGCGAATGAGTACACATCTAATTCTAAGGGATTTGTTACAATCAATGATATTATTCGATACGAAGGCTTAGAACCTAATAGAGAATATCAAGCTATTGGTTGGTTAATGATAGATATGGAGAACGAGTTATTAAATAGTGATGGGGAACGGTATGAAGCATCAATAGTATTTACTCCAACGTCAACAAATGGTACAGTCGAAGTATCATTTAATATTCCGATTAAACTTCTTACAAAAGGTAATCTTGTTATCTTTGAAGAGTTATATATTGAAGATAAATTGATTGCAGAACACAAGGACTTTCATGATCCAGAACAAACCGTTTCATTTATTAAAATTGTTATCCAAAAAATTGATGTAGACACTCATTTACCATTAGAGGGTGTTGAATTTACACTATATGATGTGAATGGTAATCCACTAGAAATACTAAAGACTGACGAGCATGGATTGGCTCGTTTTTTAGTTCCAAAAGGTAACTATTACACTAAAGAAACAAAAGCACTTGAGGGTTATATCTCGAGTGGTGAGACATATGACTTTAAAATATTGGGTAACGAAGAGAATCATGAAGTCGTTCTAAAAATTGAGAACAAAAAAATTCCAGAACTACCTAAAACAGGAACTGGTATCACAAAGAATGAAATAATAACGATAGCATTGTTATCAACTGGAATATTCCTCATATTCTTACACTTGAAAAAGAAGGAATCAGAGAATGAAGAAAATAAAGATTAAACGAAAAACTCTCAAATTTGCATATATTGCATTTCTAATAATACTCTTGTTGATCGTCTATATAGTTCTAGAAACCATGTCATATTCACAGTATGTACATGTATAAATATCGGAGGGAAAATGGAACAAGAAAAGTATATGACTGCCGTTGTAGAAGACAAACTTGTCTTACTATCCTATGGCAGACTAAAACGATCACAATTTGACTCATCATTATTCATTTATGATATTGGTTCTTTAGATAATGGCTTCGAGCCTCTACTTATTAAAAATCAAGTCATTGTTAATCATTACGGGACACTCATTTCAAGTGTCCCTTTATTAAGCGAAGATAGGATTATTATTTTATTAGATGATGACAACTTTAGAGAACTTGATGACTATTTAAGTGTCGAAGAATATCAACAAATTGATGCTAAAGAAAATAATCTTTTATTGAAACAAAGGGAAACTTTTGACATTAACCAAGATATGTGAAGAAAGGAGGTTTTATTTTGAAGTCCCCCATACCTTATATCGGAGGGAAAAGAGCACTCCTTCACGAGATATTACCCTTAATCCCCGACAAGTACTATAGATATGTTGAGGTGTTTGGTGGTGGAGCATCAGTTCTATTTGCCAAACCTCCTACCCGATTTGAAGTATATAATGATGTTCAAGATAACTTAGTTAATTTGTTTTTAGTATTAAAAGAACGTCATTTCTCATTTTTAAACGAGTTAAATGTACTGAGCCTTAACTCTAGAACAGAATTTAATATCCTCAAAAAGATTGTTAGTGGTGATTATACACCCTACGCATATATAGAGGATGAACTTAATGTTGCCAAGGTAACCTTAAAACCACTAGAATATAAAGAAATCAAAGAAATATTAACTACAAAGGCTCGAATGCATGATGTGAATCGAGCTGTCTCTTACTATCGATTACTAAGAACAAGTTATGGTGCTGGTGGAACATCTTTTGGTGCAAGACCCATTGAGGTGCATACATTAAAAATATACCGTGATATTTCAAAAGCACATCACAGACTTAAGCGTGTTGTTGTTGAAAATAAGGACTTTGAAGATCTTATAAAACAATATGATGCGGAAGATTCATTTTTCTATTGTGATCCTCCCTACTTTGGTACTGAACAAACATACGATGCGCCATTTTATTCAAATGATCATGAACGATTATTTCATGTCTTAGATAATATAAAAGGACAGTTTCTTTTGTCATATGATGACAGCGAATATATTAGAGATTTGTATAAAGACTACCACATCGTATCGGTAACAAGATTGAATAACTTAAAGCAGAGGTATGATCCTGGAAGCGAGTTTAAAGAAGTCTTAATTGCTAACTACGACATTTCAAAAATCAAAAAAGAAAAAACAGTTCAATTGGAGCTATGGAGCGAGGAAAATGAATTATAAATCAGAAGTTAAAATACTGGATGACAAAGGTCGCATCAGTATATCTAAGGAACTCAGAGATTCACTGCAATTTGAAAAGGGGGCTGTATTAAAACTGCAAATTAAGGATGGGAACTTACTCATCAGGAAAGTTGGTATTCTTGACCACGAAGGAAACTCTGATAAAGAAATTATGAACAATATTCAAAACGCTTTTAATGCACTTTCAAAAAAAGAAAAGCTTAGAATCGCAAAACAGATCATCAGTATGATAGAAGGAGTTGATTAAAGTGAAATTTAAAAAGGTGAAAAATACAGTCTTATTTGTGACAATATATTTATCAAGTACGTTACTATTTCCAATTCATGCTGCAGGTAATGTGTCGGGAGTAATTGAAGAAACATGGAAGAATGCAGAGAGTCAAATAAGACAGGTAGTGGATAATGTTATCTTCCCTGCTCTCAGTGTATTGCTAGCAATTTTCTTTTTTGTTAAGTTAGGAAGTGCATATTTTGATTACAAGAAAAATAATGATCGTTTCGAATGGACTGCCCCAGCGATCTTATTTGTTGCGTTAGTATTCACACTAACTGCACCAAGTTATATTTGGAAAGTTTTATAAGATGTTTATATGGGATTTTGTTGTAGACAAACTATTCGATCAAGTAACAGATTGGATTCATGGGCAGATTGTCGCATTTTTAGGAGAGTTCTTCGGTATGATCAACAACATGGGTGCTGAGTTATTCGACTTTGTTTGGGTTAAAGCCATTGTACTTTTCTTTAATTACTTCGCATGGGCAATGTTCACCGTGGGGTTAATTCTAGCTGTATTTGAAACTGCCCTCGCTTATCAAAATGGCCAAGGTAATATTGGCAATACTTTTATCAATATTCTGAAGGGATTTATTGCAACATCCCTAATAACAGTACTTCCAATTGAACTTTTTAAGTTTGCTGTTTCGATGCAAATTATTCTATCTAAAAGTATTGCTGGATTACAAGGTGGAGAAGCAGGCATTGGTGCTATGGCCACCAATACAATGTCTACCATTAACAAATCTGGTTTATCGATCATATTCAGCATTTTTCTTTTAATTGCTGTTGGGTATTCTGTCATCAAAATATTTTTTACTAATCTCAAAAGAGGTGGTATATTACTAACTCAAATTGCCGTAGGAAGTCTATATATGATATCTGTTCCAAGAGGCTATATTGATGGATTTACAGGTTGGAGTAAACAAATCATCGCACTATGTTTAACCACATTTTTGCAATCAGTATTCCTGGTAGCAGGACTCATGGTTTTTCAAGACAGTTTACTATTAGGCATAGGATTAATGCTGAGCGCAAACGAAATACCTCGCATTGCTGAACAGTTTGGACTGGACTCATCAACACGAGGTAATATGATGGGCACTATTTATGCAACACAAAGTGCTCTAAATATCGTAAAATCATTTAAATAATTATGGAGGAATTATGTATCTATACCCAAACAACCTAAGAGCTAGACCGATGCTTTGGCTTTGGTACCTAAAGGATATCGTGGTCATCGGGGTGATCACACTAATTGCGGTATTCGTTTATGCACAATTTAGTAACATTAATCTTCTGCTAGGAGTAGCAGTTTATTCAATTTTATCATTAAGATTTGACGACTTAAGTATCTTGGATATTCTAACTCACTTATGTCGTTTTTTTATACTCGAACAACAAACTTTTATTTGGAAAAACGAAAGGATTATAAATCATGAATAAAAATAGAAATCTAGCATATGGCTATGTTTATGACATTGATGGAATGTATGACGAGATATTTGTGTTTGAAAACACCCCAATAAATGTTGCAAGTTTCATCACCATTAACAACATGAATGAATGTACTATCACAAATGAAGCAGATACCTTAATCTTAACGTCAATTACTGGAGGTTTTGTTGATACATGTCCTGATCAAGATTATCTAACAAGAGTTCTATTTCCTGTGCTACTCCCCATGCAGACAGGGCAAACAGATCCTATTGAAATAGAATTCATTCAGGATCACTTTACATATGAAATGGAGATGTAAAATGTTTCGTAAAAATAAAAAATCTACGAGAAAGCTTTTGAATCTTAAAAAACTTGATACCTCGCGTATCATTGGATACAACGGTCATCAGTTACTTTATTACTCCGTTGTTCCCTATAACTTATCTGTTTTATCAAATGAAAATATTGAATCAAAGATATTTGAACTTATGAACTTGATAAGAGGTACAGAGAGTGTTGAAATACTTTGTTTGAATAACAGAGAAAATTTTAGGTTTAACAAAGACTACCTTGTTAAACGAATTCAAGATGAAACTATTAGCAGTATTAAAAGATTGAATAAATTGGAATTAGAATTTATTGATAGTATTCAAATCAAGACCGCAACTGCACGGTCTTTTTTAATTGGTATACGCATACGAAAAGATGATGAAAAAATCGTGGAACACGAAGTAAATATGTTAGAGAAAACATTTAAACATCGTGGATTTACTATGCAAAAGCTAAGTCCTGATGAACTTAAAACCTTATTGGCGGTTTACTTTGAACAAAATGTGACATCAGATACTTTTGAAGATATAGATGGAGAGAGGTGGCTAATAGATGAATTTTAGAAGAAGACCTAAAAATAAACAAGGTCATACTGAACAAAAGAAGATGCATGACTTTCTGGACATGATATCACCTTCAACTATAAAGTTTTACACCGATTACTACATATGTGGTAACACTTATAGGTCAGTATGGGCTATAAGACAGTATCCTACATCGACGGAAGAGCTTGCCCTACTTCGTTATTTGGGAGAAAAAGAAAATGTCACCTTAAAAATTTATTCGAGAATTGTAACACCTGTCGAGGAAAGGAAGATCATCTCTAATGCAACTAACAAACAAAAAATGAAAACAGTATCTTCATCTCAAATGCAAGAAACAATTGAAGCACAGGTAGATATACAAGATTTAAATACATTAATTGCTAATATGCATAGGTCAAAAGAACCTTTAGTTCATACTGCAGTGTATATAGAAATGATCGCAAATGATTTGGAATCCTTAAATGTTCTCCAATCAAGTGTGTTTGCAGAACTAACACGTTCGAAGATGAATATAGATAAACTATTCTTAAGACAAAAGGAAGGTTTTATTTCCGTAATGCCATCTGGATTTAATGCTTTTAGAGAAGAATTTGAAAGGGTACTTCCTGCATCATCAGTTGCTAATTTATTTCCATTTAACTATTCAGGTAAAACTGATCCTAATGGTTTCTATATTGGAACTGATAAATACGGTTCTAATATCATCGTTGATTTTAATAGAAGAACTGAGGATATCACAAATTCAAATATCATCATTCTTGGTAATTCAGGGCAAGGTAAATCTTACTTACTAAAAAGTATAATTCTAATTCACCTCCAATCAAATATGAATGTCATTGTCCTTGATCCTGAAAGTGAGTATATAGATTTAACACAAAATGTCGAAGGTGATTACATTGACTTAACGAGTGGCCAATACATTATCAATGTACTCGAACCGAAATTATGGACAGATGAAGTATTGATTGAGGATCTCTACGATGAATATACTCCTGCTGCATTTAAAACTTCTAATGCATTGTCTCAGCATATTTCATTCTTGAAAGACTTTTTTAAAACCTATAAAGACCTGAGTAATGCACACATTGATACTTTGGAAATCATGTTAAAAAAACTATATGACAAGTTTGAAATCACCGATCGAACAGATTTATCTAAACTTAAAAGAGAAAATTATCCTATCTTAGAAGATTTATACAATTTGATAGACCTTGAATACAAAACATACAATCCTGAAGAAAAGGAATTATATGATGAGAATATTCTTAGAGAAATTTTACTTGCAATCTATTCAATATGCAAAGGTTCTGAATCAAGATACTTCAATGGATATACAAACATCCAAGACGGAAGACTTGTAACATTTGGTGTTAAAGGTTTACTCAATTCGAATGAAAACTTAAGAAATGCATTACTCTTCAATGTTTTATCGTATATGTCTAACGAACTCTTAACAAAAGGAAAAACAGTTGGTGCTTTGGATGAGTTCTATTTATTTTTAACGAACCTAACCGCTGTTGAATATATTAGAAACTTTATGAAACGAGTACGAAAAAAAGACAGTTCAATCATTCTTGCCTCTCAAAACTTAGAAGATTTTAATATTCCTAAGATAAGAGAGTATACCAAACCACTCTTCTCAATCCCATCTCATCAATTTTTATTTAACGCTGGAAGTATCGATGTACAGTTTTATATGGATACATTACAACTTGAAAAATCAGAGTTTGAGTTAATTAGATATCCACAGCGTGGTGTTTGCTTATACAAATGTGGAAATGAAAGGTACAACCTAAAGGTTGAAGTTCCTGAGTACAAATCAAAATTATTTGGTGAAGGTGGCGGACGCTAATGTTCAAAGGAAGCAAGATACTTCTATCTCTAATTACTACAGAAAATGGTAGAAAAACACTTAAAAATATATTACTTATAACACTCTCTCCTTTAATAATTATTGTTCTATTTATAGCTGTTTTAGGAGATGCGACTTCAAAACACAACCATGAAATTATCGATGTTTTATTCCATAATAAAGAAATATGGTCTGATGTTCCATCTGAGTTCTCACAGTCCATTAGTACAATCAAGAATACCTTTGAACAAATTGATACTGAAATTGCATTATTAGAAAATGTTAAGGGAAAAATTGATGACACTTTTATTAAATCAATCTTACTCTCTCTTTCATTGAACAAAGAAAACGAAAATGTGGTTGATCAACTTAACATTCACGAATATACTAAACTTTTCTATACATTAGAAATAGAATCAAACAATGACGATGAATCATTCGAAGACAATATAAGCACTGTTATAATACCAATTAAATCATCGAACCACTCCATAAAAAATGTACAGTCTTTTTTTGGTATAGATTTAACTCCCTACTACGATATGATATTTGAAATTTACCACGTCGCCTTGACAGGGAAAAATAAAGGTTTAGATACAAACGTATCGCCTCATTATTTACTGACTGAACACTTTGATAATTCGGAGATGACACAGTTTGTTGGTGGGACGTTTGGACAAATGTTTGATAATGATTGGAAACAACATGTTACCTCAGAGTTCGGTTATCGTGAACCAATAAAACTACCAGATGGAACTTATACAGGTAACTATCATTATGGTATTGACTTTGGATATGAAAAAGGCACACCAATTTATGCTCCACTAGACGGAAAGGTTGTGCTTTCAAAATATACTGAAGGAGATTTTGGATTCTACGTTGTTATGGATCATGGTGGTGGTATTCTTACTCTCTATGCACACTTATCAAGAATTCATGTTGATGAAGGTGAAGAAGTCACTCAAGGTGAAACTGTTGGAGAAGTGGGATCATCTGGTGCTAGTACAGGCAATCACCTACATTTTGAAATAATAGAAGATAGAGTACGTATTGATCCTAGAAAATATTTAAAATAAAGGAGCTTAGTAAATGTCAGAACATTATGAAACAATCGCTAATTTAATTTATAAAGAATGCATACGTTGGGTAGTGGATTTTATCGAAGAAGAAATCTCATTCTCAACTTTGTTGGATCGATTTCAAGAGAACTATAACAAGTTTTCTGTACTGGAAGATATTGATCTATTGGACTTATTGAATGATGAAAAAGAAATTCAATTACTTGAAATAAACATTGCACTTGAAGATAGAGTCGTAGCGATTCAATTTGACGACGATACTTACAGTGAAAGACATCTAAAAGAAATACTCATTGAAATTATTAAAATTGAAGAGAAACTAGGCGCAAATTAGCGCATTTTGTATAGGAAGGAATCAAAATGAATATTAATAGAATTAAATCATTGTACCCTACTGGTACACGTTTAAAGTGTGTTGAAATGAACGATACCCAAGCAGTCCCAACAGGAACTCTTGGAACAGTAGAGTTTGTTGATGACATGGGAACCATACATGTAAATTGGGATAATGGCAGTTCACTTGGGCTAATTGTTGGAGAAGATTCGTTTGAAATAATTCAACATCAAGATTTAAATTATGAAGTAATACCAGTAAACATCACGCTGTATGCTCCTGTATTAGCAAAGCAGAAGTTAGATCCCAAAGAACATCAAATTAAAAAAGCAATTAAAGTATCTCACCTAGAGTACTTAAACCTCTTAGATGATCCAATGAAAAATCGAGAGTATATCAAAAACCATATTGAAGATATGTATACTGAAGATGATGTTTATCATAGTATATTAGTATATTGTGATGAAGAACAATCGGGAATTTTAATTGAATCAGAAGGATATGAGTATGCACGATATCAAGGTTTTATCGATGACGTTCATAAACTTTTAGAAACTGGAATCGTACATGTAGAAGATAATACACTGCATACAAAGATAAGAGTTTTGGTTGTTGAACCAGAGAATAAACCCTATGTTGCAATTATAGATAATTCGTTAGAATCATCGCAAGCTATGGTTGGAGGCTATATTGAAACAGTTTATCTCAGTGACTCTGCAGAAATAATTTGTAACGAAGAAGGTAAGCTTATGAACTTACCTGCAAATAGAAGGGTTGGAAACGATATTATCGCTGGTCGTTTTATTATCGTTGGAGTAGATGATGGCGAACACTTTAAGTCATTAAGTCCAGATGACATTAAAAAATATAGTCAACAATTTAATGATATTGAAATGATTGATCAAAAAGAAACTCAAAAATTATTGGATTATGAAATCAGATTTTAGGAGGAAAATATGAAAACTAAAAAAGTAACAATTGAAGTTAGTGAATCCAAATTAAGTGCTTTAGAAGTATTTATTAAAAATAGAAACTCAACAGTCGAACTAGAACTTCAAGATACATTTAATAAACTGTATGAAAGGGTTGTTCCAAATCAAGTGAAGTTGTTTGTAAAAGAAACTTCCCCCTCTAAAAAAGATGATGGTTTGAACATACCAAAAGTCGGTAAATAATCTCCTAATTGACCCAAATCTATAGATGATTTTTACTGAAATAAAGCGGTACCGCTTTTATAAGCCAAATTTGGGATCAAGTTTCGTAAAATTCTAACATTTTTTTCAATATTTTGCTTATCGCGCATATTAAAAGCCACAAACTCGAGGTGTGTGCCCGAATCGTGGCTTTTGTGCGATTATATTTCCTAAATGGAGTAAATATAGCAGTCCCATCTAGTTTGACTGCGTGTGAGCCTGTGTTGGAATAATTGCATTTTCAGTAAATTAACCCTATTTACCGCCAAATTGGGCTGTTTATCTGAAGGGATAATTTGAAGCAGGTTAAAGAGAGGTAGTGCATTACTTCTACGAGCAAAGCTCGTAGAACTATAAATCATTAGAGTTGATGACAGTCATATTACCTATCGAATATTCTTTAAAATCTACATCTTCAACAAATAAAATCCCTTCCACATTAAGTGAATTATAAGGAATGTCATTTATTTCCATAAACTCTAAGTATTCAGCTAGTTCTTTAAATCCAGTATAAGCATACTCTATATCTCTAGTATATTTGATTTCTCCGATTGTTATATTAATTAAGTAATCTTCATTAAATTCTAAGATTATTAAATCAGGTCTTCCCGCCCAAATAGTATTATTTGGCTTGGATTTTTGTAATTCTTTAAACTTATTTGTTATCTCTTTAATATTTTTAAGTTGTTGTAGATATTTATGGGTTCCAATGATATCTTCTAATGTTATATGGAAGTTTAAGTATTTTACAGCAGACCTATTGTGATAAATTAAGACTCTATTATTATCAACTGTATGTGCTTTTGCAAAATAATCTTCAGTACCATCGATAATATTGAAAGTTACATTGTTAAATTTATTACGAATATATTTAATTATTACAAACAGTTCGAAAACCTCATCTACATCCTGAATTTCGATAAATGTTGTTTGAAGCAACGAGTTTATAGTATCCATATTTTCCGACATTATTAGATTATAATACTTTATTATTTGAGCTGCGTCTCTATAAATTTTTTTTCTACTTTTTAAAACATCGTTCAACATTTTAGTAGAAATGTCTATTTTCGAGGTATCTATTCTCTTAATATATATATTTCTATTAAGTAACTTTTTGACAGTACTCATAATAAATTCACCATTTTTAAACCAATGGTATTTTTGAAATCTTGCCATTCCAACATCTTTGAAAATTATTTCTTCTAAAATTTCCAAAGATTTTTTTAACACAATATTCTCTTTAGTGTTATACAATTTGTCAGTACTTGCACAAACAAAAGTCATATTAGTCGTATTACCAGTTCTATACCTTTCTTGCATGGTTTCATTCCATATAATACGTCCTCTTATTTCACCTTGTAACACGTCTTTTTTAGGCTCAGTAGAATGTCGTAACTGATCAATTGAAGTGTCTAGAGTTGTGATATAATCGTAAACAGCTGGTGAGATAATAAAGTGAATGTTAAGTATTTCTTTCATATCATTGAATTTTACATCTTGAAATTCAAAGAAAAATTTGGGATTAATAAAACCATTTCTAAAATAATAGATTAAATCATCCTTAATTTCTTTTATCATCTCGAATTTTATGTTGTTGTCATATAATTGTTCTTTCATATCTTACTCAATATTGATTCCGAAAAATGTTTGGATCGACAATTTCAATTTGTGCTTGTTTTCAATAGAAGCCAATGAAATTAGTTCTCTATAATACTTAATTAGTTCATCTTCATACAGTCCTTCTAACTGGGGTAGAATATACGATGATATCGCAGATATATAGTCACCACCATGGTAAATAAATTTAGCAATATCTTCGACCAATGCCGGTCCCATTTGTCTATACTTATTAGTTAAAGTCCACAAATCAGTAATATTCGCTTCATCTACTTCATTGAGATTAATCTCCCATAGATTTAATAAAGTTCTTACAGTATCAATATCAATATTATTTGGAACATTAATTTGAACGAACGCAAATCTTCTCATGAATGCATAACTCATCTCGTAAAGTGATGATTTATCAAAAGTATTCATTGTTCCAATCAATCTCCAATCCTTAGGAACTATATAATTGTGACTTTGTGCTGGATAGTCTTCATCGGAGTTCTCAAGCGATATTTCAATTGGGTTACCATCTTTCACAAAACCCAAATCCACATCATCACCTGATAAAATTGAAAAGAAAGATCCAAATGCTTTATCTATATCAGCACGATTTATTTCGTCAATGATTATCCATTGGTTTTTTTGATTATTATTATTATCTTTAAGTGAACTTAAAAATATGCCGTCGTCAAAGTATAATTGTCCAAAAACATCTGGCTTGTATCCTCCGATGGTATCATAAGTAGACCAATCTGACATTGCTGTAACCATCTTATAATCGGCTTTATAACTTTCAGCTATTAATTTTGCTATTTTACTTTTCCCTGTACCAGGCGGACCAATTAATATTAGATGTTTTCCACTTTTGAAAATAGACCTAATACTGTTTTTTATAATTTTTTCATCCTCAAAGTACAAATTTTGGAAATCCAAAGTTGATTCAAAATCTATATTAAACATTTGTTTGTTTTTAGCTTTTATTTCAACATTTTGATGATTTCGGAAAAAGCTTAGGTCAGGAGCCGGTAATTCGGTCGATTTATTTGGAACAAGTTTCTTAACTAACTCCTCCGTTTTCTCTTTTGCATCTTTTTCAAATTTGCCTAACTTCTCTATTACTTTCTCTCTATAACTTGGATTTTTCCATATATAGATAAACATATTAGGGTTACCCATTACAAACTGGCGGAGCCAATCATCACCATTTAAATCAATATATTCTTTAATGATATCTTCTATGTTCTCTAAAAAAAGTCTAGTTTCAGATGTTCTATTAACAAGGTGGAAATCATAATCTTCCTTTAGAACAGGATACAAAATAAATTTTGTTTCAGTTCTAACAATATACAAATATGTAAGTTTGCCTAGCAATAAATCAATAAATGAACATGACTTTGGATCGCTTTTATCAAATTTTACATATCTTCCGCTTTCTGTGTAATACATAGGCTTGATTTTTATTTCTCTATCATTGGATCTTTCATATTTTTCTATGTTTTCCAGCTTACCTTTAAACATACTCTTAAAAGGCATAACATTTTTTACAACCAAATCAATATACTCATCCAATTTGTCACTATCTATTACAAATTCATGTGTGAAACCATCAAAAAAGTCTTCTATAGCTTTTTTGTCTTTAGGAATATCACTTGCATAATAACTACCTACTTGACTATCTTTTATACTATTAAGTTGACTTTTTGTAACAGCCTCTGAATTAGGAATATCAATTATTATATAATCTAGTTTATTTACATGAGTAGCCATAATTTACCTCCATTGTATATATTCTAACATATCTTCCAAGATTTTAATTAAAACATCTACAACTATACTATTACCCGCCTGACGGTACCCTTGTGCTCTAGAAACCACTATTTTATAATCGTCAGGAAACCCCATTAATCTGTGTGCTTCTCTTTCAGTAAGCATTCTTATTGGACCGAGATCCGTCATATAATTATCAACACCAGCTCTATGCCTGTTACCCATTGTAGCCAAAATAGTCCGAGCAATTGGCAAATCTATTTCTACTTTTTGATAGAAACCTTTTGTACCCGTGCTCATGACGTATTTCTTCAACTTAGGCGAGAGTATATATTTTGGGTCCACATATCCTTCTTCAAAAGTCAGACTCAACTTACTATTTATAGATTTAAAATTACCTAACTTAGTTTTACTTAATAAAAAATCTTGCATGGTAAATTTTAAATCTTCAACTTTAGGAGGAAAAGAATAATTTTTATCAATTTTAATATCCTTTCTAACACCAACAACAAATATTCTTCTTCTAGTTTGGGGAATACCGTAGTCCTTTGCATCTAGCACAGATTCAAAAATATTATAGTTTAATTGACTGAAAACACCTTTCATGATTTCCCAGGTGTTTCCTTTATCGTGTGTAGTTAGGCCTCGAACATTTTCATATATAAACATTTTAGGATGAATTTCATTTAATAATCTTGCATAATCATAAAAAAGTGTACCTCTTGTGTCTTCCAATCCTTCTTGAAATCCCACTGTAGAAAAACTTTGACAAGGACTGCCTCCAACGAATAAATCTACTTCATTTTCGTAATCAGTACCATCGAGCATTCTAATATCTAAATAAAATTTGCTGGGATCAATATCGTAATTCGCTAAGTACGATTTCTTAACAAAATTGGTTCTTCTGGTTTTATTTGAATATAAGCTATCAACATACTCTTTTTTTGCAAGTACAGTCTCCATTTTCTTTATTTTTTTTAATTCCTCTTCAGGTTCTATATCAATTTCTATATCTCCATTATCACATGCAAAAACAATTTCGTGATCTATATTCATCCTTTTTAATGCTTGTTCTACTGCACCTATTCCACTAAAAACAGTAGCAATTTTAAGTTTTTTATCCACAAATATCTCCTTTTTATAAAATTTCGCAATTATATATTTCTTCAACTATTGCTTCTAAAACTGTAACCACTATTGAATTCCCTATTTGTCTATACGCTGGTACATTGGGTACAACTATTTTGAAATCATCGGGAAATCCCATAAGTCTAATTGATTCTCTATACGTTAATTGTCTAATTGCTCCTCGTTCACCTTTAAATATACCAATATACGCTCTTTCTAGTATTTCTTTATTGTTTTTAATATCTTCATAGGGTACAAATACAAAGTCACCATTCCAATTAAATTGCTGATTTGCTTTTTGAGTTTGAATTATTTCTTGATTTACTCGCGCTCTATTTTTATATTTTTCATTGGTTACAAATTCAAACCCTTTTTTACCTAAGAAATGTCTTGCTGCGACATTTTTTTCAAGATAATCAAACATAGTAGTTGTTAATTCTTTTCCTCTAGGAAAATAAAACTCTTTATTTTTGTCTTTCCATCCCACTACAAAGAGACGCTTTCTATTTTGCGGTATTCCAAAATCTTTCGAGTTTAAAACTGTATATTTGAATTTGTAGTCAAGAGATTCAAATATTTCTTTAATTTGCTTCCAGGTTTTACCTTTATCATGAGTTAACATTCCCGGAACATTCTCAAATATAAAAACTTTAGGTTTTGTTTCTTTAACTAATCTTGCGAAATCATAAAATAAAGTCCCTCGAGCATCATCTAAACCTGCCCTTTTGCCGATTATGGAAAAACTTTGACAAGGACTTCCTCCTACTAACATATCTACTTTACCTTCGTATTTTGTTCCGTCGATGAACCTAACATCTTCATACCATTGATCTTCTCTAATAGAATAATTCGCAAAATAGCTTTGTTTTACGTAATTGGGTTTGCTTAAAGAATCATACTGATTTTTTACAAATTCAGAGATTGATTTCTTTTTGCTATCTTCGAATTTAATTTTAAGTTCATCTAATGAACAAATTAGATCTCTTTCACCGTTATCCGAAGCAAAAATGATATTATAAGGAATTTTCTTTTTAATCAATGCTTGTTCTATTGCTCCAATACCGCTGAATATGGTAGCTAAATTTAATTTATCCATCAACATTTCCTCCTTAGCCAGCTTATTATAGCATATTAAAAATCTTCTGTCTGCTAATCAAAAAAGTTAACTTAAAATAACTCTTGAAACATAATAAACGCTTATCCACATGAAATAGTGACTACTGATAGACTTCATCATAGACCGTATCACATAAATCAATATAATTCACAACTAATGGTTTTATTTATAGAAAGGAGATTCATGGATAAAAGAATTAAAACAGGAACAATGATGTATCCAAGAATCATAAAAATTTGTGATGATAATCTAGATATATCAAATGCGAGTTCTCGTAATGACTTTATAGAACAAGCAATTCAATTTTATGTTGGCTATTTGCACAAAGATGATAATATTGATTACTTAAACTCGATAATTGACCAAACAATTAATAATAAAATAGATTTACTAGAAGAACAGTTATCGACTGTTCTTTTTAAACTAGCAGTTGAATTAAGTATGCTAATGAACATTGTTGCTGCAAACAATAAAATAGATTCAAACACACTAAATGCGTTAAGAAAAAAATGTATTAATGATGTTAGATCATCAATAGGAAAAGTCAATTTTGAAGAAGTGATAAAATATCAAAACCAAGAAGGTAAGGAGGTATAAAAATGCCACGAATCATCGCAAAGTTTGGATATATGAAACCAAGCAATGTAAAGAGATCTAGTTTTTTAGAATATATTGCCACAAGAGATGGTGTTCTAAAAAACATTGATAAGATAATAGATAAGCCACCCACAACTAAGCAATTAGACTTAATGAAAAAACTGATAAATAAATATCCTGAAATTATGAAATATGAAACATATAAAACTTACGATGAAAATAAATCAGTCGGTAGTGCAAGCGAGTTTATTACTGAGGTTGAAGAATCTCATTATACGAGTTTAAATCGATCAAAAGAATATATTGAGTATATTGCGAAAAGACCACGAGTTGTTAAAGAAGGAACTCATGGTCTTTTTACTAATACCGATGAAAAAATAGTACTTGAACAATTGAAAAAGCGAATAGAAAAGCATCAAGGTAATATCTGGACTGGAATCATATCACTAAAACGAGAAGATGCACATCGCTTAGGCTATGAAGATTTGAAGTCATGGAAAATACTAGTAAGAAGTCTTCAAAACGAACTCTCTAAAAACATTAAAATAAATCCCGTTAATTTTGAGTGGTATGCAGCGTTTCATAATGAGGCACACCATCCACATATCCATCTAATTATGTTCTCTAAAGATGAGAAACAAGGATATTTAAATAAAAAGTCAATTGATAAAATTCGCTCTGCATTTGCAAAAGAAATCTTTAAACAAGATTTACTACACATCTATAAATCCCAAACCCATTATAGAGATCAACTTAAACTATCCAGTGAAACCTACATCAAATCTAAAGTGTCAAAGATTTCAAGATCTTTTAAGCAAGACGAAATTATAGATTTAAAACTCACTGAATTGGCAAAAATCTTGAAGAACACTCCAGGAAAGCATACCTATGGTTATCTTCCAAAATCCACAAAAGAACTCGTAGATGAAATTGTTAATCTCGTGTCGCATACTCCTGAGGTTAGAGAACTTTTGGATTTATGGTATCTTCAAAGACAAGAAATACTTTATACATACACTGATAAAAAAGAAAAAATTAAAAGCTTGGCAGATATCGATGCATTTAGGAGTGTTAAGAATATAATCATTAAGCATGCCGATAACATTATTATTCCGACAGGCACCACTCAAGAAAAAATCGCTACGAACACCAAAGAAGTTAGACCGATTTCTATAGATCAAAAAGCAAATACACTCGTTCCACAAGACACTCTAGATCAATTGGAAGAGCTACTTGAAACCGGAAACTTGGATGTAGGTGAAGATGCAGTACCTACCAGTAAATCAGAAATCAAATTGAACCAAGAAAGAGGAAAGGAAGATCGCAATATAGTTCACTATTCTTTAAAATTATTTTATTCGATCAGTAACATGTTTGAATCATCTATGATATCTCAAGCACAAAAATATCATGCAGATCAAGAACTTTTAAAGAATATCAAGAAACAGAAAATTGCGTTAGGACATCGCTATGACGATAAATGATATTCACATCTTAGATATACTTGAGTCTCTTAATGAACCATTAATACAGAAAGGAAAAAAAGTAAAATGGGATAAACATCATTCAATAGATATTAATGATAACAAATGGTATCGACACTCAACACAAGAAGGCGGATACCCAATTCAATTTATGATGAAGTTTTTTGATATGGACTATAAACAATCAGTTCAATATCTTTCAAAAACATTCAATGTTAGAAAAGACTTACCCAATAAATCAACAAAACAAAATCTAAAAATACCTTCGAGAAATCCATACAACACAAGAGTAGAAATTTACCTGAAACATTTTCGGTTTATTGACCAAGAAATTATTGATCATTTTATAAGTAATCTATTACTCTATGAATCAAGTAAATATAATAACTGTGTGTTTGTAGGAAAAGATAATCAAGAAAAAATAAGACACATACATGAAAGAAGCATTCATACATCCGAATTTGAATATAAATCAAATGCTTATGGCTCAGACTCGCGATGGCCATTCAATCATATTGGAACAAACAACAAACTCTATGTATTCGAAAGCCCAATTGATATGTTGTCGTACATCACACTACATAAAGAAAATTGGCACAAAAACTCATATGTTGCATTATGTGGTCTATCAAATCGACCAGTCTTAAATATGATAGAGACTTATCCTTTCCTAAGTAATGTTATTTTATCGCTAGACAATGATATTCCAGGACAAGAAGCCTCTCTAGCAATTCTGGAAGATTTAGAGAAATTAAAAAATATCAAAATTGAGATTAAGACATCCACATTCAAAGACTTTAATGAGGACTTAAAATTTAAAAAAGGTATATCACCTATTGGAGGAATCATTGATCCTTTTATCGGTTATAAAGATGAAATTCTTCATAACATAAGGAGTGATGTCGTAAAAAGAAAACAGTTAACATTGAGAGATTTATTAGACGCTTTTTCAATCTTTTTGTATACTTTTGAATCAACTTCAGTAAAACAAAGAGCGAAGGCACTCAATGCTCTAATTGAGAGCGCTACAATCGCGATTAAAATGGCGCATCAACAAAGTACTCACTTAGAAAAAAATATAACATTGAATGAATTTATAGATAATCGTGTTTTTGAAAGTTTACCCTTTATAAAATACGTAGATAAAGGTCCCCACTTTAGTAAATTCATGCAAGAATTAAATTTTTTAAAAAAAGAGTTCAAACTGAAAATTTATCATACTTCAAATGATAAAGAAGAAATCATCGCATCATTGATGCGATTCGCAAGAACATGTGTATATACGCATGTTCTTTTAATACTCAAAGAAAGGAAAAAACATTATGACTAAAAAGTTTATCAAACCTGAATCCCCACTTATTGGAGCAGACGGTAATATTTTTAATTTAATAGCCATAGCATCACGTTCTCTTAAGGAGAACAATTATAGCGAAGAAGCAGAAGAAATGACTAAAAGAGTCATGCAATCATCAAGCTATGAAGAAGCATTAGGAATCATCAACGAGTATGTTGAACCTGTAAATGTGTATGAACATGAAATAAGTCAAAGAGACTATATAGATTATGAATAATGAGGCAATCATCATTCTAACTGTTATGGGATTAGGACTATTGTTCTTAATTATCATTACAAATAGAAACTACAATCTCAACAATATCAAAAGCAAGCGTGTAGGAGATGGACAGCACGGTACAGCGAAGTTTGCATCGAATGCGGAAATACGCTCAGCACTAAAAGAAGTCCCTTACGAGCCGTCTAAATGGCGGCAGAAAACACGCTTACCACCTACTCAGGGAGTCATTATTGGCTATACTAAAAAGCATAACAAAGTCCACGCACTGGTTGATGATTCGGATGTTAATACTTTGATGATTGGTGCTGCAGGGATTGGAAAAACCGCATACTTCTTATATCCAAATTTAGAATATGCATGTGCTTCAGGTATGTCTTTTATGACAACCGATACAAAGGGGGATTTGTTTCGTAACTATGCTACTATTGCTGAAAAGTATTATGGATATAAAGTATCAATTATAGATCTCAGGAATCCTTTAAATAGTCACCATTTTAACTTACTTCATCTTGTCAATAAATACATGGAGTTGTATTATAAAAGTAAGAATAACTTAACCTATAAGGCAAAAGCAGAAAAATATGCAAAAATCATTTCTAGAACGATAATCTATTCAGGGGAGACTGACATGAACTTTGGGCAGAATCAGTTCTTTTATGACTCTGCTGAAGGACTACTGACTGCAACAATCTTAATCGTTGCAGAATTTGCAGAGAAAAATAAAAGACATATTATATCTGTTTTTAAATTAATCCAAGATTTACTAGCGCCTGTTGGTCATAAATCCAATGAATTTAAGGTGCTTATGGAACAGTTACCAGAAAATCACAAGGCACGTTGGTTCGCGGGTGCTGCACTAAATACCTCTGATCAATCCATGCAGGCAGTCATTTCAACTGCCCTTGCACGACTGAATGCTTTTATAGATTCGGAAATGGAACAAATATTATGTTTTGATACTGACTTAGATGCGGAGACTTTTTGTAATGAGAAGTCTGCGCTTTTTCTTGTTATGCCCGAAGAAGATAATACTAAGTACTTTATTATTTCTCTAATCATACAACAACTCTATCGCGAAATTCTGACGATTGCGGATGAAATGGGAGGAGCACTTAATAATAGGGTGGTGTTCTTTTTAGATGAAATTGGAACCATGCCCAAGATAGAAAATGCAGAGATGATGTTCAGTGCGTCTCGTTCTCGTAAATTATCCCTTGTGGCCATCATACAGTCTTTGGCACAGTTAGAAAGAAACTATGATGCTCAAGGTGCTGAGATTATCGTTGATAACTGTCAAAACTCAATCTTTGGTGGCTTTGCACCTAACTCAAAAACTGCTGACGTTTTATCTAACAATCTTGGCACACAAACCATTCTAAGTGGTTCAGTAAATAAAGGTAACGGTGAAACATCCCAAAGCTTACAAATGATAGAAAGACCCTTAATGACATCAGATGAACTCAAGTCTATGCCCAAAGGTGATTTCATTGTCATGAAGACCGGTTACAACCCTATGAAGATGAAATTAAAACTCTACAAAGAATGGGGAATCGAATTTGAGGAACCATATGTAGTAAATACAAAGGATCGAGGTGAAATAGAGTATACGAGTAAAGATGAAATCTTTAGTGCAGTAAGTGGCACAGATCTACATAACAAAATCAAACAAAAGAAAGGAAAAATGAGAGTTGAGTAGTTTTCAATTTTTACAAATTTACACTTCCAATGTTAGTGCCAACGCAAAAAATGTATATCAATATTTAGAACGACATGGCGCACGCAAAGGGAGATGTTTCCACTCAACCGCTACAATTGCAAGTAATTTGAAATTATCTAGAAGAACCGTCAACAGAGTCCTAAACGAGCTTGAGTCACAAGGGTTCATTTTGAGGACTCACCGATATAGAAAAAACGGTGGAAAATCAAGTAATCAATATGAAATTTTAAAATAATTTCTAGTTAATGCCCAATTACAAACTTTTGGTGTCGTATGGTATGCGACACAATGTCGCATCTAGTTAATAGTATAACTTTAATACTTATAGCAGATAGTAGTAATAATAGTATTATCTTTTATCTTCAAAAATTAAAACTTGTGACAACAATACAATCTGAGAAAAAACCGTATGAATAGCAAAGTTCTTTTCATGTACGCTTTTTTCTTAGATTGGGGGCGAACATCAAATCAATCAGGAGCCCTCCTATTTTAAATCAATAATTTTTTTGATTACAAAAATAGGAGGATAATTATGAAAAAAAATTATGTAATCTACGTTAATAATGTAGCCATAAAGGTTAGCCATGAAGTCTACAAAACTTATTGGAAAAGTGTAGAACGCGAAAGATACTTAGATAAACTTGCTCAGAAATATGAACTCGAATTGGATCATGTATATGATGGATATGAAGCAAATACAATTGAATACAAGCTCATAGATGATAAAGATCCTACAAGGAGCGAAGCCATGAAATTAGAAATGATTGATTTATTGTTAAAACGAGTTAAAACATTACCTGTAGATGAGCAGCGATTAATTCAAGCAATTTACTTTGATGAATTAACACAAACTGAATATGCACGAATAACAAATACTTCTCAACAGATCATAAGCTACAGGAACAAGAGAATTCTCAAGAAATTGAGAAAGTTGTTAGAATAAATGCATATTAACATATAAATTTATGTTATTATTTCACTGGGCACAAGGTTTCTTCCCCTAATAAACCTTGTGCCCTTTATCATGCAAACAAGATTAAATACCCAACTTAATGATTTAAAAAGAGCAAATCTCATATTATTTGATAAACCACTAAATCGCAGTTTTTCTTCAAAATAATGAGAAATAATGAAATAAAACGCAAAAACCATTTATTTATCACATATTCTTTGTAAGACCCCTCGTAGATTCCTTATCTATATAGAAGGGTCTTTATTTTCCCTTCTCTCCTTGTTTTAAAAAAGGAGTTGTTCCTTGACAATTAAATAACCATTATTATTACGTTATCTATCAATGTAGCACTTTTATCAATGCGCCATAACCAGATATAAAAACTGCGAGCGATTACCCATTGGATAATAAAATAACCTTGATAAGTTATATGCGATGAGGTTGATAGTGATAATGATACTCCGCTTTCGGACGTCCGAGTATTTAAATATACCGCAGGCCAAGTAGCGTCTCCTTATGAGGGGGATGGATTAACATCCAGTGAAGCATAAATCAAAATGCGTTTAATAATGCTGCGAGATCAAAAACTCTCGTAGATAGGATAAACTTAAAAAAATTATTAGATTTAAAATAGAATGAGTGATTAACTCTTTTTTTGATGGGTTAATCACTCTATTGTATCTTAAATTATAAATACTAGATAAGTATAAAACTGTGTGGTAGTGTGTGCTTGTAAATGAGTGATAGCAGGAGGTGAGTATTAGTGAGTTCACAAATAGCACATCTAGACAAAGAGCACCAAGACTTTTTAAAGACACTTGGTAAAAATATAACGGAGATTCGAAGACAAAAAAGAATGAGTCGCTTAAAATTGTCAGAACTTTCTGGTCTACATACACAGTACTTGCTAGATGTTGAAGCAGGCAGAAAGAACCTTGGAATTTATATGATTGCTCAAATTGCACGTTCCTTGGACATTCCTCTTTCTGAACTTGTTCAAAACATAGATTTAAAACCAATGAAGTAATTAGTTTTTTAAACATTGGTTTTTTAATATATCAAGGAGGTTAAGCATGCTATTAAATGCATCAGATATTATGAATATTCTAGGAGTTAGTAAATCTTCTGCTTATAGAATAATTGATGATCTTAATAAAAAACTTGATAAACTAGGCTATTGCACCGTGAGAGGAAAGATATCTAAAAAATTTTTTTATGAAAATTATTACTTAACACGAAAGGAGGATAATTATGTCAGTCTACAAAGATAAGAAAACTAAAAACTGGGTTGTTACATTAAGGTATACTGATGCAACAGGAAAAGAAAGACGTAGAGCAAAAAGAGGTTTTAGAACTAAGAAAGAAGCACAGGAATGGGAGATCGATTTTCTTGCAAATATTAATAAAGAAAATAATGACACAAATCTGGACATTACCTTCGATGAGTTCTATGAAACATACATGAATGATATTTCTAATAGACTTCGTTTCACAACAATACGGGGAAAAAGAACGCTTTATGAAACGTATCTCAAACCCTACTTTGGAAACTTATTAATGACTAGGATATCAGCCTCAAACATTATAAGATGGCAAAATGAAATTCTGGGAAAAAATCTCAAACCTACTTATGTTAGAACCATCAATAATCAGCTCAACGCTGTATTCAATCATGCTAACAGATACTACGGATTAAAAGATATACCAACTAAGGTGGTTTCTCCCATTGGAAAAAAATCCGCTGAAGCAATGGAGTTCTGGACAAAAGAAGAGTTCGATCGGTTCATTGCAGTTATAGATGATGATAGTACACGACTTATTTTCTACACTTTATTCTATACTGGAATAAGAGTTGGAGAGCTGATGGGAATAAAACTTAAAAACATTAACTTTGATAGAGGTCATATCGAAATTAGATCTACTGCAATATATGAAAAAGGAGAGTATATTTTTTCTAAACCCAAAACTCCTAAGGCTGAAAGAATCGTTACAATTCCAAATTTCTTAACTCAAATGATTTCTAATTATGTAGATAGCTTTTACTTTATTGATATGAATGAACAAATTTTTCCCACAACAAAAAATCGCCTGTACAAAGATATGAAAAAATATTGTAAAATTGCAAATGTGAAACGCATTCGTATACATGATTTAAGACACTCACATGCTTCCCTACTAATTGAACAAGGCATTCAACCCAACATTGTTCAAGAACGATTGGGTCATGAGAAAATCGAGACTACTTTAACAACTTACTCTCACCTTTATCCCAATAAACAATATCACTTAGCCGATTTCTTAAATCAAATTGCAAATGATACAGACGTAACCATCACCGAAACATCCCATAACCCATTGTTAATCTCAACCACGAAATAGCATTATGATTTTTTCTTGTTAGATTTCTGTTTAAAGTAATTATCAACATAACCCTGAACAAAAATCTGTAAAAGGTAACATGCTTGATCATGTGTCAATCCAGTTAATCTAAGTTCATCAACTAAAAGCAGCAAATCATTTCCATCCATAAACTCGCCTCCTAATATTAGATAGATGGTGAGTTTTGATTTCCCTAAAAATTAAAGAAAATCTTGGTTTTCTTACTTTTTGACATCATTATGACATCACTAGAATATTTTTCATCAAAAAATAAGCAAAGAAATTTTGAAAGACTTACTATTCAGACGATTTCTTTATTGTTATATAAATCAAGAGCAACTATTCCCATCGAACAGTATTTTTCAGTTTCGGCATATATTAATAATAGTATCAAAATGCTATAATGAAGTTAATATATGATGTCTGGAGGCTATTATGATTATTAGAAACAATAAAAAGCTCAAACGTGTTGGTTTTAAAAATGAAAGGGAACTTCAAAACTTTTTTGAAGAAAACTTAAATGAAATACTAAATATCGATTTTGTAAGTTCCGAATTTTCTGTTGATAAATACAGAATTGATACTGTTGGTTATGAGCCAGATAAAAATGCTTTTAGGATTATTGAGTACAAAAATGTTAAAAACAATAGTCTAGTTGATCAAGGATATGCTTACTTAAATTTACTACATACTAGAAAAGCAGATTTCGTTTTGAACTATAATGAAGTTACTGGGGATAATCTTCGTATTTCTGAAGTGGATTGGACTCAATCCCGAATCATTTTTGTCTCGACTCACTTTTCAAATTATCAAATCGATGCTACCTCTTTTAAAAATATGCCCTTTGATTTATGGGAAGTAGAGAAGTTTGAAGATGAAATAATAAGTATTGAGAATAAATCAAAACGAACAAACATCGCTGTTGACGATTTTGTGAGTGATTCGGCAAAAGAAACTCTCAAAGAAATTATTGTATATGATGAGGCTTATCATTTAAATAATAAGCCAGAAGAAATTCAGGACATTTATAACGTAATTAAATCTAGAATCCTTGAGCTTGGTGAAGGTGAAATAGACATTGATCCAAGAAAACTATATATAGCATTTAAAGGGTCGACGAATATTGTAGACATTGAGGTACAACAAAAACAATTAAAAATTCATTTGAACATGAAAAAAGGTACTTTAAATGATCCAGAGAACTTAACAATAGACCAGTCTAACATCGGTCGTTGGGGAAATGGAGATTATCGTATCGATTTGAATAATTTAGAAAACATTGAGTACATCATGTACCTATTTAAGCAATCATATGAAGTTAATCGATAAATTGATTTAATTTTTTGACATCAGTTTGACATCACTTGGCATTTATTCCCACCATTCCCAAAGAAAACATTTAAAAAATCCACTGTTTAGTGGACTTTTGTGTTTTGATATAGCCAAATGGTTACTACTCCCACTCTATCGTCGCAATTGGTTTTGGACTTAAATCATACAGTACTCTACAAACACCATCTACTTCTGATAGGATTCTATCAGTTATGTGTTTTAACACTTTATAATCAATCTCTGGAACAGTGCAATGTAGTGCATCTACAGTATTGACTGCTCTAATGATTACTGGCCAGTAATCTAAACGTTTACCATCTTTTACTCCAGTTGAAGTAATATCTGGAATAACTGTAAAAAATTGCCAAACTTTATCTGTTAAGTTAGCTTTATCAAATTCTTCTCTTAAGATAGCATCTGCTTCTCTTAAGGCATGTAATCTGTCTTTGGTGATTGCTCCTAGACATCTAATTCCTAACCCAGGTCCTGGAAAAGGTTGTCTATCAACCATTGATGAAGGCAGTCCCAGGGCTTTTCCCACCACTCTAACTTCATCTTTATATAAAGATTTAACTGGTTCAACAAGTTCTAATTTCATGTGTTTGGGTAATCCACCAACATTATGATGAGCTTTAACTCCTTTAGATTCTATAACATCTGAATAAATTGTTCCTTGTGCTAAAAATGAAATATCTTCTAGTTTTGCTGATTCTTCATCAAATACTTTGACAAATTCATTGCCGATAATTTTTCTTTTTGTTTCTGGATCTGATACATCTTCTAATAGTTTTAAAAATCTATCTGTCGCATCAACATAAATTAGATTAGCATCTAATTGCTTGCCAAAAACTTCAACTATTTCTTCTGATTCATTTTTACGCATTAAGCCATGATTAACGTGGACTGATACCAACTGTTTACCAATAGCCTTGATTAATAGTGCTGCTACTACAGATGAATCAACTCCACCAGATAAACCTAGTAGCACTTTTTTATCGCCTACTTGTTTTCTTATTTCTTTTACTTGTTTTTCTATAAATTCATTAGCCAATTCTGTAGTAGTAATTCTTGGCATGTTTTCATCTCTTATATGCATACATTCTCCTATTAATTATTGTGAAGTGTCTTTATTTTTAACGATGACATCATGTGCTCCACCTTCAACAATTGAAGTAGATGAAACAAGAGTTAGTTTGGCATCTTTTTGTAGTTGTTTAATGGAAATACAACCACAGTTGCACATTGTTGATTTAATCTTATTTATTGTTATGGCGACATTATCACTTAACGGACCAGCATAAGGTACATATGAATCTACACCTTCTTCAAATGATAGTTCACTTTTGCCACCCACATCATATCTTTGCCAGTTTCTAGCTCTTTTAGAACCTTCACCCCAATATTCTTTAACGTAATGGCCATTAACCATCAATTTGTTTCCTGGAGCTTCATCAAATCGTGCAAAGTATCTTCCTAGCATCACAAAATCAGCACCCATAGCTAAAGCTAAGGTAATATGATAATCATGAACAATACCACCATCTGAACAAATTGGAACATAGATACCAGTTTCTTTATAATACTCATCTCTAGCTTTGGCTACTGCGATAAGAGCACTGGCTTGACCTCTACCAATACCTTTAGTTTCTCTAGTAATACAGATAGAGCCTCCACCTATTCCTACTTTAATAAAGTCCGCACCAGCATCAGCTAAAAATCTAAAGGCTTCTTCATCAACAACATTTCCAGCCCCTACTTTTATACTGTCACCATAGTTATCTCTTATCCACTTTAAAGTGTTTTTTTGCCAAGCTGAATATCCTTCAGAAGAGTCAATACATAAAATATCAGCGCCTGCTTCTATTAAAGCGGGAACTCTTTTTGCGTAGTCTCTTGAATTAATTCCTGCTCCTACTAGATATCTTTTTTGTGAGTCTAACACTTCATAAGGATTAGCCTTATGAGAATCATAATCTTTTCTAAAAACAAAACAAACCATATGATCATTTTCATCAACTATTGGTAAAGCATTAAGTTTATGATCCCAGATTATATCGTTAGCTTCTGATAAGGTTACTCCTTCTTTGGCATATACTAACTTATCAAATGGTGTCATAAAATCTTTTACTTTTGTATCTAAAGGAGTTCTACCAACTCTATAATCTCTACTAGTTACTACACCAAGTAGTTTGCCATTATATAAACCATCTTCAGTTACCGCCATAGTTGAATGATGAGTAACTGCCAGTAAATCTAAAACATCTTGTAAAGTATCATCCGCTTTAACTGTTGAATCACTTACCACAAATCCTGCTTTGTAACTCTTTACTTTTCTAACCATCTCTGCTTGATCTTCAATAGTTTGAGCCCCATAAATAAAAGACAGTCCTCCCTCTTTAGCCAGTGCAATAGCCATCTTGTCATCAGAAACCGATTGCATAATCGCTGAAACAAGAGGAATATTAATTTTTAAAGCCTTAGAACTATCATCGTTAGAATATTTTGTGATACAAGTAGACAAGTCAACATTGCTTACTACACAGTTTTCATCAGTGTAACCTGGAACTAATAAAAATTCAGAAAATGTATGTGATACATCTTTTAGATAATGAGCCATAAGTCTGTTTTTTTCCTTTCATTGATACTACTAATATTTACATTCTATTTTATACTATTTTCGACCTTTTTTGTTGAAAATCAGAGAAATATTTTAACATTTTTTAAATATTTAACATTTTTTATCTTTTTGATCGAAAAATAAAAAATCCAGCTGTTAACTGGACTTAATATTTATCGTCTTTTAAGTTGTACTTCTTTATTTGGCATTACTCTTCTTAAGTAGGAATATATTTCTGAGCCCACACATTTACAGAAGAAAAATGTCTCACCATCTTGAAGAAAGAACAATACTTCAGGATTGTATAATCTCTGTTGGAAGTGCCATCTTTTTATTTCTGATAAATAATAGATATCACACTCATCTCTATTGATTTCATGATATATGACAAAGTAGTCTTTATGACCAGAAAAAATCATTCTTTCCTCTTTAAAAGTCATAATCAAACCATAAATACCTAACGGGATTGCTAGAAACTTATTTTCAAAGGAAAATATTACTAGCAGAAACAAAGCCCATACTAATATTATCAAAGCCATATGTTTATTAGAAATTGAACATAGTACTCTACTTTCTGGTAAATTGGAAACTTTTACCGTGTGGGATTTACGTTCAGTCATTATTGCACCTCATTAAACCAATTTTAACAATTAACCTTTTTTTGTTCAATCAATTTGAATTCAATAACACAAATTCACACAATGCTACAATAGTTCGATTTGATTATTGCGACAGTTTTCAATCATATCTTTTGGCCAAATACTAGCTTGCACTTCACCAATATGCGCCTTATTTAATAAGATCATACATAATCTTGATTGACCAATACCTCCACCCATAGTTAGAGGTAGTCTATCATTCAATAAGTCCTGATGATATGGTAAAGCCATTCTTTCGCTATTATTGCTTTTTATTAACTGTTCTATTAGTGAATCTTTATTTACTCTAATACCCATACTGCTTAATTCTATTGGCATTTGTAGTAAGTCATACCAGACGAGTAAATCACCATTAAGTTGCCAGTCATCATAATCTGGTGCTCTACCATCATGAGGTTTACCATCATTAAGTTTATCGCCAATTTGAGAAATAAAAACTGTTGGATGTAATTTGCAAATAGCGTATTCTCTACCCTTTCCATCTAAATCTGGATACATGTTAGCTAGCTGTTGAGAAGTAATATAAAAGACATCTTCATCAGAAATATTTCTAGGCAACTCTGGATAATGTTTTAAAAGCTCTTCTTGGGTAGCTTTTAAAGCTTTCATTATACGATCAACTGTGCCATATAAAAAATCTAAAGTTCTATCTTCTTCTTCAATTACCTTTTCCCAATCCCATTGGTCAACATAAATAGAATGAATATTATCAAGTTTTTCATCTCTTCTAATCGCATTCATATCTGTATATATACCTTTAAAGCGTCTTAAACCATATTGTTTTAAGGCCATTCTTTTCCATTTAGCTAATGAGTGAACAATTTCTAATTCTCTTGATTCTAAATAGGGAACATCAAAAGAAATCGGTCTTTCATAACCATTTAAATTATCATTTAAACCACTTGCTTTATCCACCATCAAAGGAGCAGATACTCTNGTTAAACCTAAATTATCNGCCAAACTTCTTTCAAAACTGTCCTTACAAACCTTAATAGCGATTTGNGTATTCAATAAGTCTAAGTCACTTTTATAGTTTTTTGGAATATTCATTTTTTTACCTCTACTAACATCAAATTCTATCAAATATCGTTTTAGATATCAATCTCTAAAACAACTGGACAGTGATCTGAACCAAATACTTCATTTAATATTTTACTATCAATAATCTTTTCCTTTAGACGGTTAGAAACAATAAAGTAATCAATTCTCCAGCCAGCATTATTTTTTCTAGCATTAAAACGATAACTCCACCACGAATACTTAATCGTATCTGGATATAGATATCTGAAACTATCAACAAACCCGTTACTTAAAAGCCTTCTCATCTTATCTCTTTCCTCATCAGTAAAACCAGCATTTCTACGGTTAGTTGAGGGGTTTTTTAGATCAATTTCTTCTTTAGCAACATTTAAATCACCACAATAAATAACAGGTTTATGCTCATCCAACTTCTTTAAGTGTTCTAACATATGATCTTCCCATAACATTCTATAATCAAGTCTAGCTAAGCCATCTTGACTATTTGGTACATAGGCATTTACCAAATAAAAATTATCATATTCAAAAGTCATGATTCTTCCTTCACTAGGGTGATTTTCATTATCTTCAAAATCGTATTTTTCACTTATCGGTTTTTGCTTAGTATAAATAGCTGTTGAAGAATAACCCTTTCTTTGGGCAGAGTGATAATACTGATNATAACCTTCAAGTTCTATATCAATTTGATGTGGTTGAGCTTTTGTTTCCTGCAAACAAATAATATCAGCATCAATCTCTTTAACAAAATCTAAAAACCCTTTTTGAAGTATAGCTCTTAAACCATTAACATTCCATGATACTATTTTCATAAGTCTTGTTTAACTCCTCTACAATATACTTCATAAACTTTAATATTTTCATCGCATACTACAATATCCCCATCTTTATTAACTTCAATAGTACCTTTACGATCATCACATTTACAGTATCTAGCTGGGTTAATAGTTGCACTATTAATCGCTATAACTAAATCAAGGTTAGCTTTTTTATGTAAGTTATTGACCCCTTCATTTACATATAAAGCACTGCCAAATAAGGTTCCACTAGGAAAACGATAGGCCCCATTTTTATTTAAAAAGTTAAATTTTCTATCATCTTTTTGAACTGCTGAATCAGTTACTAAAATTAATTTATCTTTTCCTTTCATCTTGCCAATTAAATGAGCTGTTTGAAAATCAACATGTACACCATCACCAATTACCTCAGCATAAAAACCATCCAAGTTAACTGCGGCACCAAATAAACCAGGTTTGCGATGATGAAATGGCTTCATGCCATTACCAGTATGAGTTATGGCACTAGCTCCATTTTCTAAAGCTTCTTTAGCTTGATCAAAACTACAAGCACTATGTCCAATACTAGCGACAATACCTAACTCATTACACTTTTTCACAAAACTAAAATCTAAATCTTTTTCAGCAGCATAAGTAACTGAAACAATATTATTACCTGATAAGATTTGATATTTTTCTAAAACTTCTGAATCAGGGTCAACTATATATCTTTTATTTTGGGCTCCTTTACACTCTTTAGAAATAAAGTTACCTTCCATATTAATACCTAAGATTTCTGCACCTTCTTCAATTCTATTAATGATACTGCTATAAGTAACCATTGCTTTTTCATTTTTATTAACTGATTGAGTTGAAGTTGTCGCTAAAAATGCCGTAACTCCTTCTTTAGGCAGATGTTTAGCCCATTTTTTCATTCCTCTTAAAGTAGGTTTATTACTATTGGTACCACTATAACCATGACAGTGAATATCAATAAATCCTGGTAAAATCCATTTGTCTTGATAATCAATATCAACTACTTTTTCATCATAAGGATAAATACCAGTAATTTTATCATCTATTATTTCTATTTGAGCTGGTTGTAAGCTTTCATTAATCCAAACATTTTTACTTTGAATAATCATTATTTTCACCTCTGTTTTCTTTACTCACGTTAATTTATTATATCAAATTATTACTATGAAATAAAACCATAGCGATAAGCTTAAAAATAAGGTACAATTAAATCGGATATTATTTTTGGGGAGATTTATATGAAAAAATTATTTAAGATGTTGAACAATTCCAAAGTCTTCAGAGATTTAGACCAACAGGAATTTTCTTGGGTTTTATATGATGTAGGAAACTCAGCCTTTACTATGTTGGCTTGTTCACTAATACCAATTTGGTTTAAATCAATTGCTATTGGAACAGATCCTGGTCAAATTACTTCTGATGCTGCTACTGGAATGTGGGCACTTGGAACTTCTATAGTTACTATTGTAGTTGCCTTAATTGGTCCTGTTTTTGGTGCTTTAGCGGATAAAAAAGATATGAAGAAAATCTTTTTCACCACTTCAGTAGCTATTGGAGTATGTGGTTGTATTATTAATGGCTTTGCCACCAGTTGGGTGTTATTTTTAATCATTTATATTTTAACTAAAGTTGCTTATAGTGCTTCACTGACATTCTATGATTCAATGTTAAATGATGTTACTACCGAAGAAAGAATGGATGAAGTTTCTTCTTATGGTTATGCTTGGGGCTATATTGGCTCATGTATTCCGTTTTTAATCGCTTTAATTGCTTATATCTTAGGCCCTGATATGGTAGGAATTTTATCTAGTGGAGTTAGCAAATTTATTGGTTTTGCAGTTACTGCTATCTGGTGGATGCTAGTTACTTTGCCATTAATCAAAGTCTATCATCAGAAAAACTATGTTGAAACAGAAGATAATAAAGTATCATATGCCTTTGTTAAAATATATAATACTTGGAAAACTATCTTTACTGAAGATAAAAAAGTCTTATATTTCTTAATTGCTTTCTTCTTATATATTGATGGAGTTGGAACAATTATTGATAATGCTATTAACATTGGTACTGACTTAGGATTAGATACTGTCGGACAAGTTGTCTTTTTACTACTTACTCAAGTTGTTGCTTGGATTGGCTCACTAGTATTTGCTAAGTTAAGTAAAACACAGGATACTGTTAAACTAATTTTAATCTGTATTGCTGGTTACTTTGCAATTTGTGTTTATGCTCTTTCACTTCAACACTTATGGCAATTTGGTATNATGGCTTTTGGAATAGGATGTTTTCAAGGATCAATTCAATCACTTTCAAGAAGTTATTATTCAAGAATTATTCCAGCNGAAAACTCTGGAGAATACTTTGGTATCTATGATATTTTCTCTAAAGGAGCTTCATTTATTGGTTCAGCAGTCATCGCTGTAGTTAAGTTTGCTGGTGGAACCATCAATGTTGCAGTTGGTTTACTAACTATCTTCTTTGCCTTAGGATTTGTCTTTTTAAAAATGGCTGATAAACAACCTAATAAAAATGCATAAAAAAAGTGATAAAATATTATTATCTCTAAACAAAAAAGATATAGTGAAATTCGCTATATCTTTTTATTAACTACATATTTATCATCTAGATAATCAATTTCTAATATTGCATCACTTTCAATACTATCTTCAATTATCTTATAAGCTAATACTGTTTCAATATTTTGTTGGATATATCTTTTAAGTGGTCTAGCACCAAAAGTAATATCACTGCCATTATCGATAATTGATTTTTTAGCCCTTTCAGTTAAGCTCAGTTCGATATGTTTATCTTTTAAGCGCTCTTTTAATTGATTGATAAATTTATCAACGATAGCTTCTAAAACTTCATTAGTTAATGGATTAAAAATAATTATATCGTCAATTCTATTAACAAACTCTGGCTTAAAAGTAGCTTTTACTGCTCTTTCATAAGCTTGTTGTTTTTTATCATAATCTTCTTCAAAAGCATATTCACTTGCCAAATTACTAGTCATAATAACAATAGTATTTTTAAAATCGACAGTAATACCTTTATTATCGGTGATTCTACCATCATCTAATATTTGAAGTAAGATATTGAAAACATCAGGATGTGCTTTTTCAATCTCATCTAATAAAACGATTGAATAAGGCTTTCTTCTAACTGCTTCTGTCAGCTGTCCTCCTTCATCGTAACCGACATAACCTGGAGGAGCACCTATTAGTCTAGAAACACTAAACTTTTCCATATACTCACTCATATCAATTCTGACAATCTTATTTTCATCATCAAAAAGTTGTTCTGCCAAGGCTCTAGCTACTTCCGTTTTACCNACACCAGTAGGTCCTAAAAATAGAAANGAACCAATTGGTCTATTAGCATCCTGAATTTGCGCTTTACTTCTTAGTACAGCATTAGAAACTAGTTTTATAGCTTCATCTTGACCAATTACTCTTTGAGCCAATTTATCTTTTAACCCTAAAATCTTTTGACGTTCACTAGCCATTAATCTACTTACTTCAATTCCAGTCCATCTAGAAACTACCTTAGCGATTAATTCTTCATCCACTGTTTCTTGAATTAAAGCATCAGTTTTAGGACTATTTTTCGCTTCTTTAATCTGTTTTTCTAAATTAGGAATGGTTTCATATTGAAGTCTAGCAGCATCTTCATATCTGGCTTCATTTTGAGCTCTATCTAACTGCAGTTTAGCCATTTCTAGTTTTTCTCTATTTTTCTTAATTAAATCCAGCTCATCTTTTTCATCTTGCCATTTGCTGTGAACTTCATTTCTTTTTTGTTTTAGATCAGTAATTTCTTCTTTAATAGCTTGTAATCTTTCAATAGCTTTGACATCTTCTTCTTTCTGCAAAGCTTTCTCTTCAATTTCTAGTTGCATGATTTTTCTGTTTAATTCATCTAACTCATAAGGAACTGAGTCCATCTCTACTCTTATAGAAGCACAACCCTCATCAATTAAATCAATTGCCTTATCAGGTAAAAAACGATCGGAAATATACCTATTAGACATAGTAGCTGCAGCAATTATTGCTTCATCTAGTATTTGAACACCATGATGAGCTTCAAAGCGGTCTTTTAATCCTCTTAATATTGAAATTGTTTCTTCAACTGTTGGCTCATCCACTGTAACTTTTTGAAATCTTCTTTCTAAAGCTTTATCGGTTTCAAAATATTTACGATATTCATTATAAGTAGTTGCCCCAATACAGCGCAATTCTCCTCTAGCCAACATTGGTTTTAACAGGTTAGCTGCATCCATACTGCCTTCAGTTTTACCAGCACCAACGAGATTGTGAATCTCATCAATAAATAAGATAATCTCACCATCTGCTTGTTTTACTTCTTCTAAAACTGCTTTTAACCTTTCTTCAAATTCGCCACGATATTTAGCTCCCGCAATCAAAGCACCCATATCTAATTCAATGAGTCTTTTATTTTTTAAATTTAAAGGAACATCCTGTTTATATAATCGCCAAGCTAAACCTTCAACAACTGCCGTTTTACCAACACCTGGCTCACCAATTAAAACTGGATTATTTTTGGTTTTACGCGATAAGATTTCGATTATTCTTCTAATCTCTTCATCTCGACCAATAACAGGNTCTACTTTTCCATCTGCGACAGCTTCAACGATATTGCTGCCATATTTTTCTAATGCTTCTAAGTTTTCTTCACTTGTTGCTTCATTCATCTTTTTACCACCACGTCTCTCTAATTCTTGATTTATTACTTGTGTTTTTGTTAAGCCATATTTTTTAACGATTCCATTGGAAATTGGTGAATCATTAAATAATAAATGGATAAAGACTGTAGCGACCGTTAAAAATGTTTCATCATTATCTTTAGCCCAGTTTAATGCCTCAATAATGGCATCATTAACTTTACGATTAAAGATAGGCTGGGGAATATAATCAACAGTCGCAATATTATTTAATCTATTTTCCGCATCTTTTAAACAAGCTTGTTTATCTATCTTAAGTCTTTTTAATAAACCATCAATCACATCATCTGAAAAGATGGCGCAAAACATATGCACGGTAGTTATTTCGCTATGTCGTAATTGACTGGCTTGTTGATTAGCTTTTAATAGTATGCTTTGTAGTTTCTGTGAAAATTTATTAAAATCCATAGACTAACTCCTTTCTGGCACTTATATCACTAGAGTGCTAAATTGTTTTTTGAAGAAAAGTAACATTACTGTTACTTAAAAGAGTTTCTAAATCTTTCAAATACCGATTTCTTTGATTTCTTTTCGATATCTTTCAATTTATTAAATAATTCTTTCTCTTCTCTATTTAATGATGTAGGAACTTTAACATCCACGATGACATACTGATCACCATAGTAAGAACTTCTTATATCCTTGACACCTTTTCCTTTTAATCTAAATCTTTGTTCTGGTTGAGTGCCTGAAGGTATTGTCAGTTGGACATCACCTTGAACGGTTGGAACATCAATCTTGGTACCTAAAGTTGCATCTATGATTGATAGTGGAACAGTAATATAGATATCATTGCCATTTCTTTGGAAATACTCATGTGAGGTAACCAAAACTTCAATATATAAATCACCATTAGGTCCACCATTGAATCCTCTATCTCCTTTGCCTGCAATACGCAGTTGCTGTCCAGATTGAATTCCAGCTGGAATATTTACTTCTACTTCAATTTTCTTTTTACTAAATCCTGAGCCTTTACACTTAGGACATCTATTTTCAATAACTTGACCTGTTCCTCCACAATTTGGACAAGTAGTTTGAACCTGTGACATACCAAACATCGTTTGTTGAGTTCTTACTGTTCTACCTGTTCCCTGACAAGTTGGACAAGTTTTGATATCATTTTTACTTTTTGCTCCAGAACCTAAACATTCTGAACATTGTTCTTCAACCTCTAATTTCAATGTTTTGGTTAAACCTTTAATTGATTCCATAAAGTCAATTCTCATGCTCATGAATTTGTCTTGGCCTTTTCTTGGAGCATTACTGCTACGTGAACGAGTTTGACCACCCATTCCACCACCAAAGAAGGAACTAAAAATGTCTCCTAAATCACCAAAACCACCAAAGCCAAAGTTGTCAAAACTGAAGTTATCAAAATTGAAACCACTACTTTCTAATCCAGCATGACCAAATTGGTCATAAGTGCTTTTAGTTTGTGGATTATTTAAAACTTCATAAGCTTCCTGAACTTCTTTAAACTTTTCAGGAGCATCTTTGTCTTTGTTTAAATCTGGATGGTATTTTTTTGCTAGAGTTCTGTAGGCTTTTTTGATATCATCTTCACTTGCTGATTTATCAAGACCCAAGACCTCATAATAATCTCTTTTTTGTGCCATAATTATCCCTTCCTAGTAAATCTAATGACTAGCAATTGCTAGCCATTAGATTTTATATCATATTTTTACTTTTCAGTAAAGTCAGCATCCATGACATTATCATCGTAGCTATTTGTATTTGTATTAGCATCTTGATGTATGTCTTGTTGTTGTGCTTGTTGCTGATACATTGCTTCACCCATTGCTTGAGCAGCTTGCTGTAAAGCTTCTAATTTAGTTTTTAATGTATCATAATCGTTATTATCTAAAGCAGTTTGTAATTCTTCTTTCAATTTTTCAATTTCTGCTTTTTGATTAACATCAATTTTATCAGCATTATCAGTTAATGTCTGTTCAATTTGAATGATTAATCCTTCTGCTTGGTTACGTAATTCAATTTCTTCCTTACGTTTTTCATCTTCTTCTTTATGTAGTTCAGCTTCTTTTACCATTCTTTCGATTTCTTCTTCTGATAATCCTGAAGAGTTAGTAATGGTAATTGATTGCTCTTTACCTGTTCCCTTATCTTTAGCTGATACATGAACAATACCGTTAACATCAATGTCAAATGTTACTTCAATTTGAGGAATACCTCTTCTAGCTGGAGCGATACCATCTAGTTTGAACATACCAAGAGACTTGTTGTCTTTTGCCATTGGTCTTTCACCCTGTAACACATTAATGTCTACTGCTGGTTGGTTATCAGCTGCAGTTGAGAANATTTGTGATTTACTGGTTGGAATAGTTGTGTTACGTTCGATTAATCTAGTCATAACTCCACCTAATGTTTCNATACCTAATGAAAGTGGTGTAACATCCAACAATAACACATCACTAACATCACCTTTTAAGACTCCACCTTGAATTGCAGCACCCATAGCTACTACTTCATCTGGGTTAACACTCTTATTAGGTTCTTTTCCTAATTCATTTTTAACAGCTTCTTGAACTGCAGGAATTCTTGTTGAACCACCAACCAATAATACCTGATCAATATCACTCTTTGTCAAACCTGCATCAGTTAAGGCTTGTCTGATTGGTCCTACTGTTTTTTCAATGATTGGTTTAATCATATCTTCAAACTTCGCTCTAGTTAATGAAGTTTCAACGTGTAATGGTCCATCAGAATTAGCTGAGATAAATGGAATTGAGATTTGAACTTCCTTCATTGAAGATAAGTCTTTTTTAGCTTTTTCGGCTGATTCTTTAATTCTCTGCAAAGCCATCTTGTCTTTCTTCAAATCAATACCATAATCTTTTTTAAAACCATCGCAGATATAATCAACGATTAAGTTGTCAATATCATCGCCACCTAGTTTGTTGTTACCAGCTGTTGCCAGTACTTCGAAAGTACCATCAGCTAAGTGCAAGATACTAACATCAAATGTTCCTCCACCAAAGTCATAAACTAATACTGTCTGTTCAACATGAGTCTTATCAATACCAAATGCTAAAGCAGCCGCTGTTGGCTCATTGATAATTCTAGCAACCTCTAAGCCCGCAATTCTTCCTGCATCCTTGGTAGCTTGACGTTGAGCATCATTAAAGTAAGCTGGAACAGTAATAACTGCATCAGTAACCTTTGTGCCTAAGTAAGCTTCAGCATAATCTTTCATATAAGCCAAAATCATTGCTGAGATTTCTTGAGGAGTATACATTTTTCCTTCTAATTCTACTTTTTGATTTGAACCCATTAATCTTTTAATTGATGTAACTGAGTTTTTATTTGTAACTACCTGACGTTTTGCAGCATCACCAACGATTTTTTCACCACTTTTAAATGCTACTACTGACGGAGTAGTTCTATTTCCTTCTGGATTTGTAATAATTGTAGCTTCGCCATTTTCATAAACTGCTACACATGAGTTTGTTGTACCTAAGTCAATTCCGATAATTTTTCCCATAATTTATTCCTTCTTTCTTTTATTCACTGACCTTAACTAAGGCCGCTCTTAATAATCTGTCTTTTAACATATAACCTTTTTGATAAACTTCAACAACGATATTTGGTTCTACACCTTCAACTTTTTCCATCACCATAGCATGTTCGAAGTTGGCATCAAAAGGTTTATCAATGCTATCAATTTGACTAACCCCTTCATCGGTTAGTGCTTTCATTATCTGATCATAAGTTAATTTAACTCCTTTAACAAAAGGATCAGATATATCTTTTCCAGCTAGTGCTATCTCTAAAGCATCTAAGGCTGGTAAAATGCTTTGTGCGAATGATTGAATACGATATTTATTGGCATTTTCTGCATCATTCAATAGTCTTTTCTTCAGATTTTCAGTATCTGCATAAGCCTTATAATAAGCATTTTTGGTGATTGCGACTTCTTGTTGAAGTTCTTCAATCGTTTTTTGTAGTTTTTCAGTTTCAGTTAGTTCTATTTCTTCTTGTATTTCTTCTTCAACTTCTTCTACTTTTACTTCATTGTCTTCAACTTTTTTCTTCTTCTCTTTTTTGCTCATTTTAACCTCATTTTCTACTTTTTCTTCTTATATTGGCTTTCAATAAACTGTGTTGCGAAATCCAATATCGAAACAATCTTGTTATAATTCATGCGACTTGGTCCTACAACCATTAATTTTCCTTCTTCTTCGCCAATATTGAAGACTGAAGAAACAATAGCCACATCATTAACCCATATTAGTTCACCTTTATTGTCTGGTGATTTGACTTTTATGCTTGACTCACTTGTCCCAATTGAGCGCCACATTGTTGAATCATCAAACATTTTCATAATCTCTTTTAATTTTTCAATGTCGCTAAATTCAGGCTGATACAACATATTTGTTGCCCCCGAAAAATAAACATTGTCACTAGCAAATTTCACAAAGGCCTGTACAAAGGCATTGAATAACACTTCATGTCTTTTAACTGATCTTTCCAAGATTGGTTTGATTTCATTTAGTTTTTCCACAACATCATTGATTAATGTTCCTACTAAATAATCATTTAAGATGGCAGTACAATTTTGAATATCTTCAACTGATACCTTATCTTCAAAATGGAAAGTTTTGTTTTCAGCATGACCCTGGTCAGTAATAATTACTGCCACTGCACTTCTATCAGTAAGTGGAAATAATTTAATATGTGCTAAACTTTGTTTGTTAGCATCTGGACCTAATACCAGTGAAGTCAAGTTGGTCATATTTGATAATATGTCGCAACTTTCTTGAATTACATCCTCAAGCGGTAAATCTCTGGAAAAGAATGTCTGTAATTGATTTTTCTCTTTTTCCTCAAGCTGGGAATCCATTAGATATTCAACATAATAACGATAACCATATGTCGATGGGACTCTTCCAGAAGAAGCATGAGTTTTCTCTAATAAACCTTCTGTTTCCAAGTAGTTCATTTCATTACGAATCGTTGCACTTGAACAACTTAGTCCATACTGCTCTAACAAGGTTTTTGAACCAATTGGTTCTGCTGTCCTAATAAACTCTTCAACAATCGCTTTTAGGATTATTTCTTGTCTACGTGATAACATCCTTCTCCTCTCTTTCTGGCACTTAATAGTTGCCACTGCTAATATTATAATATACATCTTTAGCACTGTCAACAAATAAGTGCTAACTCTTAAAAAATAATTAACAATCTTTTAAATTAGTAATTTACACAGATTTAAACCTCTTTAATAGCGTCTATATTTTATCTATTTTATAACAAAAATAATTAGATTATTTTTGATTATAATGTGGTATTCTATATTAGAGAAATTAAAAAAGAAATTATGGAAAAAGTTAATATTTTAGGTATTGATATCGACAAAGTCAATATGAGTGAAGCTGTTGGAAAATGCGTAGAAAAAATAGAAAACAAAGAAAAGTTTTTTGTGGTTACTCCAAATGCTGAAATAATTGTAAAAGCTAGTAAAAATGAGGGATTATTTAAAATAATTAATTCTGCTGATTTAGCAATTCCAGATGGCATTGGATTAGTTATAGCTTCTAAAATACTTAATAATCCTTTAATGGAAAGAGTAACTGGTATTGATTTAATGACTAATCTATTGGATTATGCTGACAAAAAGAAAAAGAAAATCTTTCTTCTTGGTGGCGCAAAAAATGTTGCTAATCAAGCAGCTAAAAAAATTAAAGAAAATTATCCTTCTTTAATCATTTCTGGTACAATGCACGGATATTACAATAGATGTGATCAAGGCCAAGAAGAAAGCGAGGTCATAAAACTAATAAATGAAACTAAACCTGATATGTTGTTTGTTGGTCTTGGTTGTCCTCTTCAGGAGGAGTTTATCGCCAAATACCAAGGTCAGATTAATAGCTACTTATTTATGGTAGTTGGTGGTTCTTTAGATGTAATTTCAGGGAACATAAAAAGAGCTCCAAAGTTTTATCAAGAAAATGGTTTGGAATGGTTATATCGAATAATAAAAGAACCTACCAGACTTAAAAGATCGTTAACATTACCTATCTTTGTTTTTAAGGTATTGCTTAAAAAAATAAATAATATTATCAGTAAATAAAAATAGGATAGCTAATAAATCAGCTTTCCTATTTTTTAAACATAACGGATTACCTTCTTTTAATAATTTTCGCTGGAACTCCACCAACTATAGTGTAAGACTCAACATCTTTTGTTACTACAGCACCTGCTGCAATAATTGCTCCATCACCTATATTAACTCCTGGTAAAATTATTGCTCTAGCTCCTATCCAGACATCATTACCTATATTAACTGGTTCTCTTTCACTATTATTTTGTTCAATCATTGGTATATCTGTCCGATTATAATTATGGTTTTGAGTAAAAATCATTACTTCAGGGCCCATCATAACATTTTCGCCTATGCTAAGAGGTCCTTGAAGTCTTGAATTTAAGCCTAAACCTGAGTTTTTGCCAATTTTAAAGCCCTTACCAGAACCAAAGAAAACATTCTTTTCAACATTAACATTTTCGCCTACATAATCAAAAATTTGTTTGATTAAAAAACCCCTGAACTTTTTAGAAAATGTCCCAAACACAAAACTTGAAGAAGGCAAATTTTTGCCAATTAAGTAATAGATAATCAAAAACATTTTTTTCATCTTTTTTACCTTTTAATTATAAACACCTTTCTATGATATCGGCAATTTGTTTAGAGGCTGTCCCATCTCCATAAATACTACTTGCTTGACTCATTTTTTCATATTCTTTTTTATCTTCTAAAAGAAGTTTGAAATTTTGATAAATTTCATCTTCTTCTGTGCCAACTAATTTTAAGCAACCAACTTCTAATCCTTCAGGTCTTTCAGTAATATTTCTCATAACTAAAACTGGTTTTCCTAAAAATGTAGCTTCTTCTTGAATGCCACCTGAATCAGTTAAAATCAAATAACTCTTATTTAATAAGTTGTGGAAGTCTAGCACTTTTAAAGGTTCGATTATTTTGATTTGTTTGCTGTCTTTTAATATTTTATTGGCTGTTTCTCTTACAATAGGATTTGGATGAATTGGGTAGATGGCTTTAACATCGGGATGTTCTTCAATGACTCTTTTTATCGCATTAAACATATTTACCATTGGTTGTCCCAAATTTTCTCTTCTATGAGCAGTTATCATAATTAATCTGCTGTCTTTAGCCCATTGTAAAACTTCGTGATGATAATTATCTTTAATAGTAATTCTTAAAGCATCTATTACGGTATTTCCAGTAATAAATATTTTCGATTTATCTTTACCCTCTTTTAACAAGTTTTCTTTAGCTTGTTTAGTCGCAACAAAGTTATAAGCACTTATTATTGAAACAGCTTGTCTGTTAAACTCTTCTGGATAAGGACTAAATATATCGCATGTTCTTAATCCTGCTTCAACATGTCCAACTGGAATTTGTAGATAGAAACAAGCTAAAGCTACAACAAAAGCTGTGCTTGTATCACCATGCACTAAAACTATATCGGGATTTTCTTTTTTTAATACGCCTTTAATTTTAAGTAAGATATTTGTTGTTATATCAAATAAATTCTGTCTTTCTTCCATGATGGAAAGATTATAATCAGAATCAACATTAAAAACACTTAAAACTTGTTGCAACATTTCTCTGTGTTGACCCGTAACGCAAACTATCGTTTTTAAAGAATCCCTGGTTTTTAATTCATTTATCAAAGGACACATTTTTATCGCTTCGGGTCTTGTTCCAAAAACCAGCATTACTTTTTTCATAAACCCTTTTTCCTTATAAACCTCACGCTATAAATCTACATTTATTATAAACTTTTTTTATATTCAATAAAATATCATTATGGTACATTAACAAATATGTTATCTGTCGTTTTATTTTTCTTTCAAATTATCTTCTCTTAAAAAAACATATCCCGAAATTAAAGCTAAATAAGTGCTAACTGCAGGTGCTAAATAGACATGACCAATCAGTATTCCAATAGACATTCCTATAATTAGTGTTACAGAAAAAGTGTATTTTTCTAACGAGGTGTCTTTTTTAAAAATATTAAAAATAGCTTCTTTAAATACAATCAAGGTAAATACTAAATATATTAGGAAGCCAAAAATACCAAAATTAAATAGGATATCAAAAAAATCCATTTCGACACCTTTCAATAAAACTCCGTTTTCTTGATGCCCTAGGCCTAGTAAAAAAACATTTATAGGTGAATTAATAAACTTGTTTCCAATCATCTTCAAAAATTCTAAACGTCCACTTAAGATAGCATTAGTCTTATTTAAAATTGTATCATTTACCACAGGATTGTTTAATTTTGAAAAATCTCGAACAATTGTTTTACTAAATAAAATTAACAGCCCACTAAGTAAAAAAACACTGCCAACTTTTATTATTTCCTTTATGTTATTTTTCTTTCGCAATAGAAATATCAATAGGATTATAGGTGGTAAAAGTAACCCATAAACACTAACTTTTGTTCCAATCTGAATAAAAATATAAAACATTAAAAAGAAAAGTATCAAATAAACTGCTTTGTCCATTAACTTGTGAAAAATAACGGACATTAGCAAGAAGATAATAACTCCAATTTCATTAGCAGAAAAAAACCAACCTATCACACCTTTTTGTTCATAACTATAACTAAAAAATGAGGTTTTTGTAACAATTGAGATTAGTAATATTGAAAATATGATTAAAGCATTAATAAAAAGTACCTTTTCAATATCAGATTTATCTATTAACTTTAGTTTTAAAAATTCTATAAAACCCATAGTCAAAAGTATAAAATAATTAAATTTTAAAATAGCTGAAAATTCCAAAAATATTGGATTTCTTAAAATAAAATATTGATTATATAAATATAATAGTGAAAAAACAATTAGTACTAAAATGATTGAATAATCTCTTCTACGATTAGTTGTTTTAAATGTAATAAAAAGAAAAACTGCAACCAATATTATTGCTCTTAACAATTGTCCAATACTCGCTATATTTGGATAAAACCTTACCATCAATGATGTTAAAACATCAATTATGGGCTGTAGTATCATTACTATGTAAAATATTTTCTTCATCTTAATGCCATCCTTTTGCTTTTTTTCTTCATTTCTTTTAATGTTTTAAGCCATTTTTTCTTAACTTCATTAAATTCATATTTTTTAGCTGAGTGATAACTTTCTATTGATAATTCAATTCTTTTATCTTCATTTTCTATTAAATCAATTACTGCATTAGCCATACCACTTATATTTCGGCCTTCAATAATAACTCCACATTGTTCATCAATTAATTCTAAAACTCCTTTTGCGGTAGAAAAAGCAATGCAAGGAATTCCGAAAGATTGTGCTTCTACAACTACTATACCAAATGCTTCTTCAAAAGAAGTCATTAAATATAGTGAAGATTTTTTATACAATTCATTCAGTTGATCCTTTTTTAGAAAACCAGTTAAAGTAATATGGTTTTGCAAATTTAACTTTTTTATCTTATCTTCAAGTTTTTCTCTTTCATTACCATCGCCAACTAGCACTAGATTCCAATCAGGATGTTTCTTATTAACAATGTTGAAAACATCTATTAAATCATTAAAACCTTTTTCTACGACAAGNCGGCCAACCGCTATTAAAAGTTTATCNTTTTCAAAATTAATTTCGTTTGGATAATACTCTATACAATTTGGAATATAAAAACACTGAGCTTTCACCAAATTAGAGTAAAATTTGGCAAGTTCATCTGAAACAGGAATTAAATAATCAATGTTTGAGCATGCTGAAATTAATTGGCGAATGTATTTTTTATCATTACTATGATGTTTATGTTCAATCGCTATCTTTATGGCATTTAGTTCCATTTTATTTACTAGCTTTGTGTAAATATAGAGAGTAGAAATAATATAATCATATTCATTTTCCAACAAATGTTTTTTTACAAGATTTGTTCTTAAAAACAGAATAATAGCACCCTTGATGACTTCTTTAACTAGTCTTATTATTCTTTTCCTTTTTAAAGCATCTTTAATTTCTTCTTTATTTGGAAAAACATTACTAAGGGCACAAATCTTGACTCTTTTATCTATTTCAAAAGCAATTTCTGATTTATATAAATTAATTATTGTTACGTCATAATCATCCACTAACATATTAGCTAAGTTGATTGATGATAGTTCAACTCCGCCATATCCAAGATGTAATGTTATTATTCCTACTCTTTTTTTCATATTCAACTACTTCTTCTTTTAAAAACCATTTCAAATAATTTGTCAAAAATAACTGCTAGTAAAATAGTAGTAAGTAAAGTTAATGCAAAAAATAAATACCTATTACTCTTTGCCAAACCTAAATTATTTAGTGTAATCATTGGTAATCTTTGTAAAACATAAATACTAAAAACATGATCACCAAAAAAATCTAATATTTTATTTCCAAACGTTATCTTCATTGTTGCAATAACCACAAACAAACTAAAGGCAAAGCCCCAAGCAGTATAACTGATAAAGCCTAATCTTCCTTGAAAGTAACCTGAAAAAAGACAAGCAAAAACCATAATAGTCACTACACTAAAATATCTTTTATCATTTTTCATGATAAAATCATCAATTCTATCCTTAAATAACGAATACCATAAACCTAATGGAAAAATAATTGCGGTGTTATACCACCAATATTTCTTGCCAGCATATTTTAAAGCAAATACCATTATAATTGTTAAAAGAGTAAATATTATTGCTGAGATATAGTGTTTACTGTCCTCTTTTCTTTTTAAATTATAAAAAGAAATATAGATAAATATATAAAAAGCAAATGTGACAAAATTGTACCAATCAGGATTTCCTAAACTGTTATATGCTATCCAAGAAGTCCAAAAAACAAAACTATCAAATTCAACCTTAAAAATAAAATGTTGAACGATAAAATAAAATAGTACTGCAACATCAAACTTAATCAATAGTTTTGGCAGTCTTTTTTTAAGCACACCATCAACATAACTAAAGCCTTTACGCTTAATGGATTCCATTATTCCATACCCAGAATAAAATAAAAACATAGCTACCATCATTTGACCTAAAATTGATAAGGCAAAATGACAATGTTTATCGTAGATGCCATCCATAGACATATAGCTGGTAGCATGGGATAAGAAAAGTAAAAAAGTAAAAATACCTTTGATGGGTTTTGTTTTTTCTATTGATAGATAATCCGATGCAAAACTACCTTTTTTAGCAATTTTCATATTGTACATCATTATTAGAATAAACAACGCTAGAACTATCGTCATATTGATACACCTTTCTATGCTCCCGTTTATTATTTTAGCATACAAAATAAAAAAAAGGCGATTTTAATCGCCCTAAAATGATACTTCATCTGTTTTAGCAATAAGCATATACAGTAACAGTGACAGAATTGTTGCTACTGTCAAAATTGTCGCATAGGCTGCAGCTATACCATAGTTACCTCTACTTACATAAGTGTAAACTGCTAATGTTAATGTAACTGTTTTTAAGTTATATAGAATGATTGCTGTTGATAGTTCAGTAATAATGGTAACCCAAGACATAATAGCTCCAGATAAGATACCATTTGCCATCATAGGCACGGTTATTCCAAAAAACGCCTTCATCTTAGTAGCTCCAAGAGATATTGCTGCTTCTTCAATTGAAAGTGGAATCTGCTGAAGGGTGGCCACTGAAGATCTAATCGTATAAGGTATACGCCTAATAACCAAAGCTATAACCATAATAGCCACTGTACCAGTAAGTACAAGTGGTTTTTTAGAGAAAGCCATAACTAAGGCAATACCAACTACTGATCCTGGAATGATGTAAGGTATCATTGATAAGGTATCAATAATTTTATTAATAAAGTTACTTCTTCTAACAACTAGATAAGCAATAATGATAGCCAAGAAAATTACAATTGCTAGAGCAGTTAAACCAATTTTAAAAGTATTAGGAACTGCTCTTCTTAAATTTCTAAAAGCCAGTCTATAACTATCTAATGAATAACCCTTAACAAATAACTTACCACTGGTCTTCAAAAATGAAGTATAAATTACATATACTTGTGGTAAAAAAGCTAAGCCAACCATAAACCAACAATATAAATTAATTAATACTGCTTTAATTCCCTTAAGAGGTTTTCTTTCGATTGAATTCATAGCATTCATTGTAAAAGTAAACTTACTATTAACATAGCGTTGAAATAAGAAGATTATTGCGGTAATGACAATGGCAATAATACTCACAGCTGCCCCAAAGCCTCTATCTGAACCTGTCTCTGAGAAATAGGCATTATAGATAACCACTGGGAAAGTCTGATAACCTTCACCAATTAAAAGTGGTGTGCCAAAGTCAGCAAACGCTCTCATAAATACCATTAATGTTGCCGCAATAATTGTTGGCATAATCAATGGAATAATCAATGTTAAAAAGCGTTTAACACCTGTACACCCCATGTTTTCCGATGCTTCTAGTAGTGAGTTATCTATATTTTTTAAAGCTCCTGAAACATATAAGAAGACAAGAGGAAACAATTGTAAAGCCAAAACTAATAGAATCCCATTAAAACCATAGATATCTGGTATCATAAAGCCTGTTAAGTTTTTAATGGCTATAGTTATAACTCCACTTCTTCCAAGTAGCATAATCCAAGAATATGCTCCAATAAAAGGCGCTGACATACTACATAAGATAATAATTACCTGCAGCAATCCCTTACCTTTAATTTCATACGTTTGATAAAAGTAGGCTAATGGAACACCAATGATAAGAGTTAATAGTGTTGCCAAAGAACTTACTTTCAAAGAGTTGGTGATTGATTTACGATAATACTTTTGGCTAAAGAAGTTAATAAATTGTTCTATTGTAAATTGTCCTTGTTTAAAAAATGCCTGAATAAACAACTTTAATAATGGCCACATTAAAAACAACAAATACATAGCTAGCACAACTATTGACACAATTTTCCAAATATCAAAATTTTTATTCTTCTTAGTCATAATTAATCACCTGTGTATAAATCAAGATCGTTTATTACACCCTCAACCAAATTATATTGACCATTTTCATCGAAAATATTAATCTTTTCCTTTTTAACTTGAAGATAAATTTCTGTACCCTTTTCAATAATGCTATCAATCTTAGATTCTTGAATGATTTCAATCTTATCACCATCATCAGTGTGAACAAAATAATGGGTATTTAATCCTAAAAATACTGCATCATCGATGATAGCTTTAATACCTTCTTTATTATCAGTATCAACTACTAATTCTTCAGGTCTAATTGAAACCTTAACTTTTTGATTATATTTATATTTATCCAAAATATTATCCATTTCACAAGCATAACCACTAGGAAAATGTAACATTGTTTTGCCATTTTCAATTTTTAACTTTCCATCAACAATATTTGTTCGACCGATAAATGTCGCTACAAATAAATTGGTTGGTCTTTGATATAGAACTTTTGGTGTACCAATCTGTTGAATATCACCTAAATTCATTACTGCAATTCTATCACTAACCGCCATTGCTTCTTCTTGGTCATGAGTTACATATACTGTTGTAATACCAATGGTATTTTGAATTTCTTTAATAACTGTACGCATCTCTACTCTAAGCTTTGCATCTAAGTTACTTAAAGGTTCGTCCATTAATAAAACATTTGGCGTAATTGCTAAAGCTCTTGCTAGAGCAACTCTTTGTTGTTGTCCCCCAGATAATTTTTCTGGCATTCTTGATCTATATTCCTCAATTTTCATTAACTTAAGGAAGCGATCAGTTGTCTCTTTAATTTCTTCCTTTGGAAGTTTTCTATTTTTTAAACCATAAGCGACATTTTTTTCAACTGTCATATTTGGGAAAATAGCATAGTTCTGGAATACCATACCAATATTACGCTTAGCTGGGTCCATGTCATTTATTCTCGTGTCATTAAAGTAGAAATCTCCACCTTCAATTGAGTTAAAACCAGCTATCATGCGCAATAAAGTCGTCTTACCACAACCAGAAGGACCAAGAAGGGTGAAAAATTCACCCTCCTTGATATTTAGTGATAAGTCAGTAATTATTGTATTATTGCCGTANCTTTTAACAGCATGATTTATTTTTATATTAACACTCATAATTCTAACCTCTCATTTTCAATTATAAATNATTTGTTTATTCTTTTTATTCTGGATGAGCTTCGTTATACATTTGTTCCCATCTAGCTTGCCAATCTTTTTTGTTTTGTCCACAGAATGCTCTGTCTTCAACTACAACTTTAATTTGATCAAATGGAGTCATCTTGTCTGTTGTATTAGAAATAGCTGTATTAACTGGACGAGCTGTAGTTTTAGCAATTTCATTTTGTCCTTCTTC
>JGI24710J26742_10000067_pt1 | contig 80081 bp, 81 predicted proteins | sample BioPla2DNA2_FD_26742 | JGI IMG/M metagenome (IMG submission 26742) | reverse complement strand
TCGAAAAAGCAGAAAAAATAGCTCAGGATAATTTATATTATATTGGTGTTATTGAAATACTAGAATGGAAAAGCAAAATAGCTTTTATTACCACAAAAACATCCGATTTGAAAAAATATCTCATAAGCGACTATAAAGATGAAATTGAAAAACTAAAAATTCTCAAAAACAAAAGTATCTACAGACAACTTTTTTATGAAATTCTTATTTTGAATAATGAAGGTACCCCGATTCGTAGTGATTCAGAATTAGAAAAATATGAGAAAATTATGAATAACTCATATATTAAAAATGAAAAAATAGCTGATTCTTTTTTTTCAAGGATGATGCTTTACCACATAAATGCATATTACTATTTGAACAAAGGCAATATTGTTAAAAGTCATAATTATTGTAAACAGGTCGTAGAGCTACTCGAAGCTAATCCAACTCAAATAATAAAATCTCCTATTCACTACATAGCTGCGCTAAATAACTACATATATACCTGCACTCAGATTGGACTTTTTGAACAATGTTATCCTGCGCTTAATAAACTCAAAAATGTAATCAGCTTTTATAATCTTCCAAATGATTTAACAATAAATCTTAAAGAAACTATTTTCGTTCGTTCCAATTATCTAGAATTAGAGTTATACAAAGAATCTTGTGAATTTGAAAAAGCAAAAACATTAATAAATGAACTTAAAAACCAACAAGATTTATTACTCTCTTTACCTACAACTAGATACAAAATTTTTCTCTTGTACACCATTTCATACACTTATTTTATTTTAGAGGAATATTCAAATGCACTTTGGTGGATAAACAATGTGCTAAATATTACCGAACAGAGAGAACCGATTGATATTTTTTGCTTCGCACGTGTCCTAAACTTGTTAATTCATTATGAACTAAATAACTACGATCAAATAGAGTATATTAATAATTCAAACTTACGTTTTTTTACAACGAGAAACAGAATGTTTAAATTTGAGTTGTTATTCTTTAGTTTTTTAAAGAATGTTATTTCGAAAGACGAACTTTTGGAGAATGATCTGAAAAAATTAAAGACCGACTTACGAACAACCATAAAAGATAATCAAGAGTTGAAAGCTTTGCAATATTTTGATTACTTTTCTTGGATTGATTGCAAAATAAAAAAGATTGGAATGAGTGAAAGTTTAAAAAATAAAAGAAAATCCAAGCTTTATAACAAAAATGTAAATCCATGTTAATCCCTGATTCTCAAAAAATCATTACTTTTGAACATTATACCTAAAATTATTAAGTTTGAATTTTTATCTCGTTAATCAACGAGTTACAGATGTATTAAATAAATAAATCAAAACGTTGTAACTGAAAATGTTTTCTGCTATTTTTGTGACCTGAAAATAAAGCATTACTTTAGCTGCAAAATCACCAATCAAATGCAAAATAGAAAAATAAAAACTGCGCTAATTTCAGTTTTCAATAAGGAGGGTCTAGAGCCTATTTTAAGATTATTAGACGAGATTGGTTGTAATTTTATTTCAACAGGAGGCACAAGTCAATTTATTAAAAGTCAGGGATATAAAGTAACGTCAGTTGAAAAGCTTACCGACTATCCTTCAATTTTAGGAGGACGTGTTAAAACGTTACACCCAAAAATCTTTGGGGGTATTTTGGGTAGAGTCGATGAAATAGAGGATCAGGAGGAGATGAAGTTTTATGAGATTGAAGCTATCGACCTTGTTATTGTCGATCTGTATCCTTTTGAAGATACCGTAAAAAATGGTGCGTCACACGCAGATATAATCGAGAAAATTGATATTGGTGGTATCTCTTTAATTCGTGCTGCGGCTAAAAACTATAAATCGGTTTTGATTGTTAGTAATAAAAATCAATATCAAAGAGCTCTAGAAGTAATTAAAAAAGGCTACACTACTGAAGAAGAGCGACAACTATTTGCCAAAGAGGCATTTATGACATCTTCACATTACGATACTCAGATATGGAACTATTTTGGTGGCGATTATCAGGAGAGCCTTAAAGTAAGCGTAATGGAGCATAAGACCTTAAGATATGGCGAAAATCCACATCAAAAAGGCTTCTTTTATGGAAAGTTGGCGGAAATGTTTGAAATCTTCGGAGGTAAAGAAATTTCATACAACAACATCCTTGATATTGATGCAGCTGTTAGTTTGATAGATGAGTTTGCTGAAACAGAGAATGTTATAGCAATTTTAAAACACAATAACGCTTGTGGCGTTGCAGTTCGCAATACACTTTTAGAAGCATGGAAAGATGCTTTGGCAGGTGACCCCGTTTCGGCATTTGGGGGCATTATAATTACAAATCAAAAAATTGATTTAGATACCGCAAAAGAGATTGACAAACTCTTTTATGAGGTACTTATAGCACCCGAATATTCTGAGGCGGCACTTGAACTTCTTATCAAGAAATCAAAGCGGATACTGATGAAACGCAAGCCATGCAAATTACCTCAATGGCAATTTAGAACAGCCCTTAACGGTGTGCTTGTTCAAGAGAAAGACAGAGTGATTACTAGTAGAAACAGTTGGAAAGTTGTATCGAACAAACAACCATCGGAAAGTGAAATTTCCGACTTACTGTTTGCCAATAAAATTGTAAAACACACAAAATCAAATACAATTGTTTTAGCTCATAATAAACAACTTATAGGAAGTGGAACAGGGCAGACATCGCGTGTTGATGCCTTAAAACAGGCTATCGATAAGGCAAAATCGTTTGGACTTGATTTACAGGGAGCAGTCATGGCTTCTGATGCCTTTTTCCCTTTTGCCGATTCGGTCGAAATTGCGTGCAAAGAGGGTATAAAAGCAGTGATTCAGCCAGGTGGTAGCATAAAAGACCAAGAATCGGTTGATTATTGCAACAACCACGATATGAGTATGATAATGACAGGAATAAGACATTTTAAGCATTAAATAACATAGAATTACATGGGATTATTTTCATTTTTAACACAAGAAATTGCAATTGATTTGGGTACTGCAAACACCATCATTGTACATAATGATAAAGTTGTTGTCGATCAGCCTTCGATTGTTGCAATAGAGAAGCTAACAGGAAAACTTGTGGCTATTGGCGAAAAAGCAATGCAAATGGAAGGAAAGACACACGAAGATATTCAGACAGTCAGACCATTGCGCGATGGAGTTATAGCCGATTTTCATGCAGCAGAACAGATGATTCGCGGCATGATAAGGATGATTGATAAACGTAAAAAACTCTTTTCGCCAGCATTAAGAATAGTTGTATGTATTCCCTCAGGAAGCACCGAGGTAGAAATGCGTGCAGTTCGCGACAGTGCAGAGCATGCAGGAGGACGCGAAGCTTTTATGATTTATGAGCCTATGGCAGCCATGCTCGGAATAGGTATCGATGTTGAAGCTCCCGAAGGCAACATGGTTGTTGATATAGGTGGAGGAACGACTGAGATTGCGGTTACATCATTAGGTGGTATAGTTTGTAACCGTTCAATTAGAATTGCGGGTGACGACTTTACTGCTGATATTCGTGAGTATATGCGCCATCAACATAATATTAAAATTGGAGAGCGGACTGCAGAAAATATAAAAATTCAAGTTGGTAGTGCGTTGTCTGATTTAGAAGATCCACCATCGGATTATGTGGTTAGGGGTCCGCATCAAATGACAGCTCTCCCTGTTGAGATTCCGGTTTCATATCAGGAAATAGCTCATTGTCTTGATCGTAGTATTTCGAAAATCGAGGCAGCGATTTTATCAACATTGGAACACACTCCACCAGAACTTTACGCAGATATTTTTAATAAAGGTATATTTTTAACTGGAGGAGGAGCATTGCTTCGTGGGCTAGATAGAAGGCTTACTGAGAAAACAAAAATAGAGTTTCATGTAGCTGAGGATCCACTGCATGCGGTAGCACGAGGAACAGGCATAGCACTAAGAAATATTGATAAATTCCAATTTCTTATTCGGTAAAATATAGATAAATTTAAAAACTCATTGTCTGCAAATCAAAACAGTTTAGACACATTGAGCTTTAATCAAACAGGGTAAACTTTAGTAAATAAAGACAACAAAGCGATAGCACAAAATTGGAAGAGTGTTAATTATAGATTTTAACCAAGAATTAAAAAAGTATAGATGAGAAATTTACTTAGAATATTGGTCAAGTTTTATCCTCTACTGCTTTTTTTAACGCTTGAGTTTATTGCTTTTGCTATGTTGTTTAATTATAACACATACCACAGAGCGGCATACTTGAATGCTTCGTCTGCTCTTACCGGAGGCATAAATGAGAGAATTCAAAGATTCAAAGATTTTTTTATCTTAGTAAAAGCCAACGAACAGCTTGCAGATGAGAACGCTAGAATTAAAAACACATTAGTATCTTCATATAAGTCTAATCGAGTATCTTTCAGCGAAATATATGATTCTGTATATGAGCAATATTGGAAGTATATTGATTGCAAGATAGTGTATAACAGTACTGGCAGACAGCATAATATGCTGATGATCGATAAAGGAAGTAGGCACGGAATAGAGCCCGAAATGGGATTAGTTTCAGGGAAAGGAGTTGTTGGGATTATTCAACATGTTTCAAAGAATTACAGCACAGCATCAAGCATTCTGAACACAAACGTTATTATCAGCGCAAAACTTAAATCTTCAGATCATTTTGGCATTCTAAAATGGGACGGAAATGATACCAAATACTGCTATCTATCCGATATCCCAAATCATATAAAAATAGAAAACGGTGACACGATTGTAACATCTGGATATTCATCAATTTTTCCCGAGGGGATTATAATTGGGATAGCTGTTGACGTTGATAAAAGTTTTGATTTAAGTTTTTTTAATATAAAAGTTAAATTAACTGAAGATTTTGGTGCAATTACACATTTGTATGCTGTAAAAAATTTGTTCAAAAACGAAATTGATAGCCTTAAAAATTTGACAGAAAATGATTAGGATTATCCTCAGGCAATTGTTGCAGGCGGTTATTTTGCTTATTATTCAAATTTTCATTTTGAATAATATAGGACTTGGCGGTTATATTAATCCTTACATTTATGTTTTAGCAATATTATACCTTCCTATTCAAACTCCACGGTGGTTAGTTCAGATTTTATCGTTCGTACTGGGATTTGTATTTGATGCAATAGTTGGCACTCCTGGAATGCACACTTCGGCATGCGTATTTGTAGGCTTTATACGTCCATATGTATTGAAGTATATCTCTCCTCGTGATGGATATGATACTGAAAGTAAGGCAAGTATAAAAGATATGGGACTATCTTGGTTTTTGAGATATGTAGTAATCTTAATTGTTGCACACCATACGTTTTTATTCTTTGTGGAATCATTCAATGCGGTAAATTTCTTTAGAACCATTGGCAGGATAATACTTAGCGGACTATTTACTATAACTTTAACAATATTACTTCAATACCTAAGATTTGGTAAAATCTCAAAGAGATAATTTTTAACTGTTAGTGTGAAAAAAGAGCATTCATATAGCCCTTATATTATAGGAGGAATAGTAATTGCAGTGTTTTTGGTTTATGTAATACAATTGCTGTATATCCAAACCATTCAAAAACAATATCGCGACTATGCCAGTAGTAATGTTCTGCGATTTGTAACGCAATATCCCACTCGTGGTTTAATTTTCGATAGAAAAAATCGACTATTAGTTTACAATGAACCTGTCTATGATATTATGGTTGTACCTCGCCAGCTACAGCCATTTGATAGTGCTGGATTATGCGAAATGCTTAAAATTACTCCGGAATACCTGAAATCACAGTTAAATACAGCAAAAAAATACAGTCGTTTTAAACCGTCAATTTTTTTAAAACAGGTATCCAGGGTTGATTATGCTAATTTTTCTGAGAAGCTATACAGATTTCCGGGTTTTTATGCACAAACAAGGACGGTGCGGAAATACCCAGAACATAACTCAGCCCATTTGTTAGGATACGTTGGCGAAGTAACTGAACAACAGACTAAACAAGATCCTTTGTATAAAAGCGGGGACTATATCGGTATAAATGGACTGGAAAAATCGTACGAACATATATTGCGCGGTGAAAAAGGAGTAGAGGTTTTTATGGTCGATGTTCATAACCGCATAAAAGGACGATATAATAATGGAAGAAACGACAAACAGGCAGTTCCCGGACTTAATATAAATATCTCAATCGACACCGATTTACAGAATTATGGCGAGAACTTAATGATAAATAAAAAAGGAGCTATAATAGCCGTAGAACCTAAAACAGGGGAGATACTCTGTATGGTATCGGCACCCGGATTCGATCCAAATCTGCTTAGCGGAAGAGAAAGAAGTGCAAACTATAAAATATTGGAAGCCGATACACTTAAACCGCTGTTTAACCGAGCGTTACAGGCACAATATCCACCTGGTTCAACCTTTAAGATAATAAACGCTTTAGTTGGACAGCAAATGGGAACATTGAATGTAAATACTGCATATTATTGTTATTCAGGATACCGCGTGGGAAGATTCTTCTTAGGGTGTCATACACATTATACACCCTTAAAACTTGTAGAATCAATTTCAAATAGCTGTAATGCATATTACTGTAACGTTTTTAGAACTTTGTTGGATAAAGATGGGCAAGTCGGTTTTAGAGAAAATTATATGCGTTGGTACGAAATGACTACCTCTTTTGGTCTAAATCAGAAACTTGGTCTCGATTTTCCTTTTGAACTTTCGGGATTAATCCCCGATACAAGTTTTTACGACAGACGCGAGGGGCATAAAAAGTGGGTATCGCTGAATATTGTTTCAAACAGTATAGGACAGGGCGAAATCTTAACTACTCCACTTCAAATGGTTAATATGGCTTGTGTAGTTGCAAACAGAGGATACTATATCATTCCACATTTTATTAAGGAGATTGAGGGTCGAAAAAAAATTGATGAAAAGTATCTTACTAAGCGATATGTAAAAATTGACTCTGTTTATTTTAAACCAGTAGTTGAAGGAATGTATTTGGCTGTGAATGGCGGAGCGGGCACAACAGCGCGCATTGCACGGATTGACGGGTTAGATATATGTGGTAAAACCGGTACCGCCCAAAATCCACACGGAAAAGACCACTCAATTTTTATTGCGTTTGCTCCTAAAGACGATCCAAAAATTGCAGTTGCCGTATATGTTGAAAATGCAGGTTTCGGAGCTACGTGGTCGGCACCCATTGCAAGCCTTGTTATAGAAAAGTACTTAAGTGATTCAATTAGTAGGTCGAGACTATGGCTCGAAAACCGAATTTTAGAAGGAGATTTGATAAATGTTCAGAAGACAAATAACTAATATTTGGAACTCTCTCGANTGGTTTACNGTNGCCCTGTATGGCATANTAGTAATTATGGGGTGGTTCAACATTTATGCAGCCGTCTATAACGAAGAGTTTGGTAGCATTTTCGATATATCGCAAAAGTATGGACGACAACTATTGTGGATTTTGGCAGCAATTGTATTAATTGTTGTCATTTTGCTGATTGATAATAAGATATATGTTTATTTCTCATATCCCATTTATGCGGCAGTAATGCTGTTACTTATATCAGTTCTTCTTTTTGGAGTTGAGATAAGTGGCTCACGTTCGTGGTTTGCGATAGGAGAGTTTAAGATACAGCCAGCAGAATTTTCAAAGTTTGCTACAATCTTGGCTATAGCAAATTTTTTAAGCGAACCTGGAAGACGACTAATGAAATTGCCAAATTTTTTAATCGTTTTAACAATAATTGCTGTACCTACGATTTTGATATTACTTCAAAATGACACAGGTTCGGCATTAGTTTTTACTTCGCTAGTATTTATGCTTTATCGTGAAGGTCTTCCCGGATGGATTTTATTGATCGCCTTTTTCGCTATCGTTTTGTTTATTATAGCGCTCACAAAGCCGTTTTATTGGGTTGTAAGTTTAGTTCTAATTGCATGTTGGATATATGCTTATTTAAAATACAGTATAAAACGAGATCTGGTTTATTTGGGGATTTTTATGCTAATGGTAATAGGTGCAGCAATTGCAATCACGTTTATTTTCGACATAAACATTGAAATACACTGGATTATGATAGGATTTCATCTCCTGTTAGCTCTATATTTAGTGTATTACTCGTATATAAAAAATTCAACATACTTGCTCTCTGTTTGGGTCGTATCAATAATGCTAATAGGGTTCTCATACTCAGTTGACTACATTTATGACAACGTGCTACAACCGCACCAACGCGACAGAATAGATCACGTTTTAGGTATCAACTTTGACCCTTTGGGAGCGGGTTATAACGTAAATCAATCGAAAATCGCTATAGGCTCGGGTGGTTTCTGGGGGAAAGGCTTTTTACAAGGAACACAGACAAAATACGACTTTGTACCAGAGCAGAGCACAGATTTTATTTTTTGCACAATAGGCGAGGAGTGGGGTTTTGTGGGTTCATCTATAGTTATTATTTTATTTGTTACTCTACTGTTGCGAATTATATACCTGGCTGAAAGACAGAGGAGTAAGTTCAGGCGGATATATGGATATGGGGTCTTTAGCGTTCTCTTTTTCCATGTTGCAGTAAATATAGGTATGACAATAGGAATTGCACCCGTTATAGGTATTCCGTTGCCATTTTTCAGTTACGGAGGTTCCTCCTTGTGGGTATTTACCATATTACTGTTTATTTTCTTGAAGCTTGATGCTAGTAGAGCAGAACAAATGGCATAATCAATTAGTAATTAGCAATAAACAATGTGCAATGAAATAATTGTTCATTGTTCATTGCACATTGTTCATTGGTTTAACGTACAGTTGTGCCATTTTAACTTCAACAACACGTATCTTAGTGCCAGCTTCAATAAAGCCATCTTTTGCCATAGCATCATAAAATTTCCCTTCTATCTCTATAGTTCCCGATGGTCGTAGATCAGTGTTAGCAACACCGGTTTTTCCCTGTATCTCTATAATAGAATTGTCAATTCCGATGTATCCTTCATCTGTATTCTGAACCGTATTGAGTGCGAGTTGTGAAAAACGTGACGATTTGAAAAGTTTGCCCCCAAGCCAAATACTCACAAAAAGTGATATTGCAGATGTTGTTGTAACTATAAAAAACGCTTTGCCTAAAACGCTCCACAATATCGGCATATACTCAAATTCAAGTCTGTCAACCATTGCCATTGCAAGCCCGACAATCATTAAAATTATTCCTGAAATTCCCAGAACACCAAATCCGGGGATAGCAAATATCTCTATAATTAGCAGTATTAACCCAACAGCAAAAATTATTATCTCCCAGTATGCAGCAATGCCCTCAACGTAAAGCGGAAGGAAATAGAGTATTGTTGCCATTATAGATACAAAAAGAGGGAATCCAATCCCGGGCGTTTGCAATTCAAAGTATATCCCGCCAATTATTAACATTATCAATAATCCTTGAACTACTGGATTGATAAAGAAATGAATAATGTGATCTATAGGCCTTAGTTCCTGTTTTTTTATAACGTATGGTTGTGTTGCTTGTTTGTCTAAAATTTCATTGATACTGTTAGCTTCGCCCTCACAATATTTGTGTTTAATAGCCTCTTTTGTTGTAAATGCAAGAACTTTACCCTTGGGCGAAATGCCTTCAATTTCTATGTCCGGATCGACCATAGCTTCGGCTATATGCGGGTCGCGCTTCCAAACAATGGTTGTGTCCTTTTTTACGATAATAGTGTCAGCCCCGTGCGATTCGGCTGTCGCTCGCATTAACGAGCGCATAAAACTTTGGTATTTATCGGGCAGTGGTTCACCAGTTTGATTTACAACCGTAGCCGAGCCAATGTTTCCACCGGGTTTCATAAATATCTTATCAGCCGCAATGGAAATCAGTGCCCCTGCAGATGCTGCGTTGTTGTCAATAAACACCCAAACAGGTATATCACTGTTCAGAATGGCAGTACGAATACTGTCGGCTGCATTTAAAAGTCCGCCGTAGGTATTCATGTGTATTAGAATCAGACCTGCATCCGAGTCGGCAGCCTCTTTCATTGCCTTTTTGGTTTTTCGCCACGAGCCGGCACCGATATCCTCTAAAAGCTCGAATTGATAAACACGTAGAGTATCGGTTGCAATATCGTTTCCTATACCAATTACTGTTGTTAAAACTAATAAAGTGGTTATTATCAGTGACTTCATTTGTTTATATCTGCTTATATGTTTAAATCTTTTGCCAAAGTTATATATTTTTCGATTGCCTTGTGCCTTTCGTCTGTAAGTTCATATTTTATACAATCGGTCAGATATTTTTTTATGCTTTGAAAATCGGGATTGTTTGTTTTGTTGTAAGTTTTTATGGCATCATCGAGATTATTTATGCCCCATTCTATTGCCTTTTCCAAGATTTGAATTGTATCTTCCGAAACGTTTTTGTTCGCCACCCATACCGCAAAAGCAAAAGGATGTCCAGTAAACTTGTTCCATTCGGTGGCTAAATCGGTTGAATATTGATACCTGTTTTTCAACCCAAAACATCTGTCACCGATTATTAGAACTGCGCTATCATTTGGTATTTGCTCGATATTGGTATCGGATGTTAAAAGCTTAAAGTTAACGTTTAATTTCCAAAAGTGTTTGACTAAAATCCTTGCTAGAAGTACAGAGGTTGCTGATTGATAATCGAGTATGATATTTTTTACCTTAGATAGTTCAATATTACTGAACAACATTACCGTTTGGACGTGACTGTCGGCACCGATACAAAATTTAGTAACAATTCTATAATCTTGTGTTGACAGTAAACCGCCAACAGGAAGCAATCCCATTGAAGCCTTGCCTGATATAATCTTTTTGGCACAGTTTGCAGGAAAATCGAGCACAGGATTTAATCTGTTTTTCGCATCGGGAAAATTTTCAATGCCGTAAAGCATGGGCCAAGTATTTGCATACGAAACAACAGAAATATCAATACGTTTATTTTGCATAAAAATAATAAATTAATGCTACAAAGATAGCTAAAGCAATTAACAATTATTAATTAACAATGTGCAATTGAGGTAAAAGGTGGAAGGAGAAAGTTAAAAGTACTTTTTACTTTTAACTCGATAAATAATTATCTTTGTGAAAAAAACGAAAATATGGATAACAGTTCTTTGATGTCAATTTCGCCAATAGATGGTCGATATCATTCTCAAACACAAGATTTATCACAATTTTTGTCCGAATATGCAATAATTAAATATCGTATATGGGTTGAAATTGAATACTTTATCGCTTTATGCGAACTTCCTTTGCCTCAGTTAAAAGGTTTTGATAAAAATCATTACGAAAAGTTAAGGCTTCTATATCAAGATTTTACCATAAAGGATGCACAAGAGGTTAAAGATATCGAAAAGGTTACAAACCATGATGTTAAGGCTGTTGAGTACTACATAAAAGATAGGCTCAAATATCTAAACTTAGATAAATATTTGGAGTTCATTCATTTCGGTTTAACATCGCAAGATATAAACAATACAGCTTTCCCTGCCGCATTTCGCGATGCTGTGAACGAAGTTTACTATCCACTTCTGAATAGCGTAATAACAGACCTTGAGCTAAAAGTTGCCGAATGGGAAGAGGTGCCAATGCTCGCGCGTACCCACGGACAACCCGCATCTCCAACACGTTTGGGTAAAGAGATTGCCGTATTCGTAGAACGCTTAGTAAAACAACGTGAACTATTGAAAATTACTCCAGCAAGTGGTAAATTCGGTGGAGCAACGGGAAATTTTAATGCTCATTTTGCTGCATATCCTGATATTGATTGGGTTGCGTTTGCTAACAATTTTGTTCACGATGTTTTAAAACTTGAACGTTTGCAAACAACCACACAAATATCGCATTATGATGATATGGCAACTGTTTTCGATAACTTAAGCCGTATAAACGTCATATTAATTGATTTTTGTCGCGATATGTGGACGTATATTTCAATGGATTATTTCAAACAACGAATAAAAAAGGGCGAAGTTGGCTCATCGGCTATGCCACACAAGGTTAATCCAATTGATTTTGAAAATGCCGAAGGAAATTTGGGTTGTGCTAATGCGTTTTATAATCATTTATCGGAAAAACTGCCTATCAGTCGTCTTCAGCGAGATTTAACCGATTCGACCGTTTTGAGAAATATAGGGGTACCATTAGGACATTCGGTAATTGCTCTTAAAAGCATACAAAGGGGATTGGGTAAAGTTATTTTGAATTTCGAAAAACTTAATTCTGATTTAGAGAACAACTGGAGCGTTGTTGCAGAGGGAATACAAACTATTTTGAGACGTGAGAACTATCCTAATCCATACGAAACACTGAAAGAGTTAACGAGAACAAACGAGCAAATTACGCGTGAATCAATGCGCGAATTTATTGAAACCTTAGAAGTTTCCGACAAAGTAAAAGAGGAGTTGTTAAAACTCACCCCTCAAACTTACACAGGAATTAAACTTACATAATAAAAACTTATAATGAAGAAAATCAAGTCTTTACTGAGATATGTGTTTCCAAAATATACTAAATACATAGTTTGGCACAGCATATTTATAATTTTCTCCATAATATTTAGTCTTTTTTCGTTTACAATGGCAATTCCTTTTTTGGGGATACTGTTTGATAATCAGCCATTGGTGACAGAGCCTGTCGCATGGGGGGTTTCAATGGAGTCGATATCGCACAATTTTAACTATTTTTTGAGTACCATTATTCAAAACGAGGGCAAAATACAAGCACTTTGGATTATCTCTGTGTTTGTTGTTATCGCGGTTTTATTTAAAACAGGATTTTTCTATTTAGCACGTTTCGTTATGATTCGTGTTAGAACAGGCATTATTGTTGATTTGCGAAACGCCGTATATCGCAAGCTATTAAAGCTACACATGGGATTTTTTACCAATGAACGTAAAGGCGATATTATTTCAAGAATGACAAACGATGTTAACGAAGTGGAGTTTTCTATAGTTCAGTCGATTGAAATTCTTTTTAAAGAGCCCATGACAATTATTATTTATGTGGCGGCTTTGATATATCTGAGTCCTGAACTATCGGTATTTATGCTCATATTGTTGCCACTTACAGGATTGATAATTGGGCGTGTTGGTAAAAGTTTGCGTAAAAAATCGGTAGTAGCGCAAGATAAATTAGGAGGGTTGATATCTATAATTGAAGAGACTCTCAGTGGCATGCGTGTTATTAAAGTTTTTAATGCACAAAACCGTATGAACGATAAGTTTATTAGCAATAACGAAAGCTATAACCGTGTTATAACACGCATTTGGCGCAGACGTGATTTAGCATCGCCATTAAGTGAGTTTTTGGGAACCTTGGTAGTTGTAATTATTATGTGGTATGGAGGAAGAATGGTTTTAAGCGGAACATCAGAGCTTACATCACAAGATTTTATAGGATATTTGATCGTATTTTCTCAAATTATAAATCCTGCAAAAACATTCTCAAATGCTTATTATAATATACAAAAAGGACTAGCATCAGCCGAGCGTATTGATTTTATTATTCAAGCTGAACAGAAAATCAAAAATCCAGACGATCCTAAAACGTTTTCAGATTTTAACGAGAAAATTGAATACAGAAATGTTTCGTTCAAGTATGTCGATGATTTTGTTTTAAAAAATGTCAATCTAACTATTCCCAAGGGACAAACAGTAGCTCTTGTTGGGCAAAGCGGTAGCGGAAAATCAACAATGGTTGATCTGTTGCCACGTTTACACGATGTTAACGAGGGTCAAATACTAATTGATGGCTTGGATGTTCGTTCAATTTTAACACACGATTTGCGTGAGAAAATGGGAATTGTAAATCAAGAGCCTATTTTGTTTAACGACACCATATTTAACAATATAGCCTTTGGCATTGAGGGCGCAACCCAAGAGCAAGTTGTTGAAGCGGCAAAAATTGCCAACGCCCACGAATTTATTGAAGCAACACCCGATGGTTACGATACCGTCATCGGTGACCGAGGAAGCAAGCTTAGTGGAGGTCAGCGGCAACGTATAAGCATTGCAAGAGCGATTTTGGCAAATCCTCCAATATTGATTTTAGACGAAGCTACATCAGCACTTGATACGGAATCAGAAAGGCTTGTGCAAGAGGCTATTACTCGCGTAATGAAAAACAGAACTTCAATAATAATTGCCCACAGGTTGTCAACAATCGTCCACGCAGACGTGATTTGCGTTATGCAAGAGGGAGAAATAGTTGAACAAGGCTCTCATGAGCAGTTACTTGCACTTAACGGTGTTTACAAAAAGCTATACGATTTACAAACCTTTGCAGAATAAATATAAAATTGCGAAAATGAAAGTTACAGGCTTTACCTTTATCAGAAACGCTGTAAAATATGATTACCCTGTTGTTGAGGCTATCAAATCTATACTTCCAATATGTGATGATTTTGTTGTAGCGGTCGGAAAATCCGAAGATTCTACACTTGATTTGATTCGGAACATCGACGCATCTAAAATAAAAATCATTGAAACCGTTTGGGATGACTCATTGCGCGAAGGTGGAAAAGTTTTGGCAGATGAGACAAATAAGGCTTTTGCAGCAATTGAAACCGATACAGATTGGGCTTTTTACATTCAGGGTGACGAGGTTGTACATGAAAAATATTTAGATACCATTAAATCAGCAATGTTCAAATACAAAGATAATCCGGAAGTTGACGGACTACTCTTTAAGTACAAACATTTTTACGGCTCGTATGATTATGTTGGAAGCTCATTGAAATGGTATAGAAACGAAATCAGAGTAATAAAAAACAACAAAAACATATACTCATACCGCGACGCGCAAGGTTTTCGTAAGGATAATAACCAAAAATTAATCGTAGTACCCATTGATGCTTATATGTTTCATTATGGGTGGGTTAAAGATCCTCGTGCGATGCAGAAAAAACAGGAGAACTTTCACAAAATGTGGCACGATGACCAATGGATCGAGCAAAACGTTGTAAAAGCACCCGAATATGATTATTTGTCAAATATCGACCAACTTGCTCTATTTGAAGAAACGCATCCGAAAGTTATGTTAGATAGAATAAATGCGAAAAATTGGAAATTTGAATACGATATTTCGTTTGAGCGAAAAACATTTAAACAACGTATAAAAGAGGTACTCAACAATGTTTTTGGCATTTCTACGGAGTACAAGAACTATTTGATATATAAAGGAAAAAGCAATTAACAATTAATAGTTTACAGAAATGAAAGCAAAAACTTTTTTAACAGTTATTCTTGTTGCATTTGCAATAGAATACGTATCGGCGCAAGATAGCAGAATAGTAAAGAAAAATATTAATGTAGATAACTTTACATCTATCAACGCTTCGGGTGCTTGGGATGTAATTATCAAACAGGCTAATTTGCAAAGCGTTTCAATTGAAGTAAGTGAGGAGTTTGTCGAATATGTTGTTATTGAAGTGAAAGAAGGTGTGTTAAACATCTCTAGTAAGCCAGTCGAACGGTCTGAAAATCAATTAATAATATACGGTTTTTGGGATATTTTGAGAATGTTTTATCAGGGTTTTGAGAATAGTTGGAATAACGATTCTCGAATAATCCGAAAAGCTTACATTACTATTACTGAATTAGCGGGATTGAATGCATCGGGTAGCGTAGATGTTATTTTTGAAACACCTCTTGAAACTAAGAATTTTAAGGTAAAAATGAGTGGAAGCTCCGATTTGGAGAATCTATTGCTTAAATGTAGCTCATTCGATGGTCGATTTTCAGGCAGCTGTAATTCCAAGATTCGATTCTTGTCTGCAACAGAAATATTTGTAAACGCAAGTGGTTCGAGCGATGTTGTTTTACATGATATTGATGCTGAGCAGTGCCAAATTACCCTTACCGGTTCAAGTGATGCATATTTATCGGGGAAATCTAAATGTTTGAAACTAAGCTCAAGTGGTTCAAGCGACGTAATAGCGAAAGGGTTGGTATCGCAGATTTGCGAAGCCAGTTTTTCGGGTTCTTCCGATGGCAATGTATATGTAACCGATAATCTTAACATTTCCGTTTCAGGTGCAAGCGACATAGTATGTTATGGTAATCCGCAAAATGTAAAGAAAAGCGTTAGTAAAGCAGGAAGTTTAACAATTAACGATTAGCAATTATTTGAAAAATAAAAATATACACATTGGTTTTTTCATAAATAAGGTAAGAAAGGCTATTTTAAGTGCGAGATGCATGTTAAGTGTCTTGTTAGCAATGTTTTATATACAATCTTGTCAACTTATTTATCCAGCTGAAGGCGATATTGTTATCAATGAAATATCTATTGGTGAAGTTAAGTCGTTAACAATTAACGATGTGTTTGATGTTTATGTAACACCCGATTCTACTAATCAACTTATAATAGAGTGTGGTGAAAATCAAGCCAAAACAATAAAAACTTTATATGATAGTGTTAATCTCAAGCTAACATTAGACAATACTGCTAAAGTAATAGCAACACAAGGATACAGAACTATAAAAGTTTATTTGCACACAAACTTGCTTACCGAAATTGAGATTACAGAAGCAGCGCGGGTCTATTTCACTGATACAATGCGTGTTCAGAGTTTTTTGTTTTCGCAAAAAGGCGATATGGGAGACTGCAATTTAAAACTAATCGCCGAAAACATTGAGATTAAAATAAATGATTGTAGTGGGAAGTATATGCTTAGTGGTAACACTAACTATCTATACATTTACAATCGCGGATTAGCAACTATTGATGCAACTGAACTTTTCGCCACAAAGGTTCAATGTAACCAATTGTCGAATGGACACTGCTACACAAGTGCACAAAAAGAGTTGAATTGGAAAATTTATAGAAACGGTAATATTTATCAAAATGGGGGAATAGAGCATATCAAAGGAGAAAGCTACGGAAAGGGCAAACTATATATAAATCAGTAAGCTTAGCATGAAAAATACTTCTGATATACAATTTTTTACGATGTAAATATTACAAACGGTATAAACACGATGATTATCAATAAATATCGACTTTTTGTTTTTTCATTATTATCACTGCTTTTAACTACCACTACACGTTCTCAGTCTGTCGAAGACAGTTTGCGCCCCTCAATTTATTTTCAGGCATCTACCTACACAGGATATTTGTATGCTCATCACAGGTCAATGATATATTTTATAGAGGACTATACGCGAGGAGCACAACTACGTGTTGGCTGGCGTTTCAACGGCAGTTCCGACTGGGAAAAAGCATACAGATGTCCCTCAGCAGGCGTCGGATATATGATTTCTGATTTTAGCAACCCAAGCATATTAGGATATGGTCATGCAGCCTTTGGATACCTTGATATCCCGATAATAGAAACTAACAGATTTGTATGGAACTACAATCTTGGAGCAGGTCTTGGATATGTATCCAAAAAATTTCACTCAGTTACAAATCCAAATAACACTGCAATCGGTTCGCACTTCAATGCATTTCTACTTATTACTTCTGGAATTGAATATCGTCCAACCAGCAAAACATCGTTAGGTTTAGATTTTGGGTTAAATCACTATTCAAACGGAAACACTGATATGCCCAACTGGGGGCTTAATACATTTTTTGTAATGTTCGGAGCCAAACATAAGTTAGATGATAGACAAAAACTTAGTAACACAACTGTCAGTAAAGTAACCAAAAAGTGGGAAAACTTAATACACTTTGGTCTTGGATATAAAGAAGCAACACCGATTGACGGAACAAAAAATTTTGTAGCTGACATACACTACACTATCCGTAAAAGATTTTCTCACACAAACTCGTGGGGCGGAGGAGTTGATCTCCTTTACGATGGCAGTATGCGCAAATCCGTCAAGTATCGTGCAGGACAATTTTATATCGCTCCCGACAGCATATCCAATCCAAGTTTGGCAAAAAATTTTTCTCCTGCATGTCATGCGAATTGGTCAATGCATTTCGGGAAAATAACCTTCAATATTCAAATGGGATTGTATTTCTACAATGCTTTGGATCGCATATATTTTAATCGTTGGATTTTAGAAGTAGATGTAACACAACAAGTTTGTTTAATGGTAGCATTAAAATCACATTTTGGTTCAGCCGATTATGTTGAAACTGGGTTCGTGTGGAAATTTAATGATTGTTTTAATAAATAATTTTATTAGCTTTGTGTTTGATTCAAAACCTTTTTGTAACTTAGCGTTTTTGAAAGAATAATAAGTAAACAGAACAGAATGTAACAGTCTGTTTGTCAGGCCGAGAGAGCTTTATTAAATATTTAGTATAATAAATTTGCAATCACAAAAAACCAGTATACCGAATCAAAATTGATACAGATATATTAGTTTAACATTTTATTAACATAATAAATATCAAACGTCCGAGACCAAAACAGTATTTAATGAAAAATAACAGATGATATGAGTGCAAACATTAATTTTATAAAAACAGTATTAGCGCTACACGACGAAATGGTATCAAATGGCTTTTCGCTTGTTTATGAGGGTGTGTTCAGTCATGAAATTATGAAAATGTTTACCTCCATGACTGAAAATAACATGGACAAGCAAAATGAAGACAAGTCGGTGCGCCGCAAAGTTTTTCATGTAATGGTCGAGTGTCTGCAGAATATGACAAAACACTCTGATGATTATGATGCTAACGATAGGATTGGTAACGGAATGTTTATTGTCGGTAAAAAAGATGGCTTTTGGAATATCATTACAGCTAATAAAATTTACCGAGAGAAAATTGACCCGCTAAAACGGTCAATAGATACAATTAATTCGCTTTCGCAGGAAGAATTAAAAGCTCTGTACAAAAAGCAAATTAAAGAAGGTACTCTTTCTGAAAAAGGAGGTGCAGGATTAGGATTAATTGATATTGCTAGAAAAACCGGTCGTAAGCTTGAGTATCAATTTTTGCCTTTAGATGACAAAGACAACTTTTTCTTTTTACTAAAAGTGAAAATTGCAGCAGATCCTGATTCAGGAGATGATTAATAGAATAATTTAATAGGTGTTAACAAAGTCTTTCTGAATATGAAAGACTTTGTTGTCTATACATCTTATATACGATAATTAATTTGGGTATCCGCTAGCCCACTTATTCTGAAAAAATATATAGATGAAAGTGCGAAATGTTACACTGCTTATTTGTCTTATTTGCACTAATGTAGCTATAGGGCAGCACTTGAATTATACTCGCTTTTTTTTAGACAAAGGACTATCACAATCTCAGGTTACTTGCATGGAAATTGACAAGTACGGTTATCTATGGTTAGGAACTGATGGTGGTGGGGTTGACTATTTCGACGGGAAACAGTTTACAAATATTAAAACTGAGCAAGGATTATCATATACCAGAGTTGTTTCACTTATTGTCAGGGACAATAATGAGGTAATTTGTGGAATAAAACAACATTTTTTCTCTATCATAAAACGTGATACAATTTTAAACTTCGATTCCGATACCCTTTACGGTAACACAACAGTAACGGCCTTTACACAAAAGGAGAATGGAGAAATTTGGTTCGGCAACGACGAGGGAGATATTTTTAGATTAGAGGGAGATACAACAGTAATTCACGAACTATCGTTAGGTTATTCAATTAAGTCCTTATCTTTTGTTTCAGAAGACTCACTATTTATATCAACTACAAAAGGATTATATTTAAGAAAAGATACAACTGTAAGTAATATACCTTTGTTTAAGGGTATCGAAGTAAATCAGATTAAAGTTAATACAGACGGAATTATTTGGGCAGCAACCAATAGAGGAGTGGCCTATTTCGAAAACGACACGTGGTTTTGGGATAAAAAATTTAATTCTAGAGTAAACTCAAGTATTACTCAAATACTAACGTTTTCTCCTAATGAGATTTGGTTTTCTACCTACGGATCAGGTGTAGTAAAGTGGGATAGGGAAAAACACTTTTTCTTAAATAGTGCTAACGGGCTACCGAATTTATTTTGTACAGCCATTGTACACGATTTTTCCAATAATATTTGGATAGGAACTGATGGAGGAGGACTTGTAAAATTCTCTGGAGAACAGTTTTTACACTATCTTAAAACAGACAATCCACTATTCGAAGCAGTAATGACTATAAGCCAAGATAAGTCAGGCAATAAATGGATCGGAACTTTTGGAAATGGTATTGTAATAATTGATAAAAAACAAAAAGTAAGTAAATTTGCCGGGAATAGTCAAATGCCGTCGAATGTTATATATAGTATAGAACATTTAAAAGACGGGCGTATTCTTGTAGGGAGCAAGGATTCAGATGTGATTATTATTGAAAAAGATAAAAAAACAGTAAAAACATACCATACTCCTGAGAACAAAAAAATAGTTGGAGCAATAGTTATAAAAGAAGATACAAAGGGTCGAATATGGTTTGGAACAGCAAAAGATGGAGTTTATGTGATTTCAAACCAAAAGGTTATGAATATCCAAAAAGACATCCCTGGTATAAATATCAAAACAATTTCAATTACAAATAGAGATACGGTTTGGATAGGCACAGAAGATGGCGGAGCTTTTTCACTTGAATATAATCAAATTGACGAGTATTTTGAATCTACCAATCCTTCAGATTTGAAAATAAATTATAATCAACTCCCTTTTACTAAGAAAAATCTAGTTTGTGGTATTGATTACGATATGTATGGCAATCTATGGGTTGGAACCTTTGCCTATGGATTATTTTGCATCAAACCAGACGGAACAACTTTACAATACACAACAGCAACAGGGCTTTTATCAAACAACATATATAGCGTATTGACAGCTGAAAATGGTTCAGTTTGGTTTGGAACCGACAGAGGAGTTCATCAAGTTCTATTTCGACAACCTTCGGCAGAACCGTATATAGTCGCTTACGGAGTAGAGCAAGGATTCGAAGGTCTTGAGTGTAACTTAAATGCACTTTTTGATGATTCTGATGGCTGTATTTGGATTGGAAATATTTATGGAGTATCAGTATTCAATTCAGAAGCAAAGCATACTCATAGTGCTGAAGTAAAGTTACATTTTACATGTATAACAACTACTAATACAGTATCAAACTACTATTATCCAGTATTGAATAAACCTGCTGAAGGCATTATCCTATCCCATGACAACAATAATTTAATCTTTAGCTTTAAAGCTATAGATATGAAATTGCCTTCAAATGTGATCTATTCATATTTTATGGAAAACCTCGATGCAGAATGGATAAAGCCGAGTTCAACAAATATTGCAACCTACTCATTTATTCCACCCGGAAAATATATTTTTAGAGCTAAAGCAACTAATGGCGAAGGAGAATGGAGCGAAAACGAAATATCAATCCCAATAGTTGTAAAACCACCATTTTATCAAACAGCTTGGTTTATTGCTTTACTCATTTTGATAATATTACTCGGAATGGCATTGTTTTTATGGTATAGGCAATTAGCCCTAATAAGACGAAATAGAATGTTAAAAGAACTTGTTGAAAGCCGTACCATTGAGTTACAACTTGAAACAATGCGTGTTCAACAACAGGGAGAAGAGTTAAGAGTTCAAGCAGAAAACTTATCATTAATGAACGCAGAGCTCAAAAAATTATCTGTAGTCGCAAGTAAAACCGACAATGCTGTTTTAATAGCAAACAAAAATTTGGAGTGGGAGTGGGCTAATGAAGGATTTACTAAAATGTATGGATATACACTTGACGAATATATAGATGCCCATGGGAAAAAAATTTTAGATTCAAAGTCAAATAAAAAAATCGAACACGTTATTGAAGAAATTTTAACTAATAAAAGGTCAGTAACTTACAGTAACCGAACTTCGAACAAAATGGGCGAAGAACTTTGGGTGCAATCGACGCTAACACCTGTTTATGATGACAAGGGTAATCTTCAAATGATAGCGGTAATTGAAATCAACATTACTCATATTAAACATATAAACAATGAATTAAGAAAGCTCTCTTTAGTAGCATCAAAAACAGATAATGCAGTTATTATTATGAACAAACACGGAGAAATTGAATGGGTTAACGAAGGATTTCACCGTATGTATGAAATATCCCTAGATGAGTTTAAAAATCTTTACGGAACAACAATTTTTGAGTTTCATAATGATGCAGATAGCTTACAGCGAATAAAAGACTTATATGAAACAGATCAGACACAATCATTTGTTTCAAAACATGTTACCCCGGAAGGAAAGGAAAAATGGATTCAGACAGTTTTAACTCCTATTATTTTTCACGAACATAAATATGAACAACTTATTGCGGTTGAAACAGATATAACTCGTATTAAAGAGGCAGAAGAGGAGATTATTATTCAAAAAGAAAATACTGACAAACTATTAAAGAACATTTTACCTGAAGAGATAGCCGAAGAATTAAAATCGAAAGGCTTTGCAACTCCAAGATATTACAAGTCGGTTACTGTACTGTTTGCCGATGTGAAAGATTTTTCAAAATATTGTCAATCGCTCACTCCACAGCAACTTTTACATGAATTACACGAATATTTTAACGAGTTTGACGAAATAATAAAACAGAATTATGTTGAAAAAATCAAAACCGTTGGAGATGCGTACATGTGTGTTGGTGGCGTACCGGTATCAAACAGCTCACATGCCTTTAATACTTTATTGGTAGGATTACAAATACAGAAAAAAGCCCATGAAATTAATCAAAGAAAAGTAAATGAGGGTCGTTTGGCTTGGGAGTTTAGAGTAGGATTGCATACAGGAGAAATAATTTCGGGGGTAATTGGAAAACAAAAATTTGCTTATGATGTTTGGGGCGATACTGTTAACATTGCCTCACGTATGGAGTCATCGTGTGATCCTGGTAGGGTAAATATTTCGGGAAGTACGTATAAAATGATTAAAGATTATTTCGAGTGTGAGTATCGCGGAAAACAGGAGATTAAAAATCGAGGTATGTTCGACATGTATTTTGTAAACAGAATAAAAACAGAATATTCACAAAACGGTGATGGCATTACACCTAACGAATCATTTAAGCAATTCCTTGCCGAACTATAAATCTATCAATTCTTCAAAAGTTATAAACTTCACAATTATTGATTTCCAATGCTTTTTCCAACCAGCACTTTCGCTGTTATCAATAGTTATACCAGAGTTTGTACCATGAATAATGCTATTAACTTTGTTGTCAGACGTTTTTATAACTATCCCGACATGATTTATATGTTTTGTTGTGGGATTTCCAAAAAACACTAAATCACCAGGCATTACCTCATCTTGTCGGATTTTTTTTCCTAATTTTGATTGTGCGGACGCACTATGAGGTAATTTATATCCGGTTGCTTGCAGATAAACATATTGGACAAAACCACTACAATCAAATTTATCAGGTCCGTTAGCTGCATATTTATAAGGTTTGCCTTCGTGTTTAATAGCTTCAGAAACAATCATTTCGCGATATTTGTGTTTGACCAATTTATTGTCTGGAATATCACTTTTGATGTTTTTTGAAACAAAAAAATCGTTATTACTTCCAGTTGTATCATTAAAAGTATATGCCAAAATACCGTCAAGTATCATTACAGAAGAGCTATTCCCTAAATCCTCAAAATATTTATAATAATCTTTCGATAAAGAATGTAATCCCCTTTTAAGTTCAATAGGTATTTGTGTTTCAGGCACTTTCGCTTGATATACGTTATAAAACTTTATGCCGTTCAACAAATGCTTGTACCCTTTTTCGCGATTTGAACTCTTTTCCGAAAGTTTCATTTCAGAATAAGCAGCATAATAATATATACGTGTGTCATTTGGGTTCTTTTTTATTAATCGCGGAGCTCTTCTTGATAGTTTTTCATACTTTTGCTTGTTGTCCCATCTGTCTAGCTTTTTTATGTATCGCTGTCCGAGTGTCACTTGCGAACACAAAAACAGTAATGTAAATATCATAAAAAAGGGTTGTGCAAAAGATGAGGTTACACTATTTTTTTTACAGTTGTTCATTGTGTAAAAATAATTTTATAACGTCAACAAATGTAGGAAAAATGAAATTTAAAACTAATTAAAAAGTGCAGAATCTTATCAAATTATTAATGTTTAAAAAGGCTTAGGTCGGTTTTGTTAATGTCGATACTGTAATTATATTTGCACTCCGTAAATGAAAAATAAACGATCAGTTACCATGCAAAATAAATATCGTTATATATTCTTTATCATTACCCTTATTTTTTCCCAAGTAACCTTATTTGCGCAAACTAAAGAAACTATTCGTAAGCACGTAGAATATTTAGCGTCAGATGCTTTGGAGGGTCGATTACCATGTACTACCGGAGATAGCTTAGCAGCGAATTACATAAAAAAACATTTAGAGTCAAAAAAAGTTAATCCCTTTGAATCAGGTTTTTATCAATATTTTGGTATTGATATTGGGGTCAAAATAACCCCAACAAACAGGCTCACAATAGGCAATACCTCTTTAAACCTATTTGAAGATTTTGAACCAGTAAATGTAACAGCTGAAGGAAACTATCAATCGGAATTAATTAATATCCCATTCGATTCTTTGATAAGTGGCTCCCTTTCTCTTGAATCCCAACACAAGTGGATAGCTGTTGAAATAGGAAACTATAATCCCTCAGTTCGGGAATATATGAGATGGGCGACCAATGNTTCAAAAGAGAATATCAAGGGGATAGTCTTTATAGTCAATTCGTTAGGCAATGAGCGAAAGAGCAATCCCATATATTACAGTTCGCAAAACAATCAACTTATAAGAACGCAATACAAAGGAAGTAATAAATTGTTTGTTAAAAATGATAAAGGGGACATTTCCAAAATAACGTTTTGTCGAGGAGTTTTTCGTGTCCCAATACCACTATTAATGATAACAAAAAAATCGTACGAGGTTATTATTGCTAGTAGTAGGTTATCTGAGCAGTCAAAAATAACTATTAACACTACAATTGAGGTTAACCCGATTACATGTAAGACACAAAATGTATTAGGTTACATTAAGGGGACAGAACGTCCAGATCAATACATAATAATAGGCGCACATTTTGATCATTTGGGATATGGTGGGTACGAAACAAGTTCTCGAGAACCAAATAGAATAGAAATTCATTACGGTGCAGATGACAACGCTTCCGGAACAGCAGCCGTATTAGGACTCGTTACACGTTTAAGTAACAATCCTTTACCCGTATCGGTCGTTTTTGCCTTGTTCGCCTCTGAAGAGATGGGACTTTTAGGCTCGCAACACTTGGTGCAAAACCTGCCTGTTGAGAAAAAAAAGATAAAAGCAATGCTGAACTATGATATGGTAGGTCGTATGGATGAAAATGTCCTCAGTGTTGGAGGAGTAGGAACAGCAGATGCATTCAATACTATTATAGACACTCTTAAAACACCACTACAAATAAGAAAATCGCAATATGGAACAGGTCCGTCTGACCATGCTTCGTTCAACAGTGAAGGAATACCAGTACTATACTTCAGCACAGGAGTTCATATAGATTATCATACCCCAGACGATATTGCTTCTAACATTAATTATCCAGGAATAATGTCAGTTATTGACTATTCTGAACTACTATTAAGGGCGATATCAATGCCTCAATCAGATCTTGCATATCGTCAAACAGAACCACAGAAATTAACTCACGCAACAAGAAACTCTCTTAAGGTGTCACTCGGAATAATTCCGGATGTCACAGGAAGCGATAACACAGGATTAAATATTATGGGAGTCACAGCCGGAGGTGTAGCCGACAGAGCAGAGTTGAAAAAAGGCGACAAAATTGTTAATATAGACGGAACTAAAATTCACAACATATATGACTATATGGAGAAGCTACAACATATAGCGCCAAATCAAATATCAAATATTACCATTGAGAGAGATAAAAAGCAAAAAGTAATTTTGATTAAATTTTAAACTTGTACAGAAATGAGACTAACAATTGTTTGGGTAATATCAATAATATTTACCTTGATTATCATAGTTTATCAAAAAACCACAGGACCCACGTATCCGCTGAAAGTAACCTACGAAGAGACCAAAATAAAACTACCACGAAGCTCCACAACCGACAAGGATTGTAAAATTGTTATTTCCGAGAGCGTTAAATTCGACAATGCGTATCTTTTGTGGAAATATTATCCAGGAACATACAATTATGACACACTGCAATTTACGTTAAAAGACAGTATATGGGAAGCTATTTTGCCTACACAACCATCAGCCGGAAAATTAGAATACCATATTATATTAACTCAAAACAGTGAAACTGTTTTTGACACAAAAGATCAACCTGCAATAATACGTTTTAAAGATAGCGTACCTGCTTTGGTACTTATACCACACATAATATTGATGTTTAGCGCGTCACTTCTTAGCATTGTTGCCCTATTTATGATAATATTAAAGAAAGGTAACTACCGTCTAATAGCCCGTCTTACTCTTATTGCATTAACCGCCGGAGGTTTGATTTTCGGACCCATTGTCCAGAAATTTGCCTTCGGACAATACTGGACAGGCTTCCCATTGGGCTACGACCTAACAGACAACAAAACGCTAATAGCTTTCATATTGTGGTCAATAGCAGTTGCGCTAAATATCAAAAAAAGCAGAAAATGGCTGATTGTTCTGGCTACAATAAGCACTCTTGTTATTAATTCCATTCCACATTCGACACGTGGCAGTGAGTTGAACAGGGAAACTGGAAAAATAGAGACATCAAAGTAATCTTTTGGCCTAATACTTGATAGAGGAAGTCTCGTTTTTTCTTTAAAATAAAATTGTATTTTTATTCATTGCGGTATATTACAATTTAATCGGTTTTTTGCAAAAAAAACAAATAAATTTTGTAGATAGAGAAAAAGTTTCTACTTTTGCAGTCCGATTTGTAAAAAATATATTGAAAATATTTATAATAAGCAAACTATGCCAACAATACAACAACTAGTACGTAAAGGGCGTAAGACAATAGAGAAAAAGAGTAAAGCTCCGGCTTTAGACTCTTGTCCGCAACGTCGTGGAGTATGTACACGTGTATATACAACAACGCCTAAAAAACCAAACTCTGCAATGCGTAAAGTTGCCAGAGTACGTTTAACTAACGGTAAAGAGGTCAACGCCTACATTCCAGGCGAAGGACACAACTTACAAGAGCACTCGATAGTTCTCATTTGTGGAGGTCGTGTTAAAGACCTACCAGGTGTACGCTATCACATTGTTCGTGGAGCATTAGACACTTCAGGTGTAGAAGGACGCAAACAAAGACGTTCAAGATATGGTACAAAGAAACCAAAAGCAACAAAAAAATAATTAATCGCAAAGAGCAATGAGAAAATCAACACCTAAGAAAAGAGAATTGTTGCCAGATCCAAAGTATAACAGCACACAAGTTACACGATTTGTCAACGACTTAATGATGAGAGGTAAAAAAAATCTATCTTTCGCTATTTTCTACGAAGCACTTGATATAGTTGAAAAGAAAAAAGGAAACATCGAATTATCATCGTTCGAAATTTGGCAAAAAGCCTTAGAAAATATTACTCCACAAGTTGAGGTAAAAAGTCGCCGTGTTGGTGGAGCCACTTTCCAAATACCAATGGAAATACGTGAATCTCGTAAAGTAGCTATCAGCGTAAAAAATATGATACAATTTGCCAGAAAACGCGCAGGACGCTCTATGGCAGACAAACTTGCAGCTGAAATTTTAGCCGCATACAATAACGAAGGTGGAGCATTCAAAAGGAAAGAAGACACACATAGAATGGCAGAAGCTAATAAAGCATTCTCACATTTCAGATTTTAGATTATAAAGAAGTACACAGATAACCCATGAGTTCCAATTTAAACTTAACCCGTAACATCGGCATTATGGCACACATTGATGCCGGTAAGACTACGACTACCGAGAGGATTTTATTCTACACGGGTAAGACTCATCGTATGGGTGAAGTACATGATGGAGCTGCCACCATGGATTTTATGGAGCAAGAGCAGGAGAGAGGCATTACAATAGCTTCGGCAGCGACAACAACATATTGGAAATATCAAGATACTCAATACAAAATAAATATAATAGACACTCCTGGACACGTCGATTTTACTGTCGAAGTAGAGCGATATCTCAGGGTTTTAGATGGAGCCATAGCAGTTTACTGCGCAGTTGGAGGCGTACAGCCACAGTCAGAAACTGTTTGGAGACAAGCAAATAAATACAATGTTCCTCGGATTGCATTTGTAAACAAAATGGATCGCGTAGGAGCAGACTATTTCAACGTTATACAACAAATGCGCGACCGCTTGAAAGCTAACGCAGTTGCAATACAAATCCCTATTGGTGTTGAAGACACATTCAGAGGTGTTGTCGATTTGGTAGAAAAAAGAGCAATACAGTGGTATGACGATGAAACCGGCACGACAAATTATAATTATATAGATATTCCGGCTGATTTAATGGATCAGGTAAATGAATATCGTCATATAATGGTTGAAGCAATTGCCGAAGCTGATGATAAAATACTTGAGAGATATCTTGAAGATCCGGAAGCGATTACAGCTGAAGAGATGCGTGCGGCACTGAGAAAAGCAACAATTGCTCGAGTTATGGTGCCCGTAATGTGCGGAGCAGCATTTAAAAACAAAGGAATTCAACGCCTTTTAGATGCTGTTTGCGCTTATTTGCCAAGTCCTGTCGACATTGACGCAGTACAAGGAACAATGTTAGATAACCCTGATAAAGTTATCGAACGTAAACCATCCGAAGAAGAGCCACTAAGTGCTCTGGCCGTAAAGGTGGCAACCGATCCATATGTAGGAAGATTGTGTTACGTAAGAGTCTATTCTGGAGTTTTGGAAACAGGAATGAATGTTCTTAACACGAGAACTGGAAAAAAAGAGAGGATTTCAAGACTTTTTCAGATGCATGCCAGCAAACAAAATCCTATGGATGTAATTGGTACGGGCGATATATGTGCTGTTGTTGGACTTAAAAACATACGTACAGGAGATACACTTTGCGATCCTGACAAGCCAATAGTTCTTGAAAAAATGGAGTTTCCTGATCCTGTAATAGATGTGGCTATTGAGCCTAAAACGCAGGCTGACTCTGACAAAATGGATAATGCACTTTCAAAGTTGATGGAAGAAGACCCAACTTTCAATGTACATACTGATCAGGATTCAGGTCAGGTAGTTATTAGTGGAATGGGAGAGTTGCATCTTGAAATAATTATTGATCGTCTGCTACGTGAATTTAAGGTAGAATGCAATCAAGGTGCGCCAATGGTTAAATATAAAGAATCCATAACAAAAGCCGTAGAGCACCGCGAAGTGTTTAAAAAACAAACAGGTGGACGAGGTAAGTTTGCAGATATTATTGTAAGAATCGAGCCGGCAGATGAAGGACAGACAGGATTACAATTTATTGACGAAGTAAAAGGCGGAAATATTCCGCGTGAATATATACCCTCAGTCGAAAAGGGATTTAAAGAAGCCATGCAAAACGGACCCCTTGCAGGATATGCACTCGATAATATGAAAGTTACCTTGATAGATGGTTCATATCACCCGGTTGATTCAGACCAACTATCATTTGAGCTTTGTGCAAAATTTGCATTTAGAGAAGCAACCCGCAAAGCGTCTCCACTTTTGTTAGAGCCAATAATGTCAGTAGAAGTAACAACACCCGAAGAGTATATGGGTGATATTATTGGTGATATTAATAAACGTCGTGGAACTATTAGTGGTATGGATGAAAAGAGTGGCGACAGAGTTATCAAAGCACTAGTGCCACTAGCTGAAAATTTTGGTTACGTAACAGTATTAAGAACACTCTCATCAGGACGCGCATCGTACGCAATGGAGTTTTCTCATTACGATATAGTGCCAAAAAATATTGCTTTGAATGTATTAGAAAAAGTTAAAGGAAGAACAGATTTGTTATAACAAACTATTATGAACCAAAAAATTCGTATTAAACTGAAATCTTATGACCATAATTTGGTCGACAAGTCAGCAGAAAAGATTGTTAAAACAGTGAAGGCTACAGGTGCAGTTGTTAGTGGTCCGATCCCACTCCCAACTCACAAAAGAATTTTTACAGTTTTGCGATCAACATTTGTTAATAAAAAATCACGTGAGCAATTTGAGTTAAATTCACACAAACGCCTATTAGATATTTATAGCTCAACGGCTAAAACTATTGACGCGCTTATGAAACTTGAGTTGCCAAGTGGTGTAGAAGTTGAAATTAAAGTCTGATAAAAAATGGCAGGACTAATTGGAAAAAAAATTGGAATGACATCGGTGTTCAGTGCCGAGGGGAAAAATATCCCATGCACCGTCATCGAAGCGGGCCCTTGTGTTGTCACACAAGTTAAGACCGTCGAAAAAGATGGTTATAGCGCTTATCAGCTTGGTTTTATCGAAACATCTGAAAAGAATGTTACAAAACCAATGCTTGGACATTTTAAGAAAGCCGGAGTAAATCCTTATCACAAATTAGCTGAATTTCAGGATTTTGAGCAAGAGCTTAAACCCGGTGATGTATTGACAGTCGATATTTTCACAGACAGCTATTGGGTTGATGTGGTGGGAATATCGAAAGGGAAAGGATTCCAAGGCGTAATGAAACGCCACGGATATGGCGGTGTTGGCGAATCAACACATGGTCAACACAATCGTCTAAGAGCACCCGGTTCAATCGGAGCTGCATCCACTCCCTCACGCGTTTTTAAAGGGAAGCGAATGGCTGGGCAAACAGGAGGTAATCGAGTTAAAATGATTGACCTTCGAATCGTTAAAATTATCCCAGAAAGCAATCTACTTTTAGTTAAAGGTTCGGTACCAGGAGCAAAAGGACAATACTTAATTATTGAAGACTAATGGAACTAAGTGTTTATAATATCGAAGGAAAAGATACCGGACGTAAAGTTCAGTTAAGTGAAGAAATCTTTGGCATAGAGCCAAATGATCACGCAATTTATCTCGATGTAAAACAATATCTTGCTAATCAAAGACAAGGTACGCACAAAACAAAAGAAAGAGGTGAAGTTGCAGGAAGTACACGTAAGATTAAGCGTCAAAAAGGTACCGGAGGAGCCCGTGCAGGTTCTTTAAAATCTCCGTTATTCGCATCAGGTGGAACTGTATTCGGACCAAGACCTCGTAGTTATCGTTTTAAATTAAACAAAAAACTAAAACGATTGGCGAGAATATCTTCATTAAGTTACAAAGCTAAGAACGGACAAGTTATCGTTATTGAGGACTTCACGTTAGAAGCTCCAAAAACAAAAGAATACGTTGCAATTCTTAGCAACTTAAAAATCGAAAATCAGAAATCCTTAATGGTGCTTCCTGACGTAAACCAAAACATTATACGTTCGGCGCGAAATATCAGGAATGCTAAAGTAGTAACAAACAATGGTTTGATTACATACAATATACTTAATGCAAAAACTTTAGTTTTTACAGAAAGTAGTATTAAAAATGTAGAATCAATGTTTAACAAACAATAAAACCAAAGAAAATGAGCATTATTATTAAACCACTTATCACAGAAAGAATGACTGAGATTAGTGAAAAATTCAATCGAGTAGGTTTTGTTGTAAGTAAGAACGCTACAAAGCCTGAGATTCGTAGAGAAATCGAAAAAATGTACAATGTAAAAATCGAGAGTATTAATACATCGGTTTACGGAGGTAAGACGCGAGCACGAAACACCAAAAGTGGCGTAATTTATGGAAAAACAAATGCTTTTAAAAAAGCAATTGTTACACTTAAAGAGGGTCACACAATTGATTTTTACAGTAATATTTAATCAACAACAATGGGTGTAAGAAAATTAAAACCGGTAACACCGGGACAAAGACACAAAGTGGTAAGCAATTTTGAAAGTATTACCACAAAAACACCTGAGAAATCACTGTTGAAAAGCCTCAAAAGTTCTGGTGGTCGTAACAACACCGGTAAGATGACAGTGAGAAATAGAGGTGGAGGTCACAAGAGACAGTATCGCATTATTGATTTCAAACGTGAGAAAGAAAATATGGTCGCTACTGTCAAAACAATTGAATACGATCCAAACCGTTCGGCAAGGATTGCATTAGTTGTTTATGCTGATGGAGAAAAACGTTACATTATTGCTCCTCATGGATTACAAGTAGGACAGAAAATTGAATCAGGGTACGGAGTAAGCCCAGAAATAGGCAATACCCTTTATTTGTCTGAAATTCCATTAGGATTAATTATTCATAACATTGAGCTAACCCCTGGTAGAGGAGCCAGCTTAGCACGTAGTGCAGGGTCACATGCTCAACTCACAAGCCGTGACGGTAAATATGCTATTATTAAATTGCCTTCGGGCGAAACCAGACTTGTCCTTACAAGTTGTAAAGCAACTATCGGCTCTGTATCAAATCCTGACCATGCCCTTGAAGTATCAGGTAAAGCAGGTCGTAGTCGTTGGTTAGGACGCAAACCCCGTGTTCGTGGTGTAGCTATGAACCCGGTTGACCACCCAATGGGCGGTGGAGAAGGACGTGCCAGTGGTGGGCATCCAAGATCGCGTAAAGGTTTAATGTCTAAAGGATATAGAACTCGTGATCCGAAAAAAGCTTCAAGTCGTTACATTTTGGAGCGTAGAAAAAAATAGAACAGATAAACTATTGATATTATGAGTCGTTCATTAAAAAAAGGACCCTATATTGACTACAAATTAGAGAAAAGAATTCTTGAAATGAATGCTAATAACAAAAAACAAGTTGTTAAAAGCTGGTCAAGAGCATCAATGATTTCTCCCGATTTTGTAGGTCATACTGTTGCCGTTCACAATGGGAATAAGTTTATACCTGTGTACATTACAGAAAATATGGTAGGACATAAACTAGGAGAGTTTGCGCCTACTCGTATCTTCAGAGGACATGCTGGTAAGAAAAATAAATAACATGTAAAACTGAGGAATAATGGGTGCAAGAAAACGTATAAAAGCACAAGAAAGAAAAGAGGCAAATAAGCAAAAAGCATTTGCATCTCTTAAAGATTGCCCAACTTCTCCAAGAAAAATGAGATTAGTAGTCGATTTAATTCGAGGAAAAGAAGTTAACAAAGCACTTGATATTTTGCAATTTACGCAAAAGGAAGCAGCCAGAAGAGTTGAAAAATTACTTATGTCGGCTATTTCTAATTGGCAAAATAAAAATCAAGGAGCAAGAATTGAAGAAGCAGGCTTATATGTAAAAGAAGCATATGTTGATTCAGCTAGAATGCTTAAGAGATTGAGACCAGCACCGCAAGGACGTGCATATCGAATTCGCAAGCGTTCAAATCATGTTACAATCGTATTGGGCAGCCTTAATACAATAGAAAACTAAAATTCAATGGGACAAAAAACAAATCCTATAGGAAATCGCTTAGGAATCATCAGAGGATGGGATTCCAATTGGTACGGTGGTAATAACTATGCCGATAAGCTTGTAGAAGATAAGAAAATTCGCACATACCTGCAAACTAGACTTGCTAAAGCAAGTGTGTCAAGAATTGTAATTGAGAGAACGTTAAAACTCGTTACAATTACCATACACACAGCAAGACCTGGTATAATTATTGGTGTAGGCGGACAAGAAGTTGATAAGCTCAAAGAGGAATTGAAAACACTTACAGGCAAGGATGTTCAAATCAATATCTTTGAGATTAAACGCCCCGAAATGGACGCAACTTTGGTTAGCCATAATATTGCACGTCAACTTGAAGGTCGTGTATCATACAGAAGAGCAATTAAAACAGCTATTGCTTCAAGTATGAGAGTAGGTGCAAAAGGCGTAAAAGTTACATTATCTGGACGCATTGGTGGTGCAGAAATGGCACGCTCTGAAACATACAAAGAAGGACGTATTCCATTGCACACATTACGTGCTGATATTGACTATAATTTAGGTGAAGCACAAACCAAGTTTGGTCTAATGGGCATTAAAGTATGGATTTTCAAAGGTGAAGTGTACGGAAAACGTGATTTGTCGCCAAATGCAAGACAATCAAGTCCAACGAGCGCAAAACCAACAAGAGGATTCCGTAGAAAGCGAAGATAACCTTACAAATTAGGGAGATAAAACAATGTTACAACCTAAGAAAACAAAGTTCCGTCGTAGTCAGAAAGGACGAATGAAAGGAAACGCACAAAGAGGAAATCAACTTGCTTTTGGGTCATTTGGAATAAAAACACTCGAAAATGCATGGATTGATGGACGCCAAATAGAAGCAGCAAGGGTTGCTGTTACTCGTTATATGCAACGTCAAGGACAAATCTGGATAAGAATCTTCCCAGACAAGCCTATTACTAAAAAACCTGCTGAGGTTCGTATGGGTAAGGGGAAAGGTGCTCCAGAAGGATTTGTCGCTCCAGTTACACCCGGACGCATTATTATTGAAGCAGAAGGTGTACCTTTGGATGTCGCTAAAGAAGCATTGCGTTTAGCCGCACAAAAATTACCGGTTAAAACTCGCTTTATTGTTCGTTCAGACTATCATGAAAATTAAGAAAGGATAGAGATATGAAAATGTCAGAAGTACGAGAATTAAACGATAAAGATTTGAGAGAACGCATACAAGATCTCAAAAGCACATTAACTCAATTGAGAATCAATCACGCAGTATCGCCGTTAGATAATCCGATGCAAATTAATTTGTTGAAAAAAGATATAGCAAGATTGATGACCGAGTTACAACAACGAGAATTAACTAAAACAACAAATTAATTTTGTGTGTGATGGAAAATAAAAGAAACCTACGCAAGGAAAGAGTCGGTGTAGTGGTCAGCAATAAAATGGATAAGTCTATTGTTGTGGCTGTAGAAAGAAAAGTAAAATATCCAATTTACGAAAAATTCGTCAAAGCTACAACGAAGCTAAAAGCGCATGACGAAAAGAACGAATGCAATATCGGCGACACCGTTAGAATCATGGAGACACGCCCTTTGAGCAAGACCAAAAATTGGAGATTAGTAGAAATAATTGAAAGAGCGAAGTAATCATGATACAGAAAGAATCAAGGCTTGCTGTTGCTGATAACAGTGGAGCAAAAGAGGTACTTTGTATAAATGTACCAGGTGGCTCAAAGAAAAAATACGCAAGTATCGGTGATATCATAGTAGTAGCCGTTAAAAATGTAGTGCCATTAAGCGAGGTGAAAAAAGGATCAGTAGCCAGAGCAGTTGTCGTTAGAACACGTAAAGAGGTTAGACGCAGCGACGGCTCTTATATTCGCTTCGATGACAATGCATGTGTATTGTTGAACCCTGCGGGTGAAATTAGAGGAACCCGCATTTTTGGACCAGTTGCCAGAGAATTACGTGATGGATACATGAAAATAGTATCTTTGGCACCTGAAGTATTGTAACCGCAAAACATTTTAGAAATGCGAAAAAAATTACATATCAAGAAGGGCGACATAGTTGTTGTACTATCAGGAAATTCAAAAGGACAAAAAGGTAAAGTTCTTGAAATTGATGTTAAAAACGAGCGAGCAATAGTTGAAGGTGTTAACATGATTTCAAAACATACGAAACCTAATGCCCAGTATCCAAATGGTGGGATTATCAAAAAAGAGGGTTCTATTCATATTTCAAACCTTCTACCTGAAGATCCCAAAACAGGCAAACCCTCAAGAGTGGGTCGTCGTTTGAATGATAAAGGAAAATTAGTTAGATTTTTGAAAAAATCAGGAGAGGAGATTTAACAATGGCTTACGTCCCAAATTTAAAAGTAAAATATGACGAGGAGATAATCCCTGCATTAAAATCTGAGTTTAAATATACCTCAGTTATGCAAGTACCTCGTTTGAAAAAGATTGTTCTCAATCAAGGAGTTGGTAAAGCAACTGCAGACCGTAAGTTAATTGACACAGCAGTTAACGAAATGACCGCTATAGCTGGACAGAAAGCTGTTCCTACACTATCGCGAAAAGACATTTCAAACTTCAAACTACGTAAGAAAATGCCGATAGGTGTGAAGGTAACATTGCGGCGTCAACAAATGTACGAGTTCTTAGAAAGATTAATTTGTGTAGCTTTACCAAGAATCCGCGACTTCCAAGGAGTGGGAGGCAAACTAGATGGACGTGGAAATTATACTCTGGGAATTTCAGAGCAAATTATATTTCCCGAAATCGACATCGACAAAATAAACCATATTATGGGTATGGACATAACTTTTGTCACCACAGCGGAAACTGATGAAGAAGCTTATGCATTACTTAAAGCTTTTGGTATTCCATTTAAAAATGAAAAAAAGAATTAAGCTATGGCAAAAGAATCAATGAAAGCACGCGAAAGAAAACGCGCTAAACTTGTCGAAAAATATGCAAAAAAACGTGCTGAATTAAAAGCAGCAGGTGATTATGTTGGATTGCAAAAATTACCCAAAAATGCTTCACCAGTAAGACTACACAACAGCTGTCAATTAACTGGCAGAGCAAAAGGTTATATGAGACAATTTGGTATTAGTCGTATATGCTTCCGCGAAATGGCAAATCAGGGATTAATTCCCGGAGTAAAAAAAGCAAGTTGGTAAACTTTAATTAACAACAGACAATGGATGTAATTGGCGATTTTTTAACAAGAATACGAAATGCTTCAATGGCAAAACATAAAGTCCTTGAAGTACCGTCTTCAAATATGAGAAAAGCTATCACAAAGATACTTTATGAACAAGGCTATATTTTAAATTACAAGTTCGAAGAGCCTGATGCAACTCATCGAACAATTAAAATAGCTTTGAAATATAACCCTTCCACAAAACAACCGGTTATTAAAAGTATTCAACGTGTTAGCAGACCAGGTTTACGTAAGTATGTCAATGTGGATGATATTCCACGAGTCCTTAACGGATTAGGCATAGCTATAATGTCAACCTCACACGGAGTGATTACAGATAAAGAAGCTCGTCGACAAAATGTTGGCGGAGAAGTTATTTGTTACGTATATTAAAACAGATTAAAATGTCACGGATAGGTAAATTACCGATAAATATTCCGGCTGGAGTTACTGTTAACATTGATAAATCGAACAATGTTACAGTAAAGGGGCCGAAAGGACAGCTTCAACAATCATTTGATCCAGAAATGGAGATAAAAGTTGAGAATAATGCTGTTGTTGTAACTCGCCCGACTGATAACAAACAACATAGAGAATTACATGGTTTGACAAGATCTCTTGTAAAAAACATGGTGGTTGGAGTTTCAGAGGGTTATAATATTACGCTTGAGCTTGTTGGTGTAGGTTTTCGCGCAGAAGCTAACGGACAAATGCTGGAACTTAACTTAGGTTATTCACACAGTATTTTTATAGAACTTCCGAAAGAAATTTCTGTAGAAGCTAAGTCCGACAGAAGATCAAATCCTAAGATTACGTTGTCGAGTATCGACAAACAACTAATTGGTCATGTGGCTGCAAAAATCAGATCGTTGAGAAAACCTGAACCATACAAAGGAAAAGGTATTAGATACGAAAATGAAATAGTTCGTCGTAAAGCTGGTAAGTCAGCAGTCAAAAGTTCTTAATAGGAGGAAAGAAAACTATGTCACTAAATAAAAAAGAGCGCAGACAACGAATTAAATATCGTATTCGCAAACGCGTATTGGGGACAGAAGCACGCCCCAGAATGAACGTTTACAGGAGTAATGCCAATATCTCTGTTCAACTTATTGACGATGTTAAAGGTAATACTCTTGTAGCAGCTTCATCTTTATGCAAAGAGATTGCAGAGAAGAAAAATATCACGAAAACCGAGTCTGCAAATCTTGTTGGAAAACTTATCGCCCAACGAGCAATAGAGAAAGGAATTACAAATGTAACCTTTGATCGTGGCGGATTCCTTTATCATGGAAGAGTAAAATCTTTGGCTGAAGGAGCACGCGAAGGAGGTCTTAAATTTTAATCAGTTATGTCAGGAATAAGAAAGATAAAAACCAGTGACCTCGAGCTTAAAGATCGATTGGTAGCTATAAATAGAGTTACTAAGGTTACAAAAGGTGGTAGAACGTTCAGTTTCTCGGCAATAGTTGTTGTTGGAAATGAAAACGGAATAGTTGGATACGGATTAGGAAAAGCCGGAGAGGTTACAACCGCTATTTCAAAAGCAGTAGAAGAAGCAAAGAAAAATTTGATAAAAGTGCCTATTATTCACAACACAATTCCTCATGAAACAACAGGAAAGTACGGTGGAGCAAGGGTATTAGTAAAACCAGCATCTCCTGGTTCGGGAGTTAAAGCTGGGGGTTCTATGCGTGCTGTTCTTGAAAGCGTTGGAATACAAGATGTTCTTGCAAAATCACAAGGTTCAAGTAACCCTCACAACGTTGTAAAAGCAACAATGGTGGCTTTAACACAACTTCGTGATGCCTACGCAGTTGCAACTGAACGTGGAATAGATCTTGAAAAAGTTTTTAACGGATAAACAAAATTGAAGTTATGGCTAAAATACAGATTACACAGGTTCGCAGCAGTATTGGCAGCACCCAGAGACAAAAACGAACACTAGAAGCACTAGGGTTGCGTAAGATTCGCCAAACCGTTGAACATGAAAATGTTCCGGAAATAATTGGCATGGTAGATAAAGTTAAACATTTGGTAGAAGTTACCGAAATAAAAAAATAAGCCTTATGGATTTAAGCAGTTTAACCCCCGCCAAAGGATCAGTACGTAATAGTAAACGTATTGGACGTGGTGAAGGTTCCGGTCACGGAGGTCATGCAACCCGTGGTTTAAACGGAGCTAAGTCAAGATCAGGATACGCCAAAAAAGTCGGTTTTGAAGGAGGTCAAATGCCTTTGCAAAGACGTCTTCCAAAATTTGGTTTCACAAACCCAAACCGCAAAGAGTATAAGGCTATTAATCTTGATGTTATTCAATCATTAGCCGATAAACTTAATACTACAACTATTGATGTGGATACATTAATAGAAAATGGTTTAGTTTCTAAAAGTGATTTGGTTAAAATTTTAGGAAACGGAACGATTAGTTCAAAATTAGAAGTAAAAGCACACGCTTTCTCAAAATCTGCACAAGCAGCAATAGAAGCGCAATCCGGAAACGTTATAAAACTTTAATCAATGAAACGGCTAATAGAAACCTTAAAGAATATTTGGAAGATCGAAGATCTCCGAAAACGAATATTGACAACATTAGGTCTATTGTTGGTTTATCGTCTGGGAGCACATGTTGTACTTCCAGGCATTGATCCAACTAAACTTCAGGCTCTGTCAGATCAAACGGCAGGCGGAGTATTAGGTCTGTTGGATATGTTCTCAGGCGGTGCTTTCTCAAATGCCTCGGTTATGGCATTGGGAATTATGCCTTATATCTCGGCTTCAATCGTCATACAGCTTTTGGGTATAGCCATTCCTTATTTCCAAAGGTTACAACGTGAAGGAGAAAGCGGAAGAAGAAAAATGAATCAAATTACGCGATACTTAACCGTAGCGATTCTTATTCTTCAATCTCCCGCATATTTGGCAAACCTAAGTGCAACATTACCAGCTGATGCTTTTATTATAAGCGGCACACTGTTTAAAGTCACAAGTGTTGTAATACTGACAGCAGGAACAATGTTTGTGATGTGGATTGGCGAGAAAATAACCGACAGAGGAATTGGAAACGGGATATCCCTAATAATTATGGTTGGGATAGTTGCTCGTTTGCCATTTGCCTTCGTAGCTGAATTTATTTCAAGAGTTGAGGAACAAGGTGGTGGACTAGTTATTTTCTTGGTTGAGATGATAATGCTGGCAGCAGTTATTATATTAGCTATATTGTTGGTACAAGGAACAAGAAAAGTGCCTGTAACATATGCAAAGCGCATTGTAGGAAATAAACAGTATGGTGGAGTTCGTCAATATATACCGTTAAAGATTAATGCATCAGGTGTTATGCCTATCATTTTTGCACAAGCGTTAATGTTTATACCGGTTATGATATTGGGATTCTCAAGCTCGGAAGCTGCAACCGGTTTTGCTGCTGCATTCACTGATTATACAAGTGTAGCGTATAACGTTGTGTTTGCGTTGTTAATAATAGGATTTACTTATTTCTATACCGCAATAACTATCAATCCTACGCAAATGGCTGAAGATTTGAAGCGTAACGGAGGTTTCATTCCTGGCGTTAAACCTGGCAAGAAGACAGCTGAGTTTATTGATACTATTATGTCAAGGATTACTCTTCCCGGCTCACTATTTTTAGCTTTAATAGCAATTTTACCTGCATTTGCTGCTGCGGCAGGCGTTAGTACAGGATTTGCCCAATTCTATGGAGGTACTTCTCTACTTATTTTAGTTGGAGTTTGTCTTGACACATTGCAGCAAATTGACAGTCATTTGATGATGCGCCACTACGACGGAATATTGAAATCTGGTAGAATTAAAGGTCGCAGGTCAGCGTAAACAAACTGAGGATATGGCTAAACAAGCAAGCATTGAGCAAGATGGAACTATAACAGAAGCGTTATCTAATGCTATGTTTCGCGTAGAATTAGAAAACGGACATGTTATAACCGCACATATCAGTGGAAAAATGCGAATGCATTATATTAGAATTTTACCGGGTGATAAAGTTAAAGTAGAAATGTCACCCTATGATTTAACAAAAGGAAGAATTGTTTTCAGATATAAAAATTAAAACACAATGAAGGTAAGAGCATCAGTTAAGAAACGTTCAGCGGATGATAAAATAATCAGACGCAAAGGACGCGTATATGTAATCAACAAAAAAAATCCTAGGTTTAAACAAAGACAAGGATAATTTTATTAACTTTGCAAACCTTTTTAACAAAGTAAAAGAGAATATATGGCACGATTAGTAGGCGTAGATTTACCTAAGAATAAGCGTGGCGAAATAGGTTTAACTGCTATTTATGGAATAGGACGTAGCAGCGCAAATAAAATTTTAGCTGAAGCAGGAATAGACCGTAATATTAAGGTTAAAGACTGGAACGACGATCAAATAGCAGAATTACGTCGCATATTAGGTGAACAATACAAACTTGAGGGCGAACTGCGCTCTGAAGTACAGATGAACATTAAACGATTGATGGATATCGGTTGTTACCGAGGAATTCGTCATCGTATTGGGTTACCAGTTCGTGGACAAAACACCCAAAACAATGCCCGTACACGTAAAGGAAAACGTAAAACTGTGGCAAACAAGAAGAAAGCGACTAAATAATTAGAGATTTGTAAATTATGGCACAAAAGTCAAGAAGCACTCGAAAAAGAGTGGTTAAGGTCGAGCCTACAGGACAAGCGCACATTCACTCTTCGTTCAATAATATTATTATTACACTTACGAACATGAATGGAGACGTTATTTCATGGGCATCGGCTGGTAAAATGGGATTTAAAGGGTCAAAAAAGAACACTCCTTATGCAGCACAAGTTGCTACGGAAGAGTGTGCTACCGTTGCCTATGACGCCGGTTTACGTAGAGTGAAGGTTTATGTAAAAGGTCCCGGTGCCGGGCGAGAGTCTGCAATCAGAACACTTCATAATAAAGGAATTGAAGTTACCGAGATTGTTGACGTTACACCGCTACCGCACAATGGATGCAGACCTCCAAAACGTAGAAGAGTTTAATTAACCGCAAAAAGAAAGAAAAAATGGCAAGATACATTGGACCCAAGACAAAAATTGCTCGCCGTTTCGGAGAACCAATCTACGGCGCAGACAAACATTTCGAACGTAAAAATTATCCTCCCGGACAACACGGAGCTAATAGAAGACGAAGAAAACAATCAGAATACGGTTTACAGCTTAACGAAAAACAAAAAGCAAAATACATATACGGTATTCTTGAAAAACAGTTTTTGAATTATTACAAGAAAGCTCGAAGTAAACAAGGTGTTACCGGTGTAATTCTACTTCAAATGCTTGAAGCCAGGTTAGATAACGTAGTATATAGAATGGGTATTGCACCAACCAGAGCAGCAGCTCGTCAATTAGTTGGTCACAAACATATTACCGTTAACGGTGAAGTTGTAAATATTCCATCATACGGCGTACGACCAGGTGATATAGTTGGAGTAAGAGAACGTTCAAAATCATTGGAAGTAATTACTGAAAGTACAGAAAGAAATAAAGTAAGTAAATACTCATGGATAGAATGGGATAGTTCAACATTGACAGGAAAATATTTAAGCGTTCCTCAAAAAGAAGATATCCCAGAAAATATTAAAGAGCAACTAATAGTTGAATTGTATTCTAAGTAAAAAAATAGGTATATGGCGATTCTAGCTTTTCAAAAACCTGACAAGGTTATCATGATTGAGTCCGATGATTACGTCGGCACATTTGAATTCCGTCCGTTGGAGCCCGGATATGCTTTAACAATTGGTAATGCTCTCCGTCGGATTTTACTCTCATCGTTAGAAGGTTTTGCCATAACCAGCGTTAAAATTGAGGGTGTTGACCACGAATTTACAACCATTCCTGGTGTAATTGAAGATGTAACAGATATAGTTCTTAATTTAAAAGAAATTAGATTAAAACAAGTTGTTCCCGACTTTGATGAGGAGACAATTAATGTTACAATTCTTGGAAAAGAAAAATTCTTAGCCGGTGATCTTAATAAATACCTATCTAATTTTCAGGTGGTTAATAAAGATTTTGTCATATGCAATATGACAAAAGATGTTAAGTTGCAAATGGTTATCACAATCAATAAAGGACGCGGATACGTTGCTGCCGAAGAGAATTTTGTTCAGACAGGTGAGATAGGTGTGATTGCTGTCGACTCTGTGTATACTCCTATTGTTAATGTTGAATATAGGAGAGATGACTTTAGAGTTGAGCAAAAAACCAATTACGATAAGCTGACTATTGAAATAACAACTGATGGTACGATACATCCGAAAGATGCACTTAAAGAGGCAGCAAAAATACTAATTCACCATTTTGCACTATTTTCCGACGAAAAAATAACACTAGAGACCGAAGAAAGCTATGGAGTAGAGTTCGACGAGGAAGTTCTACACATGAGACAACTGTTAAAAACTCGCCTTTCAGATTTAGATCTGTCAGTACGAGCGCTTAATTGTCTCAAGGCAGCTGATGTCGAGACTTTAGGAGATTTAGTAACTTATAATAAAAACGACTTATTGAAATTCCGTAATTTTGGAAAGAAGTCGCTTGCTGAGCTGGAAGAATTTTTATCATCTATTAAATTGTCTTTCGGCATGGATATAAGTAAGTATAAACTTGATAAGGAATAATACTAATGAGACATAAAAAAGGATTTAATCATTTAGGACGTACAAGCTCGCACCGCAAAGCAATGCTCGCTAATATGGCATCATCGCTTATTATGCATAAGAGAATTGAGACTACGGTCGCAAAAGCTAAAGCTTTACGTTCATATGTTGAGCCTTTGATTACAAAATCAAAAGTTGACTCAACACATTCTCGCCGCATTGTTTTTAGTTACCTACAAAATAAAGAGAGCGTAACTATACTTTTCAGAGAAGTTGCAACCAAAGTGGGAAGCCGACCAGGAGGATATACACGTATCCTTAGAAAAGGCAATAGACAAGGAGATAATGCCGAAATGGCAATTATCGAATTGGTTGATTTCTTTGATCACGATGTAGCGAAAGAAACTACAACTAAGAGAAAATCAACGCGTCGTGGCCGTGGTGCGAAAAAAACTGAAACAGTTGAAGCAAAACATGAGGCTATAGAAAATAATGACAGTGTTGAAACTGATGAAACTGCAGAAACTGCAGAATAATTTTTTAAAATAGATATTCAAAATAATATCTTCAAGACTAGAGAGGGATGAAGTGTAACTTTATCCCTTTTTATTGAAGTATTTAAAATTAAAATTGAAAATTATATGAGTATAATATCACACATTTATGCACGACAAATATTGGATTCAAGAGGCAATCCTACAGTCGAAGTAGAAGTTATAACTCGGCAGGGCGTTGTAGGACGTGCTGCGGTTCCAAGTGGAGCTTCAACAGGTGCTTTTGAAGCACATGAAATGCGAGACGGAGACAAAGCCCGTTTCGGAGGAAAAGGCGTTCTTAAAGCAGTCAATAATGTAAATACTGTTATCAGCGAACATATTAAAGGTCAATATGTTTTTGATCAAAACCTAATCGATTCCATGATGATAGAATTAGACGGAACAGAAAATAAAAGTCGTTTAGGAGCAAATGCAATTCTCGGAGTTTCGTTAGCAGTTGCAAAAACTGCTGCAATATCTTCTGGACAAGAACTTTACAGATATATTGGCGGAGTTAGCGCAAATACATTACCAATTCCTATGTTGAATATTATAAATGGTGGCAGTCATGCCGATAATAAAATTGATATTCAGGAATTTATGGTAATGCCAGTTAATGCACCTTCCTTTTCTGATGCAATACGTATTGGAGTTGAAATATTCAACAATTTAAAAAAAGTTCTTACAGAGCTAAAGCATTCAACTAATATTGGTGATGAAGGAGGATTTGCACCTGATTTGAAGTCAAACGAAGAGGCAATTGAAATTATATTAAAAGCTATAGAAAAAGCTGGATATATACCTGGTGACGATATTTTAATAGCTATAGATGCAGCTGCAAAAGAGTTTTACGATAAGAATAAAAAGAGATACATACTTGAATCAAACAATAAAGAGTACTCAACATTAGAAATGATCGACTATTGGAAAAATTTCGTCACTAAATATCCCGTAATATCAATAGAAGACGGTCTAGATGAAGAAGATTGGGAAGGTTGGGCTATACTTACAAAGGAGATTGGGAGCCAAGTTCAAATTGTTGGAGACGATCTATTTGTAACTAACGTTAATAGACTTCAACGCGGTATTAAAGAGGAATCTGCTAACAGTATTTTAGTTAAAGTTAATCAAATAGGCACTTTATCTGAAGCTATTGATGCTGTTAATATGGCAAAACAGAATAGATTTACAACTATTATAAGTCATAGAAGTGGAGAAACAGAAGACACATTTATTGCCGATCTTGCTGTTGCCTTGAATACAGGATTAATTAAAACCGGTTCGGTTTCGCGCACTGAAAGAGTTGCAAAATATAATCAATTGTTGAGAATTGAAGAGTCTCTCGGCACATCAGCCAGATATATTGGAAAGCAATTCAAATATTGTAGATAACAAAATAATAAGGGATGTATGTTACTAATACGTCCCTTTTTTATAATAATTTTATGTCAGCTTATTCTTTAAATAAATTTATAGAAGAACTTATTAAGTCTGATGATATAATTATAATCGATGAACTTGTTGATTATAACTTAGAAATAACTGAAATAGTTGATCGGCTAAGTAAATCAAATGACTATAATAAAGCCATATTATTTAAAAATACAGGAACAAATTTCCCACTTCTGATAAATGCTTTTGGTTCAGATGAAAGGATGGCAAAAGCCTTGCAAACTAATTCATTAGAGTGCCTAAAGGATAAAGTTTCAGAAATAATATCACTCTATACCAATAAACCAGAAAATGTTAGGCAAAAAGTAGGAATGTTTTTTGATTTGGCAAAAATCAGAAAATGGATTCCACGTAGGACAACAAGAAAAGGCGAGTGTCAGGAAAAAGTGTTCGAAACAGTTGATATTCAATTATTACCAATACTTAAATGTTGGCCCTTTGATGGCGGACGCTTTATTACATTGCCCTGTGTTCATACTGTTTGCCCAGAGAATGGCACACTAAATATTGGCATGTACCGTATGCAAGTCTTTGACAGCACGACAGTTGGCATGCACTGGCATAAACATAAAACAGGAGCAAGGCATTTTAACGAGTATAAAAAGTTGGGATTAAAAATGCCTGTTTCGGTTACGTTAGGCGGTGACCCCGTTTATACTTTTGTAGCCACTGCGCCAATGCCTGAAAACATTAATGAATATCTATTAGCAGGATTTTTACGAAATAAACCTGTAAAAATGGTGAAATGTATTACCAATGATATTTGGGTTCCCGAAGATGTTGATATTGTAATTGAGGGTTATGTTGACACTTCTGAAGATTTAATTATAGAGGGACCCTTTGGCGACCACACAGGATTTTACTCGTTAACCGACCTCTATCCCAAAATGCATATAACTGCTATCACACATCGTAAAGGTGCAATTTATCCTGCTACAGTAGTTGGAGTTCCGCCAATGGAAGATGCTTATATAGCAAAGGCAACTGAAAAGATATTTACGCCACTGATAAAATTTGCGTTAGCTCCTGAAGTTGCTGATTTACATATGCCTATATGGGGAGTCGCCCACAACTTGGCACTTGTGTCGATAAAAAAAGAGTATCAGGGGCAGGCCTTTAAAGTAGCACAAACGATGTGGGGAGCTGGTCAGATGATGTTTAATAAAACACTGTTGGTTTTTGATGAAAGCGTTGATATTTGCAACTATTCAGAAGTTACCGAAACGATACTTAAAAATTTGCACAGCCCCTCGCAAATACTCTTTTCGCAAGGACCTATTGATATACTCGACCACTCAACCAACGTTATGGGCTTTGGAGGGAAAGTGTGTATAGATTTGACAAAAGACAACACCGTGCAAGATGGCAACGAGGCGCGAGTAGAACTGCTATTCCATTATATTGATAGTGAGAAAAATATAGACAGTAACAAATGGAGCAGAGAAACATCTGAAGGCAAATCTCAAATAGTAGTAGTTCTTGAACCAGAACTTGAAAGTTTGTCTAACGGTCTAAAAACTTGGTACTTATTAAATAATATCGACCCACAACGCGATATTGAGATTAGAGATAAAGGCTCACATTTTTCCATAATCATTGATGGAAGGAAAAAGAGACATAACAGACGTTGGCCCAATGTTGTAACTATGGACGAGGAGACGATTTTCAAGGTTGATAAAAAGTGGGAACAATTAACAAAACTACCCTTTATTAAATCGCCATCGTTAGATGTTGTAAAGCTCGTTAAAACTAAGGGAGCAGAAACTACACTATAAGAGTGGGCGCTGGGTTTATAGAAGCGACCATTGTGTTAACTATAAGTGGCTTCGATAAACTCAGTCACCGTTCAACAAAAGAGGCAAGCGTTTTTTCTCGCTTGCCTCTTTTAAAACTAAACTTATTATAAAAAATTTCTCTTATCCTAAAAATGCTAATAGAACTCCCGCTGCAACGGCACTTCCGATTACACCTGCAACGTTTGGTCCCATGGCGTGTACCAACAGATAGTTCGATTTGTCATACTCCTGACCAAGAACGTGCGATACACGTGCAGCTATCGGAACAGCTGAAACTCCAGCGTTTCCAATAAGCGGATTAATCTTGCGACCCTCTTTCAAGAACAAGTTCATGATTTTAACAAAAAGAACCCCTGCTGAGGTTGCAATGATAAATGCGCATGCTCCCAAAATAAAAATAAAAATTGATTTTGAAGTCAAGAAAGTTGAAGCCTGAGTTGATGCTCCAACAGTTAGCCCAACTAAAATAGTTGCAATATTGATAAGTGGACCACCTGCTGTATCTGCAAGTCGTTTTGTTACAGTACTCTCTTTAAGCAAGTTTCCGAAAAACAACATGCCTAAAAGGGGTAGGGCAGAGGGAACAATAAAACTTGTTAGTAACATACCAAATATTGGGAAAAGAATTTTTTCGAGTTTCGATACTTGTCGCAGTGGCTTCATTTTTATAACTCGTTCTTTTTTTGTTGTAAACAACCTCATGATAGGAGGCTGAATAACAGGCACTAAAGCCATATAAGAATACGCCGAAACGGCAATTGCTCCCATAAGTTCGGGTGCAAGTCTTGATGATAGAAATATAGCCGTTGGTCCGTCTGCACCACCGATAATACCAACTGCGCCAGCCTCCATAGGTGTAAATCCGAAAGCCAAGGCAGCCATATAGGCACCAAAGATGCCAAACTGGGCAGCTGCTCCAACAAGCAGAAGTTTTGGATTTGCTATAAGAGCACCAAAGTCGGTTAGTGCGCCAATTCCAAGAAAAATCAACGGTGGATATACTCCTTTAGAAACGCCAAAATAGAGATAGTTTAGTACCGAACCCTCTTCGTAAATCCCAACATCAAATCCGGGAGCAAAAGGGATGTTTCCGATAATCATACCAAATCCAATAGGTATGAGTAAGAGTGGCTCATATTCTTTTTTAATTGCCAGATAGATGAAGAATAGAGCTACAAGAATCATGATTCCATTTCCTAATTGGAAGTTATAGAATCCTGTGGCATACCAAAATTGTTTGAGGTTATCAGCCAGAAATGATAAAAAATCGTTTGATTGTGTCATAGCTTTATCCGATTGTTAAAAGTACATCACCTTCAAGAACTGAGTCGCCCCTGTTAACTTTAATATTAATAATCTTTCCATCTCTGTGTGCCTCGATGCTATTTTCCATTTTCATAGCTTCGAGTACGATCAGTTTTTGCCCTGTTTTAACTGTATCGCCCACTGCAACAACGATATCGAGAATTGTTCCCGGTAGTGGCGTTTTCAATGGACTGGCACCACTGGTTGACGGTGTACTTGAGGCAATTACAGCCTGTTGGTGTTGTTGTATCGCAGGTGCTTTATGCACAGGGCGTACGATTTGTTTTTGTAATGCTTTTTCCAATTCAACGTTGTATAGAGTGCCATTTACTTCGACCGAAGCAATATTTTCTTCAACATTGATAATCTGTACTTTATATTCGTTGTCGTTTATTTTGAAATTGAAATCTTTCATGTTTATTGATATTTGTATTGTTATTTGTTACGTCTTACTTCTGGCGTTTTTGTTAAGTTATGAATCTTAGAACTCCAAGGTGAATACATTTTGGATGTGCGCTTAATTGTAATAATTTCAGATTCAAGGTCATGCTGATTCTCTTTAAATAGATGAATAGCAGCCGAAATTGCTGCGATAACTTCGCCAGAAATTTGTTCTTCTTCATCTGCAATGCTATCTTCTTTGGCACCTTTTTTCCTACGCAACTTGAATTTTCCTTGATTCACATTTCCTATAAATTCAAAAATGCGATAGAGTATCCAAAGCGGGATAAACACAGCTATCATGGCTATAATTGTCATAATAACTCCGTAGGGGTCTAACTTTGCAAAGGTTTCGTTTGCTGTAGCAGTATTGTCAAAAATATCGTTTGTTGCGCCCGGTGTTGTAATTTCGCTTACTTGCCAATTGCCAACTCCGTCTGGCTTTCGACAATATGTGGTATTTGGCGGTAAATTCGGAAGTGTTACACTGTCAATTAAAGTTCTTCCGTCAGAACTGAATAGTGCTACAAATCTTTTTGTTTCAAGAGTGAAGTTCAGGTGTTGAGTTCCGTGTTGTGTCACTCCATCTGCAAAAAATAGCATGAAATATCTTTTTGGAATCACTGTCACGGGGTCGCCTTCGGGGATACGATACATTTTGGGATTATTGATGTCGTTTGTTAAGTAGCAGTTAGCAATGTTTACATCATTATATCCAAGGTTCATTATCTCAATCCAAACACTGCGGTTTCCGAATTGGTCAACGTAGTTGTCGGTGTTTTCCAACATAACTTCGTTGATACGCAAGTCGCTAATTGACTGCGCAGTTGACACGCTGAAACAGACAAAGGTTAGGATTGTTGCTACCAGAATGCTATAAAAATTCTTTCTCATTGTTTTACAGAGTTTTATAGTGGTAGATTTGAGTGTTTTTTAGGAGGATTGCTACCTCTCTTTGTTGCAAGCGATTGCAGTGCCCTGATTACTCTAAAGCGTGTGTTTCTCGGTTCAATCACATCATCGATATATCCATATTTTGCTGCAACATAGGGGTTTGCAAACTTTTCTATATACTCTTTCTCTTTCTCTTCAAGAAACTTATTTTTTTCAGCCTCGTCTTCTATTTTTTTCAGCTCAGAACTGTATAGTACTTCTATAGCTCCTTTAGGTCCCATTACTGCAATTTCGGCTGTGGGCCAAGCATAGTTCAAGTCACCTCTTAGGTGTTTTGAACTCATCACGTCATAAGCACCACCGTAGGCTTTGCGAAGGATTACTGTAACCTTTGGAACTGTTGCTTCGCCATAAGCGAAGAGCAATTTTGCTCCGTTAATGATTATTCCGTTGTACTCTTGACCAGTACCGGGCAAAAATCCTGGAACATCAACTAAAGTAACGAGTGGAATGTTGAATGCATCGCAAAAACGTACAAATCTTGCTGCTTTTCTAGAAGCATTTATATCGAGTACGCCTGCCAAAATTTTAGGTTGATTGGCAACCAATCCAACTGATTGACCGTCGAAACGCGCAAAACATGTAACGATATTTTGTGCATAATTTGCTTGCACCTCAAGGTATTCGCCGTTGTCAACGATAGCTTTAATTACATCTTTCACATCGTATGGAATGCTTGGCAGGTCGGGTATGATACTGTTTAGAGAATCTTCAAGTCGGTCGATTGGGTCGTCGGTTGGTACAATCGGAGCCTCTTCCATATTGTTTTGTGGCAAATATGTAAGCAGTTTTCTAAGTAGTTGAATACCTTTTTCTTCGTTTTCAACCGAGAAGTGAGCCACACCTGATTTTGTGGAGTGTATTGACGCACCGCCCAACTCTTCTAATGTAACTGTTTCGCCGGTAACTGTTTTTACAACCTTAGGTCCGGTAACAAACATATAGCTTGTGTCATTTGACATTATTATAAAGTCTGTTAGCGCAGGTGAATATACTGCTCCGCCTGCACATGGTCCGAAGATTGCAGAAATTTGTGGGATAACGCCTGATGCCAAAATGTTACGTTGAAAAATTTCAGCGTAGCCTGCTAATGATACAACACCTTCTTGAATACGTGCTCCTCCAGAGTCGTTGATACCTATTACGGGGGCACCTACTTTCATAGCTGTATCCATGATTTTACAAACTTTTTGAGCAAATGTTTCAGAGAGCGAACCTCCGAACACGGTAAAATCTTGTGAAAACACGTAAACAAGTCGTCCTTCGATTGTTCCGTATCCTGTAACAACACCATCGGAGTAGTAATGTTCGTTTTCCAAGCCGAAATCGGTGCAACGGTGTGTTACGAACATGTCCATCTCTTCAAAGCTACCTTCGTCAAGCAAAAGGTCAATTCTTTCGCGTGCTGTAAGTTTTCCTTTTTTGTGTTGCGAGGCAATGCGTTTTTCTCCACCACCGAGTTTAGCCTCTGCTCGCAGATCGATTAATTTTTTTACTTTATCTTGATTTGTCATTTGTTGAAAATATTAATGATTGTATTTTATTATTTTAATAAATACAGTTTAGGACTTATATCACTAAGCGATAAAACTATTTGAAATGGTTTTATTTACTGCAAAACTCGGTTAATACTCCGTATGTTGATTTTGGGTGTAGAAAACCAATGTTTAAATTTTCTGCTCCTTTGCGACCTTTTTTGTCAATTAGGTTGATGCCCATCTCTTCGGCTCCTTTGAGTGCAGCATTTACATCGTCAACAGCAAAGGCTATATGATGAATGCCTTCTCCTCTTTTCTCAATGAATTTACCTATTGGTCCTTCAGGGTCTGTTGGTTCTAACAGTTCAATTTTTGTTTGACCAACTTTGAAGAAAGCGGTTTTTACTTTCTGATCTTTAATTTCTTCAATGGCGTAACATTCTTGTCCAAGAAGTTTTGTAAAAAATGGAATAGCATCGTCAAGATTTTTAACCGCGATGCCAATGTGTTCAATGTGTGAGGGTTTCATATTGTATAATTTATTAGGTTAAATTCATTTATAAAATAGTTTATGTGCAGTCAGTTTTGCTTAAAACAATATGCTACACTTTCGAATTTTTAGTTTATCCGCAAATGTAGTTAACCCTTTTGTCTTTAGCGAATTATTTGAAAGAAAAAAAGCGTATTATTTCACTACAATGTGATATAAATCACTTTTTGCTCTCAAATAAACAACAGACGTAATTTAATCAATATTATTTTAGTTTAAAAAATGTTTTAATTAACGAGCTTTCAAGTTTCTCGTTATTGTAGCGACCCATAAATGAATAAATAATTATAGCAGATATTACTCCTATTAATGAGCCAAATGTAATATCAATCATAAAATGTTGTGAGAGATACATTCTTGAATAGCCTACAAGCATCGCTATTATTAAGAAAAGAACTTTTAACCATCTGTTTTTTATCATAAAAATGAATATAAAAAACAGGGCAAAAGCGCTTGCCGTATGACCGGATGGGAAACTGTAATAATTAGCTACTTTTACACCTTCAACAAATCTTAGAGAATATTCGGGAAAGGCTTCGAAGTAGAGATTAGGACGTGGAGAGTCGTTAAAAATTAAATTTTTTATTAATTGCACAGTAATTCCTGATAAAGCAAATGCTAAAGTTTGTGTAATTGCGGTTTTGTATTTGTAAAGTATAAGCAACAGGCAGAATGAAGCTACAAAAAAACCATCTCCTAAAATTGTAATGTATCTGAAAATAAAGTCTAGAGTTTCATTTGAATTTCTGTTGATAAACAAGTGTATGTGGATCTTATCAAACGATAAAAGAATTAATATTGCAGAAATGAATACCAACAAATATATAGTGAGTATAAATCGTTCGCTTTTAATCAAACTTCTCATAATCAAATTAAATTAATGCAATAATAATAAAAGTAATTTGATAGCTGTTCAACAGTTATGTTTTAGATAGCTTATATTTTATGCATTAAAAATTCTTAGGAAAATCCAAAAAGTGAAAAATCTTCTTATGTTAATGGTTTTCAGTTAAATAACAACTAGATGCTGTCTGTCTGTAACTTTTTCGCAATATCTACATTTTAAAGCTACTTTTTCTTTATCAACAACTGTAAATTTTGTGACTACAGCTTCGTTATTCGTTATGCATTTTGGGTTAACACATTTAGCAATTCCGATAATCTCTTCGGGGACTTCAACAACCCACTTTTCTGTGACGGTGTAATCGTGAATAATATTTAATTTAGCTTGTGGTGCAACCAATGCAATGCGGTTTATCTCATCAACCTCGAAAAACTTGCCCTCAATTTTTATGATTGCTTTTGTACCCAATTTTTTGCTTGGCAAGTTAGTTCCGAATGTCATTGTGGTATTTAGTTTATCTAGCTTTAAAATAGAGATAACATCGAAAAGTTGATTGGCAGGGATATGATCAATTACAGTTCCCCCTTTTATAGCGCTTACACTTAATGTTTTGTCTTTCATATGTTTAGTTCTTTATTATTATCAATTATTTAACACCCAATATTTTAGAAATAATAGCTTGGCGAGTGTACACGCCATTAAGCGCTTGATGAAAATAGTATGCCTTAGGATTTGTGTCCACATCGGTACTAATTTCGTTGACTCTTGGCAGAGGGTGTAAAATCTTCATATTATCTTTGGTATTCTGTAGCATTGAATTTTTCAGTACATATGCATTTTTTACCTTTTCGTACTCAATTGGGTCCGAAAAACGCTCTCTTTGAACCCTTGTCATATATATGATATCAGAGTATTGCAATGCATCTTCTAATTCAGTATGTTCATAATACTTTAATCCTTTATTATTTAAGAAAGCCTTATATTCTAGGGGAATTCTGAGTTCGTCTGGCGAAATAAAGTTGAAAGTTGGGTTAAACTCTGATAGTGCCATAATCAAAGAGTGAACTGTACGTCCATATTTTAAATCGCCTACCATGGCAATATTCAAATTTTCTAAAGTTCCTTGTGTTTTGTAAATGCTGTACAAGTCTAACAAGCATTGTGTAGGGTGCTGGTTTGCTCCGTCACCTGCGTTCACAATTGGAATATTACATATTTCACTAGCAAATCGTGCGCTACCTTCGATGGGATGTCGCATTACAATCAAATCAGAATAGTTTGCTACCGTGAGAATAGAATCTTTTAGTGATTCGCCCTTTTGCACGCTTGATGTCCCCGCATCGGTAAATCCAATGACTCTTCCTCCTAATTTATTAACTGCACTTTCGAAACTCAGGCGAGTCCTTGTTGATGGCTCAAAAAAAAGGGTAGCAATAACGTATCCTCGTAATATGTCCTGAATTGGATCTTTTTCAAATTCGGAAGCGACTCTTATAATTTCTAAATAATCCTCTTTCGAATAATCGGTAATTGATACTAAACTTTTGTTCTTCATCACTTTAGTTAATGTTTGCTAAAACAAATATGTAACTGTTTGCTAAAAAACTTTATCTTATTATTAGCAAGCAAATATTTTATTTGTTTAATTGTTGAATATATTGTTAATACTAATACTGGTAGCTTTGTTGTGAGAAAAACGGAAATGGAGGAAATTGAAAAAAGTTGCCTGATGTTTAAATACGATTTGTTTTGATCTGTTTGATTAGTAAATGACATCTAATTTTTCCGTCTTTTTTGTTTTGTCTTAGACGATACAAATATAAGTTACTACTTTTAATTTTTACTATTTATTTTTTTAAATGTTTTGCGTAATTTTGCTATTTATTTCTCATTCCTTGTTAAGATATTTCTAGAAACTATATAAAAACTAATTGTTTTAACAATTTTGTAACATTTGAAGAAATAATCCGTATATTTGGCAAGGTTTTAAGTTTTGACAGAGAACAACTGTCAACATGGTTTTAAGGGTTAATAAATGGTACGAGAGAGATGAATTCATCTCTCTCGTTGTTGTTTTAAATAGTTTTGCAAGTTGTGCAGCGATAAAAAAAGCTTATATGCTTTGCAATAGCTTCCGTGCTTTTATTTGAGCACAAAATTAAAGTCTGCTTTCAATAACTTTCCAATCTAAAACGTTCCAGAAGTTTTCAATGTATTTAGGTCTTGCGTTTTGGGTGTCTAAATAATAGGCGTGTTCCCAAACATCAATAACCATTAAACATTTAGTACCTGTTCTAATTGGAGTTTCGGCATTTGAAGTTTGTTGAATAGATAGTTTCCCTTTGTCGTCTTTAACTAACCAAGCCCAACCGCTGCCAAAAAGTGTAGCAGCAGCTTTATCAAATTCAGCTTTAAACTTCTCTAATGAACCAAAACTTGAGTTTATAAGGTTTTCCAATGTCCCCGAAGGGCTTTTTTTAGGAGTTGATGATAGCTGCTCAAAATAAAATGTGTGATTCCAAACTTGGGCGGCATTGTTGAAAATTCCACCAGAGCTTTTTTTAATAATATCAAGCAGCGACATCTGTTCAAATTCGGTACCTTTAATAAGGTTGTTTAAATTGTTCACATACGTTTGATGGTGTTTCCCGTGATGGAATTCAAGCGTTTTTTGTGAAATATGCGGCTCGAGCGCATTTTTTGCATATGGCAATTCAGGTAATTTGTGTGTCATAAAAAAATAGTTTAGTTGATTATACTTTAAATATACATATTAAACTGTAAAAAAAAACTTTCCGGCGTTATGAGCATTTGAGGGAATAAAAGTGCGGTTTTCAGTGTTGCTCATAGTTGCATGTGTACTGGTACAGTTATGCGAGTGAGTCGTTAGGGTGCCGGAAAGTTTAATCATTTAAATATTTCGGATAATTATACATATTGTCAAACATCTAATGTCAGAAATTACCCTCTTATGAATGTGCTTTCGCGCATTAACAGGATTACCCTGACTACCTCTGTTTATTGCAATAAGTGTACCATTTTTATCAAGTAATAGTATTTGAACTTGGCTAAATAGTGTGATAAGTTTAAATAATTGTAGAAATATTAATTTACAATGAGTTGTCTAGCAGATACTTCTCAATTTTTTTAACAGCGTGATGATACGAGGCTTTAAGTGCGCCAACACTTGTATCTAAAATTTTCGACATTTCAGAAAATTTCATATCATCGAAGTATTTCATATTGAATACTAAACGCTGTTTATCAGGTAGTTGCTGAATGGCTTTTTGAAGTTTTAACTGTATTTGGTCACCAGATATTTCGTTTTCAGATTGTAATAGTGACATGTTGTGTTCATACAAATTGTTAGAACCTGTTAAATGGCGTTTTTTCTTGTCTATAAAATTGATAGTTTCATTTGTTGCAATTTTGTAAAGCCATGTAAAGAGCGATGAATCGCCTCGAAAAGAATCGAAACCTTGATATGCTTTGAGAAGGGTGTTTTGTAAAATGTCGTCTGTATCACTGTGGCTAATAACCATTTTACGAATATGCCAGTAAAGTCGTTGACCATACTCAGATACCAAAAGTCCGAAAGCACGATTATGGTTACTTTCGGACTTCATTAGTTCAATTATTTTTTTATCTATTTGCTTGTTGCTCATTTAATGTGTTAGGTACACGAAATTAGCATTTTTTTAAAATAAGTATTTGATTTAAAGACATATATGTTTTTAAATAATCTTAAACTGAAATATTTATTTGCGTTTTAGAACTTTCTCTACAGCCTTGACAACGTCTTTGGTATCAAGACAAAATTTTTCTAAAAGCTGTTCAGGTGTTCCGCTTTCGCCAAACTGGTCATCTACAGCTACGTACTCAATAGGTGTGGGTAGTTTTTGAGCCAACAGTTGAGCAATACTGTCGCCAAGTCCGCCATTCATTAAGTGTTCTTCAGCAGTAACAACAGCTTTTGTTTTGGCTACCGATTTTAAAACAGCTTCTTTGTCTAAAGGCTTTATTGTGTGGATATTTATCAACTCAACATCAATGTTTTTCGCAGATAGAATTTCAACGGCTTCAATGGCTTTCCACAGCAAATGACCTGTGGCAAAGATAGTTACATCTTTGCCCTCTTTAAGTGTCCACGCTTTACCAATTTCGAAACGCATATCTTCAGGTGTAAAATTGGGTACTTTTGGACGTCCGTAGCGCAAATATACAGGACCTTTATATTCTGCCGCAGCGATGGTTGCCGCTTTTGTTTGATTAAAGTCAGCCGGATTTATTACTACCATGTTTGGCAAAACCTTCATCAAAGCAATATCTTCCATAGTTTGGTGTGTTGCACCATCTTCACCTAAAGTAACACCTGCATGTGATGCGGCAATTTTAACGTTTTTATTGCTGTAAGCTATGCTTTGACGGACTTGGTCGTAAACGCGTCCGGAGGCAAATTCGGCAAAGGTTCCCGCAAAAGGTACTTTCCCCCCAATAGTTAATCCTGCTGCTACGCCCATCATATTTGCTTCGGCAATTCCTGTCTGGAAAAAGCGAGTTGGAAATTCAGCAGCAAACTTATCCATTTTTACGCTGCCTGTAAGGTCGGCACAAAGTGCAACTATGTTTTCGTTCTTCTTTGCAGCTTCAAAAAGCCCCTCGCCAAACCCCGATCGGGTATCTTTATCTCCAGTATTTTTAAAAAGAGTCATATTTTTTAGATATTTTATAATTGAGAACTACAAAGTTAAGCATTTATTTTAAATAGAATAATATTTTGCAGGCTCAATTGGTAAATGCAATTCAAGTGTGTGATAATAAGGCAGGTGTCAGCTAAAGATAATACAGTTTACTGATGCAAAGCAACGAATTAAAAATAGAGTTAAACCATGTAAAGCAGCTTAACTCTTAATATTATTTTTTTTTAAAACGATATAGAAACGTTTAATTTCTAAATTTGTAGCTAAAATAAGACTAAAACCATGGTAAATAAAATTCTTTTTCAGCTGTTCAGGGCTTTTGTTTTTTCAGTAGGAATAACGCCGTTTTGGATTCTACAGTTAAACTCGCACTTAATGGCGTTTGTTTTGTATCACGTTGTGGGATATCGCAAAAAGGTGGTTTATAGCAATTTACACAAGTGTTTTCCTGAAAAAGACGAAAAGGAGATAAGAGGAATTGCCCGAAAGTTCTATTTACATCTATCTGATGTAATCCTTGAAACTTTGAAAGGATTTTATATGTCGGAACGTCAATTAAAAAAACGTTGGAAAGTGTTGAATCCAGAGGCTTTGGATAAATATTTTTTGGAGGGCAGAGATGTTATCAATCTTGCCTCGCACTATGGTAACTGGGAGTGGGGAATTTTGGCTGTAGATATGCAAATAAAACATCAAACAGTATCTATCTATATGCCAATGACTAATGTTTTAATGGAGAACTGGTCGCGTAAAAAGCGTGAGCGTTTTGGTATGCAAATGGTATCTATCAAGGGTACCCGTGATTTCTTTATGTCGAAAAAAGAGAAGCCCTCGAGTATAATATTAGCTGCTGACCAAAATCCAACAAATGTCCAAAAATCAATAATGGCAAAGTTCTTTGGATACGATACGCCTTGTTTACATGGAGCTGAAGAGTATTCGCGCACTCAAAATATACCACTTGTCTATTTTGATGTTCAAAAGGTTAAGCGTGGCTATTATACGTTGGAGATAATTGATATGATTGAAAACCCGGCAGAAACCAAGTATGGAGAAGTTACCCAAAAGTATATGGCTAAAGTGGAAGAGATAATTAGGCGCAAGCCAGAGTACTATCTATGGTCGCATAGACGTTGGAAACACAGTGACGAAACAATTGCGCAGATGATGGAAATGCACAGACAACGAGTAAATTCAGGGGTTTAGATTAGCAAAAAAAGTAACTATTATCGGCACTAACACTGTTAACACTGTTCCGTGGAAAACAGAAATTAAAGCGTAATCGCTACCCGAGTATTTTGTTATTATCGGTAATGTAGTATCCATGCTTGTTGCGCCACCCGACGATATGGGTGCAATTTTTCCGAAATACCGCACTAAAACCGGTGTAAATACCAATGTAAACAGCTCCCGTATTATATTTGATAACAGAGCGATAGCTCCGAGAGCCTCTCCGCGTATGCTTGATATATAGATACTTGATAAACTGTAATATCCGTATCCTGCACCAATTGCCCATATATCGTAAATACTTATGCCGCTAATAAAGAGTGCTGAAACGGTAACTCCCAAAAATGTCCCTACAATAGTTATTAGAGGAATAATAACCATTTTCCAATTGATTTTTTTGATAATTGACAGCGACTCTTTGTTTGAACCAATGCCAATTCCAACCAAAAACATCAGTAAGTAAAGAGTATACTCATCGACATTATAATTTTGCAGGTCGAATGGTAAAATGTCGTAATATCCTACTAATGTGCCGATTATAAAGAATATAAGTATTATAAGGCTTCCAAGCATAGGTTTACTTACGGTTTTTGAAAATTGCTATATATGCCCACCAAGCCAACAGAACGCTCCCTGCGATAGCTCCGAGCGATATTATCATAGCCTGTAAGCCTAATGTTTGCAAAGAATTCATTATGTTTTTATCGTTCCCGATTGCAACGCCCAAGACAAACAATAGTGCAAAAATTACTACCATAGTAAGTTTTTCGATAAAGCTTTTAGTTTTTGACTTATTTCGCAAAAAATAGCCAACAATAATACCTAAAGCAATGATAATTATTACAGTAAACATAGTGCGTTATGATAAATTATTATCATCATTCATTAAATCGGGGCGTAGCCTGCGTGTTCGTTCCAATGATTGGTTAAATCTCCATTTTTCTATTTCGGCATCGTTGCCAGAGAGCAGAACATCTGGAACTTTCCAGCCTCTGTATTCCGCAGGGCGTGTGTAAACAGGTGGAGCGAGCAAACTGTCTTGAAATGAATCGGTTAACGCCGATGTCTCATCGCTAATAGCACCCGGAAGTAGCCTGACTACAGAGTCGCAAATTACAGCTGCTGCAAGTTCGCCACCGGTTAAAACGTAATCGCCAATTGAAATCTCTTCAGTAATTAAGTGGTCGCGAATACGTTGGTCTATTCCCTTGTAGTGACCACACAATATCATTATGTTTTGCTTTGTCGATAATCGGTTGGCTGTCTGTTGGTTAAACCTCTCGCCATCGGGTGAAGTGTAGATAATTGTATCATATTCTCGCTCGGACGTTAGCTGTTCTATAGCCCTAAAAACAGGGTCAATTGTCATAACCATACCGGCACCACCGCCGAAAGCGTAGTCATCAACACGTTTGTGCTTGTTGGTTGACCAGTTGCGGATATCGTGAATAAAAATTTCTACAACTTTTGCTTCACGAGCTCTTTTTAAAATCGAGTGCTCGAAAGGACTGCTTAATAGTTCAGGTAAAACTGTAAGAATATCAATGCGCATGGCTTGCCGTAATAATTGTCAAAAATACCAATTTGTTTATCAATTGTCAAAAGCAGTGGAATTGTTTTTAGAGAGTCTTGCGTGCTATGAAAGAAAAGCATATGGCTACTGGCTTTTTTTCTCATAACGGTTGGCAATAAGAGACGTAGGACAATTAAAAGTAGCTACCTATCAATTTACCAAGCTGTTTATTAAATGTTATGTAGTTCAAATTTACCACTTTCCGCCCTATGTTTTTTTATTGCGTATTACCTGCTATCAATTTTATCTAATTCTTCAAAAAACCAATCATAAAGCCTAATAAATTTTTCGTATTCTGATTTGTCTTTCAATAATTTAATGTCAAAAGATGGTCTTTTGTCAATTTTGTCTTCAGAAATACTAACTCCTTTTATTTCATTCAGTTTCTCTAAAATTTTCATTCTTGTTTCAATGCTGTCAAATGGTGGCTTGTCTTTATACCACTGAAAATAAATTTCAATTTTTCCATAAGTCCATATTGCAAATGGAAAATGAGAATTATCCGATAAGTCCAATGCTGGAACAATTGAACCACTCCTTTTCCCTTTTCCAAACCAAAATCGGGAAACTTTGTTTTCAAGATGCTCAATTATTTTTCTAACTATATCTCCTGCAATTTTTCCGTTTCTTCGTTCCAATTCATTGAAGAAGGTTTCCTCTGTCCATTGGTTGTATTCTCGAAGTCCCTTTTTTATTTGAGCAGAATAAGTCTGTCCAATAACTCTCGGAACAAGCGTTTTTATTGTTTCATTTCCAAATTGTTTGATTTCTAATCCAAGTACTTCTGCAGGAGTCATTTGTTCATTTAGGAATTCAATAATTCTTTGAAGTTCTTTAGGGATTTTGTCTGCGATAAATAACATTCTTATTTTTCCTGCTTTCAAATTAGTTCCAACAGTATCCCAAAATTTTTCAATATCTCCTGATTCATCAATCAATTCTTGAATTTTTATTTCAGGGTCAATGTTAATTGTTTCACAATATTTTTCATACTTATTTCTAATTTCATTTAACGACCAATAAGTTACTGCATTTGCAGCATAATCAAGCATTTGTCCAACTACTTCTCTTCTTATTCTCGTGTCAGAACTTCTTTTTACTTCTACTAATGTTGGTATTCCGTCTTGGTCAATAAATAAATGGTCTAATGACCAAATATTATTTCCTGCTTCTTCATTTGGAATTCCAAATTCTCTTGAAATAAGTATCCATTTTCTTGGATTGTCAGGATTTATTTGACTACCTGAAATTAAATTAGGGTAATTCTCTAATAATTCCTGAAAATGTTTTTCAGTCATGAATTCACTTTCATTCAATTCTACCAAAGATTGGTTTTTATTTAATATGAATATCTGTTCATTCATCCTGTCGGTTTATTATAGTTGCAGGTAACGTATTGTTTACGATATCCAACCCTTAATCTCTTCAATAGTAGGATTTTGCAATCCAAGTTTGAATTTTTTATTGACACCACATATTGCCTGATGTATTTTATTCACATTTGTCTCTTTTAATGATGAAACTGTTAGAAATCCTGCTTTTTTAATTGCATCGACCCAGTCGCTTGGAACGCCGATTGCTGTGAATTTTTCAGGACTATCTGTTTCAGCCTTTTTCTCGGGACGCATTTGTGGGAAAAACAGGACATCTTGTATAGATGGTTGATTTGTCATTATCATTGCAAGTCTATCGATTCCTATTCCCATTCCTGCTGTTGGTGGCATACCATATTCTAATGCTCTCACAAAATCGTGGTCGATAAACATTGCCTCGTCATCGCCTTTTTCGCTTAGTTTCAGTTGTTCTTGGAAACGTTCAAGCTGGTCGATTGGGTCGTTAAGCTCTGTATAGGCGTTACACAACTCTTTGCCGTTAACCATTAGCTCGAAACGCTCAGTCAGCTCGGGGTTTGTTCTGTGTTTTTTGCAAAGAGGAGACATCTCTATTGGGTAGTCGATGATAAATGTTGGCTGAATCATGTGTTGCTCGCACTTTTCGCCAAATATTTCGTCTATAAGTTTGCCTTTCCCGAATGATTCGTCAACCTCAATGTTCAATTCTTTACATATTTTTCGAAGTTCGTTTTCATCTTTTCCTGTGATGTCGATACCTGTATGTTCTTTGATGGCGTCAATCATAGTAACTCGTCTGTACGGAGCTTTGAAATCCAAGACTTTGTCGCCAACCGTTACTTTTGTTGTCCCGTGAAGTGCTATAGCTACTTTTTCCAACATTGTTTCGGTAAACCCCATCATCCAGTTGTAATCTTTGTAGGCAACATATATCTCCATAACTGTAAATTCGGGGTTATGGGTTCTATCCATACCTTCGTTTCTGAAATTTCTGGAAAATTCGTAAACACCTTCAAATCCACCGACTATAAGTTTTTTCAAATATAGTTCATTGGCTATCCGAAGATACAGAGGTATGTTTAAAGCATTGTGATGGGTAACGAATGGACGTGCTGCTGCTCCACCTGGAATAGGTTGTAAAATGGGTGTCTCAACTTCTAAGTATCCACGTTCATTAAACATTTTACGCATGGTGTCAACAATGATAGTGCGTTTCACGAAAACGTCTCTTATGTGTGGGTTTACTATTAGATCGACGTATCTTTGTCTGTACCTTTGTTCGGGGTCGGTAAAGGCATCGTATGTTACGCCATCTTTCTCTTTTACTATTGGTAATACACGCAGTGTTTTAGATAGTATCTTGAATTCTGATACAAAAACACTTTTTTCACCAACTTGAGTAACAAAAGCATATCCTTTTACACCTATGATGTCACCTATATCTAGATGCTTTTTAAATACTTCGTTATATAGTGTTTTATCTTCGCCTTTGCATATTTCATCGCGGTTGAAGTAGAGTTGTATTCTTCCTTTACTGTCCATAAGTTCAGCAAATGAAGCTTTGCCCATAATTCTACGGCTCATTATTCTCCCCGCCAAACTTATGTTTTGGAAGTTGTTTTGTTCGGGGTCAAATTTTTCTCTAATGTCTTCTGTGGTTGTATTAACTTCATACGTTTCCTGTGGATAGGGTTCAATTCCCATTTTCCTTAATTCCTGCAGTGACTCACGTCTGATTATTTCTTGTTCGCTTAGATCTAAAATTGTCATATTGTAAAAAGTTGTTCTTTGTTTAATAGAGTGGCAAATATATTCAAAATATGTCACTAAATATTATACAAATATCATGAAAAACAAAGGAGGGCTTTTGTTGCTCTCCTTTTGTATTTTATTAGGCTTTGTTCTTTCTGAATTTTTCTATATTGCGTATTAGCCAAGGTTTTTTTGGTAAAACATCGTCGAAATACTCTTCATGAGCTCCGTAATAATTATCGTATCCATATCCATAATTATAACCGTACCCGTAACTATATCTATAGCTTCTGTATCCATAATATCCACTGCTTTTTATATCATTCAGTGCTATTGCCAGATTTTTTATACCTCTGTTTTCGTATAAGTCGTTTATGATATTATAAACTGGTCGGGTTGTATATCTTAATCTGATAACAAAGACGTTTATGTCACATAATTTTGAAATATAAACTGCGTCGCTGACTAATGCTACAGGAGGAGTGTCAATAACAATTATGTCGTACATAGATTTTAATTGCGATAACAATTCTTTAAATTTAGCAGACTCAATGAGTTGATTTGGGTTTGGAGGTTGTATACCTGCGGGAATTAAATCTAAGTTATTGATTTTTGTGGGGAAAATTATTTCATCTAACGATACTTTATTAAGCAAATAATTTGTGATACCTATATCATTTTTAATATCAAAACTCTTATGAATTTTTGGGCGCCTTAAATCTAATCCAACAATAACTGTCTTTTTGTTTAGCGAAGCATAAACTATTGCTAAGTTAGTTGAACAGAATGTTTTTCCTTCTCCACTTATACCCGATGTAATTGAAATAATTTTACTTCCTTCTTCCCCAATCATAAATTGCAAGTTTGTTTTTAGGCTTCTAAACGATTCTGCGATTGAAGATCTCGGTTTTTCGTCAACTACGTGTTCCAAAAGGGTTGTGTTGTGTCCAATGCCTCCGAGTATAGGTACCATAGTGTTTTCTTCAACTTCTTTTCTGTCTAAAATTTTTAGGTTTAGGAAATCGAGTATTAAAATTAATAGTATGGGTATTAAAATACCGGTAAATACACCCATCATCAGATTTTGTTTTCTTTTAGGATAAAGTTGACTTATACCACTTAACCCTGCAGCATCAAGTACTTTAGCATCTGATAATATACTGGATTTTGTAATTCCAACTTCGGCTCTTTTTTCAAGTAAATAGGTATAAATGTTGTCGTTTAAAGTAAATTTTCTTTGAATGTTTAATAAAAGTCGCTCATTAACAGGCTGCTTTTTAAGTTCGGCAAAGACATCATCTATTCTCTTATTTAAATCAACAATTCTAATATTAACTTGTTCTATAAGTGATTTAACATTCATTTCAAGCCCCTCTTCCAAGCCTGAGATTTTTTGATCAAGTAGTGTAATAGAGGATATTTCTTTGCGAGTAGAATATGCTAAACTATGTTTTTCAGATTTTGCCTGATTTATCTGAGAAATTATATTGGTAAGTATAGGATCGTTTATTCCAGCTACACCCGGGGCAAGTATTGAAGGGTCACTTTTCTTATCTTCTAGCTGTTTTTTTAAATACTTAAGATATTTATACTTTACAACCTCTTGATCTTTTTCTGTTTGCAAAGATTCGTACTTGGATAACAACACTTGACCTTCTTTGGATATATCTATAACATCGTTTTCTAAGCGGAAGTTCTGTAAACGTATTTCTGCTTTGTATAGTGAGTCAGTGATATCGGATAGTTGTTGATCAATAAAGTCAATAATGCTCTCTATCATTTGATGTTTCTCTTCTAAATCACGTTTGATGTATAGTTCGGTAAGTGTGTTTAGATAATCAATCTCTTTACTAGGAACTTCACCAGATGATGAGAGTTTTAAAATTGTTCCATCTTCTGACAACTTACTTATTTGTAACTTAGATCTATATCGCTGTATTTGAGACTCGGTATCGTTAAACCAGATAGAATATTTGTCTGGACGAATTGTATTATCATTGCCTAGGGATATGACACGAAATCGAAACAGATCGTTTTCTATCCATTCGCCATAATCAACCGTAACATATTCTCCAAGAGTTTCAAAGTGTATTTTAATTTTGTTGTTGTCTAAAGGTGTGAGTATGAAAGGGGTGTGTTTTGCCTGCACAAAACTTGTGTCGTAGTCAATATAGAAAAGATTATTTTTATATACTTCGCCGTCTCTAATTCGTCCTAATCCAACATATGTCACATCAAAATTAAGTTGATTAATAACCTTTGAGTTTAGATCATACGATTTAAGAATGGAGATCTCATTTTCTAAATTCTTTTCTTTTTTGATCAGATTTAAACCATCAATTAAACTTCTATCAAAATAGCTTGAACTATTATCAATTGACAAAACCATTGTGGTTGATACCCCGTAGACTGGAACTGTGTATCTGTTAATAACATAAGCAACCGTGTAGCCTACTAAACTTCCTAAAACTAACCAGTACCAATTTGCTAAGAGCCTGAATAAAATTCTTTTTAAGTCGATGTTGTCGCTACTTTGTATCTGATTGACCAATTGTTGTTCCATGGTTTGAACCTAAAATAGTTTATTTATTTTTTATTAATTACGTTCAAAACTAATAAAAACGTGGTAATAGTTGATAGTAAAAGTGAATATAAAGGAATGTTTTCTCTGATGGTTTTGTATTTAAGTGGTTTAACAATTATAACGTCGTTTGGATAAGAGTAGTATACCGGCGACTTTATCGCGTCAATAGAGCCTAAGTCAATTTTATATTTTGTCAAAACATTGTCTTCTTCCCTAAGAACAGATATTTCATTTCGATTACCGCTATTTAAAATGTCTCCAGCTTTCGCAAGAACGTCAAATATTGTTGAGTTTGGTTGATATATTGGGATTGTGCCAGGTCTAGCAACTTCACCTATCACTGTAACATTGTAATTAACTAACCTAACTGTGACAAAGGCTTCGTTTACGACTTCGTTCACAGCTTCTTGTAGTTTGCTCTCAAAATCAATTACTGTTAGTCCGGCTGCATTTATTTTACCAATGATTGGTAGAGCAATCATACTGTCGTTGCTGATCAAGTAGCTAAATAAATAAAGATTGCTTTCGGATACGTTGTAAATCCTGTCTTCAGCAACGGGCTTAAATAGATTGTTTACGCGCTCATCTGCGGAAACTATCCTGATATATAAAGCATCGTTTGGTTTTAAGACATATTCCGTATAAAGCGGGTTACTTACGTTAAAATCTTCTGTGTTTAAGTAAAGTAATTTGTCGTGTCTAGCGCATGACATAACCATTATTGCCAGAAACATCAGGCTTAACAGATAAGATTTTTTATATTTTGATGGTAACAAGTGGCAGTTTTTATTTATTAATATTCTCATTGTATATAACATATAACAATTAACCTGCAAATATATTATTTACTTGCTTTAAAATAGAATATTTTATGCAAAAAGGTAGGAATATTTGATAAAAGAGAGTTTTGACATTTGATATGTCAAAATAAAAAGACTGTCATATATGGTCAAAACTTTTGTTTTAATTAGTAAGCTGTGAGTAAGGATTTTATATCCTTTCTATTAGTTTTGTTTATGACAGTCTTTCGTATGCAATCAATGTTTTTTAGTGTTATTCTTCATTAACAACTTTAAACATTGAAATTTCGTCTAAGTTGCAATTTCTGATATATTCTATATGTTGTTTATTTTGAGCCGCTCCAATTTTAACAAATACTGATGCATGTTTCTCAAATATTTCATCTCTAGTACTGTCAATAATTAGTAGCCAGCTCATTATTATATTTCCAGCCATTTCAACTAACCTGCGAGCATGGAAATCAATGAAATCAGAATTTCCTGCTTTAGAGTTGATATCTACAACGTATTTGATTGTTTCTTCAAGTTCGTTTGCCATATTAATTAATCTTTTCTTCAAAGGCTCGTGTTTAGGTAGCACTGAGGTTTTTTCGTATTCACGAATTTGTGCCATATAAGAACCTGTAACTATACCTCGTATTGCTGCAACAACTTGAAGTTGCGAAGTTCCTTCATAAATGGTGGTGATGCGAGCATCACGATACATTCTTTCAATAGGGTAATCTTTCATGAAACCTGAACCACCGTGAATTTGTATTGAATCGTAAGCTATTTGGTTACAGTATTCGCTTGAAACTAATTTTAGAAGTGGAGTGAAAATATCTGCAAGTTTTTGGTATGTTTTCATCTCGTTACGCTCTTCGACTTCTAACTTACGTTCATTGGAAATATGTGTGAGAGCTTTATAGATATCAACGAAACGAGTGGTTTCATATAGCAATGAACGTATAGCCTTGGTTTTTGCGTCCATGTTTGTTAGCATTTCGTAAACAGCCGGGAACCGATTAATTGTTTTACCAAACTGTGTGCGGTCTGCCGCATATTCAAGAGCCTCGCGATAAGCTGCTTCAGCTATACCAACCGATTGTGCTCCCACACCAAGACGTGCACCATTCATTAACGACATTACATACTTGATTAGCCCCATTTTACGATCGCCAACAAGTTCTGCTGGTGCGTTGGTGAAAACTAATTCACAAGTAGGAGAGCCCTTGATACCCATTTTATTCTCTATTCGACGTACTATTACAGCGTTGCTGGTTTTGTCATATAGAAACAGTGATAGTCCACGACCATCGCTTGTTCCTTCTTCTGAGCGAGCCAAAACAAGATTTACATCAGCGTCGCCGTTGGTAATAAACCTTTTTACACCGTTTAAATACCATTTTCCGTCAGATTCGTTATAGGTTGCACGTAGTTGAACTGCTTGCAAGTCGCTACCTGCGTCAGGCTCTGTAAGTCCCATGGCAGCTGTAATTCCTTTATTGAATCGTGGTAAATATCTTTGTTTTTGCTCTTCTGATGCAAATTCGTGAATAGTTTCCGCGCAGTCCTGCAGTCCCCATATGTTGGCAAAACCAGCGTCAGCGCGTGATACTAGTTCAGCTGCCATTACGTAAGGCACCATTGAAAAGTTCAAACCATCATATTTGCGTGGTAACGACATGCCAACCAAACCGGCTTGTGTTAAGGTGTCGTGGTTTTGTTGCGTTCCTGCTGCATATACAACTCTACTATTTACAACCGTAGGACCTTCTTGGTCAACTGCTTCTGCATTGGGTGCTATTACATTTCCGCAAATATCACCTACTATCTCTAAAACTTTATCGTAACTGTCAATCGCGTCTTCGTAATTAACAGGTGCATAATCGTATATGTCTTTCTCAGTGTAATTGTTTTCTTTAAGAGCAATAATTTTTTTCATCAACGGATGCGTTAGATGAAACTTCATATCTGAGTTATCTGTATAGAAATTAGCCATTGCTTTATTTTTTATAGTTTTTATTTGCTGTTTTTCTTATATGCTGCGATCATTTTTGGAATAATATCGGTTATATTTCCAATAATTGAATAATCGGCAATTGCGTTAATTGGCGCGTGTGGGTCAGTATTGATAGATATAATCATTGATGATTGATCCATACCCGCACGGTGTTGTATCTGTCCTGAAATACCGCAAGCTATATATAGTTTCGGGCGGACGGTAATTCCTGTTTGACCGATTTGACGCTCGTGTTCGGCAAATCCGGCGTCAACGGCTGCGCGTGAAGCTCCAACTTCGCCACCTAATACGGCAGCCAAATCATACAGAAGTTTAAAATTTTCTTTTGAACCAACTCCGTATCCTCCTGATACAATGATTGGTGCGCCTTGAATATTTATCTTGCGTTTTTCTATGTGTCTCTCGATTATTGAAACTACAAAATCGGCTTCACTAACAATGGACTCAACATCAATTTTCTTGATTTCGCATTTATGCGAATTATTGAAAACCTCTTTTTTCATTACACCTTCTCTAACCGTTGCCATTTGAGGACGACAGTCGGGGTTAACGATGGTAGCAATAATATTTCCGCCGAACGCAGGGCGAATTTGATAAAGCAAGTTTTTATAAACTTTACCAGCTTTTTTATCTTCGTGATCGCCGATTACAAGTGATGTACAGTCGGCAGTAAGCCCACTTTTTAATGCAGATGAAACACGTGGTCCCAAATCGCGTCCAACAGAAGTTGCTCCTAACAGGGCGATTTGAGGTTTTGTTTTTGAAAACAAATCAATGATTATTGATGTGTAGGGTAAAGTCAAATAGTGTTCTAATTTCTTATGGTCAGCAATGTGTAAAACATCTACTCCATAAGGAGCCACCTGACTTGCAATATTATCTAATTTGTGACCAATGGCTATAGCTTCGAGCTTACAGCCTAACTGTGTTGCTAATGATCTCCCTTTTGTCAGTAACTCAAGACTGACATTAGCAACCTGGCCATCTTCGATTTCACAAAATACAAACAAATTGTTCACAGTATATAAATTTTAGAATTTGACATAAATTAACCGATAGTATGATTTTTTATTAACTCAACAATCATCTCTTCAATTTCTTGGTCGTTGTTTCCAATTACTTTTGATTCTTTAGCTTGCAGTACAACGTTTTCTATTTCTTTAACTTTTGTTGGCGAACCACTCAAACCAAGTTGTTCATGATCGACATCAACGTCATTTACTGAAAGTTCAGATAGTTTAAGGTAAGGTCTTGAGTTATACAGTTGCATGAAATCTTCTGTAGCATCTTGCAGTTCAGAAGCAGAGCGTGCATGTTTATATTTCATTGTAAACTTGGCGTTTCTGGGACGACATTCTGCTGCAGAGCCTGTAACCGTGATAACTAAGGGTAGCGTACCTTTCACAGTTTCAACGCCGCGTTCTAGACGACGTTTTACAATTATCTCTTTCCCCTTGACATCAATTATCTCTTCAGCATAGGTGATCTGAGGTAAACCGAGTTTTTCGGCGACCTGTGGCCCTACTTGTGCTGTATCGCCGTCAATAGCTTGTCGTCCGGCAATGATAATGTCGAATTTGCCAATTTTTTCTATTGCTTTAGAAATTGCATACGACGTTGCAAGTGTGTCGCTTCCTGCAAAAGCACGGTCTGTTAAAAGGTAGCCGTTATCGGCTCCGCGATACAACCCTTCACGAATAATTTCTGCAGCTCTAATCGGTCCCATTGTAAGAATAGTTATGATTGAGCCTGGAATGCGATCTTTAAGTCGTAGAGCTTGTTCTAAGGCATTCAAATCTTCGGGGTTGAATATTGCTTCTAATGCTGCACGGTTAACAGTACCGTCAGCTTTCATGGCATCTTTACCCACATTTCGTGTATCGGGGACTTGTTTTGCCAATACTACAATTTTTAATCCACTCATGTTTTTTGTTTTATTATTATCAAAAATTTTGCTTTCTAAGTTTACTTTTGAGTGACAAAGATAAAAAATTACCGTGTAATTTGTAGTTTGTTAATAAAAATTGCTTTTTACGTTATCTGTTTTTGATTGTAATTCCTTAAAAATATCGAGATTATTTCAGGTTTATGGTGTTTTTCACAATGTCAAAAAAGGAAGAAAGTATTAGCAAAACTTTGTAGTTGCCATACTTTCTCCCTTTTTGTACTCTTTCGTTTAGAACTTTGCTAAGCTTAAGGTCTTAGCAACACCCACTTAAATCAGAAATTACGGTTTTGGTTTTGAATAGACTTAGTTTAATATTATTTATTCCTTTTTGGTTGTAGTTTTAATTTCATATACAAAGTAAAATAATATTTTAGTTTAATGCAATCCGTATTTTTACGGATAGGCTAGTAGGTGTTTTCCGCAATTTAGCTTTTATTGTCGCATAAAAATTGTTATTTTTGTGTGATTTCCAGAATTTTCAGTTAATGACTACGGTAAAATATTTTATAACAATATGTTTTATAACATGTTTTATGTTTAGTGCAAATTCTCAGACTATTGACAGTCTGTTTGCTCAATTTGAACTATTGCAACGTAAAAATGCTGATATTAAGTTGTGTAACTCATTGATTTCAGAGTTATATGATAGAGGAAATCTTAGTAGTAGACATATATTTAGTAGTGATACACCTGAAGATAGCATCAAAATGATCGTCTGTTGTGGAACAGCAGCGTATTTATATGAAAAATCTGAGTTCATGAAATCAAATGAGTGCGCTCAATTATCTTTGGAAATAAGTAAGAAGCTAAATGATAATAATTACACGTTTGAAAATTATTCAATAATGTCGTGTAATTATCAGAGAATTGGCGATTTCGAGAAAGCAATTGAAAATGGCAGCTTAGCATTAGAAGTTGCAAATATAACGGGCGAACCTAAATTAAAAAGTTCGGCCTTCAACAATATTGGCACTATATATTTGTATTCAAAACAGCCAGAAAAAGGAATTGAATATTTAAGTGAATCTCTTGAATTAGAGCGTACTTTAGGCGATGATGAGAAATTTGCAACTAGATTAAGTAATTTATCAGAAGCGTATTTGCAGATTAAAAACACAGATAAAGCATTACCATTGTTGTTAGAAGCTCTTGAAATAGACAGAAAAGCTAATAGAACCGATAAAGTTGGCAGGAGATTGAGTATTTTAGGGAATATATACAATGAAATGAATAACCTTAAAGAAGCTGAACGCGCCTATACTGAGGCAATTGAAGTGTTTAATGAATCGAACAATAAGGTGTCAATAGCTATAACTTACTATCAGTTAGCAATGTTAAAGTTCAGAGAAAACAATGATCAGGAGTCTCTTTCATATTTAGGAAAATGTATTTCGGTTTGTGATTCTTTTGACTTGTGGTACGTTAAACACAAGGCTATATCAGGGAAATATAAAATTGCAAAAAAGAATAGTGATTATAAAAGTGCACTTGAGAATTTAGAGATATTTGTAGAAATGCAGGACAGCATATTTAATCAACAATTGAGGCAAAAAATTGCTGATTTTCAGGTGAAATACGAAGCTGAGAAAAAAGATGCTCAAATAAAATTGCAGAATGAGCAACTTAAAAGATCAAAAACCGTTCAAAATTTTTTGATAGCCTTGGCCGTGGCGGTGCTTATAATATCAATACTACTCCTTTTATTTGCCAGAGGGAGGAAAATTTATGCAAATAAATTGGAGCTTATAAATAAATCGAAGGACAAACTTTTTTCAATTGTTTCACATGACATGAAAAGCCCCACGATAGCGCAAAAAATGGTTGTTGAGGATTTAATTGAACGTTACGATAATTATACAACAGAAGAGATTAAACAATACTTCGGTTATTTACGCGATGTTTCTGAAGCACAAGTAAATTTGATGCAAAACCTTACGGATTGGTCGAGAATTCAAACAGGAAAAAACAAGTATAATCCCATAGTTTTCAATCTGGCAGAAGTCATTAATGATGCAGTTAAATTGTTATCAATCGCAGCAGAGAGGAAAAATATCGAACTTAAAACCGAAATGCCTGAAGAGTGCTATACTTTTGCTGATAAACAGATGATAAGCACTGTTGTTAGAAATCTAATTAATAATGCGGTTAAATTTTCGCATCGTGGTTCGGAAGTTATCATAAAAATAGCATCTTCAAAGAAAGGGTGGCAAGTAATGGTAGAAGACTTTGGAATAGGAATGACCGAGAAGCAAATCGCAAGTATTTTTTCTAAAAAAGAGGCTATTCTTAGCGATGGCACTTTGGGAGAAAAGGGTAGCGGATTAGGGCTTACAGTATCAATGGAGTTTATTGAAAAAAATGATGATAAGTTATTAGTTGAAAGTAAAGTAGACAAAGGAACTAAAATATCCTTTGAATTAGAGAAAACAGTATAAACACATATTCTATATTAAATTGACAGATACGACATCATATAATACAGTAAAAGTAGTAGTAATAGATGACCATGAGTTGTTTAGAATAGGGCTACGTTCGGTATTAAGTAAAAAGGATAAAAAAAATAGAGTTGAAATAATTTTTGAAGCTTCAACAGGTCAAGAGCTATTTTCATTTCTTGAATTAGGGAATCTTCCAGATATTATTTTACTTGATATTGTTCTACCAGATATGTCGGGGATAGAAATATCACGCTGCCTAAAGTCTAAGTTTAAAGATATTAAAATAATAATGCTATCGTCTGAATCATCAGAAGAGTTGCTCTTTGAATTGTTGGATATTGAAGTGGAGGGATATGTAAGCAAGTCGGATTTGACGTTTGAGATACTTCATGCCATAGATTCTGTTTGCGAAGGGGAAAACTATTATGGTAAAACTGTTTCAAAAATTTTGTTTGATTTGTACAAGACAGGACAACTTATTCAATCAGAAAACAAGTTTTCATTACCATCTAAAGAAGGGAAGGTGGTTAATGCAGATCTTTCTGAACGTGAAATAGATGTGATTAAACTATGGTGTGACGGTGCCACTGCAAAAGAGATAAGTACTACTTTAGATATCAGTTCAAGGACAGTAGAGTCGCACAAAGAGAATATCCTTAATAAACTAGGATTTGAAAAGTTTACAGATTTAATAAAATATGCTATTAAAAATGGGATTATTACAATTTAAGCTGTAGAAAACTTTCAGGTTACTTTTGTTTACTACTTTTTTTGTTTTTTGTACCGTAATCGCTTCCTGTTATAATTGATTTAAGATTTCCTGTTTTGCTGTCTATTTCAATTTTGTAGTCACTGTTACTTAGTATTCCAACAGGCAACTGTATAACATTGCCCAGTTGATTTATACTTAACAGCTTAGAGCTTACAGTTTTCTCTCCAAGCAATATTTTAACTTCACATAGTGCGGGTATCCTATAAACAGGTCCACCGTTTGAAACTCTTTGGCTTATTATAGGATGATAGTTGGCATATTCAATTTCAAGTCTTAGTTGCTGATTTATATTGTCATTAATATATTGTTGATTCGGTGTAATAAGCGTTACTCCTGTTTCTGAATCAAAATAACATAGAGTCTTTAGAATTGGTGTTATACTATTTCCCTGCGGAGTAAATAGAAATGTAAATGTGTACGTTGTATCTATATTAATGCCTGTAAACAGAGAGGTATACCTGTTTTCTACGTTGTACATCTCCTCGATGCTTACTTTTAACGATTCTCCTTCGGGGAACGCTTCATAAAGACCTGCAACCAGTTCGTATCTGTGATTTCTAATTTTGATAATAAAGTCGGAGACGTGTCTTGCCATATCTTCAATGCTTTTTAAGCTTCTAACAGTCTCTTGTACAGGTACTTTTATTATTGCTGTATCGCTCTGAATATGGCGGTAAACTGTTTGAATCTCTTCACTTTCAATTTTTATAACTCCCAAATCAATAAATCCCCCTTCCAATTCAACTTGTGTGGGATTAAGCACATTAGGATATTCAGTTTTTTTAATACTATCACTAATGGCATTAAAACTTGTTAAAACATTTTCCTGAGATAGAGAAAAATTTGGGATTATTGAAGGATCGTTCATATATGCGTACCATTGCGATGAGTCAGGAGTTTCAAACTGTGAAAACTGCACATCTACAATCTCAAAATGTATAGAATTTCTTTTTATTATGGACTTATTATCTAACCCTAAGAATTTCGTTGCATAACTTGAATATGGACCTTTAAAACTTTGTGTTTGTTTTACTTTAATATCCATAGCAATGGTAGTTGCAGGCAGGTTGTATAGAAATAGAGGTGTTTCATTTACCTCAGAGTATGGGATAATGCACGGTTTGGCTAATTTTGTCTCTGATTTACATGAAACCGCAATCGTCAATGTAATTATTCCTAAGCTTATGAATAGTGAGTTTTTCATTTTCTAAGTCAATTTAATACTCCACAAATATAGTAATTTGGTTTTATTTTGCTATTCGTGTTGTTTTAGTCTAATTGTTTTAAAAGCAGAACCTAACTGTTTTATAATGTCTGTTGCGATTAAACTTTCATAACTCTCTTTGTCTAATGCTTTATCTCCTGCTTTGCCGTGTAGCCAAACACCTAGCATTGCTGCATATTTTGGTTTATAACCAACTGATAATAAACCTGAAATAATTCCAGTTAAGACATCGCCACTTCCAGCGGTTGACATTCCTTGATTTCCTGTATTGTTGAAATGGACGCAACCTTGTTTATCAATAACTGCACTATTTTTTCCCTTTAAAATCAACAACATGTTATGTGTTTTACAAAATTCTGATGCTTTCTCAATTCGCTCAAGAGTGTCGTTACATTTGCCAAAAAGTCTGTCAAACTCGCCAACATGTGGCGTCAAAACTGATTCTTTTGGGATAAATTCTAAAATATCACGATTCTTTGCAATTAAGTTTAGTGCATCTGCATCTAATACCATTGTGTTATCATAATTTTTAATAATGTTTAATAGTAATGCTTCACTTTCATTACTTACACCAATTCCGGGACCAATTCCTATAGATGTAAATCGTTTCATATCATCATGTGTTAAGTTAGACAAGTTGCTGATTGTCATCGCTTCAGGAATAGAGGAGTTTAATACCAATTCGCCTTTATTGTTTGTTAAAACGCTAACTAAACCTGCCCCACTTCTTAAACAAGCTGAGGCACATAAAACCATTGCTCCGTATTTGCCATCGTTTCCAGCAACGACAAGTGTATGTCCAAAATTACCTTTATGAGTATGTTTTGGTCGCGGTATGTATAAGTTGTTTATGTCATTCGGTTCTGTTAAAAAGTATTTTGTTTCAGCCAACTCTATAGCTTTAGGGTGCAATCCTATATCAACTATCGATAAATCACCGACATATTTAGAGTTTTCGGCAAAAAAGAAAGCAAGTTTTGGTATTTGCAAGGTGTAAGTCTCATTTGCTATAATTATAGCACCATGATTATTTCTGTTATTGTCAGAAAACAGCCCCGAAGGAATGTCTATTGCTATTTTATGATTTGGTAGTTTATTGATGTGTTCAATTACATTGGCATAAAAACCTTTTATCGGTTTATTTAGTCCTGAACCAAAAATTCCATCGATAATAATTGACTCTTCATCGATTTTCGGGAAATCAAAAAATGTTTTACAACATAAAAATTCAATATTTTTCTCTTTTAGCCGCTGAATGTTTAAAAGACAATCTTCCGAAAAATTATCGGTTTCGTTTAATACTATCAAACTCGCTTGAATTTCTGATTCTATAAGCATTCTGAACAAAGCAACTGCATCGCCACCATTATTTCCAGGACCGGCTAATAAAAAATATTTTTTGTAACCATGCACATTTATCAGTTTGTAAAACAGATTTGTTGCAGCTCTCTCCATTAAATCTATTGATTTAATAGGTTCATTTGCAATTGTATATATGTCAACATCTTTGATTTGCTTTGATGATAATATTTTAATCATAGGAAGAGTTAATTGTTTTATAAAACTGTTACAAATATATACAGATTGAATTTCTATTTAATTATTCTCTAAAAATAATATTATATTTGCGCTCGTTCAAAACAAATAAATAGTAACAAAACAATTAAATACTAAAACTATGTTTAAGAATCAACCAAAGGGGTTAATCCCTGCAGCACTTGCCAACATGGGCGAACGTTTCGGTTTCTACGTAATGATGGCAATTTTGCTTTTATTCCTGAACAATAAGTTCGGATTTTCCGGCTCAGAGGGAGCTATTATCTATTCTATTTTTTATGCCTTAATCTACATTTTAGCGTTAGTTGGTGGATTAATTGCAGATAAAACCAAAAAGTATAAAGCCACCATTACGGCAGGTTTGGTGTTGATGATGATAGGATATATTCTCATTGCCATTCCAACAGAAACACCTGTTAAAAACTTTCCGTTAATTCTTGGCTATACTTGTTTCGGATTGTTTGCCATAGCTTTTGGTAATGGTCTGTTTAAAGGTAACTTACAGGCGGTTGTTGGTCAACTATACGACAATCCACAGTATGCAGACAGACGTGAAACAGGTTTCCAAATTTTCTACATGTTTATTAACGTTGGTGCTATGTTTGCGCCCATTATGGCAGTAGGTTTAAGAAACTGGTGGGTACAGCACAATGGCTTCAAATTTGACGCAGACTTGCCTGCTCTTTGTAATCAATTTTTGAATGGAACAATTTCTGCCGACGCTCAAGTACGTTTGTCGGAATTGGCTACCCAAGTTGGAGATGTAACGGGAGATTTAACAGCTTTTGCTAATAAGTATTTGAATATTTTTATGGAAGGATATCACTACTCTTTTGGTATCGCAATATTCGCAATGCTTATTTCGTTGGCAATATTCCTGGTTAATAAAAATAGATTACCTGATCCTTCTGTAAAATCCTCTGATGTAAAACAAAATGCTCAGGAAGTTGAAATGGATATTAAAGAGATAAAACAACGTATGTATGCCCTATTTGCAGTGTTTGGTGTTGTTATTTTCTTCTGGTTCTCATTTCACCAAAATGGACAATCTCTTACATTGTTTGCCAATGACTATACAAGAATGATTAATATTAACTTAGGCTTTACCACATTGCAGGGTGCTGAAGTGTTTCAGGCGTTTAATCCAATATTTGTAGTTTCGCTTACACCTATAATCATTGGATTATTTGGCTGGATGCGAAACAAAGGATGGGAGGTATCTACTCCTAAAAAGATTGCAATAGGTATGGGAATCGCTGCATTAGCATTTGGAATTATGGCATTAGGTTCAATTGGATTGCCAGATGCAGCAGAAAGAAATGCAATGGGTGGATTACCCGAATCAATGCGTGTTTCTCCACTATTGTTGATTGTTACTTATCTTGTATTGACTGTTGCTGAGTTGTTTATCTCTCCTCTTGGTATTGCTTTCGTATCGAAAGTTGCGCCTCCAAAATATCAAGGCATTATGCAGGGTGGATGGCTAAGTGCTACTGCTTTAGGAAATCAGCTGTTATTTATCGGTGTGATTTTCTATAACAGCATTCCTGTATGGGCGACATGGATGGTTTTTGTTGTAGCGTGTCTAATCTCTATGACAATAATGTTATCAATGCTTAAATGGCTTGAAAGAGTGGCAAGCTAAAAACATTTTAAAAATATATCAAAAGGCTGTCTTGTATAAGATAGCCTTTTGTTTTATTTTTTTAGAATGAAAGTATAAAATCACGTTTTAGACACTTTTTGATATGATATTATAAATTTTAATATCTTTGATTACAAATCTAAAAAGTGTGTAGCGATGATAAAAATTGATATCAGTAAAGCTTTTAATAACGGAGCAAGTGAAATAGAAAACGAACTTAATATTGCGCAGAAGTGTCTAAAACAGTTGCAAGATGGTTCAGGCAAAGGCAACGAATTTTTAGGTTGGATAAAATTGCCGTCATCTATAAAACAATCAGAAATTGATGATATTCAGAAAACAGCAGTCGAATTACGCAAATCGAGTGAAGTAGTTGTTGTAGTTGGTATTGGAGGCTCTTATTTGGGTGCTCGTGCTGTTATTGAGGCACTTACCCCTGCTTTTAACAAACAATCTCCCGAAATAATTTATGCAGGACACCATTTAGATTCTGATTATTATGCCCAACTTTTGCAATATTTAAAGGGGAAAAAGTGGAGCATTGTAATAATCAGCAAGTCGGGAACGACTACCGAGCCGGCAGTTGCTTTCAGATTGTTACGTAAGGCACAAATCGAGCAATTTGGCATAAAGCAGGCAAATAAACAGACAGTTGCAATTACCGATAAATCAAAAGGTGCTTTACGCAAACTCGCAACAGAAAACGGTTTTAAAACATTTATTATTCCCGATGATATTGGTGGACGGTACAGCGTTTTAACACCCGTAGGATTGCTACCTATTGCAATTGCTGGAATCGACATTAAACAAATAATTGACGGAGCAATTGAGGGCGAAAAAGAATATAATGTTGTAAATAAAGAAAATCAGGCAATTAGATATGCTGCTGCTAGAAACAAAATATATTCGTTTGGGAAAAAGATAGAGATGTTGGTTAGCTATCATCCGCAACTACTCTATTTTATTGAATGGTGGAAACAATTATATGGTGAAAGTGAAGGCAAGGAGCAGAAAGGAATTTTTGTTTCAGGTGCTACATTTACAACCGACTTACACTCTCTTGGGCAGTATATTCAGCAAGGGGAAAGACATTTGTTTGAAACCGTTTTATCGATAGAGAACGTAAATTCAAAAATTTATGCAGGTTTTGACCCTGAAAATATTGATGGACTTAACTACTTAGCGGATAAAAATATTCACCAAATCAACCAAACTGCACTAAAGGCAACGATTTTGGCTCATACTAAAGGAGGAGTTCCAAACATTGTAGTATCAATCGAGCAACTGAACGCTTTTAGTTTGGGTAAACTTATTTACTTCTTCGAAATAGCCTGTGGCATAAGTGGTTATATGTTGGGTGTTAATCCATTTGACCAACCGGGTGTAGAAGATTATAAAGTAAATATGTTTGCGCTTTTGGGCAAGCCCGGATTTGAGAAACAGAAAGAGGAGTTGGAGAAGCTATTATAGTAAAAATATGTTTTATAGATTGCTATTAGCGACCCCGGCAGGACTCAAACCTGCGACTTTCAGAACCGGAATCTGACGTTCTATTCAACTGAACTACGGGGCCCTTTGATTGATTTTGCAAAAATAGTATTTTGAGTCTATTTTTGGATATTTTCATGCGTTGAATTATTCTACGTATAACGGTCACGTGTATAAGTAGTGCGGATTACGAGGCACTTACCTGTCAAGATACAATGAACTTGATGCGAGGTAGTACGCTTGAATACGCTATAACCCCGCCATTACTTATACACGATGTTAGCGGTTGTGCATTTATGTCAATCTCTTTTTCCCATTTCCACACTCGGCTCCCACATCGAAATTGCAATGTTTTTTTTGTTCTTATTCCAAGTTTTAAAGTCTTCAAAATTTGCAATTCCCTCGTCAATTACAGCCTGATAAAT
>JGI24710J26742_10000064_pt1 | contig 81353 bp, 63 predicted proteins | sample BioPla2DNA2_FD_26742 | JGI IMG/M metagenome (IMG submission 26742) | reverse complement strand
TAGCATATACTCTATGTGGTATTAGCAACGGTTTCCCGGTGTTATTCCCCTGCTTGAGGTAGATTACTCACGTGTTACTCACCCGTCCGCCACTAAGTTAACCTTCTCTTCTGTACGAATACTTCTGATTAAATTAACCCCGTTCGACTTGCATGTGTTAAGCACGCCGCCAGCGTTCATCCTGAGCCAGGATCAAACTCTCAAATCTTATTATTTGAGAGCCAATTCGGCTCTTTTATTTTTTTCTGGTCTTGCCTGTTAAACTACAAAAGTTTAACCAGGGCTCCTCTTTTCACTGTTCAATTTTCAAGGTCCGTTCGCTCTCCCATCGGAGAGGCGCTCGATTAGAATACCATCAGTATTTACTTATGTCAACTTTACCCCCGGCAAATATTGCACGATTACGATCTGTCCGTAATGTCGTATTCATCAGTCCTTTGCGTTAATATTATTAACAAACTGTCAGCATAAAAGCGTTACTTTAAGTAAATTGTAAAGTACATCTCTATAACATAGCCCAAAATAAAGAATTAAAATTACAGAAAATAGTATTTGCGAATGACCTCAATAACCAGTATGCCATCAACGACCTATTGATCCACCTTTTCTACTGTAAATCGGTTACGAGTCAAACAATTACTATGAACGAATTTTAATTGAAGTAAATATCTCAACTGTCTATTATATATTTATAGATATTAAGGAGGCAGCTGACATGACCCCGCGGAACTATATAAATTATCTGGCAGATATTTTAAAGGAATTACCTGAATATCCGGCTTTTGCTCCCAATATCAGACGGGCACCGCGCCGTGACTCCCATCTCAGCTATCAGGATAAGAAGCTGGCAGTTGAGAATGCCCTACGCTATATTCCGCCTGAGCATCATCAGATAATGGCAGCAGAATTCACTGAAGAACTCAAGCAACATGGACGTATCTATGGCTATCGTTTTCGACCGCCAGGCAGAATCTGGGGGCGGCCGATTGACCAATACCGTGGCCGCTGCGTCGAGGGCAAAGCCTTTCAGGTCATGATTGATAATAACCTGGATTTTGAGGTTGCTCTCTACCCCTATGAACTGGTGACCTATGGCGAAACCGGCCAAGTCTGTCAAAATTGGATGCAATACCATATGATCAAATATTATCTGGAACTGTTGACGGATGAGCAAACCTTGGTCATCATGTCCGGGCACCCGCTGGGACTGTTCAGCTCTCAAAGAACATCACCGCGCGTGATTATTACCAATGGTCTGATGGTCGGACATGCCGACAATCCAGCCAGCTTTAATCGAGCCGCCGCCCTGGGTGTAGCCAATTATGGACAAATGACTGCAGGCGGCTGGATGTACATCGGACCTCAAGGTATTGTACACGGTACTTTTAATACACTGCTGAATGCGGGGCGTATTGAGTTAGGGATTCCACAGGACCAAGACCTGGCCGGGAAGCTTTTTGTCTCCTCCGGACTCGGCGGTATGAGCGGTGCGCAGGGCAAGGCGGCGGAAATTGCTTCTGCCGTCAGCATTATTGCTGAAGTCGATGAATCCAGGATCCAGACTCGCTACGAGCAGGGCTGGGTCAGCCGGCGGACTGACTCACTGGAGGAAGCTGTCGCCTGGGCTCAAGATTTTCTGACACGCCGTGAGCCCTGCGCAATTGCTTATCATGGCAATATTGTCGATCTGTTGCAGTATCTGGTTGACCACAATATTCAGGTCGACCTGCTGTCAGATCAAACCTCCTGCCATGTTCCCTATGATGGCGGCTACTGCCCTCAAGGCATCGATTTTGCCGAACGTACACGACTGCTGACCGCAGACCGCGACCTGTTTAGAAAACTGGTTGACAGTAGCCTTCGTCAGCATTTCAACTTGATTTGCCGACTCCATGAGCGGGGAACTTATTTCTTTGACTACGGTAACAGTTTCCTAAAGGCAGTCTTTGATGCCGGTGTATCGGAAGTCAGCAAAAATGGTCGAGATACAGTTGACGGTTTTATCTTTCCGTCCTATGTCGAAGATATCATGGGACCACATCTGTTCGATTACGGCTATGGACCCTTCCGCTGGTGCTGCCTCTCGGGCAAGGACGAGGATCTGGCAGCTACAGACCGGGCTGCGATGGAATGCATTGATCCCCAACGCAGATATCAGGACCGCGATAATTACAACTGGGTGCGCGATGCGGCCAAAAACAAGCTGGTAGTAGGCACCAAATGCAGAATCCTCTATCAGGATGCAGCCGGCAGACTGAAGATTGCTCTTAAGTTCAATGAAATGGTACGTCAGGGTGAGATCGGTCCTGTGATGTTAGGCCGGGATCATCATGACACCGGCGGCACCGACTCACCTTTCCGCGAAACTTCTAATATCAAGGACGGTTCAAATATCATGGCAGAAATGGCCACACAGTGCTTCGGCGGCAATTGTGCACGCGGCATGAGTTTGGTAGCTCTGCATAACGGTGGCGGCACCGGCATTGGCAATGCTATTAACGGCGGATTTGGCATGGTTCTCGACGGCAGCGAACGAGCAGATGAGATTTTGAAACTGTCAATGCCCTGGGATGTCATGGTCGGAGTCTCCAGGCGCGCCTGGGCCAGAAACCAGCATGCGATGCAAACAGCAAAAGAATACAATCAGCTCTGTGCTGGAACTGATCATATTACCTTGCCGTATCTGGTCAATCAGGAATTATTGAACGGGCTGTTCTCATAACGAATATATACTAAACGTTGCAATCAATTTTGCAATCAATATCTATCCAAACAGCAAGCTAGCCTAACAGACTAACCAGTCTAACAAACTAACCGGCTGCTCGTGGCTGGCTTTCTGTAGTCATGCCAATCACAGTAGCATAAATGAGATTTATCTTTTGAAGGATATTTAAGACTTAACTCTGATAATAACGACTGAGAGCTGCGCCGATCGCAGTTGCAAACTCTGCGTGCTGAGGAATGATCACATTCACATTATAAAGCTCGGAGAAAGATTTCAGCACGGACAGACCGAAAGTAACTCGCATCAGATTGCCGGTAAAAACAATATTCTTAGTCTTCTCCAGCTTGGCAGCCAGGACGGCAGCCGTCCCTACCGACTGAAAGACCAGATTAACAATGCCGCGGGCCAGATCCTCGATCTTAGCTGTATCCTTGACTTTGCCGAAATTAGAAGCCGTCGTATCACCGGTCAGACCGGGAATATTAACATTAGAAATATCAGAAATCGTCAGGTCAACCAAGCCAAGATCACCGGACTCCGCCAGCTCAGTCACAGTATCTATATCACGGATATTGAGAACCGTATTAGAGAGTCCCTGTAAAGTACCGCCACCGATACCGGAGCCAATCACATGTCGAACCGACTTGCCGTTGGCGTAAACAAGAGACGTGCCGGTACCCATGCTTACTACCACAGCCTCCTCAACCTTGGCCGCATAAAGCCCACCCAGACCGACAGACAGGAACTCATCCGCTTTGGTTGTCGGCAGCTCCAAAAGTCTGCCCTCAATAAATGATGCTCCGACACCGGTAATTCTGATATCGGAGATATCCCGCAGTGTCAGAGCATTATGCCTAAGAAAATAACCAAAGCCTCCATAGGCGGATGCAACAGGATCACTGGCTTTGACCAAGCATTCCTTCAAGAGCTTGTCATCCGCAAAACCAACTATCTTGGTGGTACTGCCACCGATATCAAGACCAACAGTAACCTGGCTCATAATTGTGCGGACGGCTCAAGGCACCCGTCCTTTGCCTCCATTCAGCTGTATCAGGCACCAACAGCATCTTCCCTGCCTGACTATAGCGACAGATTACAATATAAGTGCCTATCTGGCAAACATCCTCGCATTGCGCATATAGTCGTCATTGGAAGAATAAGAATAATCATCATAGCCATGGCCACGGCTAATCCGCGTGGTGCGCGGCGTAAAGACAAAGATAAGCTGTGACACCGGTTGGATTTCGCCTTCTAGCGCATAAGCCGCACCGGTGACGAAATCAACCAGACGCTGCCTGTGCTCCGGTGAAATGCTCTCAATATTGCATATGACCGTCTTTCCCTCGCGAACATAATCACAGATCTGCCACATAGATTCCATGCTCTGAGGCTCCACGATCTCGACCAGATGCTGATAGCTAGGCGGCATATTCTGATTCAAATTTACCACCCGCGAAGACCTGGGTGCTGATCCCGTACGCGACGGCTGTCTCATTACCTCCGGCTCGTGATCATAATAATCACCCTCGTACTCATCATATATATTACTGTCATCAACATCACGCCCAAAGAGCTTATCCAGAAACGACATGAAACGCCTCCTTTCAATTGCGGAGAAAGCGCCCGTGCAGCGCTTTTCTGTCTGATCAAAATTAGTTATATCTTGTTATAAATTATAGATATAGGGGGTAGCCTTTTCAATGAAATAGCGTTACCGGCACTCTAATTGTTAGTTTTATGCAATCAAAGCGTGACAGTGTCCGCACACTAGTAATTTAATCGTAATATTTTGCCTGTCAAAATCAACCCCGGCAGTAACTCTCTAGACTTTGGACGAAGGCGACCGCGTCCACTTCCATCACTCAAACTCGGGACCGGCGTGACCGCCACGACGGCACTGAATAGGCACTGACACGAGACTAATTAATACCTATCCTCTAATTTGAATAATCTCTAGCGCCGAAAATAGCGGTACCGACTCTAATCATGGTTGACCCGCAGGCAATCGCCTGTCTGAAATCATGAGTCATGCCCATGGAAATCTGATCCATATCTTCCAAGTCATACTTTTCACGATACCGAGAAAACAATTCATTGGCTGTGCGGAAAACGGGCAGAGTATCGTCCGGATTGTCATAGTGGGGAGCCATCGTCATCAAGCCACGAATTCTAACCCCCGGATGCTCCTGCAACGTCTGTCGAAAAGCTTCATCCAGCTCTGAAGGATCAAAACCGAATTTAGTATCTTCGCCGGAAATATTTACTTGCAGCAGAACATCCGTGATACACTGATTGGCTGTGCTAAGACGATCAATCTGGGCAATCAGGCGCAGTGTATTGACTGAATGAATCATAGCCACTCGCCCGATTACAAATTTGACTTTATTTCTTTGTAAAGTTCCAATCAGATGCCAATTTAATTCCTGATGCCCGGCTAGAGCATCGATCTTAGGCACGAGCTCCTGAACCCGATTCTCACCAAAATCCAGCTGTCCCGCCGAGATAGCGCCTTCGACATCAGAAACAGGGAAATTTTTGCTGACCGCAATTAATTTAACCGTTTCCGGATCACGTCCAGCTGCTTTGCAGGCTAATTCAATTTTCGACTTGACCTGGGCCAGATTGCCGGCGATCTCTAATCTTCTATTGTCGTTTACCACTTACTCCACCTGATTCTTTACAAATTTTGAGGGAGGCTAACCTCCCTTGCGTTCCGGACAAAGAGCTATATTCCGGAAGTTAGTCTAAGAATTCGCTTTATTCAGAAAACTTCCCGGATATATCTCTAATTGATCTATTGTAGCAGATTTTCCCCCCTTTGCGAATCAAACAGCAGAATCAGTCAATAACAAGACCTGCTTCAAACTGAGCGGGATTGCGCACATAGATATCAGCCACCTTGGGGGCCAGGGGATCACCGTCACGACCGCGTACCAGAACATAAAAGCCGTCAGTCGCCTCAACAAGTACCGGAACAACCACCGTCTTACCCCCCTCAATCTTCATAATACGCGCAGCTCTCTGATCGGGAGCATAATCCAGCAGACTGGCTATCGGCATGATCAGACCTGTTTTCTGAGAAAGCGTAATCTGGAAATTATCACATGACAAGTCGGCCAGACGGTCAATACCTTGTCTAGTGCGGAGGACAAGCAGCAGACCATCTGCCAGTTCTTCCTGCCGCAGAACCTGACAGTCCGTCAGTGATACATCCGTGGTCAAAGAACTGACCGTGTAGCGCTGCTGCGGTTGCAAAGGCTCACCCGCAAGTTCCGGCAGGAAAAATGCCAGATACTGCTCTTGACCCGTAATCAGAGTCAGAGCATGCTCACCCTGTTCAATCGGCGCCGGATAGGCAAAAGGAGCTGACATATTTTCAGACTCGGCCAACTCATGCAGCAAACGCTCTTTGTTCAATGTAATTAGATCAGACTGCTGCAAGTTAGTAGACCAGTTGCGATACGAGAGCCAGCCGCTGCTGTAGCTTGTAATAACATTGCCCTGTTCTCCGCGCTTTAGAGAAGTAATAAGAGCCTTATATTGTCTTTGCAGGTTTTGCAGTTCATCATCGTCGAATTCAAGCCAGCGCAGTTGATCACTGTTAAGATTGAAAGTTTGTTCAACCTCTACTCTGACTCGATCGAGATTTTGCACATCACCATTGCCGGCGGCCAGCCGAGCCGAAGTCAAAGTCTTTGCAATCTCGGCACTGCCCAGTTCCCTAGCCTTCTGAACCTGCGGCTGGGTAAAGTCAGTCCGTATCAGTTCCGTCTGGCGGTGATAAATCTGTCTCTGTAAATTATGAAGCTCATCTGCGCTGCTTTCATGTCCCGGTAAAATGACTGTAGCTACCTGATCTAGCTTGCTGATTCTACTCCCTGAACTATAAAGAGGAAACAGTGACCCGCTGCCGGGAGCTTGGAGCTGCATCTCGTCTCTGACAATCAACCCTCTGGCCGTCAAGGTCTTCTTAATCGAATCCTGATTGAAAAAGGCCAGTCGGATCTGGGCATCTCTCCCACCGAGAACCAGAAGCAATCCCCCAATCAAGAGCGCAACCAACACCACCGACAAAATAGAAAGTACCGCCGTCCGCAGTCTCCTGCCACGATCCCTCTTGCGTCTTAAACCGGATAAATCGTCTTTGTCGTATGGCATTTTACTCTCCGACTTTACTTACCGCGTCCAGAGCCATCAGAGCGCCGAGCCTGGCACTGGCAAAATTCAATGCCCCTTGCAAGAAGGCAGCATAGGGCTGTCGCAAAGGTCCGTCCGCAGAAAGCTCAATTGAAGAACCCTGGATAAAGGAACCGGACGCCATAATAATATCACAATCATATCCGGGCATCGGCGCCGGTATCGGAGTAACGAAACTATCGACCGGTGCCGCTCTCTGGATGGCTTCGCAGAAAGCGATCAGTCCGGCCTCAGATCCCAGCTTAACCACCTGTACAATATCGCCTCGGGTCGCATCAGGTACAGGACTAACCTCATAGCCAGCAAGCTCAAACAGTCTGGCGGCATGGATCGCACCTTTCAGGGCTTCCCCTACAACTAAGGGAGCAAAGTAAAGACCCTGCAGCAAAATACGACTGAAGCCAAGCTGCGGCCCGATATGTCGCCCGACACCGGGTGCAGTCATGGCTGCGGAAAGCCGCTCCAGCAGATCCGGCCGCCCGGCTATATAACCACCGGTAGGTGCGATACCCGCCCCCGGATTTTTAATCAGTGAACCGGCAATCAGATCGGCACCATACCAGGTCGGCTCATGCTCTTCCGTAAACTCACCATAACAATTGTCGACCATAGTCCAGACGCCGGGTCGCTCCTGACTGACCTCAGTGCAGATGCGGCCAATTTCCCGGCTCAGGAAGGTCTCACGCAGATCATAGCCGCGTGATTTTTGGAAATATACCAGACGTGTCCGGCCAGAAAGCCCGGTCAGTAAAGCTTCTTGATTGATAGTCCCATCCTCTCTCAGATCAAGCTCCACTACTTTCACCTGACGCTGGCGCAGATAAGACAGAGTATCTAACAGTGTGTCATAAGGACGCCCTGTGGCAAAGATAACTTCGTCTCCCGGAGCCAATAAACCCAAGAGACAGGTGGCTAATACATGCGTGCCGGAGGAAAACTGCAGTCGTACAATTGCTTCCTCAGCTTCCAAAGCAGCGGCAAAACTCCTCTCCAGCTGCTCACGTCCGGCATCGCTATAACCGTAGCCGGTATTATTGCCGAAGGCGCTTTCTGCCAGGCCTGTATCCTGCAGACCTTTAATCAATCTCAGCTGCCGGTGCTGAGACAGCTCATCGATACTGCGGAATTCCCCTTCAATATCTCCCAGAGCATGGCGTGACAGAGCCAGTGTCTGCTCTGAAATGCCGTACAGTTGCCTATATAATCGATCCGTCTTATATAAATTGAAATCCGGCACAGCCTACTCCTGTGAATTATAATCTAGGCTCTATCATAACGAATTTGGCAATGATATGAAATCACTGCGTAGTGGCTCAATCAATGCCGCTCCGGCTGTAACATCCTGAATCAGCTCAATCAATTCATCACTGCGCTCAGCTGAAGCTCCCGCTTCCCATTCCACATCAAGCAGAAATTCCGGTTCAGACTGCCAGAAACCGGACTCCGTCAGTTGGTATCTGAGCTTATCGGCAAAAGCATAGGGAGTTATCAGTCTGTAGATCTGCAGCTTTTGCCTAAAAATAGGAATAGCCGCCTCAACCGCCTGAGCAGCGGCAGCACTGTACGCCCTGACCAAACCACCCGTTCCCAGCAAAATGCCACCGAAATAGCGAACTACAACCACAGCTGCATCTTCCAGCTCTTGGTGCAAAAGGACATCCAGGACAGGAAGTCCGCCTGTGCCGCGCGGTTCACCATCATCAGAGTATTTCTGCAAAACCTCGGCGCCACCGGTTATCCAAGCATAAACATGATGCCTGGCATCAGGAAATTCAGCTCGTACGGCTGTGACGAAATCTTCTGCTTCCGCACCTGTCTCTACTGGCTTCGCTATACCGATGAACTCGGATTTGCGGTCCGTATAGCTGGATCTGCCCTCCTGTTTCAAACTGCGGTAACTATCTCTCATGGAACTATTCTACCCTGAAATCATTCACTGCCGGCAAAGACGCAAGAAAATTTCCAGACCGATTTCCAGTGAGCGCTCATCCAGGTCAAAGCGGGGATGATGAAGCGGGTAAATTATGCCCTGCTCCTCATTGGCAGCACCAACAAGGAAAAAACAGCCTTGATTGCGTTGCAGAAAGTAGGAGAAATCCTCACTGATCATCTGCGGCGGCATAGTTACAGCTTTGGCGGCATCAATCTGCCCTACTGCTTCTACAACACGTTCAACTTCCCGGGGATAATTGATTACCGCCGGAAAGCCCATTTCATATGCACAATTATAGCCGGCACCGAAGATTCGGCAGGCACCTGCCACTGTCTGCTCAATTCTCTCTCTGATTAGTTCTCTTGTTTCCTGATCGAAGTGGCGGGTAATACCTTCCAGAACTGCTGTCTCGGCAATAATATTAAAATTGCTGCCGGAATTGAATTTGCCGATGCTGAGCACAGCCGGTTCCAGCGGATCTGTAAAACGGCTAAGAACACATTGCAGCGCCTGAACAACATGGGCTCCCAACACTACAGCATCGACAGCCTTATGGGGCGCTGCCCCATGGCCGCCCCTGCCAATCAGCTCAATTTTAAATGCATCCGAGGCAGCCATACATTTGTCAGGACAAATACCAACTTCACCATAGGGAATGAAAGTCCACAAATGCAGACCGTAGACAGCATCAACTTCATCCAGAACACCACTTTCAGCAATGCCTTTGGCCCCGCCCGGCGGCCTTTCTTCATGCTGCTGGAAAATAAAATACACATCACCTTGAGCCAGTTCCGGATGAGCTGATAAGACCTCAGCCAAAGACAGTAAAATTGCCGTATGTCCGTCGTGACCGCAGGCATGCATGACCCCGGGATTGCCGGAGGCATAGGGCACATCTTTCATATCCGTCAGTGGCAGTGCATCCATATCGGCTCTAAAAGCCAGCACCCTGCCGCCTGCCGGTCCGGTAAGTTTTGCCACCAAACCCTGTTTATCAGCCTGAAAAACTAGTGGCAGACCGCATTTTTCCATCCTGGCTTTAATCAGGGCCAAGGTATTATGCTCTTCGCCGGATAATTCGGGGTGCCGATGCAAATAACGTCTGGTTGCTCGCAGATTATCTTTTTGTTCTGCAACTAATTGTTTGATTACAGGCATATTATGTCCTCTCAAAGTTAATATGTGATGAGCTTTAACTCAGTGTATGGCGAACTTACTCTACGAGCAGTCACAACAAAACTAAGTTGTAGTTTCATCCTATTCTACAGTTTTATCTAACTAATGTGTGTATTAAGCCGACAAAAACTGATCCGGACCATTAAATAGGACTTTTAGTCGGTTAATTGACATTTGGGGTGGCTTTTGACATAATACATTAGTCACATAAGCGGTCGTGGCGGAACTGGCAGACGCGCACGCTTGAGGGGCGTGTGGGAGACCGTGTGGGTTCGATTCCCACCGACCGCACCAAGCCAATATAATCCGAACTTAATCTTTCGTATCGAAGATGGGTTCGGATTATTTGCTTATTGGGAGCGGCTTAAATCGGCAGTTAACTATTCTGTGTTGTTTGCTAGCGCCGACACTTGACCTCAAAATTCGTTAGCGATATAATAATGGAATTGAATATTTATTGGGAACAGGTCATGGAAGTTGGGTGTGAATCCCGCGCAAGACCGTTGCTGTAATTCGCTAAAATCTTTGGATAAACGCCACTGGAGCAATCCGGGAAGGCATCCGAAAGAAGCATCCCTTAGGAGATGCAGGCGATAAGCCAGAATACTTGCCTAGTTCCCTGCCGTACGCAATGCGGTGTATTCAGCTCTGCGCGTCTCCGGAGCAATGGACTTTAGTGAAAGATCTAATTTTAGAGCATTTTCACTGTTATTATTGCTTGTAACGCCCGTTCGCAGAGTTGGATGCGAACGGGTTTTTGTATTGTCGTCACCCATACGCGATTTCCGTATGGAGACAACAAATAAATAAACAAAAATGGAGGAAAAACGATGAAACAGTATAAAAATATTCTGGTCATCGCACTGGCACTAACATTTGTCTTGTCTCTTGCCGCCTGTGGCAAGTCTGAGAAGCCCACATCTACCGACACTCCCGAGGAAACCACAGCAAACGCCCTTGAGTCCGCTCCGACTTCAGAGGCCATGAAGCCTGTGCTGTTGGTAGTAAGTTTCGGCACCAGTTATAACGAGAGTAGGGATATTACCATCGGCGCGATTGAAAAAGCACTTGCCGATGCCTACCCTGATTATGAGGTGCGCCGCGCATTTACAAGTCAGATCATAATCGACATCCTGAAAGAGCGCGACAAGCTGGAAATCGATAATGTAACTGAGGCCATGGATCGCCTCGTCGCTGACGGCGTGAAGGATGTTGTCATCCAACCCACCCATGTAATGAACGGCTACGAATACGACGATGTGATTGCTGAGGTCACACCATATAAGGATAAATTCGATAGTTTTAAGATCGGTGAACCGCTCCTTATTTCAGATGAGGATTATGACGACGTCGTTTCCGCCATCACCACGCAAACCGCTACTTATGATGTGGAAGGCACGGCCATCGTGTTCATGGGACACGGTACCGAACATGAAGCCAATGCCACCTACGCAAAGCTGCAGCAGAAGCTTATTGACGCAGGTCATAACAATTACTTTGTTGGCACCGTAGAAGCTGAGCCAACTGTAGAGGATGTGCTGGCTATGGTACAGGCCAGCGACGCTAAAAAGGTCGTCCTTCTGCCTTTGATGATCGTGGCAGGTGACCATGCTAACAACGATATGGCAGGCGACGAAGAAGATTCCTGGAAATCCGTCTTTGAGGCTAATGGTTTTGAGGTGGAATGTGTCCTTGAGGGTCTGGGCCAGAACACTGCAATTCACCAGATTTATATTAAACACGTAAAAGCTGCCATAGAGCAGTAAAAACATCTTAATTTGAATTGTGCGCGCGTCGTGGAAACAATTTTAGTTTCACTTCGACGCGCGCACAGCATGTATAACGTAAAGGAAAAACCGTATGAAAAAATGGATAAATATTTTTCTCGGATCTCTGCTAGTCACATTGCTCCTTATCGGTTGCACAAAACAAAGCACACCAACTTCTGAGTCGTCGTCCGCGGTCTTAGAAACACCGGTTGTTACTACTGCGCAGGAGACTACTGCGACACCGGAGCCACAGCCTATCTATGCCGGACAGATCAAAGAAGGAACATATGCCATCAATGTTTTATCTAGTTCTTCAATGTTTCGTGTGGTAGACGCGCAGCTTATAGTCGCGGATGGAGCGATGACCTGCATAATGACCATGAGCGGTAAGGGCTACGGCAAACTCTATATGGGTACCGGCGCAGAGGCGCTTGCAGATACAGAGGATCATACGATTCCGTCCGTCATCAACACCGAAGGAGCAGTGACCTTTGAAGTGCCGGTGGAAGCGCTCGACATGGACATAGACTGCGCCGCATGGAGTATAAGAAAGGAATCGTGGTACGACCGAGTACTGGTGTTCCAATCCGCTCTGATTCCCAAGGAAGCGATCATATCGGAATAAATCATGAGCAAGTGCGGTTAACATGAGCCATCCGCGCTTGATTTCATAAAGTAACGTGGAAAGTGTACTAAAAAGGATAAACTTAATGGATTTGAAACGGTTTTTATCCCTCGCACTTTGTGCACTATTTCTTTTCTCTATGGTAGGTTGTACCGAAAGTGCCCATGTGAACCGTAGAGATCTAGGCAACGGCTGGGAAATAGAGAGCAGTATGCCACTTCAATACGCCACGCAATTTTCCGTCGACTATTATGCGGGCGGCTACAAACTCATCTGTCTGTCCGATAATAGTCGGTTTTTGATCGTTCCTGAGGATGCAGAAGCACCTGCAGGCATCGATAAAGATATTACGATTTTGCATCAGCCTATCCAGAATATTTACCTTGTTGCGACCTCAGCCATGTGCCTGTTTGATGCGCTGGACGCGCTGGACGCAATCAGTTTATCCGGTACGAAGGCTGAGAATTGGTACAGCGAGAATGCCCGCTCGGCAATGGAAAACGGCAAAATTCTTTATGCCGGAAAATACAGCGAGCCCGATTATGAGTTGATTTTGTCGAGTGGCTGCGAGTTAGCCATTGAATCCACAATGATCTCCCATGCTCCGGAAGTAAAAGAGAAGCTGCTTGATTTGGGCATCTCTGTACTGATTGACCAATCGAGTTACGAAAAACATCCCTTGGGCAGAACGGAATGGATCAAGTTCTACGCCGCTCTTCTCAATAAGGAAAGTAATGCTGAGGCCCTTTTCGTGGACCAGGTTGGATTTCTGAACGAAGCCGCCGCACAAGAGAACACAGGAAAGACAGTAGCATTTTTCTATATCAGTACCTCAGGCTACGCCGTGGCGCGGAAATCCGGTGATTACGTAACCAAGATGATTGAGCTGGCGGGTGGCAACTATATCTTCAGCGATCTCGGCGACCCTGAAACCGCTACTTCTATGGTCACGCTGGAAATGGAAAAATTTTATGCGACCGCTAAGGATGCGGACTTCATTATTTACAATAGCACTATTAGCGGTGAACTAAAAAACTTAGATGAGCTGATAGCCAAAAACGAGCTGCTCAGGGATTTTAAAGCAGTACAAAATGGGAATGTTTGGTGTACCAATCAAAACCTTTTTCAGGAAACAACACAGCTAGGACGGATGATTCTTGATATCAACAGGATGCTTGTACAAGACGACCCCACTGTTACGAGGCTTAACTTCTTGTATAAGCTCCAATAGAGAAAGGAACCGCATGGAAAGCATCGAAATAAAGCGACGCGCAAGAATTTGGATCGTTTTTATTGCGCTGCTTGCAGCGTTTTTTATCCTGGTTAGCCTCAACGTGATGCTGGGCAGCGTGCAATCATCCATTTCTGATACGCTCAGCGCCCTGTTCGGGCGCGGCGGCGATATGGCGGATATATTATGGAAGATACGACTCCCGCGTATGCTGGCGTGCGTGCTTTTAGGCGGTGCGCTTGCACTTTCGGGCTTCCTGCTGCAGACCTTTTTCAACAATCCTATTGCTGGTCCGTACGTACTGGGCATTTCCTCCGGTGCAAAGCTGACCGTAGCCCTCGTGATGGTTCTGGTGCTCGGTGCGCATAAGAGCGTCGGTTCTGTAGTATTGATCGGAGCGGCATTTGTGGGTGCAATGATTTCCATGGGATTTGTCCTATTAATCTCGCAGATAATACGACGCTCGGCAATGCTTATCGTCAGCGGTGTGATGCTCGGCTACATCTTCTCCGCCATCACGGACTTCATCATCACTTTCGCTGATGACGCGAGCATCGTAAATTTGCACAACTGGTCGCGAGGTAGCTTTTCAGGCATCTCATGGGACAATGTACGGGTGATGGCCGTGGTCGTGATCGTCACTTCATGCCTCGTATTTCTTCTGTCTAAACCCATTGGCGCATTTCAACTTGGTGAAAGCTACGCCAAGAGCGTGGGTGTGAACGTCGGGGCATTTCGAGTGGCGCTGGTACTGCTCTCGAGCGTACTCTCCGCCTGTGTAACCGCTTTCGCAGGACCGATATCCTTTGTGGGTATCGCAGTACCACATATAGTCAAGGCGCTTTTAAAAACTTCGCGCCCGTTGCTTGTCATACCAGTATGTTTCCTGGGCGGGGCTATTTTTTGTCTGGGCTGCGACCTGATTGCGCGTACACTGTTTGCACCGTTGGAGCTTAGCATCAGCTCCGTAACTGCAGTATTCGGCGCGCCTGTCGTCATCACCGCGCTGCTTAAAAAGCGTGCGAGGAGCTGATCATGGACTACTTTTTCTCTACCAAGCAGTTAACTGTTGGTTACAATGGCACGCCACTCATCAGGGACATTGAGATCAGACTTCAAAAGGGCCGTATCTTGACGCTCATTGGACCCAACGGTGCAGGCAAATCCACGATTTTAATGAGTATCACCAGACAACTCAAAAGCATCGCAGGTACGATATACATCGGCGATCGCTCCATCGAGGAAATGACGAACCGCGATCTTTCGCATCACTTATCTGTCGTGCTGACCGAAAGGCTGCGCACGGAACTGATGACCTGTGAGGAAATCGTAGAAACGGGGCGCTACCCTTATACGGGCATGCTTGGCATTCTCTCCGCTGCGGACAAGGCTGCGGTGCGCGAAGCTATGAAACTAGTGAATGTAGCTGATCTCAAAGACCGCGATTTCATGTGCATAAGCGACGGACAGCGCCAGCGCGTTCTGCTTGCACGTGCCATTTGCCAACAACCCGAGATCCTTGTACTGGACGAGCCGACTTCCTATCTGGATATCCGTTACGAATTAGAGCTGCTCGATATTCTGCGCGACATGGCCGAAGAGCGTGGCATTACTATTATCCTATCTCTGCACAATCTGAGTTTGGCACAGCGAGTATCAGACGACGTGATGTGCGTTAAGGGCGAAACCATATCCCATTACGGTAGTGCGGAGGAAATTTTCCAGCGCAACTTGATCCATGAGCTTTACGGCCTCACAGATGGCAGCTACAATCCGGTTTTCGGGAGCGTAGAAATGAAGCGTCCCCCAGGTACACCGCACGTATTCGTTATCGCCGGTGGCGGTACGGGCATTGAAGCTTATAGGACACTGCAAAAGAAGAGGATTCCTTTCATCACGGGAGTACTCCACGAAAATGATATTGACTATCAGGTGGCGCACGACATTGCAAGCTGTGTGATCTCGGAACACGGTTTTTGTCCGATTACGGATTCATCCTATCAGCAGGCTCTTGAGAAACTCCACACCTGTGATACGGTTGTGAACTGCCTTGTGGAATACGGTGAGATCAACGCCCGCAACCGTGAACTATTTGAACAGGCGCGGTTGCTTGGATGCAAAGTGGTTGAAAACGTGGCTACATTATAGGGTTCTAATTTTGATTGCTCCGCGCACCAAAGAGTCTTGCAGCCGTGAGCTGCAGGACTTCTTTATAATTCCCAACTATTTTAAATAATCTTTATAATTCATCATAATTTTAAGATATACTGTAAACATAAATATGGTTTTTCTACCAAGCAAATATAATCTATCCCGGAGGTATGTCTATGTCTAAATTCTTTATCAAATGCGGCAAATTTTTTGATGGTGTCAATCAGGAGTGGCTGCATGATATCAAAATCCTGGTCGAAGCCGATCGCATCACAGCTGTCGGCGCTGAGCTGGAACAGCCGGCTGATGCCGAACTGGTTGATCTGTCCGCTTTAACAGTGACACCCGGCCTGATCGATACACATGCTCACTTTGACTTTGTCGGTCCCAATGCCTTTGATACTTTTGCCCATATGTTATCTGACGAACGCCGGTCAATGAATATCTTGCACTGTGCTCGAAAATCATTAATGAACGGCTTCACTTCAATCCGCATACCAGGTACATCAATCAACAGCTATGGTCCGATTGATGCCCGAGATGCTATCGCTGCAGGAGATTTCGTTGGCTCCCGTCTCTTTGTGGCAGTTCACAATATGGGCGTCAGTGGTGGTCACGCAGATTATTCTTCTGCTTTCTACACTTATCCTGATCTGTCCGATGCCATGGAGGCACTGAATCCCTTCCTTGGGCACGGACCTGACTTCTATCGCAAGGCGGTTCGCAAGGAAGTAAAATATGGCGCCGACTTCATCAAAATTTATGCGGGCGGCGGCTTTGCTTCCCCTAATGATGATCCTGCCGACTGCGAATTGGATGATGAAGAGCTGCGTACCATCATTGACACTGCCAATAAGTTAAACCGCCGCACGACTGCCCACTGCTACACCTCCGAGCTGGCACAGAAACTGCTCAATATGGGTATCAGCGGTATCGAACATGGCTCTTTAATTGATGAGGAGACTTGTGATCTATTCATAGAAAAGGGCGCTTATCTGGTCTGTACTTTCCTGCCCTATGATGAAGCGGTCAATATGGATGAAGAAAAGCTGGCGACCAAGAGTAAGCATTTCATCCGTAAACTTCTGAAATATGTCGACCAATTGCGCGCTACCCGCAAGCTCATCATTCAGAAGATCCTGGAAGATAAGATGATTATCGGCTATGGAACCGATATCGTCTCAGTCTACGACAATACTGAAAATTGGCGCGAGTATGCCATCTGGCGCAAGAGCGGGATCCCTGCGCTCCGCACATTAAAAGCTGCTACCAGCGCCAATGCCGCCATTATAGGCAATGATGAAATAGGCGTCCTGGCACCCGGCAAGATCGCTGATATCGTTGCCTGGGCTAAAGACGTGGAAAATGATGTCGAAGCAATTTCCGAATGCTCTTTTGTCATGAAAGATGGCGTTATTTACAAGCACGCTTGATCTTATTTTAGACTTTGATCAAATTTAAGGAGGCAATCCTGTCGCAGAATCTGCGGTTAAGGCTGCCCCCTTTATTTTGTTTTCAACTCTACTATAACCGCCAGTATTAAGTCATACTGCGTCTAACTGCCGCCGGCTCAGACAGTATTCTGTTCCGCCTGTGCCTGTATTCTGGCAGCACTGGCTTCGACAAAGTTCAGCTCATCATCAAGTATCACACCGTAGTCTGTCTCAGCCTGTTCTAAAGTTATATAACCGTTCTTGACATCTGAGATCACGGCGGATACAGGACGCAGAAGTGCATTGCCATAACCACCGCCGGTGCAAGTCACCATGCGCACATAATCACCTTTATTGAGCACTACTCTGGCCACAATACCGAAGGGACCTTCTTTTGTGCCATCAGCTCGAAAGATCTCAAAATAATTGTATGATCCGTCGGCACCACCGGCCAGTCCCCAAGCCGGGAACTTATTGCGACCGAAAGAAGCCGTAAATAACTGTCCGTCAGCCATAGCCCGGTAGATGCGAACTGCGCCGCTCCCACCCCGGAATTGGCCGCTGCCGGCCCCGTCCGTATTGAGACTGTATTCATCAATCATGATGCCATAGCGTCTTTCAGCCATCTCAACCGGCACATTGTAGGTCTCGCCGTCACCGACACAGAATTGACCTACTTCGCCATCTTTGCCCAGGCTGGCTCCCCAGCCGCCGCCGGTAGGCTCCACAATCAGGAACTGCTGGTCATTCAGATGATGCTGTCCCGACATAACAACAGAGCAGACAGAAAGCATATGTCCTGCACCCAGAGCTTCAGGGAAAGCTGGCGCCAGAGCATGCCAAACCGTATCCGTAGCATAGATCATACTCTCAAAATAGCAGGATGTGGGTGCCGGCCGTTCACATTCCAGAACTGATCCGGGTTCAGAAATGACTTTCATGGGTCTGAAAACACCATCATTGACATCCAGTTCCGGATTTAAGATCGACATATAGACAACCTTGACAGCTGCCTCCAGCGAACTGCTGCCGGTATTGATCGGACTTTTGACCTGAGGACTGCTGCCGCTAAAATCGGCAATAAATTCATCATCCGTGATCGTGACCTTAACCTTGATATTGACCGGATTACCATAGCCATCGTCATCCATAAACTCTTCCGCCTCCCAGGTGCCTTTAGGAAAAGACTTGAGGCGCTCGCGGGCCAGTTGCTCACCTTGATCCAGCAACCTTTTCATAGAAAGGAGCAGAGTTTCAACACCGTATTTATCGGCCAGCTCATTTAATCTGCGTTCACCGGTGCGTAAGGAAGCAATCTGCCCCCACATATCGCCGTGGGCGGCTTCTGGGAATCTGGTATTGGATTTAATGATGCCTGCCAGCTGCGGATTCAGCTTACCCTTCTCAACCAGCTTTAGACCTGAGAAACATAGACCCTCCTGGAATACTTCCGTACTATCAGTAGTAAATGAGCCGGGAGCCATACCGCCAATATCGCCCCAGTGTGCCTTATTGCCGACAAAGGCAATTAGTCTGTCACCATAGAATACCGGCATAGCCATGCCGATATCTGACAGATGGGAACCACCGCCGATATAGGGGTCATTGATAATAAAAACATCTCCGGGATGCATATTCTCGATGCCATGCATGGAGATCAGTTCTTTAATCAGCGGCGAGATCAGGCCGATAAAGCCACAAGCTCCATTGCCCTGCGTTAGGAGATTTCCTTCCGCATCGGCAATGCCGCTGGCATAGTCCAGAGTTTCATAAATAATCGGGCTCATTGAAGTACGGGCAAAAGCATGGAAGACTTCGTTGCCGACCGCTATCAGAGCATCCTTACAGATATCCAGTGTCACCTTGTCGATATCAGCCACTGGATTTCCCGTCTGCCGGCCAGCATCGGCATGCTGGAAAAACTGACATCTATTTGCTGCTTTCATGTCTTTTTACCCCCGTTTCAATAATCAGATTGCCATATTCATCCACCATCAGCTCTTGGCCGGGCAACACTACTGTAGTTGCAGTTTTCTCATCAACCAATAAGGGACCGGCAGCGCTGAAACCCGCCTTTAGATCCGGACGGAAATACACAGGAGTATCCCGCCAGATACCATCCTCGTACAGGACCTTGCGCTCACCAATAGGGGTTATTTCTTCCCCCTCCAGGACCGGAATCTTGGCCAATTCCGGCTTATCTAAAATTCCCAGCGCTATGAGATGGAAATTGACAATCTCGACCGGTGTTCCATCCAGCCTGAAAGTATAAAAATGTTCATGCCTCTGGTGAAAGGACTCAACCAGACCCAGGCCGGTATCATCTTCCCAGTTATCGACGGTCATGACCGGTACAGTATGTTCCTGACCTTGATATCGCATATCTACTACGGCCTGATACTGGATTTCATTATCGCCCAGCCCTTCCGCGTGCATGCGCTCATCAGCCTTGGTTTTTAATTCAGACCAGATAGCATTGATTTCCGCTGCCGGAGTTGTCTCCAGCGGACAAATATGAGTTCTGATCCAGTCATGTCTAATATCAGTCATCAGCATGCCCCAGGCTGAGAAGACCGCGGCGGAATTCGGAACAATCACACGGTGGGCCATCAGATCACGAGCCAAAGCCGCGCTATGCATCGGACCTCCACCGCCATGGGCGACCATGACAAACTCTCTGGGATCGTATCCGCGACGTACAGAAATTAACTTTAGCGCATTGACCATATTGGATTCGGCTACACGGATAATATCCAATGCTGCCTGTTCGCAGCTGATACCCAAAGGCTTGGCAATTTTTTCTTCAATCGCTGCCCTGATTAGGTCAAGATCGACAGGATTGTCAAAATATTCGCCTGACAAGCGACCTGTGACCAAGCAAGCATCCGTAGTAGTAGGCTCTGTGCCGCCCAAACCATAAGCGACCGGACCCGGTTTGGCACCTGCAGAATTGGGTCCTACACGCAGCGAACCGGCAGCATCGACATGGGCTATCGAACCACCGCCATTGCCGATCTCAACAATATCAATAACCGGTACCATGACCGGATAACCCGCATAGCGCTCTGTCCGCTCAATTCTATATTCAGTAGTAATGTTGGCTTGTCCTTTGTCAATTAAAGAACATTTGGCCGTAGTACCGCCGATATCCATAGAAATAATATTTTCCTCACCGATCATTCCACCCAGGATAGCAGAGCCCAAAACACCGGCTACCGGCCCTGATTCCAGAAGATTGATTGGTGTTCTCCGCGCCAGTTCAAAAGTAGTGCTGCCCCCGTTCGATTGCATAACATATTTTCTGCCAAAGATACCATCTGCTTGTAATCCGGCATCCAGACGATCCAGATAAGAGGAGGCAATCGGCATAACATAGGAATTTAAAACAACAGTAGATGTGCGCTCATATTCACGCCACTCTCTGGTGACTTCCGCCGAAGCAGTAACAAAAACTTCCGGCCAAGCAGCTTTGACTATTTCCAGTGCCCGCATCTCATGCTTATCATTGATATAGGAATTAATAAAGCAGATAGCAATACTCTCTACTCCTTCTTTCTTTAGAGCCTCCACACACTGCAAAACATCATCTTCTACCAACTCAGTGACGATCGAACCATCAGTAGCTACCCGCTCTGTAACTTCCAGTCGCAGGTACCTCGGCACGAAAGGACGAGGCTTGGCGAAGACCAGATTAAATAAATCCGGGCGATTGCAGCGAGCAATTTCCAGGATGTCCCGGAAGCCTTTGGTTGTAATCAGTGCTGTCTTCGCTCCACTGCGTTCTGTTAAAGCATTAATAATTGTGGTTGTACCATGAAGAAACATCTCAATCTCATTTGCAGGCAGACCACTTTCCTCAATAACATTTAGAACACCATTTTCAAAATTGGGCGGTGTTGTGTGACTTTTTAAAGTAATTAGCTTGCCGTTACCGTCCAGTGCAACCAGATCAGTAAAGGTTCCGCCAATATCCGTTGCTACTCTAGTCATATTTGTTGACCTCATTTCTTGAATATGCCGCATTTGCCGCATCTATTAAACACTCAGGAAGAGAGTTATTAATCGCTCCCGAGTCAATATCTAATCTATATCTATTTGTCATCGACGAAGTTCCAGACCAATTCGCAATCAGTGTCCCCATCATTGATGCTCTCATGTACTGCACCGGCCGGGATATGGCAACTCATGCCTGCTGAAACTCTATACTCAACACCGGACACAGTTACTTTGATCGAACCGCTAATGATATAAGAAAACTCATGTTGTTCATGTGTGCCGGGAGGAACATGGGTACCGGGTGCAAAAACAGCAGTCCCCTGCTTAAAGCCTAGATCAGGCTCTGAAAACAGGTCCATCATAACCAGACCATCCGGTCGAACTACTGCTTCCAACTGAGCGGGATCAGCTACTTTCATTTATTTCACCTCCAAATCGAGATACGGCACCGGAGAGAAAACTCCGGTGCCAAAAAGTTTCTAATAGTTTCTAAGCTGCAATTACAGTGCAACTTTTTTACTGCTTGCTGCACAGCGTCTATGACTTAAAGCGCTCCGCTGCAAAGACACCGTTCGGATTTGATTTGGTCTGATAGTAGGACAGAATGTAGTAAAGCGCCCCGGTTATCAGATAACTCTGGACCGCAGGAATTCCGATCCGATATACATATTGTGTGACATAGCCAAGAGCCAATCCTACGACCAAAGCCACAGTTGCTACCCAGTTCCAGCCCTGCTTGTCTTGCCATTTTTTCTTGTTCAGGATTAAGACATCGACCACCATGATAGAGCCAACCGGCGGGAAGAGCAATGAAGTCAGGATTAAGAAATCCGTGAAACGATCCAGAATGCCCAACAGAGCAGCAACCAAGGCAATACCGATCGCAACAGATGTTGTGATCTTGCGACCTCTCTCCGTCTTGACATCAGCCATATTGCAAGCACTTAAGCCCAAAGAATATCCGTTGACCAGCTGAGAAGTCCACTGCGCCAGCCACAGGACGATGAAGCCCCACCAGCCGAAACCGAGCTCCTGCATTATCTTTACGATATCATAGGTATCTCTGCCTACGCCCATTGCGGCCCCCATCATGAAGAGCAAAAAGCCGGTTGATATAACACCCAGGGGAACCAGGAATGCATGCTTCTTTTCCGGCTTAACATTGCGCGTATAGTCCGCCATGATTATCATCTGACTGACATTCGTTCCAACCAGAACGCCAATCGCATCTTGCATCGGTATCACATTTCCGGCAGCAGGCGTGTAATTCCAGATAGTGCCAAAGCCGACATCTTTAATTGCCAGATAGAAAGCGGCGATCAAGAAGAGTAGTCCGGCCGGCACAGCGATATAGTCAACGATCTTGATCGATGTATAGCCCATGATCGCCGGCACGGCAAAGACAATTCCCGCTACAATAGTTAAGAGAATAAAGGCCAGCTTATTTTCCGAATAATCAATACCTAATAGGGCGCAGAGAGCATCACCCGTAACTGCTGTCTGTATACCCCACCAGCCCAAGACATTGAAGGTAATAATACCTGAAATTATTGTTCTGGATTGCAGGGCCCCAAAAGAAGACCGGGTAATAGCCGTGGACGATCTGCCGGTCACAGCACCGACATAACTGTTCAGTGCATCTGTAGGCCAGGTAATCAGCAGCAGAACGCCCAAGACAGTAAATAAAAACCTCTTGGTTCCCAGGCCGGAAACAAGTCCTGCTCCGCCCATGATAACGCTGATTGTGAATTCACATCCGGCCCAAACTATCGCTGCAGGAAGCCAGCTTTCACGCTTATTAAGCGGGATTGGCGTCATACCTGCCTCATTGATATTAAGTTCATTGGTAGAAATTTTGTCTCCAGTGCTCATAATGTCTCCTCTCCTATTGACGGGCCAGGCGGGTAGCTTCCTCGTCCAGCTCGCCGCTTTCCTCATCAATAACAACACCGTAGTCTTGTCTTGCCTCTTCAATCGTGATCATTTCATCACGAATATCTCTCAGGACAGATTCAACCGGCCTCTTCAGCGGATCGCCATAGCCACCGCCGCCTCCCGTAATAAATCTGACCAGATCGCCTTCGACCATGGGTTCATGTGACCAGGTAGCACGCGTCTCGGCGCTACTGCCGTCAGCCTTGAACAGTGTCACTGCGTTGGGGGAACCGTCTTTACCGCCGGCAAAACCCCAGGGTGGATACTTATAGCGGCTGGCCATAGTCGTCAGCTCCGCATTTGAATTCAGGACTCGATAATCTCTGATCAGTCCTTTACCGCCACGATATTCACCGGCGCCGGATACAGGATTGAAAGCAAACTGCTCAACGCGCAGCGGATATCTGAATTCACAGACTTCCACCGGGATGACATATGTCTCACCATCACAAATGGCTACGAGACCGTTCTCACCATCCTTGTTGTAGCCGGCGCCCCAGCCCCCGGCTTGCGGCTCACTAAGCACGAAAGGACTGCCTGTTTTATCATCGATGCCGCCGATAATTGTACCCACAATCGAGAGGAAGTGGCCTGCGGCAACTCTCTCCGGCATTGCGGGTGCCATCGCTTTCAACACGACATCAGTCAAAATCTGAATCGGCTCCCAATCACAGGACACCGGATATGGTTTCTTCGCATTGAAAAGACAGTTTTCGGGAGCGATGACCTTGATCGGACTGTAAAACCCGTCGTTAGCGGCAGTATGTGGTGAAACCAAAGCCTGATAGACTATCCTGGCACCTGATAGAGCACCGTAATACGAACAGTTGATCGGCGCAAAGACCGCATCGCCCGTTCCGGTATAGTCTAGCTCGAAAGTATCGTCCGTGATCGTAACCTTGACTTTGATGGGAATATCTTCAACATTGTTGGAATTCGTGTCTAGGATATCTTCTGCATAGAAAGTGCCTTTAGGCATTTTCTGCAGTTCCAGCAAGGCCAGCTTACGGCCGTTATCCAAGATATACTCCAGGCTCTCTATAACATTATCCCGGCCATATTTGTCAAAAATCTCCAGAATCCTGCTTTCCGCTGTCTTTAGAGCTGCAGTTTGAGCATACAGATCACCCAAAGTCATTTCCGGTGTACGGCAGTTAGCGGCAATGATATCCTTGACAGATTCATTGAACACTCCGCCGTCATAAATGCGAATATCCGGCAGGATCAAACCTTCCTGAAAGATTTCTTTGGTATCGGTCGCCCAGCTGCCCAAATTGGTACCGCCGATCTCATTCCAATGCCCCTTGTTGACAGCGAACATAACCAGCTCGCCCTCATAGAAAATCGGCAATACTGCGGCGACATCGCAGAGATGTGTTCCGGATCCGGTATAGGGGTCATTGGTCAGGAACATATCCCCCGGCTTTAAATTTTCTTTGCCGAATTTTTCAAGCACTGCTTTGGCAGAAAAAGTAATAGCACCCAGGAACATGGTGGCACCATTGGCCTGGCCAATGAGATGACCCTCCGCATCAGTTAATCCGCAAGCATAGTCAAGCACCTCATAAATAATGGTACTTTGGCTTGTTCGGCCCCAGGTATAGAACATTTCATCTGCGGCAGCCAGTAAACTTTGCGAAATATTCTCACGAGTAAATGGATCGAGTTTCTTTGTCATGGCTATTCCTCCAAATTACTAATGATCAGATTTCCCAGATCATCAACTATCAGCTCTTGTCCCGGACACATAACAGTAACTGATTTGCTCTCTTCAACAACAGCCGGACCTAGAATGGTATGGCCGGGTTCCAGTAAAGCGCGATCATAAACAGGGGCCAGCTTAACGCCGTCACCTTCATACATAACATTGCGCTCGCCTTTCAGAGCTGCTGCCAGTTCCCTGCCGGTGACCTCCAGCTTCTTAACTTCCGGCTTAGCCACTACGCCGAAGACCGTCATATTGAAGCTAACGAACTCGACCGGAGCACCTTCCAGCTTAAAACGATAATTCTGATAGTGGAGATCATCAAATTTCTTTCTGGCAGCCTCGATAGCCGCCACATCCAGCAATCCGCCCGCCACAGGTGTAACTACACCGTGTTCTTGGCCGATATAGCGCATCTCCGCCGATCTTTGGATCAGCAGTTTATCCTTAGGAATATCCTGCTTGGCAAAGATTTCTTCCGCCTGCGCCTCCATATCATCATAGATAGAGTTAATCACTTCCAAATCAGCACCTGTAACCGGCATGATATTGGTCTGCATAAAGTCTTGTCTTAAATCGGAAACCAGCATGCCCCAGGCTGAGAATGTACCAGGTAGATTCGGCACAATGACCTTCTTAACCTTAAGTTCTTTGGCCAACTGGGGACCGAAACCTGCCCCGTTGCCGCCTTGAACGAGCATGGCAAAATCTTGAGGGTCATATCCTCTGCGAACAGAGATCAACTTCAGCGCATTCAGCATATTGCTGTTAGCGGTCTGAATGATGCCTTGAGCCGCCTCCTCAATGCTGATATTGAAGAATTCAGCGATCGGCTTAACAGCCTCTCTGGCTTTCTCGACATTAACTTTGAAAGTACCGCCCAGGAAATTATCGGCACTAATGCGACCGATAATCAGATTGGCATCAGTCAAGGTCGGCTCGGTACCGCCCAAGTCATAACAGGCCGGCCCGGGATGGGCACCGGCACTTCTGGGACCGACTTTCAGTACACCGACTTCATCAATCCAGGCAATTGAGCCGCCGCCATTACCAATCTCGATAATATCAACCACCGGTGTTTTGACGGGATGACCGGCAAATAAAGGTGTCCATTCCAATTTGTATTCCGTGGTAACATTAAGCTCACCTTTATTAATCAGAGAAGTTTTTGCAGTCGTACCGCCGACGTCAAAAGTAATGATATTGGGTTCACCCATGATCTCACCCAGAGCTGCCGCACCGATAACGCCGCCTACAGGTCCGGACTCAATCAGATTGATCGGGATCTCTTTGGCTCTGGAGAAAGTAGCGGTACCACCATTGCTGAGCATGGCATGGGGCTCGCCGATCAGCTTTTTGTCATGCAGATGCTCTTCCAGAGTATCCAGATACAGCTGGGTAGAAGGCATGACATAGGCATTGAGCACAGTCGTACTGGTCCGCTCATATTCACGCCAGATACGGGCCAGATTGGAAGAGATACTGATGGGAACTCCGGGCAATTCTTCACGCAGAATCTGCTCGGCGCGCTCTTCTGCTGTCGGATTCTTATAGGAATGAAGGAAAGATACGGCAACCGCTTCGACACCGTTATCTTTCATTTTTTGAGCCACAGCTCTGACTTCAGCCTCATCAAGCTCTTTCAACACTTCACCGTCAAAGGCGACGCGCTCATTAACTTCATAGCGCAGATAACGAGGAACATAAGGTACGGGTTTTTTGTAAAAATAATTGTACATATCAGGGCGGTTGGCGCGACCGATGTCGAGCACATCCCTAAAGCCCTTTGTCGTCAGCAATGCAGTCTTAGCACCGCTTCTTTCTGTAACAGCATTAATAACAACTGTCGTGCCATGCACAAAGTAATTAACTTCTTCCAGATTGATCCCTGCAATATCGATCGCATCTTCAACACCGCGAGCGAAATTATCTGGAGTGGTATGTGTCTTTTCTTCGATGATCTTTCCTGTCGTCTCGTCCAGACAGACAAAATCGGTAAATGTTCCCCCGATGTCTACTGCGACTCTTAAGGACATATTTCAACCTCCAAACTTAGTTCATTAAATATCCACACCTCTGCATTAATATTAACAATATTTTTTGAAAAAACAGCTTAAAATCCCTGATAAGGAATCCGCTGTTTACAATGTGGATAAGGCCTATGACTTTTCTGGCAAATCTATCATCGCCAGGCGTGTAAAGCATTAAAAATCTCAGTCTTTGTAGAAACACCTCCTCTCCTTGATCAGTAAGAGCAGTTGAAGAAACATATGCACAATTATGCGGATAATATTATATTTACTTTAACATGATTTCAAATGGAAATACAAGGCAATTCTTTTAGTTGCTCAGTAAATTTATGTTACTTTTTGTTCAACAAATATGGGAAAACACATTGGATTAAAGCATTATGTTTTAACCCAAGATGTTTTAAGCATTATCTGTAGTGACCATAAAAACTTATACGAATAATGCAATTTTAGTAAGTTAGCTTAGGTAAGTGCTGAGCCCAATAGTTCTTTGTGTTTTACTGAAGCTATTTTCCAGCATTATGCTGAATTTCTGCAACTTGAATTAAATAAATTAAAATTTCACTTTCTGGCCGATACCATGCTCAACTGCCAACTCATAGAGTTTTCTCGCCACATGCAGATCTAAAATACCCATACCGACAGATTTAAAAAAGCTGGTCTCGCCGGGCTGCGGATAGACTTCTGTCCCCGCCTCCAGCAGATCACCGATATAGCGAATCTGATCCTCTGTAAAGAGACCTTCCTGCAGCGGATAGTAAAGATCTCCGGTTTCTTCCAGGGCGAAGGGCAGCTCAATATAGACCTCATCAAGCAGCTGCCAGATGCTGTCGGGAATTTCGCGCATTTCATGCTTATAGGAACCAATCGCAATAATACACTTCCCGCGCAACAGTTCCGGATCATCAGGCAGAACCGGAACTTCAGCCGGAGTCGCCGTAATGACGATCTCACTCTTTTTTACCAGTTCTTCGCCTGACTTACAGACGAGAATATCCAGATCCGGCTGATCAATTTCCTTATGCAGGCGAGCAATAAATTCCGGCCAATCTTTATCGAAGGCGTCATATAGGTAGAGTCGCTCTAAATTCCGAGCGTTAGCCGCATAGATGGCCTGAGTAAAGCCCTGCTGTCCGGCACCGATCACACCCGCAGTTTTACAATCCGGCCGGGACAGATGTCTGACACCGACACCGCCGACAGCACCGGTACGAAGTGCCGTCAGATAGCGCGCATCCATAATCGATAGCGTCTTGCCGTTATCGAGATCGTTAAGGAACATTAGTCCGTCCAGGTAGGGATAGCCTTTCTCAGGATTATCCAGGAAAAGCGTCAGAAATTTAGTGCCGAAAATTTCATTAGTAAAACAAGGCATGAAAGTAATTGTGTCCCTGCCGCGTGTGACAGTCAAACGGTCGGGCGTCAGGGATTCACCGCGGGCAAAGATCCGGTATGCTTCCTCGACAAAGTCGATCATCTGCGGCCAACTCACCAATTCTCTCAGATCTTGTTCGTTTAAAATCAGCATTTTAACCTCCCTAAAGGCTCCAATCTCAGATAGCCGGCGGTCCCGGTCCAAGCCGGTGCCGCCGGATCGACAGATATGGAGCCTAATACTTTATTAACCCGGTCTACCGGCCTGAATTTTGCGCAAGCGAGCAAAACGCGGCAGACCATCAACTTTAATCTGTTTGGGCTCACCCTGGATCAGGGGCAGAGCATAATCGATATATTCTGCAGTAAGACCGTTTCCTGCCGCATTGATCCATTCCTGCGGTATGACTTTTTCTTTGTTGGCAACCTCAGACAAGGGCATTTGGAAAGTCTCAATCCTGTAGTCAGAACCGTCACAGCGGCGGAAGGCCAGCATGACATCTGTTGCTCCGGCCAAAGCAGCCTGCACCGATTCGGCACCGACTCTATAAGCTTCTTCGATATCTCTGCCTGATGCAATATGTGAGGCACTGCGCTGCAACAAGGACAGCTCGATCCCCCGGTTTTTGGCCTTTAGCTTGGACGACAGATAGTCTGCCAATACCTGAGCCGCACCGCCCAGTTGCTTATGGCCGAAGGCATCGACAGCCACTTCACTGACCAGCTCCGGAATGAAGCGCCCATCAGCGGTTTGAACGCCTTCGGAAACGGCAATCATAACATTATTATTCTTGGCATAGATCGCACTGACATCCTCGAGCATTCTTTCCAGATCAAAGCTGCGTTCCGGCAGATAAATCAGATCCGGACCATAGCCCGTAGCCTGGGCTAGAGCGGTAGCGGCGGCCAGCCAACCGGCATGGCGCCCCATAACCTCAAGCACAATGATCATACCGCGGTCATATACACGCGAGTCGAGAAAAACTTCCATCGTAGTAGTAGCAACAAATTTGGCAGCCGAACCGAAACCGGGACAGTGATCCGTGCCCCAGAGGTCGTTGTCTATAGTCTTTGGTACACCTATGACCCGGCATTCATAGCCTTGCTGATCTAAATAGTGGGCGATTTTATCGCATGTATCCATGGAATCATTGCCGCCATTATAGAAAAAATAACGGATATTATATTTACGGAAAACCTCCAAAATCTTTTTATAGTCTGTATCATCTTCGGCAGGATCGGCCAATTTATAACGGCAACTGCCCAAAATAGAAGAAGGTGTGCCGAGTAGGAGCTTCAGCTCCTCCGGATCCTCCTGTCCGATGTCATAAAAATTTTCCTGCAAAATCCCAACGATACCGTGGGCTGCACCATAGACTTTGCCGATGATATCAGGATGTTTCAAGGCCTCCTCGAAAACTCCTGCGGCACTGGAGTTGATCACTGCGGTCGGTCCGCCCGACTGACCAAAGATCAAATTTCCTTTTAGGGCTGTCATTATTTTCCTCCTGTTTTCTGTGTACACAGCTGCTGTCCGAACTGTCATCTGTTAACTGCAGCCGGCCACTGAGATTCATGTTCAATATAGCACAATATACTGCTTACCAAGTTTGTCTTTCCTAGCAACACGAGCCAAGATCAAATAATCCGACTCAGATCACCATCCTGGCAGATTAGACCCGATAGAGGCGGCAAAGTCAAGCTGGTACCGGCGGCATCCGACTTTTTCAGCATCTCCCATAGCAGTACGGCACCCAGCTGTTCTGCCTCCGAGGCCAAAATCATCTTGTCCGCAACTTCAGCACTAAGCTGCACCAAGTCAAGTTTTTGCTCTTTTAGACCTCTGTTGATGAAACAGATGATCGCACTTTGTTCACCCGGCTCTCCGAAAATGTCAAGGCCATCCAGCAGATAGCGACCAAAGATGAAGACATCCTGTTGAGCCAGCAGTGGCAGATAATAGCCGCTGCGCAGAACAGTTCTTTGCCGCAGCCGACCCAGCTGGCGAAAAACCGAAGTCAGTTCCGGTTCCGGCTCCTGCCAAGGGAAAGTGGCTCTATTAAACGGATCGCAATAACCTTCCAGACTGCGCTCGTCCCCGTAATAGATGGCAGAACAGCCCGGATAACAGGTCTGAATTAAATAGGCCAGCATCAGCAATTTCTCACCCCGAGCTCTCTCAGCAGGACTGAGCTTCATTTTACTTTGTTGCTCCCGACTATAGCTGCCATCACCACCGGCCAATGCGGTAATAGCACGGCAAGTATCGTGGCTGGAAATCAGATTGAGATTGGCATAAAAAAGCGGCAGCGGATAGTGTTCACGGATGGTCTCAAGAGCCTGCAAGAGTTCCTGTGCCGGCAAATTGCCGCGCAAATAAGCTATCACAGCTTTACGAAACGGATAGCCCATCAGCTGATGATGTGTCCTGCCGAAGGCGAAATCCCGATAACTGCCATAACTGTGCTTGCAGCTGGCATCCTCCCAGACCTCGCCCAGGAGCACCGCTTCCGGATTGACCTGTTCCAGACGCCTGCGAATAGCACGGATGAAACTGTCAGGTAATTCATCAGAAACATCCAAACGCCAGCCGGAAATACCGAGCTCAAGCCACTTTTGCAGGATGCCGCCGGGACCGGCAATATATTCCCGGAAACCAAGATCTAGCTCCTTGACATTCGGGAGCTCTACAAAACCCCACCATGATTCATAAACGGCCTGGTCGCCGTTCAGGCTCAGATCAAACCAGCTGCTCCAGGGCGAATATACCTGATCTCTGGCGGCTTGGACAGCTCCCGCCTCCGGATAACGATCATAAAGATTGAAATAGCGGCTGTCAGCGCCGGTATGGCTGAAGACGCCATCCAATATCAGGCGGATACCTAATCGATCTGCCGCACTGCACAGTTCAGCCAGGTCTTGCTCTGTGCCCAGCAACGGATCAATTTGTTCATAATCGCCGGTATCATAGCGATGATTGGATCTGGCTTTGAAGATCGGATTGAGATAAATGACATTAACGCCCAATGCTTGAAGATAAGGCAACTTTTCCCTAATCCCGTTCAGAGTGCCGCCATAGAAATCGGTAGCAATATAGCCGGTTTGCGGCTTGCCGCGGAAGTCAACCGGCTCGCTCCAGTCCTGATGACAGATGCGCTCAGGCAGATCACAGAGGTCGCGCATTTTCTCAGGGTCAAAGTCCCGGTCCCGAGCAAAGCGGTCTGGAAAAATCTGATAAAAGACGGAACCCGGCAACCAGGACGGCAGCTTAAGATCTTGCTCATGCACTGTAATTTGCCAGCAGTCCTTAAAAGCTTGGTTCTCCTTATAGGCAGCCGGTTCCTGATCGACGACAGCTGTATCCGACGGAAAGCCCGGAGCAGGGATCACCCATTTCTTGTCCCGCCGGCATTCAATCTCAAAATAGTAGAAGAAAAGAGCCGGCTCTGTAGGCATAGTCAGACTGATCTCATACCAAGCATTGTCGGCAGCAGTACGACGCTCGCCACCCTGCGATACAGATTCGCCGCAGCTAGACGCTGCCGCCTTCGGCGCAGCTATTTCCAACATAATGGCTTGATTTGTGAAAAAATCGTAGAGTCCATAGCTATAACAGAGCCGGACTTTTTTGACTGTCTCAGCTGCAGTTTGAATATGGATTCGGAATCTAACTTTGGTGCCGCCGGGCACTGCACCATAAGGCTGGCGGAAGATTGCCAGTCGAGATCTGTGTTCTGCCCTCATAACTATCTGTTATCGCTCCGGCTGCTTCGGCCTTTGCCACTGCCTCTTTTGCGGTTATTACGGCCCGGCTCTTCCGACTGTTCCGGTTCTTCTGGCTGTTCCCGTTTCTCCGGTTCATCCGTTTGTGCGGATTTTTTCGGCTGTTTAGGCTTTTCTACTTGTTTCGGTTGCTGTATTTGCTCCACTTCTTCGATTTGCTCAGTCTGCTGCCTCTCATCAGGTTGTTTAGGCAGTTCAGGTTCTTCCGCTTGCTCGGCTTCATCCGGAAGGCTCTTAGGGATAATAGCCTGGTAGATGACCGCGTATTCACGGGCAGAGTGCAGCCAGGAATAATCGCCGGTCATGGCTGTTTCGACTAAGCCGGCCCAGGCAGCCGGATCATTTTCATAGAGCTCAATGGCATCCTTGGTTGTAAATAGAAGCTCATGAGCATTAATATTGAGGAAGCCGAAACCATTGCCACTGCCATCGTACTGATTATAGGGCTGAACTGTATCAGCCAGACCTCCTGTCTGGCGAACCACAGGCAGACTGCCGTATCGCATGGCAATCATCTGCGAAAGACCGCAGGGCTCGAACAAGGACGGCATAAGGAATAGGTCGGAGGCTGCGTAAAGCTGACGTGCCAGGACCGGATCAAACTCGATGATAGCTCTCATCTGTTCAGGATGGCGCGCGGCCAGATCGCGGATGCGCAATTCATAATTCTCATCACCGGTGCCCAGGATGACCAGATTGGCCGCAGTCGTAGTCAAAAGCTCATCAGCTATATGTAACAACAGATCAATGCCCTTCTGATTAGTCAGCCTGGTCACCATGACCAGGAGCGGGTTGTCTGCTACTTCGGTCAGACCCAGATCGGTAGTGAGCGATTTCTTACAGATAGTTTTGCCGCTCAGCCAAGTGGTTACGTCATAGTTACTAGGTAGCACAGGATCTGTTGCCGGGTCATAGGATACAGTATCAATCCCGTTAAGGATGCCTGTGATCTTAGTTTTCTCCGCTCGCAATACATAATTTAGACCTTCGCCGAAGTGGTCAGTCAGAATCTCTTCCGCATAAGTCGGCGAGACGGTTGTGATATGGTCGGAAAATAAAATACCGGCCTTGAGGAAATTGGGCACACCGTCTTTCAGGATCAGCTCATCCGTAAAATAGCTCTCAGGCAGATCAAACAGATCTTGCATCTGTGTTCTGCCATGCACGCCTTGATATTTTAGATTGTGGATTGTGAGAACAGTTTTCAGCTCAGTATGGTAGCCGTGAGGCCTATAATGCGCCTCCAGCAGTACCGGAATCATCGCTGTCTGCCAGTCATTAAGGTGCAAAATATCCGGCTGAAAATCCAGCGGCTCACCAAGGACTTCCAGAACAGCACGCTGGAAAAAAGCAAAGCGCTCAATATCAAAGGAATAATCCAAATATATATCATCATGACCGAAGTAATATTCATTATCGATCAGATAGACCGTAACATCTCCCAGTTGCAGGCGGAAAAGACCGCTGTACATAGTCCGCCAGCCGATCTGGATCATCGTCCAGCGCATAAATTCAAGATCGTCACCATAAGCCAGCCTAATCTGACGATAAAGCGGTATGATGACGCGGGCATCATGGCCTGTCTCCAACAAGGCGGCCGGTAAAGAGGCGACAACATCGCCCAGACCGCCGGTATGAGCCAGTGGACTCAGTTCAGAACTAACAAAAAGGATTTTCATTGTGTCTTCCTTTCACTGCCGGAACAACTTGGTGCGGTACCCGGGTTATTAAACCAGAGAACCTTTGCCAATCAAGACCGGATAGTCCGGCTGACCTTTGAGTTCAACTCCGCTGCGGATAACGCAGTCCTTATCAATGATAACATGCTCGAGCACCACTCCGTCCTGAATCACTACATCCTGGAAGATGATTGAGTTCTTGACCACACTATGCTTGCCCATATCAACACCGCGGAAGAAAACGCTGTTCGAGACCTCGCCGCGGATAATACAGCCGTCTGATGAGAGCAGATTGCTGGCTTTGCAGCCGGTGACAAATTCCGCCGGAGCTTCGTTCTTGACCTTGGTAAAGACCGGTCGTTCCTGACGGAACAGATGATTGCGCACCTTGCTTTCCAACAGCCTCATACTGGCGCTGTAATAAGTAGCAACAGAGTTTATCCGTAGGGAAAAGCCATCATGCTCACAGCCACGGATATCCAGATCAGGGAACATCCGCAGCAGCGTTAATTGTGTAAATTCGTTGAAACCGCGAGCGATAGCTGCCTCCAACAGTGTGATGAAAAGGTCGCGCGAGATGATGGAGAGCCCGAGGAAGTTATTGTCATTTGCCAGATGAGGAGCATCGAGCAGCAGGTCAACAACCCTGCCCTGCTTGTTCAGTTCCAGGCTGATAACCGGAGAACCGAAACGCGCTCCGTCCTTATTATACAGAACTGTTATCTCCGCCCCTGACTCAACATGTTTCTCAAACAATTTTTCATAGCGTTCATTCATGATCACATTACTGTCGGAAATAACCACATATTTCTGATTGCCATTTTCGACATAATTCAGCAAACCGGAAAGATCTGAGGTTTGTGCTCCGCGCATGATACTCTGATTAATAAAAGGCGGCAGAATAAACAGGCGTTGTGTCATCCTGTCTAAATCCCAGGAGGCTCCGGTACCCAAATGATCCATCAGGGAACGGTACTTTGTCTCGGCTAGGACGCCAACTGTCTTGATACCGGAATTGACCATATTGGAGAGAATAAAGTCAATGATGCGGTAGCGCCCGGCAAAGGGCACTGCTGCCAAAGCTCTAGGCCCGGTCAACTCACCCAGGTGAACCTGGTCATGGTCTGCCACTATCAATCCCATCGCATTTATCAGCATATTACACCTCCATCGCCAATTCTCGTTCATTGAGACCGACTACGATCTTGTTGAAACCCTCGTTGGCTGTCGGCATATAAATCATGGAATTGCCATTGATTTTGGCGCCGTCGTTAATGATTAGATTCTGTTCGAAAACCGTGATACCCTCTGTGCAGACCCGTTCATTTTCATAATAATTAGTACCGTCTGTGACATCCGGTCCAACCTGCATATCAGCACCGATAATAGTATTCATACCGACAATACAGCGATCCAGACAACTGCCCTGTTTAACCACAACTCCCGGCATCAGGAATGAGTCTTTGACCGTCGCGCCCTCTTCAATCACGACGCTATGCGAGAGCATAGAATGAATTACCGTTCCATATATTTCGGCACCGTCCGTCACTGCCACTCTGTCCATTACAGCATTGGGACCGACAAAATGCGAAGGCCGGATCGGGTTGCGGCTATAGATACGCCAGGAATCATCGTTCAGATTTATCTCTTCCGGCTTGTCGAGTAAATCCATATTCGATTCCCAAAGCGAGTATACGGTTCCCACATCCTTCCAATAGCCGTTGAAAGTATAGGCATACATTCTCTGCTGATCCGCCAACATCATGGGAATTACATTCTTACCGAAATCATTGTCAGAACCGGTCTTCTCTTCATCTAAGATCAGATACTTTCTCAGAGCCTGCCAAGAGAAGCAATAGACGCCCATTGAAGCCAGATTATTTTTGGCCTCCTTGGGCTTCTCCTCAAATTCAGTAATGCGATTATCTTCATCGGTGTTCATAATCCCGAAGCGGGATGTCTCTTCCCAAGGTACCTCGATCACCGCAATGGTACCGTCAGCCTCTGTTTGGACATGCTGTCTGACCATCGCACTATAATCCATCTTGTAGACATGATCGCCGGAGAGAACCAGCACATACTTGGGGGAGAAGCGATCAATAAAAGAAATATTCTGATAGATCGCATTCGCTGTGCCCTTATACCAGTCACTGCCATAAATGCTCTGATAGGGCGGTAAAATATACGTTCCGCCGCTATTGCGATCCAGATCCCAAGAATGACCGTTACCAATGTATTTGTTGAGCTCCAGCGGCTGATACTGGGTCAGGACGCCTACAGCCTCAATGCCTGAATTGGTACAGTTGCTAAGAGGGAAATCTATGATGCGATAGCGACTGCCGAAAGGTACGGCGGGTTTGGCCACATGATCAGTCAGTACACCCAGGCGGGTTCCCTGACCGCCGGCCAATATCATGGCAACCGTTTCCTGTCTGACCATCAATAACACCTCCATTCAGTGAATTTTTTTCTTTGACAAAGATCAGCCCCGCCAAAGGCGGCAGCTTCACATTAAGTTCCCAACTTTGCACCGTGCCCTGTTCCGACTTTAACATCTTGCCCGGCGCGGAAATCGACCCGTCATCTAAACTAGCGGCTGATTCGAAAGCAGACTCCTTACCTTGTTCGACAGCCTGTTCGTATGCTGATTCAGTGACCGGTTTATCGTCCGGTTCATAAATAGACTCATTCTGCGGCTCGGCGGCAGCCGGTTTTCTCACGGCTGTCGGGAGTGGTACTGCTGTCAGCAGATGATGAGCCTCATCTTGCTCCAGGTATGAGCTGCCGCCAAAACGTTGACTATCACTGTCCAACACTAGGCGCCAGGTTCCACCCTCGGGCAATCTAAACTTATAATTTTCAAAACTCTTAGGCGTGAAATTCAACACGCAGAGCAGAACCTGCTGCTGATCAGCACTCCGGCGCAAACAGGCAAAGACACTGTTATATTCGTCATCGACCTGAATCCACTGGAAGCCGGACCAGGAGCGGTCGTCTTCCCATAGGGCAGGATTGTCAAGATAGAAATGATTGAGCTCACGGCAGAAGTTCTGCATGGCATGGTGCGAGGGGTATTTAAGCATGAACCATTCCAGCTCTTCATAGAAGCGCCATTCCGTATAGGGTGCAAATTCATTACCCATAAAGTTTAGTTTAGCCCCGGGATGAGTATATTGATAGACATACAGCGCGCGCAACGAAGCGAACTGACGCCAGTAATCGCCCGGCATACGCCCCAGCAAGCTCTTCTTGCCATGCACCACTTCATCGTGGGAGAAGGGCAGGATAAAACGTTCATGAAAAGCATATACCATGGAGAATGTCACTTTTTTATGAAATATACCTCGGGCATAATAATCGGCTTTAATATAAGTGAGAATGTCGTTCATCCAGCCCATATTCCATTTATGAGTGAAGCCCAGACCGCCTTCTTCTATCGGTCCTGTTACCTGCGGCCAGGCTGAGGACTCCTCCGCTATCATCATCGCCGCCGGCATATTCTCCCTGATCGTGCGGTTTAGCTTTTGAATAAAGGCTACTCCTTCGTAATTTTCCTCCCCACCCTTTTCATTGTAGATTTTGTCCGCATCATCGCGGCCGAAATTGAGTGAAAGGATGGAACTGACAGCATCAATTCTAAGTCCGTCCGCGTGGAATTCATCCAGCAATAACCAGGCTGAAGAGATCAAAAATGAATTCACCTCGGCCAGCCCATAATCAAAAATCATTGTACCCCAGGACGGGTGATCTCTAAGGCGCGGCTCGGCATATTCAAACAGAGGCTTGCCATCAAAATTGGCCAGTGCAAAATCATCGCGCGGGAAATGGGCTGGAACCCAGTCAATGATAACTCTAATACCGGCTTGGTGCATCGTATCAACAAAGTATTTAAAATCAGCCGGGGTACCGTAGCGTGAGGTTATAGCAAAATAGCCCGTAACCTGATAACCCCAAGAGGCATCCAGCGGATACTCATTAACCGGCATCAATTCGACGGCGTTGTAACCCATATCCGTCATATAGGCTGCCAACTGCGGTGCGATCTCGCGATATGTGTAGGTATTATTGTCTTGATAGCGGCGCCAGGAGCCAAGATGGCACTCGTAGATATTCAGCGGTCCAATCGCCGTTGCTTCCGGACGCTGCTCCATCCATTCCCGGTCATTCCATTCATAATCATCGGGATCATAGAGAATCGAGGCGGTATTAGGCCTGGTCTCAGCGTGGCGGGCATAGGGGTCAGCTTTGAGGATAAGGCGACCATCATCGGTTCTAATGGCATATTTGTAGCGCTGCCATTGCTCGGCCCCGCTGATAAATCCCGTCCAGATTCCAGTTGTGCCATAAGGATAGAGAGGATCGCGCTCAGTATTCCAGAAATTGAAATCGCCTACAACACTGACAGCCTTGGCATTAGGTGCCCAGACAGCAAAGCGAAAACCAGGTTCCCCATCATGGCTCAAATCCGGACGAGCTCCCAGCATCTTATAACTTTGGAAGTTATCCCCAGTGTTAAATAGATAAGCCTGATTCATACTTCCTCCCCTATTAAGAACGCTGTATGCAACTATTGCTATTATACCCTATTTTAGCTCGGCGATTGTAACTCCATCACCGCCCTCACCTGGCCCGCCCAGACGAAAGCTTGCCACTCTCCGGTCACGCGTCAGAAAATCGCCGACGGCGGAACGCAAAGCGCCGGTGCCCTTGCCATGTACAATCCTGATTATGCCAAGCCCTGCCAAGACAGCATCATCTATAAAATGATCCAATTCAAACAGCGCCTCTTCAACCAATTTGCCGCGCAGCATAATTTCCGTCCCCAAGAAAAGTCTCTTCTCGGCAGTGAGCGCGGAGATATTTTCTTTGCTACTGCGAGCGGGACTCTTCCGGCTGACAGTTTTCTTCTTGGTGGGCCAGGTCAAAGCGCTCACGGGCACGGTCACCTGCATTTGGCCGCTGCGCAGTACTACATTGCCTTTGCTGTCCGGCAGACCTTCCGCACTGCCTGACAGTCCCAAAGCCGGCGCATCATAATTTTCTCCGGGCACAATATCATCTGCAGTAAGAGTCTCACCGGCATGTCTGCTCAGCCGCTCCTGTTGTCTGCCGGCGCTAATCCTCTCACGGGCCTGGCGGATCTGACCTCTGGCCTCACTGACAATATGATGGCCGGCTTCCTGTTCCATCTTCTGCTTTAGTTCCGCCAGCAACTGCTCAATCTCTTCCTCCGCCTGACTATAGAGCCGGCCGGCCTCTTCCCTGGCCTGATCCAGGATCTCACGACGTTTGAGTTCCAGCTTGCGCTCTTCCTCTGCCAGGGTTTCTCTCGCTGCAACACTCTCCGCCTGCAGTGCGTCTATCTCCGACCGTATGCGCCTGGCCTCCTGATGACTCTTCTCTATCGAGGCCACCAATTCCTCAAAGCGAGCGCCTTCGTCAGAGATCAATTCTTTAGCACGGGCAATGATTTCCGGATCGAGACCCAGTCGCTGCGAAATAGCGAAAGCATTGCTGACGCCGGGTACGCCGATCATCAAACGATAAGTCGGGCGCAGAGTATTGGTATCAAATTCACAGCAGGCATTCTCAACCCCGGAGGTGTTGAGAGCATAGCCTTTGAGTTCTTTATAATGGGTGGTTGCCACAGTCAGGGCGCCCTTGCGACGTAGATCTTCCAAGATAGAGATGGCTAAAGCCGCACCTTCGGAAGGATCCGTGCCTGCACCGAGCTCATCCAGCAGCACCAGGCTGCCCGGTCCGGCCAGAGCAATGATCTCAATAATCTGGCGCAGATGCGAAGAAAAGGTCGAAAGGCTTTGCTCAATACTCTGCTCGTCCCCAATATCCGCCAGCACATGATCGAAGGTGGAAAGCTCACTGCGGTCTTGAGCCGGGATCTGCAAACCGGCCATACCCATCAGGGTCAGAAGGCCGCAAGTCTTGAGTGTGACTGTTTTGCCGCCGGTATTAGGACCGGTAATCACCAAAGTGCGGAAAGTCGTGCCCAGTTCAAAGTCGATTGGCACTACGGTCTGAGGCTCAATCAAGGGATGTCGCGCACCTTTGAGAACAATCCGCCCCTCGTCGTTGAATTCAGGCGGCATTGCTTTCATAGCCAGAGCCAGCCTGGCTTTGGCTTGAGCAAAGTCAAGCACAGTGAGAATCTCCACATTGGTCAGCAGGACATCCGACTGATTAGCCACTTTGCTGCTCAGCTCCCGTAAAATCTCCTCGATCTCACGCTTCTCCTCGGCCATCAGCACTTTGATCTGGTTATTCAGCTCCACGACCGCCAGCGGCTCGACAAAGACAGTGCTGCCGCTGGCTGAAGTATCGTGCACTAATCCCGGGACTTGATTACGGTGTTCCGCCTTGACGGGAACGACATAGCGATCACCGCGCAAAGTCACTATGGCCTCTTGCAAAGCCTGGGGACGCGAGCGCACCAGGCGATCCAGCTCCTGACGGATATTCTCCTGCGCTTTTCTGATCCGCCGGCGAATATTGTACAGCTCCGGTGTCGCACGGTCGCGGATTTCATCTTCACCCGCGATACACTCATCTATCCTCGACTCCAGCCCGGCCAAAGGATAGAGCATGGCAATGCGGTCATAGACCAGACGCGGTTCGGCATCTGCGCCATAGTCCTCAGGCAAAACCGCCTTCACTCGTTGCACAGAACGCAAAAAGGCACCGATCCGCAGCAGTTCAGCCGTGCTCAGCACGGCTTCAGCCATAGCCCTGCGTACAGCCGGTTTGATCTCAGAGATCCCGGCCAGCGGCAGATCGCTGCGCTCCAGCAGAAATCTGACCATATCAGAGGTTTCAGCCTGTGTCGAGCGAATCTTCTCCAGATCGGTTTCCGGCGAGAGCGCCGCACAGCGCTCCCGCCCCGGCGCTGTACCGGCACGCAGAACAAGCAGATCACGGACTTTATCGAATTCAAGTATTTTCAGTGTTTTCTTTGGCATCTATCTAGAAAAAAGGCTCCCGCCATTCACGATCACCTGCTGCCCCACAGGCCTGCAGAAGACCTGTCTCTAACATTCGGCATCGCGACGTCTGAACCACTTGTCCCGATTCTTATAGGTATAATTAATCGTCGCCGTCAGCGAAAGCAGAACCGGTATGATAAAAATCACGTCTCTGATCCAACGCGGTTCATCAGGCAGCCAGAACAAAAGACCAAATGCCAGTACATAGAAAAAGGTCGCCGCCTTACCAAAATGATCCGAGTATACAACTGTATCTCGCTCTTTCAGCAGATACCAACTGCCGACAATCATAAGAGTCTCGCGCAATAACATGAATAGCGGCACCCAGAGCGGAATGCGGCCGATCATGAACATCATCACTGCCGTCGTGACTTGGAAAATTTTATCCACCAGGGGATCAAAGAGCTTGCCAAATTCCGTAATCTGATTAAAGCGTCTGGCGATCCAGCCATCAAGTATATCCGTCATCCAGATAGCCAAGAAAGTAATAAAACCGCCTACTTTATATTTCGGCCAGCGCCAGATTAACCAGGCCAGAAACGGTACGGCTATCAGGCGCAAAGTAGTGAGAATATTGGGTACATTCAGCTCGAATTTAAGCCTGCTATTCACAATTAATACTTAGTACCAACCTTCCTTATACTTGATTAAATCTATCACTCTATCGCTTCTATCTATCTCTCTCGCGGTGAGTCGCTCAATTTATTTGGTAGCATTCTAACATTAAAAGAACAATCAACAATAGCAGGATCAGATTAAAATACGCTGATATTATCAACACCGAACCGCTCCGCCAATAATGCCAGCGTTTCCCCATCCAACTGAACACCTCGAGGCAAGGGTTCCAGCAATCTCGTCTCCTGCTCCAGATACACACGCACCCGGTTCGGTCCCGGGAAATAGGCCAAAGCACTTTTCAGCGGCTCCAGAGCCGCGTCACTAGTCTCACCGCGCCACCGGATAACCAGGGTATTTTGTGCCGAAGGCGCCTCCTGCGGATCCGAGTTCTCTGCCCATGCTGTGGAATTGTTGCCGGAGCTATCCTGTTCTGTAAAGCTGTTGATGTAACTGCCATGCGCTGCGGAGTTGTTAGCCTGCCTGCCCCCGGCTGCCGCCCGGTGGCGACCGAAAGATGCCAGTTCCGCCCGTACCGCCTGCGGCAAATTTTCCAGGTCAAAGAGCTCTTCCGCAATCACTTTGATCGGTTCATCCTCACGCACACTGAGCCGACCCCTGATCAGAATCGCCTTGCCTTCGTCTAAGAGATTGACATATTTTTCATATACGGTATAAAAGACTATCACTTCAAAACTGCCGGTCAGATCTTCCACCTCCAGGAAGGCCATCAGATCATTGCGCTTGGTATACTGGTTGCGGCGCCGGATAATCTGGCCGCCGACAACGACAGCAGTCTGATCCAGCAGTTCCGGGCTCATGACCGGTACTTCACTGCCCTCCGGCGGTTCGTCAAAGGCGATCATATCCTGAGCCGTCATTGTTTGATAAGCAGCGAGATCCTCGCGGTAAGCATCCAAGGGATGTCCGGTGATATAGAGGCCCAGCATCTCCTTTTCCATCGCCAGCAGCATATCGACATCAAATTCGGAGACATCAGGATAGACAGGTTCATCATCCGGCTGCTGCTCTTCCAGGCCGGGCAGTTGGAAAATACTGATCTGCCCCAAAGATGACATCTTTCTTTGATTCTGGAGTTGATTGGCAAAAGGCTCCAGAACAGCTATCATCTTGGCTCGGGCTACACCAAAGCTATCCAGTGCCGAAGACCTGATCAGACTTTCAATCATGCGGCGGTTGATATCGTATTCACAGATCCGGCGCATAAAATCACCAAAACCTGTGAATTCTCCGTTCTTTTCGCGTTCCGCTACAATCTTGTTGATCGCTGCCTGGCCGACATTCTTAACCCCGCCGAGGGCGAAGCGGATGCCACCGTTCTCGGTCGTAAAACGGGCATAGCTCTTGTTAATATCCGGCGGCAAAATTTCGATACCGAGTTCTTTGGCAGCCCGGACATATCGAGCTGCCTGATCGAGACTGCCCAGCCAGCTATTGAGCATGGCGGCCATGAATTCGACCGGATAATAATACTTAAGCCAAGCCGTATCATAGGCGACAACAGCATAGGCAGCGGCATGCGCTTTGTTGAAAGCATAGCCGGCAAAAGCCATCACATCTTCGAAGATCTTGGCTGCGACTTGGCGCGGCACGCCATTGGCACAGGCACCCGGCACCTTTTGTCCATTTTCATCAATACCGCCGTTTAAAAACAGATCCTTATAGCCGGCTATCACTTCCGGCTGTTTCTTGGACATGGCGCGGCGGACATTATCCGACTGGCCCAAAGAGAAACCGACCAGGTCGCGCACAATCTGCATCACTTGTTCCTGATAGACCATGCAGCCATAGGTCACATTGAGGATTGGCTCCAAAAGCGGATGATCATATTTAATTTTGCTGGCATCATGACGAGCTTCAACATAGCGTGGGATCTGTTCCATAGGACCGGGTCTAAAGAGCGAAATGCCGGCAATAATATCTTCGAAATTATCTGGCTTCAGATCTTTCATGAAGCGTGTCATGCCGGGGCTTTCCAGCTGGAAGACACAAGCAGTATCGCCGGCTGAGATCATTTCATAAATTCTAGGATCGGCGAAATCCAAGCTATCAATGTCAATTTCAATCCCTTTATTGGCCTTGACCATATTCACGGTATCTTGGATGACAGTCAAAGTACGCAGACCAAGAAAATCGAATTTAAGCAGTCCTACTTTCTCGATATTGTCCTTGGTGAACTGGACCACGATCGAATCTTCATTGCGGGCCAAAGGTGCCAGCTCCGTGATCGGCTGCCCGGCAATAACTACACCGGCGGCATGAGTCGAGGCATGGCGCGGCATACCCTCCAGGCGCCGTGACAGATCGATGACCCGTCTGGTGACTTCATCATTATCATAATAACGGCGTAATTCGGGATTAATTGCCAGAGCCTGATCCAGAGTTATATTCAGCTCCGTCGGCACCATTTTGGCAATGCGATCAGCATCGGCATAGGGGACATCAAGTGCCCGCGCTACATTGCGGATCGCCGCCCGAGCGGCCAGCGTGCCGAAGGTGATGACCTGGGAAACATGATCCGCACCGTATTTTTCGGTTACATATTGGATGACCTCATTGCGCCGTTCATAACAGAAATCGATATCGAAATCGGGCATACTGACACGTTCGATATTAAGAAAACGCTCAAAGAGTAAATTATATTTAATAGGATCGATATTGGTAATGCGCAGAGCGTAGGCGGCCAGAGAAGCGGCACCGGAACCGCGGCCCGGACCCACGATAATACCCTGTTCTCGGGCATAGCGTATGAAATCCCAAACGATCAGATAATAGTCCGCATAGCCCATCTCAATGATAACTTCAAGTTCGTGCTCCAGACGTTCTTTGTAAGTCTGTTCTGAAATAGATTCCGTCTTATTCTGCAGCCTTTGCTCCAGACCGATCTGGCAGAGTTGACGCAGATATTCTGCCGCTGATTCACCCTGCGGTGTTTCAAAATGAGGTAGAGATAGGCAGTCAAATTCCAGCTCGACATTGCAGCGTTCGGCAATCTCAGTCGTATTGGCCAGTGCCTCAGGATAGTCGGCAAAGGCTTGGGCCATTTCTTGCGGAGACTTGAGATAGAATTCAGCACTGTGCATGCGCATCCGATCCGGATCGCTCATCGTCTTCCCGGTCTGTATGCATAGCAATACCTCATGACTGAAGGCGTCATCCTGATACATATAATGACAGTCATTGGTTGCGACCAGGGGAATTCCGGTTTCCCGGCTGATTCTGACCAGTGCCTGATTGACCTTAGTTTGTTCCGGGATGCCATTTTCCTGCAATTCCAGAAAAAAATTGCCTTGACCGAAAGTCTCCTGATAGCGCTTGGCGGCTTGAACAGCCTCCTGATACTGTCCCTGCAAAATCAACTGTGGGATCTCGCCGGCCAGGCAAGCGGAAAGCGCTATCAAGCCTTCACTGTGCTCGCGCAAGAGCTCATGATCAACCCGCGGCCGATAATAGAAGCCATTGACAAAAGACTCCGACACCAACCACATCAGGTTTTTGTAGCCTGTCATATTCTCGGCCAATAAAATCAGATGCCAGGGATCTCTGTCCTTGACACCATCTTTATCTGTATAACTGCGAGGCGCGACATAGGCTTCACAACCGATAATTGGTTTTAGATCGGCCTTTTTCATCGCCCGGTAAAAGTCAATCACACCGTACATGACACCATGATCGGTACAGGCACAGGCAGTCATGCCTAATTCTTTCAGGCGCGATGGCAGCTCAGACAGACGGATAGCTCCGTCCAGCAAACTGTACTCGGTATGCAGATGCAGATGAACAAAGGACACTGCAATACTCCCTGGCATTCTAGATCAGAAGATTGTCGAGATGGGCCAAAGTCTTCTCCTTGATCTCCTCTAATCTGCGGTCGCAACTGGCCTGATCCTGATCATAGAGGCCGTAATAGATCTTAATCTTAGGCTCGGTTCCGGAGGGCCGGACACACATCCAGTCATTGCCGGACGGACCGGCCAATTCATATAAAATCACATTGCTGCCTTTAAGCGCCGTGTCGGTACGTTCCCCGGTCACCAAGTCAAGGCGCTCGCCACTCAAATAATCGAGCACCGCAGTCACTTCAGCACCGGGAATTCCATCAGCTCTATTCCGGCGCAACGATTCCATGGCCGCACTGATCTTTTCCTGGCCCGTCTTGCCTTCACGGTAGATAGAAACGGTTTCTTCACCTTGATAGCCGTAGCGCTTATATATCTCTGTCAATAAATCATTGAGTGTCTTACCTTCTAAGGCGGCTACCGCTGCCATCTCGGCCAGCAACATACAAGCTACGACCGCATCCTTATCCCGCACACGGTCACCTGCCAGATAGCCGAAGCTCTCCTCAAAACCAAATTGAAATTGGCCGCCGGCATCATCACCGAATTCTTTGATGGCCTCAGCTATATGTTTGAAGCCGGTAAAAGTCTCATATAAAGCCACTCCATAATGGGCGGCAATGACATGCGTCAATCGGGTCGAGACAATCGTTGTAACACAAAAAGACTGCTTCGCCAACTTCCCTGCTTTCTGCTTGGAGCCCAGGATATAGTCCATCAATAAAATCCCGATCTCATTGCCACTGATGATTCTATAGCTGCCGTCCTGCAGGCGCACGACCACTCCCGTGCGGTCGGCATCGGGATCAGTCGCCAGTACCAGATCGGCATCGATTTTCTCGGCCAGATCAATCGCCATCTGCATTGCTTCCGGCAATTCGGGATTAGGCAGACGCACAGTGGGAAAATCTCCGTCCGGCTCTTCTTGCTCCGGCACAATATTAATATTGGTAAAGCCAAGTCTAGCCAATTGACGGCGAACAGGTTTATTGCCCGAACCGTGCAGAGGGGTATAGACAATCGGCATCTGCTTCATTTTTGCCACTGCTTCCTGATTCAGCGACAAAGTCATCAGATAGTCACTGTAGGTCTGGTCGATATCTTCACCCATCCAGGTGAACAATTCTGCACCACTGAGCTCAGAAAATTCCGGCAGTCCGTCAATCAAGCCCGGCAGATCGGAAAGATCCGCCATCCTTTCTGCGATGGCATCAGCTTCTTCAGGCGGTAATTGTGCGCCGTCTTCACCATAGACTTTGAAGCCATTATAGATAGCAGGATTATGACTGGCCGTAATCATCACCCCGCCCACACAGCCATAATGCCTAATCGCAAAAGAGATAACCGGCACCGGCCTCAATTCCGTGGAGAAGAAAACTTTAACCCCTTCATTGATAAAGATCCGGGCGGTCAATTCCGCAAACTCGCGGGAGAAATTGCGGGAATCATAGGAAATGGCAATGCCCGCCTGACGAGCCTCCTCTCCCCAGGATGCGATCAGTTGAGCATAAGCCGTTGCGGCCCTTGCCACCGTATAATAATTCATGCGATTGGTACCAGCGCCTAAGATACCCCTGAGACCGGCAGTACCGAACTGCAGATCCTGATAAAAACGATCCTCGATTTCCTGCGGATCATCGGCAATAGCGATCAGTTCCGAACAGACTGAAGATGAAAAACGACCGTCTTCAACCCAAGATTTATATATTCTCTGCGCGCGTGTCATAACTATCCTCCGTGAGTTTATATTGGTAATTAGTAAAAATACTACTCAATATTGGTCAGGAATAATTATAACATGCCCTCCACCTGCCAGACTTAATTCGATTAATTAATTACATATATGCATTGCTATTTTCGTCTATAGACAAATTATACATGGAGAATAGAGTCGAACAGAATGAGAGCGGTCATGGTTTAAGGTAGTGTATTCTTACCCAAATTTCGTAACCTTAATAAGCTTGAGCGTTTTTGTTTGTAGCAATATAAATTATATTTTCGACACGCATTTTAGTTTGATTGCTTTAATTTTAAATGCAAAATGAGTACTCGTTTTCTCTAACGCTGAAAACAATTTTTCTCGCCTCGATAACTTCGGGCAAATCCACCTGATACCAATTGGCGGAAGGGAAGCGGTTGCTTAAACGATCATAAGCTGTTTCGAGTCCTACGCCTAGATAAACGAGATTGGAGGAGGGATATTTTTCTGCAAAAGCTCTCACAATCTTGTCCATGTTGAAATAACGAGCGGCAGATGTTATATCACTGTATTCAAAAGACCCCTTGCCGGCGTCTTCGGGAAGGTATGCCTCTAACTCTAAAGCTTTTTTGTCTATAAAATATTCGGGAAACTTTTTTGAAACATTGATTCTTGCCACAAGCGGGACAAATAAAGTGTTTGCAACACCTTTAAATTTTTGCATTGTATTAAACCCTCCTTTATTCAATGTGTCGTGCTTTCTAAAGATCGTTTATAAGAGCTATATATTCGTCATAGGTGCTTTTAGCGGCTTTATTAATTTTTCCGATTCCGTAGCAGTGGGGCATGCCCGGCTCTATATGAACTTTGAAGTCCGCCCCGGCCTTTTCCAGAGATTGCCGATAGATGGGAGCGGCATATACTAGGCTTTCTTTCTCGCCAAAATATAGATAAATCTTTCCGGCATTTCGGAAATCTCCATGAGCGGTATGGATTAACCAATGATCCAAGTCTTGTCCGCCTCTGTGAATTTGCCCGTAGGCCTCTACCATATCCGCGGTAATATAAGGGTCTATGCCCCGAAGGACTTTAAGGCTTTCCCTTTCGACCTGGTTTGCCGGCACATGGCCGGGGGACAGACCGATAGTCAGAGCCGGCATGTGAAGCATTTCTCCATAATAGTTGTTCCATGAAATCATCGTCATAGCTGCCGTTGCTCCAAAAGACAGACCTACAACCGATATATTTTCATGGCTGTAGTCATTTAGCATGGCTCTGTAGCTTTCAAAGATCATTTTATAGGTTTCCCTGATAGGGTGTTTGGTGGCAGGTGGGTAAAACGGATAGTAAATTTCTGCCTTTACCCGCTTTAAAAGTTTTTTAGCAAGGAAAAGCTGGGACTTGTAATAGTTATAGACCCCTCCGCCGCCGCCAATATAAAGGATGGCTTTCTCGGGGATTTGTCCCTTCTTTCTCATCCGTAAGCAGTGATAAGATCCAATTTGCGTGTGGATTTTTAAATCTTTATAGACAATACCCCATTTGTTCCTCGGCAGTTTAAAAACCTGACGCTCATTGTGCTTTTTGGCATGGGCATAGATTTCATCCACCTTCTCAGGCGGTGGGCATAAATAATGAGCCAGCCATAATGTACCCATAATAATTTTATTGCTAATTTTCATAACCTATGTCTTTCAATTTGTTGATAAAAGATTGCATATCTCCAGATTCCCTCTTGAAAAAAATCATGAATTGCAAAGCTTCCACCTTTTTCAATAAGCGAAATGCTTTAAGAAATAAATGTCAGCCACGAGTGAATTGTCAAGTGTCTTTAACTACTTTTTCAAACGCTGCCATTATCCTTTTTTGTAGAAATCGTCTTCACTCTGAAGCAAAAATAGATAATATGGAACAGCCAGACAAGGAACAGAACAAGACAGCCAACAATAATACCCTTAGTGCCCATCATTACAAAACCAATACTCATCAGCAGTGTAACGATAATCATGATTCGTATCTTCGTCTTCCAAGTCATGCCACGGACGGCAACATAGTCCTCCAGATTGTTTTTGTAAAGTTTGGTGCCTTTGAACCAGCGATCCAATTTTTCAGAACTTCTGGCAAAGAAAAATGCCGCCATCATTAAAAACGGGAAAGTAGGAAGCATAGGAACAACCGCTCCCACTGCACCCAAACCCACACCAATACAGCCAAGAATAATGTACAAGATTTTTTTGATATTCATGAGTTTCTCTCCAATCGTTTCTTTTCTTTCAGCAACACTATGACATGACAGATAGCCATAACAGGATGATGAAATGTTAGAGCAAAGTATCCTGCTACCATGTTTTTTTCTTGCAATAGAGAGCAATCATCAGACATACTGTTTTCCTTTCCTGTTCTCACTTGGTTTGTATGTCCATCAGCTGACTCTACCGTGTTCTACCGAGTATGTTTTATCTGCGATGCCCATAGTAGATTTTCGATGGGATACCAGAACAACTGTCTTACCTGATCGTTCTTCATGGAGAGATTTCAGAATGACCGCTTCATTCAAGCTATCCAAGTTGGAGGTCGGTTCATCCAACAACATAAACGGTGCATCATGCAGGAATGCCCTTGCTAGTCCCAAACGCTGGCGCTCACCACCGGAAAGGGTATCACCAAGCTCACCGACCGATGTATCATAGCCGCTGGGTAGACACATAATGAAATCATGGACGGAAGCCTTTTTACAAGCAGTGATAATCTCGTCATCAGTAGCATTCAATTTGGCAATACGCAGGTTATTGCGTATGCTGTCATGAAACAAATGAGTTTCCTGTGTCACAAAACTTTCCAGATCACGAAGATTGGTGGTATTGATATCATTCACACAGCGATCAGAAATTTTGACAGAGCCTTGTTGAACCTCCCAGAAACGCATAAACAGTCTAAGCAGCGTAGACTTTCCGGAGCCACTGCGTCCCACAATGCCGATGATTTGATTCTTGGGAATCTCCACAGAAAAATTGTCCAGTATAGTTTCTTCCCCATAGGCAAAGGTAACATTTTCGGCGGATGCCCCGAGAAAGTCTACCTTCGTTTTACCAGTCACTTCCGCCGCCAGCGGAGTTTCATCCAGAATATCCAGCACACGGTTACCAGCGGCAAAGGTTTGCTGCAAGGTAGAGCCAAGAGTGGCCAGTGCCACACTGGGACCGAAAGAAGTCATTAGCGCCAGTGTACAAATCAGCGCACCGGAGAAGTCACACAAATAGGTCGATAAGAATAACATAGACAAATCAAACACCAGAATGACAGTATTTGTGGCCGCTGTATTGCGGCCTGCGATGCGCTTCATGTGTCCTTCGTACTTGGAAAGTTCATCCGTCTTTTTGTTCATCTGCGCCATACGCTGTTCACCCTGGCAATACTGCAGAATTTCGGAAAGACCACGCAGTGAGTCCAAAACAAAAGCTGCCAATTCGCCGGACTTGGCACGGAACTTCATACCGTCCTCACCGCTGAATTTGGAAATCAACAGAGGAATGATAACACCTACAGTAATATGGGCCACCAATGTCAACACTCCAAGGGCAATATGAAAACTTCCGATAAATGCCACCATAATACCGCAGAACAAAGCCGCAATGCAGATAGGCGAAATCGTGTGAGCGTAGAATACCTCCAACAATTCGATGTCTGATGTGATGATGCTAATCAGATTACCCTTATCTTTTCCCTCTAATTTGGCAGGGCACAGGCGGCGCAGGGCACCAAAAACCTTGTCACGAATCAATGCCAACAGTTTGAAGGCAATAAAATGGTTGCATGCCTGCTCTGCATAGCGAAGAAAGCCGCGCAATATAGCAAAGATCAGAACTGAGCTGAAAATTACCCTGAGATTCATGAACTGTCCTGGATGGAGTACATGTAATACGGCATAGCCGCCCAACACCGTAATAAAGGCAGCACACAAGTGACCAACCAGTCCCATAGTAATGGCAAGTATCATGTAACCGATAAGAGGCTTTACCAGGCCTACCAAACGAGTCATAACTTGAAATCCACTTCGCTTCACAGTACGTCACCTCTCATTGTGTAGTACTCCAGTTCTTGCTGAGCGTTCCAAAGTTGGACATAAGATGTGTTCCCTTCCAAAAGTTCGCTGTGCGTGCCGCTCCCGACGATAATGCCCTTGTCCAGAACATAAATGTTATCTGCATCTACAACATTGGCAAGTCGATGAGAAATCAAAATAACTGTTTTTGAGGACTTGGCAAGCATATGGATCTGCGCCAGAATATCATTCTCGCTCTCTACATCAATGTTGGAAGTGGCTTCGTCAAAAATATAGACTGGACTATCATGGAGCAATGCTCTAGCCAGGGCGAGGCGCTGGCACTGGCCACCAGAAAAATTGGATGCCTTTTCATTGAGCAGTGTATCAAGTCCACTTTCACTGCGGAGGAACTCAGCCAGATTAACTTGTTCCAGTGTCGCCCACAGCACATCGTCCGTAGCATCGGGGTTTGCCATCTGAAGATTATCTCGAACAGTCCCCTTGAACAAATAACTCTGATGGCTGACATAGGTAAAATTTTCCATCAGACTTGATTCATTGATCTCAGCAAGGGGCACCCCACCCACAGTCAATTTCCCGTTGTAGCCCTTGTTGCGCCCAATCAAAATGGCTGCAATGGTGGACTTCCCGCAGCCGCTTTCACCCACAATTGCAGTAAAGCTTCCTTTCAAGAATTCCATATCTACACCATGAAGGATTTCCCGTTCCGGCTCATAGGAAAAACGGAGATCTTTTATTTGAATGGTACAATCCTTCGGAACAATTCCACTTTTCTGCTTTTTCTCAAGTAAATCCAACAACTTGAAAATCTTGTCAGAAGCTGCCATGCCATTCATAGCAATATGGAAAAAGCTGCCCAGTAAACGCATGGGAAGGAAAAAGTCAGCAGCCAAAAGGATAATCATCAAACAGCCTAGCAGATCAACATGACCAGCGCGAAACTGGGTGGTCGCCAGAATGACACCCAGTGCAGCACCGCCGTAGGCAACGAGATCCATGATGGTAATAGAGTTAAGTTGCATGGTCAGCACTTTCATAGTAATCTTGCGGAAACGTTCGCTCTGCTCGTTCATTTCCTGATGTTTGAACGCATCGGACTGATAAATTTTCGTTGTGGTCAGCCCCTGCAGATTTTCCAGGAAAGTATCTCCCAATTCAGCATATTGATCCCAATACTTACTGAGCAGTTTTTTCGCCCAGCGCTGAATTGCAACGATGGTAACCGGAATCATCGGCACGCAAACCAGCAGTACCACTGCAGATGGAAAGTTTACAAAGCTAAGAACACCGAACAAAGTCAGCGGAGCTAACATAGCGTAGAAAAACTGTGGAAGATAAGCACCGAAATACGTTTCCAGCTGATCTACACCCTCTACTGCCACCTGCACAACCTCAGAGGTTTGTACATTTTCTTTGTAGGAGATACCTAGGCGTAACAGTTTGCGATATATCATCTCTCGCAAGGTCTTTTTAACCGCCTTGGAACTGAGATAACTCATGCGGCTGGCCGATACAGCACAAAAAAAACGGGTGACCACGGCAACAAGCGCAACCGCTGCTGTCATGCCAATCTGTCGTTCATCAGCAGCTCCCTCAAAAATCTTCTCTAGCAGACGGGCAATAGCGCCCATCATGGCAATATTGGCTACCAGAGATAACCACTGACATACCACATTTCCAACTATGTATTTCTTACTTTCACTGACTATGCCAATCAGTCGTTTGTTAATCATCAGCTCTTTTACCTATCCATCGCATATTAATTATTGAAGAAGTATTGTTATCACATAACGAAGAACGGCTAAAAGACCCAACCGATAAATAAGGTGCTTGGGTCTTCAGTTTCTATAAGCCGCTTTCATATTTCCGCCTTATTTTTGTTCTCAAGATTTTTTCTGAATCACTGCTATCGAGCAGGGAATAAATCCTTCTATTCTTATGTGCAGCGCGTCGGGGTAGCCTGTGTCAATAAAAAATTGCTGATATGATGTAAAGCTAAAATTTTGCTTAAAGCCTGCTCCCAAATTTCCGACTATTTTTGCAAAAACATTTTCTCTCTTGCTTGATTGCTTGCTTAAATAAGTTGGAATGATGATTTTGCCTCCCGACCGACAAACCCGAACAAGCTCCCTTAAAGCCTTAAGAGGCTCGTCTAAGAGATGAATGACATTCGCGGCAAGCACCTTATCGAAGGCGTTATCTTCAAAGTCGAGATTTAGAATGTCAGCAAACATGAAACATATGTTGCCGTGATTTTTGCACTTTATTTCGGCTTTTCTCAGCATGTTTTTTGAAAAATCCGTGGCAATCAACTGTTGGCATTCGGGCGCAACAATCTCTGTAAGCATGCCGGTACCGCAGGCACACTCTAAAACAATGTCGGCAGAAGTAAAAAGCTGTCTTATATGAGCTTGCAAAGTTTTGTGTGTTTTAGCATTGATCACGTTGACAAAAACATCATAGACGCTTGCCACGCGATCCCAGAACTCTGGCTTGTTTCTCATACCTGCCATTATCTCCTCTTTATAGATTGGGCTCGTTCCAATTCATTTTTGGAACAGTACTATATTGCCATCTCTATTCGGACTCCAAACCCTTCAAAAGACATGGTTAGCAATAGCTAACTATGTTAGCTTATTCTAACTTGTTTTTCCTCTAGGGGCAACTTTTTAGAAAAAGCCCACAAAAAAGCCCCCGCGACTTAAGTTGAACATAATCCGTGGGGGTAAACTATATAGAGTTTTTTCTGTTAATCGGAAAAAACAATCCACATAATAAAAACAACATTTACATGATTGCCTTTAATGGCAAACTGCCGCCAAATACCGCGATCAGTCGGATCTCATTGCGATCGGCGCAGTACCAAGGCTTACTTTGACCGACGCAGAGCCAGCTCATTTCGCACCAGGATCAGAACATCGCGCAATTCCGCCGCCTCTTCAAAGGCCAGTTGTTTGGCCGCAGCCTTCATATCGCGATCCAACTTCTTCTCCATCTTTCCTAATTGTGAGAAATTGAGTGACGACAGACGCAGACTGGCAATATCATCACCGTCGACAATAACCTCTTCCGCTCTTTCAATGACACCGTCTTCTACCATTTCGCTCATAGTATCGATCAGGAGACGGACATCTTTCTCAATGCTTTTCGGCGTAATATTATGCTTGCGGTTGAAAGCATCCTGAATCTCACGGCGTCGATTTGTTTCTTCTACCGCTTGTTGGATCGACTTGGTTATCTCATCAGCATATAGAATAACCCGCCCGTTAACATTGCGGGCGGCACGGCCAATGATTTGCACCAGAGATGTCGTCGAGCGCAAAAAGCCTTCCTTATCCGCGTCTAAAATAGCGATCAAAGAAACCTCAGGCAGGTCGAGTCCCTCACGCAAGAGATTGATCCCGACCAGAACATCATATTTTCCTTCGCGCAATTCTTTGAGAATCTTGAGCCGTTCCACAGTCACAATATCTGAGTGCAGATAGGCTACTTTCATTCCTTCTTCACGCAGGAAATCACTTAGATCTTCGGCCATGCGCTTGGTCAGAGTCAGGATCAGTGTCCTTTCACCACGGTCAGTATTAGCTCTGATCTCACTCATTAGATCATCGATCTGCGTTGCGACCGGGCGGATGAAAATCTGCGGATCAAGCAGACCGGTCGGACGGATTACTTGCTCCACTACTTGTTTGGCATGCTCGGCTTCATATTTAGAGGGGGTGGCAGAAACGAAGATCGTCTGTCCCATTCTTTCCTCAAATTCAGCAAAATTCAAAGGTCGGTTATCGAAAGCTGAGGGCAGGCGAAAACCATACTCAACCAGTGATTCCTTGCGTGAACGGTCGCCATTATACATAGCCCCGATCTGAGGAATAGTCACATGCGATTCGTCGATAAAAAGCAGGTAGTCCTCAGGAAAGAAATCCAATAGTGTATAGGGCGGCTCGCCCGGAGCGCGCTCCGTCATATGGCGGGAATAATTCTCTATCCCCTTACAGAAGCCGGTTTCCTTCAACATCTCAATATCGTAGAGTGTGCGCTGTTCCAGCCGATAGGCCTCAAGCAACTTCCCCTCTGCCCGCAGTTCAGCCAGACGAAGGACCAACTCCTGGCCAATGCTCTTAGTCGCCTTTTCCATGCGCGCGGCAGTAGTAGCATAGTGCGAAGCCGGGAAGATCGAAGCATAACTGCGGGCGGTTATGCTGCGGCCGGTAATGGCATCTATTTCTCTGATCTCCTCAATCTCATCGCCAAAGAAGCTGACCCTGGTGATGACGTCCGCCGCTGACGAGGGAAAGATATCTATAATGTCACCCCTGACCCGAAAAGTTCCGCGCTTGACTTCATAATCATTGCGTTGATACTGGATGGCTATCAGCTGGGAAATAACCTCATCGCGCTCTTTGCGCATACCCGGCCGCAAACTGACCATCAGATGCTGATAGTCATTCGGATCGCCGATACCATAAATACAGGACACCGAAGCCACCACAATCACATCGCGACGCTCCATCAAAGAAGATGTCGCCGAATGGCGCAAGAGATCAATCTCATCATTGATGGCTGAGTCCTTCTCGATATAGATATCACGGGATGGGATATAGGCTTCCGGCTGATAATAGTCGTAATAACTGACGAAGTACTCTACAGCATTATCAGGGAACAGAGCCATGAACTCAGCACAAAGTTGGCCGGCCAGAGTCTTATTATGAGCAATAACTAAGGCTGGGCGCTGAGTCTCCTCAATCACTTTGGCCATAGTAAAGGTTTTACCGGAGCCGGTCACACCCAACAGTGTCTGAGCCGGCATGCCCTGACGCAGACCCAAGGTCAGTTTTTCAATAGCCTGGGGCTGATCGCCCTGAGGCACCATATCAGTCCTGAGTCGGAAAGGATTGCGGTAATCCGTCGGGGGTAATTGAACTCGTCGTGCTGTCATATCATGATGACCTCATTAAGTGATTAACTCGGGCAGAAGTTTGAGTTCTGACAGTTTGCGGCGAACAGCAGCAATATCCTGCCAGAGATCGTTCTTGCGACGCGGATCTCGCAGCACATAGGCCGGATGAAAAGTGGGCAAAATCCAATAGCCCGCCTTTTGAATCCAGCGCCCTCTGACCTTGGTAATCCCCGTGTCATCATGTGTAAAATATTTGTAGGCCGTACCACCCATCAACAAAATCACTCTTGGTCTAACCAGATTGAACTGACGTGTCAACAGAGGACGGCATTTCTCCGCCTCCTCCGGTTTAGGCGCCCGATTACCCGGCGGACGGCATTTCACAATATTGCAGATATGGAAATCATCTTCCCTAATCTCCCAGGCCGTGAGCAATTGATCCAGCAATTGACCGGACCGCCCGACAAAGGGTATACCCTGTTCATCTTCTTCCGCCCCGGGACCCTCACCGATAATCATTAGCGGAGCCTTGATATTGCCCCGCCAGACCACGACATTTTGTCTGTTAGCAGCAAGATCACAAGCCCGGCAGCGCTGGCAAACTGAAACAAAGTGTTGGAATCCCTCACGAGCGTCTTCATCATGATCAAAATCTTGAGTCATATTTTCATCTCCCTCCGGGCGTCTGCAAGAGGCACCTAAGTTCTACAGGACACTATGGTTCCCGTTTTTCAACAGCCATCAGTCAACGCCACTCAGTTAGCGTGCCGGCACCGAACTCAGGTTACATGATCGCCGTTCTTGACTTCAAACTCGGGCACCAGCAGGACTATGCCTTGCTCCGATTCCGTACCCAGGATTCGCACCTCGCTCTTTACGGAACCGATATACAGCGGAGCCAGATTGATACAGCAGAGGACCTGCTTGCCGATCAGATCTTCTTCTGCATATACCGCCGTGATTTGGGCGGAAGAATTCTTGACACCAATTTCGGGACCGAAATCAATCTGCAGCACATAGGACGGATTCCTGGAACGCTTATTCGGCTTGGCGCTCAGAATTGTTCCGACACGGACATCCACTTTGTCAAAATCAGCAATTCCGATTTCTTCAATCTGATTCATTATTATCCTCCCGAATCCATTTTTATTAATTTTATCCGTTATCTGATCATTGTAGGCCTTAAACAGATTTGAAGCAAAAATCTTGTTTAAATGTCATTTTCTGTACTAGAATGTTGATATTAAATATATATTAAGCGTATTAACAAGCATGTCGCACCGCCGGTACAATCTCCTGCACAGCGGCTACTCTTATTAAACTAGTGAGGTATTCATGAAGCCGGAACTGTCGGTCGTTGTACCCGTCTTTAACGAAGAAGAAGTGATTAAGGCTACTCAGCAGCGCCTCACAGCTGTCTTGTCTGATCTGCAATTAACATATGAGATTATCTATATTAATGACGGCAGTACAGACCGGACGGCTGAGATCATCAGACCCTGGTGCCTCACCGACGGCAAGGTAAAATTAATCAGTTTTTCCCGTAATTTCGGACATCAGACAGCTATAACTTGCGGCATGGATTATGCTGCAGGTGATGCGATCGTGATCATTGATGCCGATCTGCAGGATCCGCCGGAAGTGATCCCGCAGCTAATCGAGAAATGGCGGGAGGGCTACGAAGTCGTATATGCCAGGCGGAAAAAGCGCGCAGGTGAGACGCGGTTCAAAAAGACTACTGCCTCTCTCTACTACCGCTTCCTCTACCGACTCTCTGATGTCGATATACCCGTTGATGTCGGTGATTTCCGCCTGATTGACAGCACCGTTAGGGACGCACTCCTGCAACTGCCGGAACATAATCGCTATGTGCGCGGTCTGATTGCCTGGCTCGGTTACCGCCAAACCTTTGTCGATTATGAACGCGCCCCTCGCCAGGCCGGCACAACCAAATACCCTCTCCGCAAAATGCTAAAACTGGCCGGCGACGGCATCACATCTTTCTCCTACCGACCGTTGAAAATAAGTATCTATCTGGGCGTTTTCCTTTCCCTGGCCAGCTTCCTGTTCTTGCTCTTCATATTCATCTCTAAGCTGTTCAATCTAGTCGCGATGGAACCCGGCTATGCTTCAATGATGAGTGTCATACTCTTCTTTTTCGGCGTTGTGCTGATCATGCTGGGAATAACCGGCGAATATATCGGCCGTATTTTCGAAGAAGTCAAAAGCCGGCCGCTCTACCTCGTCCTGCGCGAAGACGGCAAATTCTATACAAAAGGCCGCTGCGGCACCAGACCCGGCCTGCCTCACCCGGATTCAATCCACATTGACGGCAAATCATCTCTTGACGAAGACGCCTAGGAAAGCGATGCAAAACTAGGTCACATTTGAGAGACCGCTCCGGTTCTCATTCCTGCCGAGCCAAGTCGAGCAAATCGAGAGCAGTCTGCCTGGCAATATAGCTGAACAGGCCCAGGCGCAAAATCTGCAATACCAGTTCTTCGTGATTGTCCGACTCCTGAGGCAACAGATCTAAAATGCCTTTCCTGCCACGCTCCAAGGCCTCCGAAATATTCTGATAGCGCCAGGCAGGATCACCTGCCTCTGCCAACAACTGGCGCAGTTCACCGATATTAGCGATTGGCAGCACTTCTTTGAGGTAGATCAGAAGCGTCAAATCAACCAGATGATCTCTGGTATAGCGCTTGCCATGCGCCCTCGGCAGCACTCCTTGCTTAGTATAATTATTGATCATCGAGGGAGTCAGAGGAATTCTGTGTCTCTCATCTTTGTTCTGTTCCGACATCAATGTAATAACCTGGTCCATATACAGGTCAATATAGGGCAAAAGCTCATAATCAATCAGTTTCCGTGTAGCCATATCGGCACGCANTTCCTCTAAAGAAAAAGGTGTAGAAACCTCAGCAATCTCNGTCGCCTGCCCCTCCGTTCCTATCTCTTGATTTCTCTTTTTCTTAGTCATCGTCATTTCCTCACATCATAAAGCGCTTAGTCTTATGTTTAGTCTTAATTATTACTGATGTAGCCTCAATTAACAAATATAGAGGCTCAAGCTCACAAATATTTACAATTAAACACTTGACATTATAACAATCAGGTAATATGGTATTGATAACTACATTATATAGTTTTGTTATTATGCCTACTATTATATGGTAAGTAAAGGGAGAAAGACCATGATATACGCACTTTCCATCAATAGATCCGCTCTCTGGCAGAAACCCTGGCTTGTGCTCGGCGACTCTATATCCAAAGGTGTCGCCTTCGATCCGCTCAAAAAACGTTATCAGCAGCTGAAAAACAGCTTTGTGGAAAGAATCAAGTCTGATCTCAGACTTGACGTTATGAATCTGTCTGTCTTTGGCGCTACAGTCGAGAAAGGTCTCAAGCAGCTTGACCGCTACAGAGATCGTCTAACCAAGGGCGGTGTGGCTCTGCTCCACTTCGGCGGCAATGACTGCAATTTCAACTGGGCTGACATCAGCCGCGACCCCAAAGCCGAACATCTGCCACAGATACCCCTGAAAAACTTTATTCATCTCTATGAACAGCTGATCGACAATCTGCAGCGGCAAAACTATCAGCCACTTCTGCTCAATCTGCCCCCCCTGATTCAGGATCGTTTTTTTGCCACCATCTCCCGCGATCTCGATGCCGATGTAATTTTAAACTGGCTGGGCGGCACCACGGACAGCATTTTCAAATGGCATAAATCCTACAGTGATGCCGTAGAACAGCTAGCTGATAAAAAGAAAATTCCCCTCATCGACATCCGCAGCGCCTTCCTGCAGCAGCCCGATAGGGAAACCCTCATGTGCGATGATGGCATGCACCCCAATGCCAAAGGGCATGCCCTGATCACGCAGATTATGGAAGCCAACTCATAATTAAAACGAAATCTCCGCTATAATAGTAAATATCCTTTAATTTTAAGCAAGATATAAAGGGAAGGACAAAATAGGCATGTCGAACTTTCCAATATATATATTTGCGGGTGCTGCTAATCTTGAAAAGTCTATTGGTAAATTTTTCAAGTATGGCCTGATCATACTCGCAGTAATGATAGGACTTGCTATTGTTATCAAAATTATTTCTTCCTATATCTATCTTCATACGGATCAGAAAATAAAGAAAACCGGCACCTGGAAAGTAGAAATCCTAGAGATTAACAAAAAAATTGTCGATGACACTTTAGCACGAGCCATGCTCGGATATATGATCGCCGGCGAACGCGGGGGGCTGTTTGGCGCAATAACCGGAGCCCAATACGAGGAAGTAAACTCCATCACCTTCAAAATTTACTATAACGACGGTACGGAGCAAACGATAACATGTTCCCCCAAACATCATCTCTGTCAGGAACTTCTGGAAAAAACCGATCTCTGTTAAAGCGAGAATTCACAAGATAAACTAATCTTTAATCACCTTGGCAATAACTGCCGGCTTGGTAATAACTTCCAAATTGGCAATCCCGGCAATCTAACTTTAAAAACAAACATTTTAATTTCGTGGGCTTGATTTATTAGTGTGTCGTATGATAAATTACTAGGTGGTTGTTTAATGCAGCCGAATTTTCTAAAGAAAGGGCGTGACTTGCTTGGATTATCGACCTCGATGTATCAGCATTAATAATCCGGTTTCCCGCGGGAGATTTTCCAGTCTGCGCTCTTTTAGAGAGAGCATTGTCGGACTTGCTCTTTGAGTGAAAATTTTCTTCGAAGATTCTCCTGTGGCTAACCAACAGCAGAAAGGAGAGTCTCATGAAATTTCTCACAAGAAATCAGAATACTAAGGCTTGCACTTATATGCAGGAACAGGAGCTGCGCAGATTATCGTCTGTGTCGATTGATGATGTTGTGCGCCAATACGGCTCTACAGTTCAGGGTCTTACCGCTGTTGAAGCTGCAAATAGGCTGGAAGAATATGGTCCTAATATTGTCAAAATTAAAAAGCAGCATACAGTTGTGTCAAGAATTATCGAAGCCTTAGTCAATCCCTTTAACATCATCCTTGTGATCATTGCAGTTGTAACTTATATCACTGATGTTGTGATGTCGGATGTAGCTGACTATGCGACTATCCTGATTATTCTCTTAATGGTATTCTTGTCAGCCTTGGTAGCCTTTATCCAGAGCCGCAATTCGGACAAGGCTGCCGAAGGCCTTAAACAAATGGTTGCCAACAAAACCGACGTGATCAGAGATGGTAAATTAGTCGAAATCGATATTGCCGATGTAGTTCCCGGCGATGTCATCAAATTTTCTGCAGGCGATATGATTCCTGCGGATGTCAGATTTATCTCGACAAAAGATACCTTCGTATCTCAAGCCGCTTTAACAGGCGAATCGGCGCCTGTTGAAAAGTTTGATCATGCCGGTGACACGGATGTAACTTTAACCGATCTGGCAAATATCGGCCTGATGGGCACCGATTTGGTCAGTGGTACGGCAAGCGCTATCGTTTTATTTACAGCTAAAGACACATTCTTCAGTTCAATAGCAACTTCGTTAACCGGTGAGAAAGCTCAAACAGGCTTTGAGCGCGGTGTCTCTTCGGTCAGTGCCATGCTGATTAAAATGATGTTAGTCATCATTCCGATCATATTTTTAATAAATGGCATTATCAAAGGCGATTGGTTCAGTGCCTTATTGTTTGCTATCAGTGTGGCAGTGGGTCTGACTCCGGAAATGCTGCCGGTAATAATGACCTCTACACTTGCTAGAGGTGCACTTGCCATGTCCAAAAGAAATGTCATTGTACGTACTTTAGGTTCAATTCAAACTTTCGGTGAAATGGATATTCTCTGTACGGATAAGACCGGTACCTTAACTGAAGATAAAATCGTCCTGGAAAAATACATGGATTTAAACGGGCAAGATGATACCAGGGTATTGCGTCATGCCTATCTGAATTCATATTTTCAAACCGGATTAAAAAATCTGATTGATATTGCCATAATCAATCGGGCAGAAAAATATAATTTCCCGGAACTCATCGCCAACTATACCAGGATAGATGAAGTGCCTTTTGACTTCTCGCGCCGACGCATGAGCGTAATCCTGCAGGATAAAACCGGAAAGCGTCAACTGATCACCAAAGGCGCCGTGGAAGAAATGCTGGCGATTTGTTCTTTCGTTGAAATCGATGGTCAAGTTAAGACCATAGGTGCTGATGAACGTAGACTTGCTACGGATACGTATGAAAAATATAATAGCGCCGGTTTGAGGATGCTGGCTGTTGCACAGAAAAATGAAGTCCCGGATGAAGAGCACTTTTCTGTTTCCGATGAGAGCAATATGGTTTTGATCGGATTCGTCGGATTCTTAGATCCGCCCAAAGAGAGCGCCCGGGGTGCAATTGAAACACTGCGGGAACACGGTGTGCGTACAGTTGTTTTGACCGGCGATAGTGAAGGTGTCGCCTTGAAGGTCTGCGAGAAAGTCGGCATTGATGTTCAGACCAATGTGCTTGGTACTGATATTGAACAGATGAGTGATTCTGAATTAAAAGAAGTCGCTCAACACTGTAATTTGTTCAGCAAATTATCGCCGATGCAAAAGAAACGAGTGATCAAAGCCTTACAGGGAGATGGGCATACTGTCGGCTATATGGGCGACGGCATCAATGATACACCGGCCCTGCGTCAATCTGATGTCGGGATTTCCGTGGACAGTGCAGTGGATATTGCTAAAGAAACTGCGGATATTATTTTATTGGAAAAAGACTTAATGGTGCTGGAAGAAGGCGTTCTTTTGGGTAGACGCACTTTCGGCAATATTATGAAATACATCAAAATGGCAGCCAGTGGCAATTTCGGCAATATGATTGCTGTGGTAATAGCCAGCATTTTTCTGCCTTTCTTACCAATGTTGCCGGTACATATTTTGACGCAAAATCTCTTAAATGACTTTGCTCAAATGGGGCTTGCCTTTGATAATATGGATGCTGATTATGTTTTAAAACCGCAAAAGTGGGATGTTAAATTATTAAAAAGCTTTATGTGGATAATGGGTCCCTTAAGTTCGATCTTTGATATTTTGTGCTATCTAATTCTTTGGTTTGTATTCGGCTATAATTCAATGGCGAATTCTGCCTATTTCCAAACCGGCTGGTTTTTATTCGGCACCTTATCACAGATTTTCATTATCCATATGATCAGAACAAGAAAAATTCCGTTTATTCAGAGCATGCCGGCAGCAGCTTTACTGTTTTCAACTTCATTGGTCGCAGTAGTCGCAATGGTTATCGGCTTTACACCATTAGCAATCGTGTTGGACCTAAGGCAAATGCCCATCAATTATTTGTTTTGGCTTTGTATTCTTTTGGCCCTGTACAGCTTGTCCGTACAAGGAGTCAAAAAATTCTATCAACAACAGATCGGACCCTGGATTTAAGCAAAACCGATGCTACACAAAACTGATGCTAAAATTGACAGTCGTAAAAGCGTCATGCTAGAATGCTAAGGCTGCTTAAATGAGACATTTGAGCGGCCTTAGCATTAATACAGCAAATTCTGTGGAGAGTTGTCCGAGCTGGCCGAAGGAGCACGACTGGAAATCGTGTATACCCCAGAAGGGTATCAAGAGTTCAAATCTCTTACTCTCCGCCACAAAAAGTCCGAAACTCCTAAAAACAAAGGGGTTTCGGACTATTTTATGAGTCTATTCATATAATTTCTTTGGCAATTAGATCAGCTCAAGCGAATGACTCCATCGTCCGCTGATAGACCTCTTTAACCGCAGTACCGGAGGCGCAGTCTATATCTACAATAGTCTGACCATTATTAATCGCCTTTACTGCTTCAAAATCAAAGGGTATCATGCCGACAAGGGGCAAATCATGCCGGCGGCAAAATTCTTCAATCTGCTCCGTAATTTCAAGATTGGTGTCATATTTATTAATGCATACGACAGTTTTGGTACCGAACTTTGCTGCCGTTTTAATGATGCGCTCCATATCGCTGATACCGGACAGAGATGGTTCAGCAACAATCAATACCATATCCACGCCGTTAAGTGAAGCAATAACCGGGCAACCTATACCGGGAGAACCGTCAATAATAGCCAGCTGGGCACCAACATTTACTGACTTCAACTGTTTTTTAACTTCTGTCACCAATAGTCCGGATGTACCGCTGCCCATTTTGAGTTGAGCGGTAGAAAAAGCTTTTTCGACGTCAGAATAGAGCATTAATTCACCATCCACTGATGGCACCATTTTTATCGCCTGCGCAGGACAAATATATTCACAAACACCACAACCCTCACAACTGAAAGGATCAATCATATATTTCTCGGCTTTTGAGATGGCGTCAAAGCGACAATTTTGTCGGCACAGATCGCAACCGGTACACAATTCATCATTTATCTCGGCTCTGGGCAAACCATAATAGTCTCTTTTTTTAGGTTCGGTTTTCCATTCGTTGACCAGATGTAAATTAGGCGCATCGACATCACAATCTGCATAGGCTTTGGCAGTGGCCAGTTTAATAAATGCACTAGCTATAGTGGTCTTCCCGGTACCGCCTTTACCGCTGAGAATAAGCAGCTGCTTCATGCCGCACCTCCTTGGCTACAGTATTGAGCAGGGCGGAGAACTTTTCGCGGTATTCTTCCTTCTTCCTCACCGCGATCTCTGCATTGGAATTGAGTAATCCGAGCTCTCTGTCAAAGGGAATACGCGCTAAGATATTAATATTATTTTCGACGCAAAACTTTTCTGCCGGATTCTCAGTCTCCAAGCATTTATTAATAACGACTCCAAATGGCTTATTAAACAATTTGACCAATTCATAGACCAGATTGAGATTGTGCACACCAAATATTGTAGGCTCGGCAACCAATATGCAATAGTCTGCCTCTTTTACGCTTTCCATTACATTGCAGGCGCTGCCCGGTGGCGAGTCAATGATAGTCAGTGAATCAGCAGTTGTTTCTAATCCGGCCAGCAGTTGCTTGATAATAGGGACACCCGAGGCTTCACCGATATTCAAGAAGCCGGTTTTGACTGTGACTGGGTCAGAAATTCCTGTTTGAATTTTGCCAATGGGCCTTTCGATCTCGGCCAGGGCATTTTGCGGACAAACCAAATTGCAACCACCGCAGGAATGACAAAGTTCAGCCAGGACGATCAGCCGTTCTTTAATATAAGCGAGAGCATTATATCTGCAAAAATCAATACACCGGCGACATCCGTCACACAAATCATGATTGACTTGAGGAATCAAAACCGCTACTTCCTCTTCTCTTACAGCTTGAGGTTTAAAGAAGAGATGGCCATTCGGTTCCTCTATATCACAGTCGATATAGGTCGATTTTTTTGCAACAGACGCTAAATTTACTGCTACCAGCGTCTTCCCTGCTCCGCCTTTGCCACTTAGAACAGCAATTTTCATAATTAATTGTCTCCGTGCTCGTGAAATCCGGCGTGAACTTCATCAAGCAAAGAAAGCTTTCCGTCACCAAAGGCATCAATATTTTTCCGGGCCGAAGCATTTATTGCTTGATAAATTTTGATTCCGGCTGCTTCTAAGATGTCAGCTGCATTTTCTCCCAAGCGAGGCGTTAGTAAAGCATTCACCTTCTGGTCTACAACTGTTTGCGCAGCTTTGATGCCCGCACCGCCGGCGCTCGATTGCGCAAGATTGTCTACAAATACACTCTCTTCCCTTTCTGTATCATAGATAAGAAAGTAATTGGCACGTCCAAAAACTGTACTGACATTGGCCTCCAAGGTTTTATTTTCTACCGGAATTGCTATTTTCATAATATACCTCCATTAATATTATTGGCATATGCCATTTACTAGATTATAGCTTATTTATGGCATATGTCAATAACGTTTCTGTTTTTTAACAGTTACCTCCTGTAGCAAAAACCACCTGCTCTTTCGGGCAAGTGGTTTTCAGCTGAGTTTCTGTTCCAAGCAATTTATAGCAGGTTCTCCGGATTTAATGCCTTTAATTCTTCCAAGACAAATACTCCGTCTTCCCTGACCAATACATCATCGAAGTAGATATTTCCACCGCCGTATTCCGGCCTCTGGATTGATATCAGATCCCAGTGTATGGCGGATTTATTACCATTGTATGCGTTGTCATAGCATTGTCCGGGAGTGAAATGGAAACTGCCGGCAATTTTTTCATCAAATAAGATATCGTCCATGGGATGCATGATAACCGGATTGACCCCAAGGGCAAATTCGCCAATATAGCGAGCCCCCTCATCGGTATCAAAAACTTGATTAATCCTGTCCGTATCATTGGCGGAAGCCTCGACAATTTTGCCGTTTTCAAATCTGAGAGTTACATCTGTAAAGCGAAATCCCTCATAAGTAGAAGGGACATTGTATTTTATGGTACCGTTGACAGAATCTCTGACCGGTGCCGTATAAACTTCTCCGTCCGGAATATTATGCTTGCCGCTCATACCTAAGACACTAATTCCTTTGATGGAGAAAGTTAAGTCAGTGCCGGGGCCGGTAATTCGCACTTTATCCGTCCCTTCCATCAGCTCTACAAGACCCTTCATTGCTTTATCCATCTTCTCGTAGTCAACCAGGCAGGCCCTAAAATAGTAATCCTCATAATCTTCCGTGCTCATACCGNCTAGTTGAGCCATCGCATCGTTGGGATAACGGAGTACAGACCACTTGGTATGATTGCAACGTTGATCCATATGAATCGGCTTCCAGTATTCCTTACGGTATGCCTCCATGCCTTGTGCGGGAACACTCTTCCACTGGCTGATATTCTCCGAGGCGCGGATAGCAATATAGGCATCCATATCTCGCATGCGCTGCAGTTCATAGGAAGCAATATTTGCCATATGTTCATTATCTGCCCCGGACAGTATCGCCGCCTGCAGCTTTAAATCAAACATCTCAAAGTACGGCTTGCCCCCGGCTTTATATACTTCTTCAATCAGAGCCTTGGCTAATTCCGGTGCGCTGCCATGCATCTCAATTAAGATCTTGTCATTGGGCTTCAGATCCACTGCGTTATTGATCAGGAACTGAGCAAACTTTCTAATTCTCGGATCTTCCATATTCACACTCCATTGCTTAATTTTTATTAACTACGTTGTACTCGATCTTATTCAACATATTAGACGAAGGCAAAATACAGCAGCACGACCATGCCGAGTGCGATCCGATAATAACCGAAGACTGTAAAATCATGTTTGCGGATAAAGCTGATCAGGAAATCGATTACTTTGAGGGAGACTAGGAATGCGACCGCCATACCTGTGAGTAAAACCATTAGACTCTGTAGGCTCCAGCCGCCTTGATAGGTCACTAGTTTGAGCAGGCTGGCCCCGAACATCACCGGCACAGCGAGATAAAAAGTGAACTCAGCTGCCAGGACACGACTCAGACCTAGAATCAGACCGCCGATGATTGTAGCTCCGGAGCGTGAAACGCCGGGAAAAACTGCCGCTACCAACTGAAAGAGACCGATCATAAAAGCCGCACTCCAACTTAGATCTTTCATCCGCACTATTTTCGACTCGGTGCCGGCCAGAATTTTTTCGACAAGGATGAAAATCACGCCCACAATGATTAAGGCTCCGGCAACTACCCAGGGATTATAAAAGAGGCGGTCAATCGCATCGTCAAAGATTAGCCCGATAATTGCTGCAGGAACACAGGCCACTAAAATTTTCAGCCACATGGTAAAGATATCCGGGTCGAGGATGATCCTTCTGCGCCGGGACACCGCGCCATCCGGACTGAGACTGCCTGCAGTCCCTTGTGATAGATCCGGCTGTGGCAAAGCTCCGTTTCTACCCACGCCCAACCGGTCCGAGCCGGTCGCAGCTGTCTGCCAGGCAAAAGGCCACAGACGGTGCCAATATGTCACAACCACGGCCATGATGGCTCCCAGTTGAATCACGACCAGATACATACTGAAAAATTCAGCGCTCTGATCCAACGGCAACCATTCTTCCAGCAGGATCAAATGGCCGGTAGAGCTGATCGGCAACCACTCCGTGATCCCCTCAACCAGACCGTAAATTATTGAACGAAATACATCCCACCAGCTCCCCATTTAACTCTCCTCCGGGTAGCAAAACCTATTTTCTAGCGACTTCGTCTAAAGATCAATAGTTTTGCAGTTATTATACTATCATCCGTCGTCCGGAACTCAATCAGCAGCAGATACTGTTTCGGTCAGAACCAGCATACCGCCGGGCAGGACTCGGTAGATATGACTTGATGAATTGATCTGATCCTGCGCCAGCAATGTCGCCCTGGCATCATAGCTATAAAGCTCGCCCTGTGAGATCGGTGCATTGCCACCAAGCCTGAGCGAGATATTTTGGCTGCCGAGATTGAGCATGATCACCGTCCTTTGCTCACCGGACACAAATGAGAATAATAGCAGTTCTTCCGCATCCGGGTCAATCCCATTTCCGGCTTCCGGCCCCTCCGGGTCAGTCTCGGCCTCAGGATCGGCATTTGACGTTGTAACGGCAGTATCAGACGCTTCCGTATTTGCTGCGCTCTTATCAGTTGTCATCCGGTCTGCGGTTAAAAGCTCTACAGGCGGCGACAGAGCCCATTTATTGCTGATTTCTCTGCCGGCGTGCAGCAATGCCGTGTAAATCCTGGCCGCAACTTCAGAGTCCATCTGTTCGCCGTCAATTAAAACCAGATTGATTCTTCCTCCCGCTTCACCAAAGACCAGCGCGGCATAATCAGCCAGCCGCAGTGATTCACCATAACTGCTCCAGCTGAAGCTTTTAATCATCTCCGGTGCATTAGTGCCGGCCAATACGCGTCTGGTAGGTACATTGCGCAAAAATTCCGACCAAGTTGTAGTGAGTTGGCCGACATTATTGATGACATCTGTACCTGTCAGAATTCCGGCATGGTAATCAGCTTTAGAAGCCAGTATCTGCCCATCATAATTCATGCCATCGATGACGATCAGCTTATTCTCCAGATGACTATAATCTGATGCCGACAGCAGAGTATCAATTACATGATTAACATAGGTAGTGCGCGAAGTATCATTTGTGAACACATCGGTCGGATCACAGATCTCCAGATATAACAGATTAAACTGATCACTCCAGCGCCCCACTGCCCCCTGCTGTGAACGCAAGCGGCCGAAATCACTGCTGTGCGAGCCGGCCAAAAATTCAACCAGATGCAATATTTCAGCATCCGTAGCCATGGCATCAACCACCAGCCAAGGATCGGCGCCTACTTGTTGGGACAGCTTGAGCGCTGCACTCAGATTATGTACTTCACTTACCTGTGCCGGATGATAGTGGTCTGTAACATTGTCTGTAACCGCAGTTGCTTCAGCGAAGGCGCTTATGCGCAATCCGGTACCCTCAGGCAGGAGCCAACTGTGGTTGCCTTGCCCCGGAGCGCCGATTGGCACAAAGCCAAAACGCACGACCTCCGGCTCGATCTGTCCTATTTGTTCGATCAATGTAGTAGGCAACGATACCGGTTCATCGCCGGCACTGCCGAACCAAATCTGATCCAGCCAGAGAGTGCCCTTCCCGGCAAAACCGATATTAAGCCAGACTTCACTGTCAGTGCTGTGCCGACCCAGTACAAAGATAAACTGATGTCTTTCCCAGTCGTTGCCCAGCTTATGAACCGTATGACTGGTATCAACTTGCAGACCGGACAGCCAGGCTACAACACTATTGTTATTCAGACCTTCCTGGCGCAAATAGACTTCCAAACGATAGAATGACTCTGTCAGACCGCCACTCTGCTTCAGATCCAGCTTTTGGGCGAGTCGGGAATCCAGCCAGACCGGCATGCGATTATAGATTGAATTAACCACCTGCCCCGATGATCCAATCAAGAGCTCGTTAGCCATTTCCTCCGCTCCGTCCGCTGCGACATTGGACAAGCGGACACAGCCGCGGCCCAGCTCGCGGGGACTGTCGGCAGCAACTTGTTGCATCGTAAGTTCAGAACCGCCTGACACATACCAGATGCCGGGCACGGATCCGTCTTTAGATATCACCTCTTGTGACTCAGGCTCAGGTACAGCTTCCGAGTCGGTACCGGCTTGACCAAAAGCCGGCGGCAGGGATACTTTCTCCAGCAAAATCATATCCCCGGACTGCACCTCACCCTTGTCCAGAGCAGGTGCAAAAGTCACAATATCAGACAGATTGGCCATCTCCAGCGAGCTGTTCTCATAGACGGAAAGAATGCGCCCCCCGGGGAGAGTATTAATAAAATTGACGCTGCCACCGCCCTTAAAATAGGGACTGACAAGCAAGGACTCCCCCGGTGCTTCTGACAGCCAGGATTGACCGGACGCCGTCTGGAACAGAACAGCTTGGTCGGTCAACCAGGTACAATTGACCAGGGCCGGCCAGATAATACTTTCATGTTCTGACTGATCTGCAATCGGGTTCACTCCATAGACTTCTGCCAGGACATCGGGCTTGATCAATTCAAAATTCAAACCGTCCGCCGAATAAGCCATCCCCCCCTGAGTACCACAGCTGACAAAACCCTCCGTACCGGCAGCTATCGACAGCCAGTTATGTGACGAGTTTAAGTTTTCAACCGGCCGAAACTGAAGGTCAAGATCACCGGACAAAATTAGACCGTTGCTGGCCGCCAGCACAATCCGCTCGCCATAAATCGCAATAGCATTGAGGTCATTATGTAGATCCAGATTGATTTCCTCAAATCCGCTGTAGCCGATACGATATAATTTACCATCGTCGGCACAGGCCAGATAATCCGCTTTGCCGTCTGCAGTAAGCGAGATAATATCATTAAAAGAGATATTAGCAATCCGCTCTCGCTGCCAGTTACGGCCATCAGAGGAAAGATAGTAGCTGCCGTCATCGGCAACCGTAATCCAGCCAGCAGCACTTCCGGCAACTGCCGTCAGTCGTGAGGTTGTGTCGAGATGATTTAGTCTGGTTTCGCCATCACGGGTGATCTCCAGAATTATGCCCTGATCGCCGACCAGCATGATGGTACCTTCATAAGCAGCAGCATCATGGAGCACCACATCAGTCGGCATCTCCGCCGGCACAAGGATCTGCCTGAAATTCAAGAGTTGACCGGCGGAAAAATTTGTAATCCTAGCCTCATGGCGCAGCTCAAATCTATCCTGCGACTGGCTATAGATTCGGATATCGGCCCCTTCATAATAGTCTTTGCTGCTGCGAACGGTATCGCCGATCGCAACCGAGGGGATGACAAAGCTATTTTCCGTACCGGCCGTAACTGTGAACTGATTTTGCAACACTTCAGGTTCAAAGCCACCATAACGGATAATATTACCGGAACTTACAGTTTCAAGATTGATGCCAAAAGCAGCTACCGGATCGCCGGCAAAATTGCGGCTCAGTTCAAACACTCTGGCTTTGTCTTCGGTATAGAATAGCAGAACACTGCGGATAATCAGGAAAGCAGTTAAAATAATCAGCAGCAAGCTGATTACAGTGGTAATCAAAATTCTTTTACGCCATCTGTAATCAATCTCCGCAAACATGCTTACACCTGTTTCCGTCGATAGCGATACTCCCCAATCAGCCTGATCAACATAAAGAGGCCAATGAAGATGAAGACTATCTCAATCCAGAACAAGGTCAGATTATCCTCAGGCAAGCCGAATAATCTGGCAAAGATGCCGCTGCCGAAAAAGTTATATACCATATGCATAAAGATTGGGATTAGCAGGTTGCGGGTTAGCTCGTAGACTAGGGCTAGAACCAGCCCGGGCAAGATCACGAAAGCAATCTGAAAAGGCATGAGATGAAAGAGAGCAAAAGCAACAGCAGAAAGCAAAACCGCTAACCAGGCAGGGGCAACCCGGCGGATTTCGCCTTGCAAAATACCCCTGAACAGCAATTCTTCGGCAATGGGAATCATAATCACCACAGCCAGAATCTCCAGCCAGAGATATCCCTCCGGCTGGATCAGAGTTTGAATTGCCGTGATATAGGTATCGTATTGTGTCTGCAGCCAGGCATTCGACTGTGCCAAATGGATCAAAATGCCGATCCAGATCATGGTCAGGCCGAGAGAGCCCATAATAGCGGAGAAAGCGGCCAGCCAATATCTCCGCGGCACCCGCTCCAGCAAAACTACTTCAGGATACTTGCGCCCCCGATATTTCAGATAGAGACTATAGACTGGCACCATAACCAGCCCCAACAGTACTGACGCCCAGTTCTGCGCCTGGGCATCAAGAAATAAGCGCTCGATGGCCTCCTGACTGGAAAGAAGAGAAAAGGGAATACCTTGGACGAAAGTATAGATTACCACGATCCCCATTGCCGCCAGATTTAGAAATAAGGCATGTAGCAGCATAAAGAGTAATGGTGCCGCTACAGTTAAGACATCAGCACGGGGGTATTTTGATTTGAGGACGGTATCCCCGTCCTCAAGCGGTGTTTTATTCAGATCGATCAAAGACAAAGAATCACCTCAGCCACTAAGAAACGGCAATAATTTCCGGCCACTAAAACATCTGACATATTTAAACGGCAGTCGAACCGGTAATTACAACCTTGCCGCTACAGTCAGGCCCTTACAGCGATTGCTCATAACGGCTGAAAAACTCGTCAAAGGCTTCATCTAATTCCTTGCGACTGCGGATGGAAACATAGACCGGATCGCCGTTTTTATCTTGATAATTGCGCATGATGACTAATTCAGGCTCCGGATGCGTGCCAACATCCGGCTCAAAATTATACATGACGGTATAAGAGCGACCTCTGATCTGAAACGAATCAATCATCGACACATAGTATTCCCGGCCACGTTTATCATCGACTAAAACTGCCAGTACTTCATCATGGCCAGCTTCAACAGCTGTCGCATCGGCTGCCGCAGAGTGCTCGCTTTTAGTCCTAGTCGTCTGTTTCGCAGCTCTCGTCTTCTTCGTAGTCTTCTTCCGTCTCAGCATATTCATCCAGAAGTCGATCGTATTCCTCATAGACCCGATCATTTTCATCATCATCAAGGCTCATCAGAGAGACCTCGCCGGTATCGGGATCCTCGACGATCTGGGTAATGACCCACTCACCGTAGTCATCCTCCTCATCATCGTCGGTCGTAGTCACCAAAACACAATAGACTTTATCTTCAAACTCAAACTGGTCAACCATCTCGAAGTAATATTCTTCGCCGGTTTCAGTATCTTCCATCACAACAATCGCACCGTCATCAGAAAATAGCTCATCGCCAAGTCCCGGCTCAAAACCATCTTCGTCAGCTGCTGCATAATAAATATTTTTAGTAGAGAGCATAGTTAACCTCCAAAAAATCTGTTTTATTCAACATAGCAAGTATATCACATGTCAGATTGTAAATAGACAATAATAACTAATAGAGCCCTTATGTGACACCGTGGAAATTTACACCCTGATTTGCTATAAATTTTGCTTTTTACGCTTCTGATCCAGCCAGTCCTGTAAAATAATTTCGGCAGCTATCTGATCGACAAGCTCGCGTCTCTTCCCACGCTTAATTCCTGCTTCCTGCATAATGCGACCGGCCATAACTGTGGTATAACGCTCATCGGCAAAGATCACTTCCAGTCCGGTCGCCTCGGCCAGTCCGGCAGCAAAATCACGGGCACTTTGTTCGGCCTCCCCACTCTTACCGTCCGTCCGTCGCGGCAAGCCCAGAATAATTTGTTTAACCTCATGAGCCGCGCAGAGCTCCACTATACGGCGGATTACAGCCAAATCATCTTCTCCCCGGCGCTGAATGGTTTCCAAACCGCTGGCCAAGATACCCAGGGGGTCACTGAGGGCGATGCCAACTCGCCTGCTACCATAATCTATACCCATGCTTCTGCCCATATCGTTCATTGCCATCTCCCCTGCTCCGGCTGTCACCAAATCTTAATCGCATAATAAGGACAACTGGCAGCACAATAGCTGCACAAGATGCATTTGCTATGATCAACCTCTGCCCTGCCCCTCTGCAGATATAATGCCCCACTCCTGCAGCGCGATACACAATTACCACAGCCAACACACCAGTCCTCAATCACCAGGCGACGCGGCTGGGACGCTGTCAATTCAAGACTTTTCTGATCCGGCTCTCTGCCGCAAAACCAGTCCAGATTGATATCTATCTCTGTCTTGGTACCCATACCCACAGACCAAGAGGTGACGAAATCTAAACTCAATGCTGCCTGCACCGCCTGTACACGCTGTGACAGCAGATGGCCGCCGGCAAAAAGCTTCATGCCCAAGACACCAAGACCCGAGCGCTCCGCAGCCCGGGCAGCCCGCTCCATTTCCTGCCAACTTCCGTCCAAAAGACCAATTCCGGTCTGATTCAGTAAGGCGAAGACAAAATCCGCCTCCCGATAGATCTCAGGAATAGAAAGATCAGACGAATCGGACCGCACCCGGACTAAGCTCTCGACAACTGAGACCGAATGTGTAGAAATCCCCACCGCCTGAATCAGCCCGCGCTCCCGTAGCTGCAACAACGCCTCAAAGGCCTCCACATGACCGGCCAGAGTAAGCGGACTCTCCTGCTCATGCAGCATAAGTGCTGTCAGCTCGTCCAATCCCAGCTCCCTACGAGCATAGTTAAAATCACGACTGACCTGCTCGGCCTCATAGGCATATGTCTTCGTCATAATCAAAGGGGGAACGGACAGCCTGTCCAAGGCCGCCCGGATCTGTGCATAATTATTATAAAGATGAGCCGTGTCCAGCCAGTTGATTCCTCGTCTTACTGCATACGCCAGAATCTCACCCGCCGCTGCCGGTGACAAATTATTCTGCGCCGGCGAAACAGTCAGAGTACCCATACCCAGCACAGACAACAGGAGCCCGGTTCCACCCAAGCGCTTCAGTTCCAAGGAAGTTGCCGACATTAAGTCAGATTGCCGATTGATATCCGCTACAGGCGTTCGACATAATCGCGCAAAATAACCTCCAGCAGTTCATCGCGCTCCATCCGCCTGATTACGCCTCTGGCGCCATTGTGATTTGTAATATAAGTAGGATCACCGGACAGGAAATAGCCGACCATCTGATTGATCGGATTATAACCTTTCTCTTCCAGCGCAGTCATCACCTCAGACATAATCTCATAAGCTGTGTGACGTCTGTCTTGACCGATTTCAAATTGATTCGTCTCTGAACTGATCATGGGCCCCACCTCCAGTCCTTTAAGCATAACATTTTCTGAGCAAATTGGCGCCCTTTTTCAATTTATTAATGCCGTATCTTACCCGTCAGAATGCAAACCCACACCGGATAAAATGCCTCCATCACATTTTCCCAACCTAACCAAGAACAGATCGCCCGCCTGAGCTTTCTGACCTGAATTGGGCAGCCGGAAAATACAGGGCAGATACGTCCTGGTATAGCCCTCGCCGATGCCGGGCGCAACCTTGCGCTCTAAGAGAACACTGGCATCGGTACCGATTCTAAGGCTGCATTGCTCGGCAGCCATTTCCTCCGACAACTCCAGCAATTTCACGCTGCGCTGCTTCTTGATCGGAAAAGGAACCTGATTGGGCAGTGAAGCGGCCTTTGTTCCCGGTCTTCTCGAATAGGGGAAGACATGCAATTTCTGAAAACCGACTGTCTGGCAGAAGTCGTAGGTCTCCTCAAATTCTGGTTCAGTTTCTCCCGGAAAGCCACAGATAATATCGGTAGTGAAACCGGCATCCGGCCAAATCGCCCGCAAGTCCCGGACAACCTTTAGATACTGACTTGTATTGTACTTCCTGCCCATCCGCTGCAGAACCGCATCACTGCCGCTCTGCAAGGACAGATGGAAATGAGCACATAGCTTCTCCAAATGCGCGATCGTCTCGATAAATTTGCGATCAATCCGGGCCGGATCAAGCGAAGACAGACGGATCCGGTATAAACCGTCAATTTTATTTAGCTCCTTCAGAACAACAGTCAGATCGGGACTCCCCGGCGGGAAGTCATCACCATAGGAGCAGATCTCAATACCGGTCAGAACAATTTCTCTGATCCCCTGCTGTACATAATCTGCGGCCTCTTGCAGAATGCTCTCTAAGTTACGGCTGCGCACCTGACTTCTGGCCAGACGGATTGCACAATAAGCACAGCGGTTATTGCAACCGTCGCAGATCTTAAGCTGCGCTCTGGTTTCAGACGGTATCACACTGGCGAAAGGTTCCTCGAAACTGCAATTGTCTTGATCAACTGCAGCCTGCCGGGCTAGCTTTTCAGCATAGGCTCTGCTCTCCTGACTGAATAGGTTGGCCTTACCATTCGCATCCAGCAGATCGATCAGCCGTTGGCAGATACTGTTGCGCCCCGCAGTACCGACACAGATATCGGCCCAAGGCGTCAGATCAAATAGCTCGCTTTCACAACCCATGGCAATCGCAACGGCCTGTGGATTATACTTTCTCAGCTGCCTGAGAATTTGACGCGATTTTCGACTGGCTTCTGCGGTCACCGCACAGGTATTGAGGATAAAAACATCCGCTCCCCCCTCCTCGACCTGCTCCAGACCAATTTTCCGCATCTGAGCAGCTATAACATCCTTTTCGTATTGATTGGTTTTACAGCCCAGTGAACGCACCATAAATGTAAGTTTCTTGTGATCAGCCATATACAGCTTCCTAATTTAGTACCTTTCCTTACCTTTTAGATTGTCTATTATACTACTTCTCTGTGAATACAGGTAATTTAGTATCTTTCTTTCTTCAGACTGTCCTTTATTCTCTGACGCTCTGCCCTTTGCCTTTCGCGCCTGGCTATTTTTGCTCTCTGACTCCTGGTCAGACCTGAGCCGGATCCTCTGCTTTGCCTGTCCCTGCGACTACTGCACTTCTTACTTTTGGTTCCTGCTGTACGGCGATTTTTACGTCTTTTAGCCGTCCTAGCGGCAGAGGGCTGGGCAGTTTTTGTTCTCTGCTTGCCTACCGCAGCATCGCCCTTTCCGCCAGCAACACCGGTACCGCTGTCATGACGCAAAAGCTCAAAGGTAATTTGCAGCAGATTGAGGTCAACCTCCACCAGCTTCACTCGTACCTTATCTCCCAATCGCACCATCTCACCGGTTCGTTCATTGCGTGCGGCCAGCTCCTGCTCCAGATAACTGTAATAATCAGGCAGTGAGCGATACATAATAGCACCTTCAGCCGTATTTTCCAACTGAACATATAGGGCTGAGGAACTGATAGAAGAAATGACACCCTCATATTCAGTACCGATCTGATCGGATAGATAAAGAGCAATCAGATAGGTCCGATTGTCTCGCTCGGCAGCCTCGGCATTTCTCTCGGTGGCGGAGATATGCTTAGCAATCTCGATCAACCTATAGCGGCTGACCTTGGTCTTTCTCTGTCCCAGCATCTTCAATGATCTATGTGTGACTAAATCGGCATAACGCCGGATCGGGGCGGTAAAGTGCAGATAATCCTTGGCCGCCAGAGCAAAATGGCCGCTATTATCGACCGAGTATTTAGCCTTGGCCATCGCGCGCAGCAGAACCGCAGACAGCGTCGGCTCATAAGTCTTACCCTTGAGTTCGGCCAAAATCTCAGCGATCTCCGCCGGCTCAGGTTCAGGGCTGATGCGGAAATTCAAACCCAAGAGGACGGACAGATGTTCAAACTGCTGTAATTTATCCGGATCCGGTGTCTCGTGTACCCGGTAGATAGCCGGCAATTGATGCTTATCAGTGAGGGCAGCAATATACTCATTGGCTGCAATCATAAATTCCTCAATGATTTGATTGGAAATGCCTATTTCCTCCCGACTGACCTCTATCGGCCTGCCTGTGTCATCAATCTCGATCTTTGTCTCAGGGAATTCAAACTCTAATGCTCCGCGCCGCTTTCTTTTGCAACGCAAGGCTAAAGCACATTCTCGCATTGCAAATAGCATTGTTTTCAGGCTTTCCGGTCTGTCGGCTTGAAGCTCAGCGTGACCCTTAAGCACAGGTTCGACTTCTTCGTAACTTAGTCTGGCACAGCTGTTAATGAGACTGGGGTAAACCTCGCCGTCTGTCACTTTGCCATCCCGCTCGATCCGCAGACGACAAGTGACTGTCAAACGGTCAACCCCCGGATGCAAGCTGGCAATCCCGTTGGAAATCTGTGGCGGCAACATCGGCAGCACCAGATTGGGCAGATAGACACTATTGCCTCTTTGCATAGCTTCGGTATCCAGAGCTGTCCCCGGCCTCACATAATGACTGACATCGGCAATATGTACCCATAGATGATACTGCCCGTCTCTTGTCTCCAAATAGATGGCATCATCTAGATCCTTGGCATCAAGGCCGTCAATTGTGATCACCTGCTGCTCTCGGTGGTCGATCCGCCCCTCTGCCAGCTCCCGCTCAATCGTCTCAGAATCAAGTTCATCGGGTATCGCCTTCGCAGCTTGCAGCACAGCCGGTGGGAAATTCTCTGCCAAACCATAGTGGCGGACAATGGCCAGAGTGGCCACATCGGGTTGTGCCGGATTGCCCAGCACCTCGATAATCTTGCCATAATAATTATCTTTTTGCCGATACAGATATTCGACAACCACCTTCAAACCAAAGGGAGCACCTTTGAGATAGCGTCTTTTAACAATAATCTCCTTGCCCAGCTCAGGATCACGGCGATCAAGAATAACAATGCCGTCAACACCATGTTCCCGCAGAACACCCACATAATATGAGCTATTATCTATATCCATAATTACTGCTTTCGCATTTTATATTCAATATCTTACACATAAAAAGAAGCGCTGGTGCGCTTCTTCTATAAATTGATGCAAACAGAAAATTAATACGATCGTCCTTAGCCGCCGCGGCCGGCCAGCAAATACAAAACCACAGTCAGAACTGCAAATAGGATTGCCACCCCGGTGGTCAGCTTCTTGAGCATAACTTCTTTGGTACGCCCTTTGGACTTGCTGAAGAAGGTATCCGAGCCACCGCCGCTAATTGTACCCAGGCCGCCTGTGTCTCCTTCCTGCATGATAACCAGCGCTACCAACGCAATGCAAACAAGTACGTCCACGACTGCTATTATAATGGTCAAAGTATACATTATCCAAACCTCCGGCTAAGCGTTCATTTTTGCCGCATTGACAATATTAACACATGCTTTCTGCCAGCGCAAATCTATTCGGCAATGCCTTTAAAATCCCTTAAAATAATGCACCCGTAGAGAATACCATTAATCATATTGAATGCTTTATAATACTGGTATAGCTTTTAATCTTACTGCGCTACTTAGGATACTAATTGTTTGTAAACGAAAACCGGAGGTAAATGAATTATGACCAATAATAAACTTCGTGCAGCTATCTTGCAGCTTGACCTGATTGAAAACAACATTGACTTCAATTTGGAAAAAATCCGAACTCAAGCCCTGACTTTAAAAGCAGAACAGCCTGACCTGATCATAATTCCTGAAATCGCCGTCGAAGGCTATAATTTTGATTATGTTAAAACTTTATCACAGGCTGACTTCGCTAGAATCAGAGCATTTTATTCTGATTTAGCCCGGGAGCTAAACACCGCCATCGTGGCCGGCTTTGTGGAGAAAGAGGCAGGGGTATACTACGATTCTGCCTTGTGCCTGGATAATGGGGGTCAAGAATTGCTTGTCTACAGAAAAATGCATCTCTGGGGCTCAGAATCCGAACTATTTACGCCGGGCACGGACTTGGACTTAATCACAATTAAGGACTGGCGCATCGGTATCGCTATTTGTGCTGATGCCGGTTTCCCGGAATTAGCACGCAGCTTAGTTCTTCAAGGTGCCGATGCCATTATCTATATCAGCGCTTGGGTCAAACCATATGATTATAGCTGGACCCTGATGTGCCGGGCCAGAGCCTGTGAGAATCAAATCTATGTGATCGGGGCGAATAGAATCGGCGCTACAAATAAAGCTGAATACTGCGGTAACTCATTGGTCGTACACCCGAGCGGTCTGGAAATTCATAATTATCTGGAGCAAGAGGGTGCTTTTATGACGGAGCTGTCCTTAGATGAAGTATCTAACAAGCGCAAAGAGATCCCTTGGTTGCAAATGAGGAAGCCGGAGCTATATATGAAAGGCTGATTTCTCTGCCCATCGTTTTACGCTAAATTTAAGAATAGATTATTAATTTTGAGTGAGGTGAATTATGGATAATAAGAAAACTGAAGACAGACATCTGCTTGACGTTCGGATCATGGCGGAAAGACTGGCCATGCTCTATTACCACATGGTAAAGAATATTATTGCTGAAGTCGGCGAAGAAAGAGCGGAGGAATTAGTTCATAAGATTATCCTGGAATATGGGACCGCATGCGGCTTAAACAACCGAGCAAATGTTGAAGCCTTGGGCCAAGAAGCCACATTGGAAAACTATAATCTGGGCAATGACCTGCCCTCAGTCGGTTGGGATATCAAAGATGGCAAGACATTATATTGCCCCTTCGCCGCCACCTGGAAAAAACTGGACTTTGAAAAATGGGGGCGTTTATACTGCTTCGTAGACCAAGCCAAATATGAAGGCTATAATGCGGATTTGCGCTGCTTCCACGATAAAAACCTCCTGGATGGTGACGAATGCTGCATTCTCCGCGTCGAAAATATCGGTCAGGGGAACCGGAAATAATCAATGAATGGTAAAAAGAATCTTTTTCTGGAGTACGGTAAAAAGCTGATCTGGGAAATGCTGGGTTTCTTTCTGGTCGCTCTCGGAAGTGTTCTGTTCCTATATTCGGATATGGGTTTAAACCCTTGGGGTGTACTGCACCAGGGAATCTCTATCCAAACCGGAATGACCTTGGGTCAAGCGACCCAGGCTTTCGGCCTGCTACTGATCGCAATCAGTTCTGCCTTCAAGGTTGTGCCCGGGCTGGCAACTATCTTAAATATGATCTTCATCGGGCTCTTTACTGATGTGATTATCGATCTGGGCCTAATCAGCACACCGGATTCGATAATCCTTAAATACGTATTGCTACTTTTAGGAACACTAGCCTTTGCCTATGGCATGTATTTCTATTTGACCCAACACTTAGGGGCCGGTCCCCGCGACGGCGTCATGCTGCTCCTACAGCGGGCAACCAAGCTGGACGTCGGTATCATCCGTGTGGCCATGGAAGTCTCCGCCGTAGTAATTGGCTATCTCATGGGCGGTCAAGTCGGCATCGGCACTGTGCTGTCCGCCCTCCTGCTCGGCCCTACCCTCAGCATAATCTTCAGGCTCCACAAATACGAATCCGGTCATGCGCCCCATGAGAACCTGCTCACAACTTTGCGCAAGTTCTTTACTAGCTCATCTAATTAACCCGTTTGGAGCTTATCCTTCAAAGCTTCTTGCAGCGTTTGAGGATGTTTCCCGAAATTGTAATTCCAGAAGCTAATTCCGTTTGACAAAAACTGAGCGGGAGTATAGTATTATCTAGCATGTGCGCCAGTAGCTCAATTGGATAGAGCGTCTGACTACGGATCAGAAGGTTCCGGATTCAAGTTCTGGCTGGCGCGCC